>VFQT010004410.1_pt1 | contig 11731 bp, 19 predicted proteins | sample 3512381 | NCBI WGS metagenome assembly VFQT01 (sample SAMN10412376, study PRJNA504923) | tailings metagenome | isolation source: Relicate 2 Philex TSF3 active mining site | place: Philippines: Tuba, Benguet | collected 2017-08-29 | reverse complement strand
CCGTATGGTCTTTTGTGCGTGTATGAGTGTATTATAAGGCAAAACACTACTATGTGTTGGGGGAGTGTGTCAGTTCATAAACCGTCCATCCTTTGTAAGTATTATATCCTTTTATTTCTTTTTTGTAAATATTTTTTTGAACCATTTTATAAAGATATGAAAAGTCTAATTTTTGTTCTGGAAAGTTCCTGATTAGCATAGCAATAGTTCCATAAAAAATGTTACCATTACTATTTTTCCATTCATATTTCTCACCTTTGCCTAACATACTATAACTTGGATTTTCCGTAAAATATTTACTTAATTTTTGTCTAGTTTCTTCCGTATGTCCTCTACCTGTTGCTTTTATTCTCAAATTTTCTCTTTCTTCTTCGGTAATTTTTCTTCCTGCTCCCCTTTTATTTCCCATCATAGATTTACTTACTCTTATTCTTGCTGCTTCATATAAATGAGAATTATAATATCTTCCACCAGAAATCATAAGAGTGTGTGCATTAGACATTTTAATGGTTTTTCTATCTCTCAATCCATATCTTTTAAGAAAAATTTTTTCTAGTAATGCGTGAGCAATGTAATGCTCTCTGTTTGTAAGTATTACAATTCTATTGTTCTTTCCATAAATGCTTACTGGAAATGTATGGTGTTTTTCTGTATAACCTTTAGGAGGAGTTCTTTTCTCCGCTTTCCTAACAAGGTTACAATAAACCTTTAAGTAGTTCATTTCTATTCTATTGAAACCGCATTAGTATTTATAATAGAAAAGGTGCCCAAAAGAGCACCTAATCTTATCTGTAGAGATTGCGGTTTCAACAGATATTATTATTTAGAAAGTTTATCAATACCTTCTTTCAAGTAATTCCAGTCCCTTACCTCTGTAATACTTTTTTCCTGACCGCACACATTACAAGTTCCAGTCCAAGTAGAAGAACAACCTACTGAATAATGACCATATTTACTTCCACAATCTCTACAAACAACTTCAGCACTTTTTAGAATATCAGCAGTAATTTCATTTTGAGAGCAGAGAGCATCCATTTCCTCATCAGTATAGTTTGGATTATCAGGTTGCTCAAGACGAGACAGTTTTGCTTTTAGATCATAAATTTCAAGTTTAAGTTGTTCTTTCTCATCGTCAGGTAGGACAGTTCCCATTGGACCTTTTTTCAGTCGTGCCCAATCTTCTTCTGCTTTTTTCCAATCTTCAAACTTATCACGAAGATCTTCATCCATCGTCAGTTCGTATTCTTCACAAACTTTACGCTGGTCTTTTTCATTCACACAATCATTGAAAACTAGTGACATAGCACCAGAGTGAATAGATTGTGGACACATACCAATACAAAGAAGAAACTTTTCAAAGAGTTTGAAATACTGCTTACAGTTCAAATCCCCAGCAGGAGCAGTAATCAAATAGTGCTCTTCAGGGAGCATTGTATCATCAGTCCAACTGGATGTACCATAAGTCGGCGTCCAAGTAGAATCAAATTTGAACTGAACCTCAGCGGTATAAGTCATAGTGAAGATGTTTCAATACAGATACTATAAGTCCACAGACAACCAAAGTCAAGTGTCTTGTGACAGTTTCTTTTCTGCCCACCACCTTTTCATACTTTCTGATTTCTTTTTACTTATTTCCTCACTTTGCTTTTTACCTTTATGAGATTCGCGCATTCTCTCTTTTGTTTCTTGAGAGTGTTTTTGTAAACCACTTTTACCTTTATTCCATGGAACATTACCCTTTCTTGATTGACTGATTTTTCTTTTAGTTTCTTCAGATAAAGTTCTCCCTTTGTTTTTTTGACTTAACTTTTTTCTAGTTTCTTCTGAAAATACTTTATCTTTTCCCGCTTGACTTAATTTTTTTCTAGTTTCTTCCGAAGGTGATTTGCCATAGTTATGATTTTTATCTCCTTTTTGTGCTGTACCAATTTTTACTTTGGTTTCTTCAGAACAAATACGACCCGAAGAACCTTCACCGCCATTAGTCCTATTATGCAAAATACCAGTTCCTAAATCTTTTCTTCCCAAAACAGCAATCATATAGATTTCGTGCTTAAATGCTTCTTCCTCTAAAAGATTTTTCTTGAGAAAAATTATCCTAGATTTGTTCTTTGGAGGTTTTATTTCATTTTTATACTTTTTATATGCTCTACTACCAATACCTTTACCTACGTAATAAGGAGTTCTATCCTCACGCAAATATGCATAGGTATAAAATCTATATGGATTTACCATAGTTCTGCTCTTAAGTTGACTGACTTAAGTATTTATACAAGAAAAGGGCATCTCTGCCCTCCTCTACCTGTAGAGATGTCAGTCAACTTCAGGCACTTTTATTTATTAGTTTTTTCAAATTCCTTCATCAGTTCCTTTGCCATCTTCATAGACCTTCTATGAATTAACCAACGAACAATTAAGTTATCTGGTGAATGTAAAATCCACCATTTCGTCTTTTCGTATTGTACTCTTGCCAGTTGAGTGAGCATATAAAATGCCCTCGATACAGATTGATCAGTTACAATCAAGTACGCAATACAAAAGAAAATAGTGAGATATATGTATGTAGAACTCATTGTCTCAGTGTTTTAAGATATTGTAACACTTGCTCACGAACTGCCATGAGTTCATTAAAGCACTTTTGCGAATGAGCACAGTTACGAAGTTCAGGATCAGGTTTCAGTACACTTTCCTCAAATAGAGTTAGTCCGCGATTCCACTTGTCGATTTGAGATTCTTCAGTCATTTTTTTACTACTTTAACGGGACAGGAAGGGACAACTTTTCGGATTTCGTGAATGATTTCAGTTCTTTGAAGTTCGGTCAATCCTACAACTTTAGTAAGACGATGAATTAAATTCAATGCATCGCTGCAGCTGATAATGGTTGCAGTAAGAAATACAACCATAGTTTTCTCCTATTCTACTACTATTTAAGGTAGTTTATGATTTTTTAATATTTTTCAGATTTCTTTAACACACCTCTTGACCACTCTGGTCCAGGACATTCTACTTGAAATGCATTTATTTGTCCATTATTCCACCATTTTCTTCCTTTATTTCTTTTTGTACTTATTTCTCCAATCTTTTTCTTTGTTTCTTCACTATGTCTTATTCCTCTACTACCTTCAGACATTCTTTTTCTGCTTTCATCGCTAAAAGTTCTTCCTTTCTGTGCCATAGACATTTTCTTTCTTGTCTCTTCACTGATTTTTTTGCCTTTGTTTATATTTGAAATCTTCAGTAAAGATTCTTCGGTATGTTTATATCCACTAGACCCTTCTCCACCGTTGGTAAGATTTCTCAAAATACCAGTTCCTAAATCTTTTCTACCAAGCACAGCAATCATATAGATTTCGTGTTTGAATGCTTCTTCTTCAGTAATGTTTTGTTTAAGAAATAAAATTCTTTCTTTTGCTGGAACATAAACACAATGTCTATTTTTATCGTATGCTCTTTTACCTCTACCTTTTCCAACATAGTAGGGTGTTCCGTCTTCACGCAAATAAGCGTAAGTGTAATATTCATTCATAGTGTCTGGGGATGACTATGAATATTTATATTATAAAAATGGGACTTATGCAACTATCATCTCCCCAGACACTAGTTGCTGCCCATCTTTTATATATTAGTCCCAGGAAATATTTTCCACATAAACCGAGGGCATCACTATAGTCCAACCTGTCCCACCAAGTTTATACTCAAACTTGTACTCGAACTGATTATAAGAATCCCAAGTTACAAATCCTTTTTCTTTATCAAAACGCGATTTGATAGTCAGTCCAAAGCGATTAGAAAAGATATTACGAGTGCGTAGAGCACCATTTGGTTCTCGTGTCTCAATCACTACGCAAGTATCATCATAGAATTGATCGTCCTTTTCAATTCCACATGCAGTTTCATAGCGGAATGGACGATATGTTTCCTGTGCAAATACAGGAGCAGAAAACAACAGTGCAGCAAGAACAATCAGTTTTTTCATCCAACAACCCTCCAACAAACGACAGCGTTACCTTTTTTTACAGACTGAATGTGAGCAAAAGCAGCATAAGAAAGATCTAGATCCGCATGAGAATAAGGACCACGATCATTGATACGAACAATAACTTGTTTACCGTTATCTTGGTTTGTTACCCGTATGCGTGAACCCATAGGTAGATAAGGATGAGCTGCAGTCCAAGAATAAGCATTAAACCGCTCACCATTTGCCGTAGTTTGTCCATGAAATCCATCTCCTACTCCATAGTATGTAGAAATTCCGCAGGTCAGTGCAGCAATCAATCCAATCATTTAATAATATTCCAATGAGGATCGTTTTCTTTATTCATCCAAAAACAGTACTTACGATTAATAGAAACAACAAAGAGTTGAGTCTCAGTCTCCTGTTCTACCTCCATTGCATGAAGTGAATCCATAATGTTTTTAAAACGATTGACTGCTTTCTTAGATTTTGGTTGAACGTTGATGAGTTTTTTCTTGGTTTTCATCATTTTTTCATTTACTTAGTAATCATAGCACTAATTTTTCTCTTCGGGACTTTGATGTGACACTTTTTTAAGTGGTTTAACAACGTTATGCCAGTACCATTTACTATATTCGTTTCTTTTTTCTTTATTTTGATCCCTACCACGTTTCCATAACTCTTTTAGATAATCTTTATTTTCTTCTTTCCATTTTTTAATTTTATCTTGATTGTTTGCTCTCCATTCTTTCATATATTCTTTTTTTCTTTCTTTTATTTTTTGTTGATATTCTCTATCCCTTTTTCTTTTTGCCTCTCTTTTTTCTTCTTCTGTAAAATATTTTTTATTATGTCTGATATCAGTTCTATTTTTAGCAGCAATACTTTGTTTCTTTTTTGTTTCTTCTGATGGACTAAATCCTCTCACTCCTTCACCACCTACTGTAGAGTTATATCCATTATTGTAAGTGTCATAATAATCAATATAAAAAATTTCCTGTTCATTTAAAAAATTAACATCATATTCTTCTATAATTCCATAGATAAACAAACTCCATCCATATTTTCTCACAGCACGATAAAATTTATTATCAATACCTTTTTTACAATGTAGTTTATGTTGCGCCTTTCTTTTTCTTTCAACTATTGTTTGCCCTATGTATTTTTTACCCGTAGGAATACAATGGTAGCAGTAAATTACTCCTTTCATTTCTACTCTATTGAACCGCAAAAATATTTATATTAAAAAGGAGGGACTTTCACCCTCCTCCTGAAGATTGCGGTTCAACAGGTAATAGTATTTAGAGTATCTTTAATATATTCTTTCAACCTCCACAAAGGTCATTGTACAGAGTTATCAGAGTGATGTCAAGTGGTTTAAGAATTCTTCATAAAGAACCTTTTCCATTTGAAACGCTTGTAGTTCCCAAGGTTGCTCAGAATAATCAGTATCAGAGTGGTCTATGCCCCTCCAGTGCCTCTTCCCGTACTTATCCTTGAGAACCCCCATAACATGCTGATAAACGTGCCACAGTTCGTGTAGGAGGGTTCTGGTGTAGTGTTCCAATGTTAATTGGTTGTGCATCTCAATTTCAAATGCAGGAGGACGATAATCACAATCAATGACTCCTACCCAACCATAGACTCCATCACGCAACATTCCACGATGATTAACAACAATCTCAAGTTTGTGTCTGGGAAGATGTTTGTTGATGAACCAGTTCACAATGCGTTCACAGCGACGCTTGCTATAGTTGTACCCACTGGTGTATAATGTAAGCATCAGAATAGTGCGTTGATTGCCACCTCAGATACTTTAACACTCCAGTGGATCACCCAGATAAAGGATGTGACAAAAATCAATCTGTCTAAGTTGGAGTACCTCATCGGTTTTCGTGTGTCTCCACCTACTATAAAACCTTCCAGGTCGGTTCTGGAAGGTCAGTGGACGGTTTTTGAACTGTCTATCTTGACATATCGTTTGCACAGTGTGATCTTTGACCATCAGCAAGAACATAGTGAAAAAAGATCTGGTGATAATAAAGTCCTTCTTTTTCTACTCTCTTACCATACCAAGTTCTCTTATATTCTGTGGGCATTGGATCTCTCCAATGAGGTCTTTCGCAACCTTTATAGATCATTCCATCACCAGCGGATAAAATTACAGAACGATTCTCGCCTCTTTTTGTGATGATTGTTTTGCTTTTATCTGCATATGTATCTGGAGTTTTAATCCAAATAGGCCAAGGTTCTTCAAGATTTGTACTAATATGAGTTGTTACTGAAATCTCACAAGCATCACGATCTGCATGTCTTGTTAGTGCTTGTCCTGGGAAATAAAAGCGATCATAATAGTAAGTATTGTAAAGTTTTTTGTCGATAAGTTTTTCTAATTTTAAACGAATACCCGAATGAATTGAACGATATTGTGGATGCCAATAACAAGCAAGAGATCCTTCTACTTGCATTTCCAATTCTTGATATGTAAATTGATCTAACCGTTTTCCCCAATAGTTAATCTGTCCTCGTTGTTCTGGAACATCGCGATAAAGTTCTTTTGGATCCCATAGGTTTTTTACAACCAAGTATCCATCTTTTTCAAACTGTTCATTATTTGTTTTTGAAGTTCCAGTGTTTTTCCTCTCTTGGTAGAAGAGTTGCTCCTCTGTCATTTGCTCTGCCATAATTTATACCTCTTTTTTACTTTTTAACCCTCCCAAAATCCATCCCTCGCCCGGACATTCTTTTGAGAACTTTTGTTGGTTTCCGTTGTTCCAAAGTTTTTTACCTATTTTTGATGCTCTAACCTTTTCTTTTGTTTCTTTACTTTGAGTTTTACCATAATTTGGATTTTTTTCACCTTTGTTATTTTCTCTAAACTTTATTTTTGATTCCTCACTATGTTTTTTGCCAATCCAAGGATGTGGTTGATTTTTCCAAGTTTCTGTTATTTTTTGTCTTAAAAGTTCTTTTGTTTCTTGTGAATGATTTTTCCCATAAAACGGATTATTTTCTCCTTGGTAGGTTCTGCGATTTTTAACATTTCCATTATGCATATTTTGGTATTGTGTTAAAAATTTTTTCGTTTTATCGGAATGCTTTTTACCATAAAAAGGATTTTTCTCACCATTTTTTTTTTCTGCATAATAAAATCCAGTTGTTTTTTGTTTTGCTTTATTTGCAAAATGTGGATTTTTATCTACTTGATAAAATTTATGAAGTTCAATTTCTGCTTGAAGTGCTTCTTTTCTTGTGGAAAAAGTTTCAAGGATTACTTTATTTGTAGGATTAAAAGTTTTGTCGTGATAAGAACCAAGATAAGAAGTATCATCCTCTGGAATGCAGTTACAGGTTCTACAACCTATGTAACCTCTCCCAAATTCCTCATAAGAGTAATAAACATAATGATTTTTCATAGTTTTATTGAATCTTGATGGAAGTATTTATGTCACTTCCACCGAGGTTCACTATTTCCAACGCGAACCGCATACCCACCCAACCAAACTCTTACGTGTTCCTTTAGTTACTTTAAGGACACGATGTTGAGTTCTTGAGTCAAAAACAATTACAGTTCCTCTTTTTCTTGGAGCAAAATAAGACTTTCCATCCTCTGCGAGAAGTTGAAGATTTCCTCCTTCGTAATCGTCAGGATCTGAAAGTTGAACTACGAAGGATAGTTTTCTTACAAGTTCTAATTTTTCATTTAGGTAATCTTGTGCTCTTCCTTCATGATGGTTTCCGACAGATACTGGTTTATAATGGCAAGAAATACCAGCATCATTATGCCATCCATAAAATTCACCAACATCATATTGAGTGAACTGCATAGATTCGCCATCAATATTTCTTATATCATAAAGAAAGTTTTCGCGATTCGCTCTTTCAATATAATGCCAAACAAATCCAGCAGTCCAATGATTTGTCGGAACCCAAGCATTTTTTGAATTTCTTTTATCTCTATTGAGAGAGTCTCCCATTAGTCTGGAGTCTCCCATTTGCTGTTGAAAATTATCTGTTAAATCTTCTTCAATGGTTTCTATAATTTTTGGATTTAATTCAGTATAGTACCAAATTGATTGCATCGCCACCAGATTTTATCTCCTTATAATGTGCTCAACGATAGTATATAGAAACTTTTTAGAAATGTCAATTTATAATCTCTACTTTTACAATGTCTTTGTGCCTACCCTTATCACCAATTTTTACTTGATACAAGTTAGAACTACGATAACCATTTTCTTTAGACCAATCTGTAATATTATCAACGATTAAAGTTTTTCCATTAATAAAAGTTAGTCTATGTGGTTGTGCTCTTAATTTAATTGCCTTACTTATTTTTTCTACATGTTCTGGAGATAAACTTTTCCCTCTTTTAGAAACAGACATTTTTTGTTTTGCTTCTTCAGTATGCCTAAACCCCTTCTTTGCTTCACTTACTTTTCTTTTATGTTCCTCAGTGCAAGTCCTACCCTTATGTCCTGCTCTTAATTTTGCTTTCATTTCTTCGCTAAGTTTTCTACCGAATAATGCTTTAGATATTTTTTCTCCAACTTCTTTGGGTCTCTTCTTACCAAGATTTGCTTGACGAAGTTTTTCTCTGGTTTCTTCACTTCTTATCGCACCAGAAGCTCCATCACCACCATCACTTTTATTTCTTAAAATACCAGTACCCAAATCAATTCTACCAAACATTAGAATATAAAGTTTTTCTAACAGAAATGATTCTTCCTCTGTTAAATTAGATTTGATAATTATAACTCTTGATTTATCTCTTGGTGGTTTAACTTCTTTTGGTCCTTTTGTATATGCTCTTTTACCAGAACCTTTACCAATATAATAAGGACTATAATCCTCTCTCAAATAAGAATAAACGTAATACATTTCTACTCTAAATGGGTGGTTAGTATTATTTATATTAAAAAGGAGGGATTTTCACCCTCCTCCTGAAAAGAACCACCCATTCAGGTAATATTATTTAGTATAAAAACCTCAATTTTCAGATTTTAACTGCCACTCTTGAGTTTCTTCATTCCATTCATAATAACTTCCAGACTCTTTTTGTTCTTCTGTGAGTTCTGGTTTTGGAATTGGAGATTCCCATTCATAAGTTTCAGTATTTAAAGTCCAAGAAGGATATGGTTGGGGATATAAAAATACATCGTGTTGATTATCATAAATCATTCCTGTACCAGCATAACGATGTCTAAAATTATTATTATATGAGGTTTGAATCCAATTTGTTAGTTGTCCATGAACTGATTTAAGAAATTGTATTCCAATTTCTTCACTTTCATTTCCATTTTCGTCAAGAATATCTTCATTTCTTACAACATCTACTCTTAAAACTTTATTATCATACCCAATTTGTGCAAAGTGTGCCATATAACTTTACCTCCTTATTCTGGATATTGAATAATAACGATGCCACTACCACCAGTTCCTCCAGGTAAATTAAACCCTCCACCTCCGCCTCCACCGGTATTCGTAGTTCCTGGAGTTCCTGAATTAGGAGAATTAACATTTCCAGCGCCACCACCCCCAGCACCGCCCGGAATACCAGTAGAAGGAGTGGGAGAAAGAACGCCCCCACCTCCACCAGCAAAATATCTATATTGTGAAGTTGGCGTAAGTGGACCTGGAGTTCCATATGCAGATGGTGATAAAACAGAATACCAACCATCACCGCCCCGGCCGGCAGCCCCCACCGCACCGCCACCGCCACCGCCACCACCAGAAGTCACTATATTAGATGATGGGGTTGTTCCTCCAGTATTACCTTGGATAAATGGAGTTGGAGTTGCAGTTCCTCCGCTAGCTGGTACTCCCGATGGTGTAGGTTTAGCGCCACCACCACCAGAAGCACCATTTCCACCAGTTCCAGGTGCTGTAGCACCTGCCCCTCCACCATATGCAATAATTTGTGTTGCTCCTGGACTTCCTATTGTAGTATTATTTCCAACTGTTCCTGCATTGCCACCAGTTCCAATATCTATCGGATAAGTCCCAACTCCAACAGGCATTTCTTCCCCAACTCTTACAGAATAACCAGGGTTCCAAGGATATGCCTCTAAAATTGTAGTCGGTGTTGTTGTTGAAGTATGAATAGAAGAAACAAATCCACCACCACCTCCTCCACCGCCGTGAATAGTGGGATTTCCACCACCACCTCCGCCACCACCAACGGCAAGATAATCAACCCACTGAAGTGTTGGGTCGGTAATAGTAAAGTTTCCTGGTTGGGTAAAGATATGTCTCCAAACGCCAGGATGTTCTGGGTGTGTATTTGGTTCTATTGTTCCACCAGTTGCTCTTGAATATGGTACTGTTTTTTTGTATCTTACACAGACTATACCAGAAGCCCCGGCAGCTGCTACTGGACCAGTTCCTGGACTACCATAACCGGTATTTGCAGGTGTATTTGGAGATGGATTACCAAGATAACCATAACCACCTCTTGCAAATCCATTAGTATTAACTTCAGAATACCAAGTTGGGATATTGGAAAATGCTTTACTGACTATTTGTGCAGGGAATTCGCTGATTGCCCTACCAGGACCACCAACGCCTTTAGTTGGGCTTGCTGTGGGTAGATTAATATTTCCAACTCCACCAGCGCCGCCACCGCCACCACCTAAATTGGGCGCACCCGGTCCTGGTTGAGAAGAACCAGAATAACCTTGCCGCGGAATTGTTGGTGGAGTATCTCCTGTACCACCAGTACCTGAAACTGGTGGCGAAGCAAAAGCTCCTCCACCAGAACCTCCTGGTGAACCTGGATAAAAAGTAGGGTTTGGTGATCCTGGAGAACCGCCTCCACCTCCTCCCGCTGCAGTTATTCCGAAAGCACTTGAAGGGCTTCCGTTTCTAAGAGGGGAAGCTCCAGGGCCAGAACCACCTCCACCCACAGAAATTGGATAAAAACCTGGAGCATTTGAAACACCTATATTTCCAAATCTCAACCCACCAGCACCACCACCACCACCAAATGGTCCGCCACCTCCTCCACCAGCAACAATTAAATAATCAACACTATCAATTGCGGCAGGTGGACGATTAACTTGAAAAGTTCCCGCACCAGTAAAGATATGATAAATGTATCCATCACCACCATCGATAATTGTCCCACCAGTTGCATAATTACCTAAACCAGGAGCATTTTCAAAAGTATAAAATTCACGATTCTTACCACTAACATTATATCTCGTTGCTGGAGAACCTGGAGACCAATTTTTTGCGCCAAGTGAATTTGCACTTTTACCTGCCATTTATCAAGCCTCCTTATCGCCAAGAATTAAAACATTAACAGCATCTGTTGTGCTTGAATTATAAACTTGTATCGTGTCATTATTATTTGCTAATGTGATAGGATATGCAAGTTCAAAGAAATAAGTATCTGCTGGTTGAATTGAAAGTTGTGCAAGTTGATTAACAGAACTTGCAGTTCCAGCAGAACCTCCAGAGTTTGGGACAATATGAATTCTTACAGTACTTGAATTAACAGTATCAATATTGTGAACGATTACTGAACGAATATAAGAAGTCTTTGCAGAACCAACAGTATAAACAGTTGATGTTGTACCAAGAGCAACTCTTGTGACCGTTCCTAATCCTACTTTTGCGAATGCCATAATATGTTTATTGTTTTTGAGTATTTATGCGAACATCATAACTTCTAAAATGTCTAGTGCAGCAGCACCTCCACCTCCACCAGTAGAGTTGATTGTAACTTGTCCTGTTGAACCAGAAATAGTGATATTATCTCCAGCAACAATAGA
>VFQT010004409.1_pt1 | contig 11732 bp, 8 predicted proteins | sample 3512381 | NCBI WGS metagenome assembly VFQT01 (sample SAMN10412376, study PRJNA504923) | tailings metagenome | isolation source: Relicate 2 Philex TSF3 active mining site | place: Philippines: Tuba, Benguet | collected 2017-08-29 | reverse complement strand
ATTTCATCAAGATCGTAATCAGTATCTAGCGAACTCATTCTTGAACTATAAAGTTCTTGAGCAGCTTGAGCGGAAATTGTGCTTTCGAGTTCTGCGAGTTTAGCAGCAGTCTCAGAAAGTTTCTTGTTGTTTTCTTCAAGATCCTTCTTGAATTGTTCAGCTTGAGCGACAGCTTCAGCCTTGGCTACTTCAGCTTTTTCGATCTCTAGCTTGATTTCATCGTTCTTGAGCTTAATGCTTTCAGCTATCTTTGCTGAAATAGAAGCCACAGCTTCGTCACTAAACTTGGCGGTATCTTGCTTTTCAGCAAGAACCGTCTTTAATGCAGATAGTATTTGTTCTAAATCCATAATTTTTGTTTTGGTAATATTTACAGGTTGTTTTTCTGTTTGTGAAAATAATTTATTATTTAAGTTCAGTAATTCTATTGAATTTACTTCGTAACACTCAGCTTCTTCTGTTTCCATTTCTTCTTTTTCGTTTTCATCTTCTGTTTCCATGGCAGATGAACCATCATCAATTACAACACCTTGAACATCAGCAGCAGGATTTGTAGTAAAACCAATACCTAAAGGATAAATACGACCAGTAACCAAACGATATACTGGAGTACCATCGTTCATAAAACCAGAACCATCAAAGCCTTTTAAATATTTTTTAAATTCTTCAATTTGTTCTTTTTTAGTAATTATTTCCGCTTGTTTTAAATCTAAACTTCCAACTGCGACAAAGTATTCATTGAATCCAATTTCCCAACTTGCACTAATCTTTTCGTACAATGCGGAATCAGGATCGTTAGAATCCATCAACGCATCAGCAAAATCACGATCAACTGTTTTATATACAACAGCCGCCAAAGCAATATTAAATGGACTAAGAGTTCCTCTCACATCATCATCAGATAATATTTTATTATCTCCATAAGAAGAAAACGCTGAATTAACAATATGCCCAACCACTCTTTGCTTCTTGTGTTCAATATTTGTTGGCTTATGAATAAAATATTTTTTAAAAGCTATTGCCGTATTAGTATCAATACCATCGCCATTTTTATTAAAGCGATTTACAACAGCAGCATTAAAAGCGGCTCCAACTAAATCAACATTCTTCTCTAAATTAACTGAAGAAGGCATAATAGATCTAAGTGGCTCAAGCGAAGCTTGAGACAATAAAATATTATTATCAAAATTCAATGAAGCCGTAACTATATTGTCAAATTTAGTCCTATAAAGAAACATAATATTAGATTTTACACTGAATATTTAGTGCTGTGATATAAAAGCGCTGCCGCATATGTGTCTAAATCGTGTTCGCCAGCAGTAGTTTGAACTTCGCTTAGTATATTTAATTTATCTAATTTGCTTGGATCATTTAAAACTTCTGTTGCTAAAGATGTCCAAGATTCAAACTGCGATCCTAATATAATTGCTTCAGATATTCCTTGGGCCAACTTCTTTTGTTCAGCATTTAAAGACTTTTTAGAATATTTCTTTTTCAAACCTGACTCTACAATAGAATATAAATCTTTTGTTTTATCCATGACTTTAGCAATTGCATCTTTCGCATAAACAGAAGCATTAGACCCAACTGGACGACCTCTTTCAGTTGGAGTTGTGGTCTTTTTCATTGGCGGTTTAGCTCCTGACACTTCTGGCATAGCTGGAGGAATAACAGGAACACCACCAACGATTGGATTATAATAACCTCTCTTTCTTTCCTCAACGAATTTAGCTTGAGCGGCACCCAACTCTTCTTGAGTTGGATAAATGCCAGTTTCAATAACCTTTAAACCTTCTTCAGGAGGCAATATGCCAAGTTCCATCATGCGCGTGACCACGCGATTAAACTGGGTTTCATCTTTAATAGATACTTCTTCAAATTTAGCGATAGGACACTTACCTTTGAATCCTAAATTACGGAATATCAATTCCATCTCAGGTTGCAAGAAATCATTTAAGAAAGCTTTTCTAGCTTCTTTGAGTCTTTCGAAAAATACTTGAGCTTTTACAGTTGTATTGGCGAATTTTTCTGAACCAATTAATATATTTTGCAATCCTTCTTTGATATCTTCATTAACTACTTTATATTTTTCATATCCCAACACTTTATTCATATCTGGAATAATAAACTCAGCTTTTGTTGTGTAGTCTGCAACAAGAACGCGACCAACTGATTGGTTGCTCAAAAGACTTTGCATCGCTTTTATGTTCTTATGGTTGATACCACCCTTTGTTGGCTCAGTACCCATAGTGATCAACAGAATTACATTCTCAATTGTGCGGCAAATAGCTTGATCAATCTTCTTCATTTCCATCTTGAAGTTAATATCATCAAGAACAGCGAAACCAAATGGAATAGCAAAAGGTTCGTAGTCTTGCTTTTTATAAAAAGAGTAAATAATATCAGTTGGATTCAATTGAATTTTTAATCCATCTCTTGCCCATTGACCTAATCTAATTTTTTCTTTTGTGTCATTGTCTAAACTTTCGAATACAACTTTATCATGATCATTCTTTGGTGATCTGAGTCTTTCCAATTCGTATTCAGAAAGTATTTTTTGATAAACAACTTGATGCCAAGAGCTTGTATGATTAGTTGTTAAATAATAAGGATTGAGCAAAGTGTATTGAACTGGAATTAAATTCTTTACATCATACGGAGTGGGATAATTATACAATTTAATATCTGTATTATAAGACGCGCCATCATACGAAGCGTATGTTTCTAGTATCTTTTGAAAGTCATCAATTTCAAACTTAGCATTAATCTTATAAAAGAAAACGTTACCACTACGATAATATTCGCGAAAGTATTGATCTTTTACGTTCCACATTCTTGTATACTTCATCCATTTCGCAAAAAAATCTTTTGCTTTCTGACTTCCGCCTTCTAAATAAATTTCAGCATTAGCAAATTCAGACATGATGTCTACAGCATTTCTAAAAATAGCTATATTTGCATAAGCTTTCTGGCATAATTCTATAGCATCACGAATATTATATCCGTTTATAGAAGTTTCGAATGGCAACATTCCTTCTCTTATGTTTCCATATTTATAAATCTTTGGTCCTATATAAGCTAAATTTCTGCGCAAATTAGTAGACTCTCCTGATCCAGCTCTTTCGTAACTAGAAGCTTTAGATTCTTGTTGATAAAAAGGATCACCAACTAAAGACGGTTCAGAAGCTGCTTCTTTTAATAGTGCGTCAAGAGGCTCAGATTGACCTTGTTGAGCTTTAGAAAATTTGTCCCAATAATCTGATCTTTTATTATATTTGCGACTCATGTTAATAATAGTTACACATTGTAACTTTAAAAGTGACTTTTTAACTTTTAAGCAATAAACATTGGTTCAAAAGTTTCTGTCATATCTTCAACATGAGTATTATTCATATCAAAATATACTTTACATAACCAATTGCCTAATACTAATGCAGAATAACTATCTTTTCTAGGTTTATCTGGTCCAGATTTGCGTTTTAAATTAGGCGGAAGATCGAAATTTTGCATACCTTGAGCAGATGTTGTTATTTGTATAAGAGCGCATTCTGTTTTTGTAAGTAAAATCATGTCAGATAAATGTTCAACAAAGTCAATCATTTTAGCTTCTTCATTTTCTTTCTCAGTATCCAAAGCGTTTGAGAATTTTAGATCTGTTATACCAATATGTTTCTTAGTTTGACTTCTAAAATTGTCGTCAATAGCGCGACTGGCAAAATATGTACGACGATGATCGAAATTAGCTTGCAGCATTTCATTCGCTAATCGTATCCAACCAGAAGTAGGCTTTCTTAAGAAAACGTATTTATAATCTGATCTATTGTATTCACTTTTTGCGGCGTATAAGTTTTGTGCATACTCTTCTGGTCTCTCAAATTCAGTTGCCATTGATTTTAGATTAATTTTAGCGTCCTTAAATAGTTCGCTTTCATTACAAGAATTCATGAACTGAACGCCACCGTTATAGTCCATGCAAATCGCCACAATATTAAAGTTCTGCAACAAATATAAGAAGTATTTAATATGATCTTTTAATGAAGACCCAGAAAGAGCATATGAATGTACTAATGTATTTATTTGTTTTTCTTTATTTATCTTTAAAACTTGAATAGCGAAATCGTCAGATGATTCTGTTTCTGACCATGAAGGGTCAACCGCTAATATATATTCATCTTCAGGATTGCCTACAACTTCAACAGCAGGAAGCTCACCATCAGGCACTGTACATAACGCCATTTTAGATATTTTAAAATAGCCAGAACTATCATCACTAAATTGTGCGCCAAACTCTCGCAAAAATTGTGATTCACTCATCGTTGCTTTTGCCTGATTGATCAGATTTTGATCGTATAACTGCACTGGAGCGCAATCATAAGAAAACTGCATAATACAACGCTTTGTCTTTTCTTTATTTTTGGGATTAAATATTAAATTCTCGTACTGCTCATATAGCTTATATAAATATTCAAATTTGAATGATGCGGAAGATAATGCAATCAATTTATTATTAGGCCAAATATATCTGTCATCTTCTGTCATTTCGCCTTTAGCGATCAATTGAGTTTCAAGATTATATAACTCTTCTCTTTGTGTTGGATTCTGAACTACAGATAAGAACGGAACAATTACTTCATTATAAATACGCTCTGGCATCAATAAAAACTCATCAATAATAATTCTATGAAAGCGAAAACCACGAAGCTTTTCGCCATCACCCAAAGGTAATGCACGAATACGACTTTTGCCAATTTCCATTACCCATTCATCATTAGACTTAGATACTTTTGTAATGCATTGCTTAAGAAGATAAGCTTCAGGCTTTGCTGCAATATCTTCTATCTTTTTAAATATCATTTTTGACTGACGAAAAGAGCGTGACAATATGCCTGTTTCTACTCCTTGATTTAAAATAGCATCAAGCACAGCGTATATGCCAGTTGTATACGATTTGCTCATGCCACGTGAATTATGATGAACAATTCCATTACCAATATAACATTCTTCGTCATCTACTGTTATATCTATTGAAACTACTTTGCAATTATTAATCGATTTGATTTTAGAAAAAACAACATTTTCATTTTTAATATTTTCGATTATGTTCTTAGTTTTATCGCTTATATTTAATAGCTTATCAAATTCGTTTTGCGAAAAAGATTTGCCCCAATTTCCCCTTTTGCCAGTAACTTTTTCAAAAGATCCTTCTTTTTTCAAAATAAGACCCAAATTCGGAATTAAATTGTTCTGATAATTTCTTTTGGAAGTGTTTTCTAAAATTTTATTTAAATTTTCCTTTTTATGACATACGACAAAATCAATACTATCTTGAAACTTTTTTAGTGATTTATAATCATTTGCTATAAGAAGATCATAATAAGGCTTTCCTTTATTTTCTCCTGATTTTCTTAAAAACGACTGAATGCCTAAGTTATTTAATAGCATTTTAATCTGACGCAATAATTGTAAAGAAGTATTTTTTAAACCAACTTTATTACTAGTTTTATCAATGGAAGCGTATCCATCAGCATCAAATAAACCACCTATCAAAGCGCACAATTCATATTTTGAAGCTTGAAGAAGCTGATCGCATATAATTTTATCATTAGATTTTTTAGCGATATCCCAACCTATAGATTCAAACCAATCTACTAATTTTCTATTAAAAATTGAATATTCATAAAAATTTAAATTCTCACTTCTCTGTCTACTGTAAAGGCTTAAAGCATTTTCTTTTATAAATTTTGAAATGGTATTTAAAATTTCTTCATTTTCAGAACAAAAATGAATTCCATCTTTATTTATCCAGCCATCTCCTAATACATAACCCATCGTATAGAATAAATAAAGAGATCTTTTTATTGTTGATTTATTTGTTATATCTAAATCGCCCCATATTTCAGTAGACATTTTAATAGGCAAATAATCAGTATCATTTAAATCTTCTATTAATTTAAATTTAAACTCTTCATTTTGATATGTTAAAACTTTGTGGCCTTTTTTAGCTTTAAACGAGTCTCCAGAATTCAAAACTATTTCAAAACCCTCCTCTTCAGCATTTATGCGTTTATTAGATACGGTATTTAGATTTTTTCTTGATCTAACTCTTTCTCCAATTTGAATATCTTTTATTTTCTTAAAACCATTTTCAGTTAAAACGTACTCGTTTTCCTCTAGACACCATACTCCCAAGAAATAATCACTTTCCAACATACCTTTGATAGCCATATGTTGGAATGGAAATAATTTAACACCAGTTATTAAATCTGTAGCGAAAGTAGTATTATTACGAAGAAATTGATAAAACAATAACTTCGCTTCTCGCTCTTCTATATATCCAGGGATTTTCGCTAATTCCTCATTGGAAATTAAACGCGATTTCCTTGGTACTTGGTTCCCCGTTTCCCACATAATCTAAAAAATATTGTATGTCTACCTGCCACAGCGACTTACCATGATACAATAATTTAGGTATAATATCTAAAGATTTGTTTCTACTGCCAGTAAATATGAATTGTATATGTCGTGGATATTTATGACACAAGTTACGCATATTATGAAAAACGTATTCTAAATTTGTTTTTCTATTATACTTGCGTTGATTTATTAATATACTATTTATACTACTTTCAACTACTACAAATAAATAACAATTTAATTCTACGGCTTTCACTACTTCTCTTTCAAATCTTTCTATTCCAGAAGCCATTGTACCTAGAAAATCAGATTCGCTTTTTCTATCTACAAAAGTATTGGTAAAATATTTTTTATCAGCAATTAGATAATCACCTACAAATATCTTTTCAATCCTTGATTTAGAAAACTCTAAAGGATCTTGTTCTCTCGTATCAATTAATATTGGTAAATGAGAAATATCTGTTTTATTAAAAGATTCTGGTAAATTTTTATTATACAAAGGCTCTATATTTAAAAGCTTACATGCAGCAGTATAAGAATTAAAATATTTTTTATATATATTTAAGCTTGGTAAATCAAGCGTAATCATTTCATTATGAAACGGCGCAAAATGATATTGTTTTTCATCTATTCTTTTTTTAAGCATCTCAATACATTTTGCTTTTACGATTTCTGGATTTGATGAGCTTTCCCATTTAAGAAACTCAGTATAATCTAGAAATTCCATTTCAAAATACTGCTTTTTATTTTTGAAAGGTATTTGTTGGCGATAATAAAGAGAATGTCGTGGATAATATTTGCAATAATATTCTGCTTGATAAAGATTATGCTTTTTTAAATGAGCATGAAAAGATTTATCATTATTATAAGACTCGCTACAGATTTTACACTGAATCATATAGCATCTTCTTTAGAAATTCCCAAAATTCTAGCTTTCCATGAAGACATATTCTCTAATCTGTCAGCTTCTTCCTTAATTGTGCGTTTTTGCATGTCTGCAATTTGGATCATCATTTTACGCTCTTGCTCATCTTGGAATAATTCCACAAGATTAAGAATTGAAGCGTTCTTTTGATGCGTTTGCTCCACTCTTTTTGAGCGTTCACCGTTCAATTTTTGTATACTCTTATCAATACGCCCAGCGCACTGATTGTATTCCTCCGAGATCGTCTTCAGAACCTCAGTTAGACGCATTGTAAAATCTTTCTGATCTTGCGTCTCATTAAACATATCATTTATCTTGTTCTTTTTAATATCGATCTGACGCAAGTTGATATAATCCATACAAACATTGATATACAAATTAATTTCATCAATTGTTAAGTCTGGTTTGTCCCATACCGACCGCACAAATTCTGCTTCAAATAACTCTTTGTCTGTAGAACTGTTATAAGAATCATAATTACCAACAAAACGCGGACTTGATAAATAAGTCAATAATTTTTCCATGCATTTTCTGTGCTGCAAAGATAATTTTTCTTCAGAAATATTTTGGCCGCACCATTTATTAGCTTTATTTATAACTGTTTTAATAGAGCGAGGCACTGAATACTTATCTCCAATCCCAGATTCGTTATCTACTAAATGATCTGGATATTTTTCTTTAATATACTTTTGAACAGCACGATATTCCGCTGTAATAAAAATATTTAAATTTTCAACGCCTACAAACTTCTCATGAAAGATTAATTCTGTAACTTGTCTTGGAGTTATTCCTGTTTTTATATTTTGATCAATGAATTCGCAATTTTCTTTTGATAATATTTCTACTGTTTGTGTTGGCTTTGGCTTTTCTTGTTTTTTAGAGAAACCAGTCGAGATTAAAAAATCTCTTACAGCTTTAGCTTCTTTAGCTCTGCCAGTTAAATCTTCACGATTGAAAACAAGATTAGCCAATACAACATAATCTTGTATTCCTTCGTTTATTTTTCTTAAAATTAGTGCTTTATTGTCGTCTGTTAACATATTAAGATGAAAAAATATCGTTTTCTTTTAATAATGTTTGCGCTTTGATATACAGCATTTTTTTTAAATTCTTTATTTGCTTATAACCAGCTTTTCTACCTTTTTCACTTGTCTTAAATTTCAAAATACTAGCTACTTGATCATCATTTAAGTTATCTATAAAAAACATTTTATAAATAAAAAAATGTTTGTCACTTAAATTATTCTTCATTAAATTATGAAGTTTAGTTTCAGCATTTTTATAATCATAGCTAACACTAGATTCGCAATTCATAAAATAATTTTTATGATTTTCTAAGCTAACTGTAATTTTAACATCGTAAGCCGCCTTTTTTACTTTTTCCCATTTAGCGTACAATGGACATTCATTGCATTGTTTTCCGCTGGTAGTGAAACCGCATGACATTTCAACTCCAGAGTCTCCTTCTTTATTCTGATTGAACGGACACGACAAACAAGGACGCGCAAAACTTGTGTAATTGTTTCTTATTATATTTCTTATCTGATTTGTAACTATACGATTTACCCAAGGTTCAATTGCTCGCGATTGATCCCATAGATGCCACTTTTTATGTATATGTACTTTAATAATCTGCTCAATATCTTCAAAATCAAACCAAGTAATCGCTTTTAACTTCCATTTATTTTTTCGCTTTTTGATTACTTGGTCTATTATGTCATACATGTCTTCAAATTTTTTCTTTTTACGATTCATCTATGTCTTGTATTGGCCGCGAACTACACTCCTTTAACGATTGACTTAAAAACTCTTCCTTACTTAATCTTCTATAATTAGAATTCGGTCTAGACATTATTCTTTCGCTAGGATCTACTGGTGGAGCAGTAAATAGATCTTTACCAGTATATTTATTACCTACTGGTTTTTCGATTTCATAAGATAATTTAGAAGGTCTTACAAAAGTTGTTGGAAGACCATCTTCATCCACCTCTGAATTTTGTTTACGAGAAATATTTCTTGCTTGAATTGGGTTTTGCAATGTCGGCTTATTAGCGTTGACAAACCCTCCTAAAGAATTGCCGCAATTAGTGCAGAATTTAGAACCAACATTATGTTTACTACCACAATTTGAACAGTAAATATTACTCATGATTATTATATCAGTGAATGTTAGATTTATCTAATCTCTTGAATACATTAACAATATATTTCAAAATTTCACTGCGCATGATATCTTCTTCATCAAATTGAAAACAGTAAATTCCCTTATCTTCGCTTTCTTTATTATTGAAAAGGTCATACACCTTTACAAAACCTGACTTATTACCAATATCAGATTGCATTGCGTCTCCACAAATAAACATTTTTGTATTTTCTCCAATACGAGTTAAAAGAGTAATCAATTCTTTGCTGCTGTAATTCTGAGATTCGTCTGCAATAATAATCTTTTCATTCCATGTTGCACCTCTCAAGAAATTGATAGGTAAAGCTTCAATAAATCCATTTGTTTCAAGATATTTTGATTGAGCCATTGGAAGAAGTTCATCTAACTTATCATACAATGGCATCATAAATGGATTAAACTTTTCATCTACAGTTCCAGGCAAAGATCCTAAACCTCTTTCTCCAGATTCAGCAATTGTTCTAATATATTTAATCTCATATTTTGAATTCATATTTAACATATGAAGCGCACAATAAACAGCTAGAAATGTTTTAGAACTTCCAGCAGGTCCATTAATAAAAACAATTTTAGTGTTCTTATCAAAAGCTATTTGAGCAAAGCTTTTTTGCTTGTCTGTTAAATTAAAATTCTTGATTGTAAGTTTAGCCGATTTAAAACTATTATCAGCGATGATTTCGTTTATATCGTCTTTTTCTTTTTGAATTTTTTTCTTTTTGATTGACATGTTGTTGGTAAAATTACACTATGTTATATGATTTTTCACTGCTTGAGTGTTCCTTATTCTCCTACTAAAAAAGATATTTCATTATGCGCTTTTGTGCAGAAAGTTTATAAATTTTGCGACGAAATGACTAAAAGAGGTCATACTGTTTATCATTATGGTCATGAAGATTCTATTGTTAATTGCACTGAACATATTAATGTTACTAATAATGATATATTAATAAATAGTTATGGCAACTTAAATGATTGGAAAACAAAAGGTTTCAATCAAGATGTAAATACAAATGCCGTTAAAATATTCAATGATAATTGTATCGCTGAATTAAACAAAAGAATAAAATCAAACAAAGAATTTATATTATGCTGGTTTGGTTTTGCGCATGAACCTTGCGTTAAACATTTTTATGATAAAGCTATAGTAGTAGAACCAAGTATTGGTTATGACAGCATGTTCGCACCAATTAAAATATTCGAAACATACGCTCAAATGCATAAAATGCATGGACATTCTGCAACTCCTATTAGCCTAGAATCTGAATACGTTGTTTACCCCGGTTTCGACGCTAAAGATTTTATATATAAAAAAGAAAAATCAAATACAGCATTATTTCTTGGCAGGATTACAGAAGAAAAAGGAGCTAAACTTGCTTATGATATTTGCAATCATATATGTCAAGATATTATTTTTGCAGGACCAAATATTTTAAATCTCAAAGACACAAAGTATTGTAAATTTATAGGATTTGTAGATCCTGTCAAACGAATGAATTTATTAAGTGATGCTAAATTTTTATTTGCGCCGTCTTTATTTATAGAACCATGTAATTGGACTGTTATAGAAGCTCAGTTTTCAGGAACTCCTGCGATTACTACAAATTTTGGAGGCTTTGCTGAAACCGTATCGCAAGGAGAAACTGGATTAAGATGTTCTACCACGAACGACATGATTTACGCCGCACAAAATATAGATAAAATAATAAATCCTGAAAATTGTTATAAAAATGCTAACTCAAGATTTACAATCAAGCAACAATGTGATTATTATGATTACGTATTTAAATCTTTGATACATTGATCTATTTTTTCTTTTACCATTTCAAAAGTGATTTGCTTAGAACATTCGAAATCTTTATTACGAGGACACCACAACCAATCATTTTTATCGAAATTTAGATCTTCATCGTTCCAACAACTATTGCAGACATTTTTATTATGAACTCTATATGGAGTATAAAATTCAGAAATTGGATCTGAAAAACCAGATATCATTATGACTGGCTTATCACAAGCCCATGCTAACCAAGATAATCCTGATCCTAAACCGACAAAAAATTCACAATTTTTTAAAACATTTATTCTATCTGTTAATGATTTTTCTCCTGTATCATCAATACAGTTTTTTGGTATTTCGTTCATTTTAGACTGTATACCGTATTTACTATATTTATCTATGCAAACAACATCATAACCCAAAAAAATCAAATA
>VFQT010004408.1_pt1 | contig 11733 bp, 10 predicted proteins | sample 3512381 | NCBI WGS metagenome assembly VFQT01 (sample SAMN10412376, study PRJNA504923) | tailings metagenome | isolation source: Relicate 2 Philex TSF3 active mining site | place: Philippines: Tuba, Benguet | collected 2017-08-29 | reverse complement strand
AGGATTTACATCCGCCATAATGACACTTGTTTGCTTTTAAAGACCAAATAGGAAACCGACAAGGTGGCAATAATTGCCGACTCAATTGCATGAAATCTAAGCGCACCGGCGAAGATAGCCATGCAACTTTGGTGGCAAAGGTCGCAACAAACCATCGTGGACGATCACGGAACAAGCTTTCCAGCGGACGTAGTTTGACGCTGAAGCAATCAAAAGATGGAAAACTCGACCTACACAATGAATATCGAACAAAGCGCGCTGTGGAATCGCCAACACATAAGAGTTTAGAGGAGGCATTTCTATATTTCGTCGATGCGACGAAAGAGCTCGAAGAATCACAACGCCAACTATCCAAAGAAATATACCGCTTAACGGAAGATCTTGCTCGATCGAATGCCGATCTAAAACGTCAAATGGAGGCAAAGAGCCGACTTGCAGCGGAGCTTTCGACCCTAATTTCTGCACTACCCACGGGAGTGGTTCTCATACAGCAAGACGAGGTTTATGCCTTTAATGCTATCTCTCAGACGTATGTCCCAGACTTGGGTGTCCATTCAACTTGGACAATCCCGAGCCACTGGACTGCTGCGGAATCCGACCACTTCCGATGTGAGCTCAAAACAGGCAGTGTGCGTATTCTTCGGCTGGAGGCATTTGAACTAAGCCCTGATAGACAAATGATACTTATTCACGATGTGACGACTACCTACCAATCGCAGGAGGAGCGCGCGCGCGAAGCAAAACTCGCCTCAATGGGAAAGATGACGGCAGAAATTGCGCACCAACTTCGAACTCCACTTGCAACCGCAACGATTTACGCCGGACACTTAGCAGAAAGGTCGCTTGATGATTCGAGAAGGATCAGTTTTGCAAACCTACTAAATCTACAGTTGAATGCACTTGAAAAATTAGTTTCAAAGATGCTGGGATTTCTGCAGCAGAGGCGACAAACACCAGAACTTATTCCGATTGACGATCTGCTGAACGAGTGTAAAGCCGCCATCGGCCCCTTGTTCGAAGGCAAGGCAGTCCAACTGGTCATCAAATCGATTGGTGGAAAGCATCTTTTGAATATTCAGCGTGACCAATTCAGAGGGGGGGTACTGTCAATACTCGAGAATGCGCTTAGCGTGTCAACTGCTGGCCAAGCGGTCATCGTTGAATCAATTGCGCGAGGCTCCCGCCTCAACTTGAAAATTTGCGATAGCGGTCCAGGCGTTCCGGATGAACTCTTGGAGCGTTTGTTTGAGCCATTTTCCACAACTCGCGCAGGTGGTACCGGACTAGGACTAGCTATTGCAAAGACAGCTTTTGAATCTCACGGCGGTCAGTTAACCTTCGCAAACCTTCCACCCGCCGGTGCCTGCTTTTTCATTGTTATGCCTGTACTCGAACCATTTTGACAACTTTGTAATGGAACAAGATTACCTTCTTCTGATTGAAGATGACGAGGGACTCCGTGAAGCTTTTGAAGTGACGCTCTCGATGGCTTCCATCAATTTCAAGTCTACATCCAGCGCAGAAGCGGCCTTAAGTATTCTCAGGTCTACACCGGGATGCAAGGCAGTAATCTCTGACATTCGCCTCCCTGGCATGTCTGGGATCGATTGCCTAGGTGTGATTAATCGCTCGTGGCCGGGCCTTCCTGTAGTCCTCATGACGGCATTCGCCGACACGAAGGTGGCGGTCGAAGCGCTTAAGGGAGGGGCGCGTGACTTACTACTTAAACCATTCCGGCCAGAGCAACTGGTTGAGGTTGCCAGAAGGTACGCAGAGCCTAAGCGCTCTTCCATGGATGTTGAAGGTGCACCTGTTTGTGCTGACCCAAAATCGAAACACCTGCTTGAGAGGGCAGCGAGAGTCGCCAAGACAGACGCCACCGTTTTATTGCTAGGCGAATCTGGAACAGGAAAGGAGGTAATCGCCTCATTCATTCACAAACGCTCTCCTCGGGCGAACGGTCCTTTCGTAGCAATCAATTGTGCGGCCATCCCTTCAACTTTGCTCGAAGCCACACTATTTGGACACGAAAAAGGCGCATTCACTGGCGCCACGAAACCGCAGCCCGGAAAGTTCGAAGTAGCGGCGACAGGCACGATCTTCTTGGACGAAATCGGGGAAATGGCCCTCGATTTGCAGGCAAAGTTGTTGCGGATCCTCCAGGAACGCAAAGTCGAACGCGTCGGCTCTCATGATTCGATTTCACTTGACGTACGAATTATTGCGGCGACGAATCAAGATTTAGAAAAGCGAGTTACTGAGGGGCGCTTTAGGGAGGATCTTTTTTACCGAATCAACGTTTTCCCCATCCACATTAGCCCTTTACGAGAGCGCCCTGGAGACATCTTGCCCTTGGCAGAGCACTTCTTGTTGAAATATAGAGTGCAAATGGGACAGCCTGAGGCAAGGCTCAGCGACGCGACGATGGCTCTGCTAACGAAACTGCGATGGCCAGGGAACGCTAGGGAACTTGAAAACGTCATTCAGCGTGGCTTACTGCTTTGCAATGGCAGACTCATTGAGCCCAACGACATGTCGATTGATTCGACATACACGAGGCGGCAATATGGGTTGCCGACGCATTCACCACCTGCGCAATTGAGAGATCGAAGCCAACATAACAATCTGGGTTCATGCGAATCTGAGATTGATGCGCCATCTGAGATATCTTCAATTAAAGACAGAGGCCCATTAGAAAACGATACAGATCTCCCAAGTGACGTTAGAGATCTTGAGAGAGAGCATATACTAAGTGTACTCAAGCGGGTAAACGGACACCGAAAGAAGGCAGTCGAGATCCTCGGGATATCAGAAAGAACGCTAAGGTACAAACTTAAGCAATGGCGAGAGGCAGGTTATTTGATACCGTAAGGTCGTCGACTTGACGGTCATTACCTTCGTGTCTATTATTGGAGCATGAGTATACGAAGCCTATCTCCTGACGAAGTATCGTCACGCATGCGGGAACTTTTTTCTCAGGCAAGCGCTCTTCGGGATCGAGCGGAACAGGTAACTGCCGATCCTTCGGCTGCGATTCGTTCTGGTGGATTCAACGCGCTACCATCAGGATCGAACCAGACTAACCGTACCAGTTTTAGCGAAGTACTACGAGATGCAGTACGGGGTGTGTCGGATGCGCAGATGACGGCTCAAGCGAAAGCACAAGCTTACCAAATGGGCGATGACAAAGTATCTCTGGAAGATGTCATGATTTCTATTCAAAAGGCTGGGCTTGCAATGCAAGGTATGGTGCAAGTGCGCAACCGTTTGATGGAAGCTTACCGAGAGATGACCAACATGCAGGTTTAACTAATTGAATCTCGGGTTAATTTGGAACCCGAAGGATCAAGTGAGTAGGCCCAGACGAGAATTTCGGCAACAACCGCATAGAGCGTTGGGGGTATAAATTCATCTACCTCAAGTTGCATCAAGATTGACACAACCTCTGGTTCTGCCGTTAGAGGTACACCCATTTCCTTAGCTCTGGCGATAATTACCTCCGCCAGTAGTCCCGACCCCTTCGCCAGTATGCGCGGAGCAACCGCGTGTGATCCATATGCTAGAGCAACGGCTTGAGGGTTCACTTTTGTCATTTTTGGAAAAACTCAAACATTTAGGACCTTAATAAGTCAAAGGTACCGCGAAAACCATGAGGCTTATTTAGTTTCAATAACAACATTGACACCGTTTAAATTTTTACTTCGAAGCAATTGTTGAAGGCTAGGCATCGCCTCAACGAATGTACTCGTCGCACTTGCGTCCGTTACAACTCGGACAGCAACTTGCCCTGGGAACGACAGAGCTCTGACCTCGACCGAGCCTAGAGACGGCAGTTCGACTGCAATTCGAATCGAAGTACCTTTCTCCATACCTCCAGGTGCTCGCCGATTAGCTTGCCACGCGTCGCTCCGTTCGATCCGGGCGTGGGTCCCTGGCATTAACTGCCCCGCCCAAATCAGCCGTCCATCCATAACCAATTTCATAGCATCCAGGACAGCATTCTGAAAAGCATCTACTGAATTGACGGTCCCTAAAGCTCCTGGCCCTTGACCAATTAGTGGAGTGCCTCCCGAGATCCCGGAGTGGTTCGCTAGGTGCGTATCAGATCTTTCTAAATGAAGCTTACTACCTCCAAGGTCGGAATGGCCAACTAACGGTGGAAATCTCCCTGCCGACGCCCTCATATCAAGCACTGATGACCTAACCTGATCTCGAGTCTGATCAGATGCCTTAGATCCAGATAACTCCACCTCAGAGCTTTCAGTCGCAATTCCTTGGCGTTTTGACAGACCGCCATCTTCTCCATTGGCTAAACTCTGCGATTGCGGTGTTTTCTGCAAGCCACCCTCAGGCAACTCGGATTGACTGGAATACCCACCCTGTGCGCTTATTAGATGCTCCAACAAGTTCGCCAGCTTAAAGGGTTGTGCTTGTCTCAAGACAATCAGTAGCTGGCTCATCGCATCGTTTATCGTATCTGCCAAAGGCGTACTATCACTGAGGATGACGGCCGGAGCCGCCTTCAACCCTGGCTCGGTAAGCGCTGCAATTTTTAGCAGCCGAGCAATCTCAGGCGATTTTGCAGAACGGATAGCTCCTTGCGTCTCCTCAGGAAGGGCCGCGAGCCAAGCTGCCATCCTAGCCAGGAAAGCGTCATCAGCGCGCTTACCCGTGAATACCATTTCCCTCAAAGCGACTTCATCAAGCGGGGTGTCAGCGAGCACTCTACCGAGTAAACCCTCGGCGATTTGCTTTTCGCGGGCTGAGACAGAAAGGCTATTTGCTCGTTCCTGAACAGGAGGAACAACCTTCAGCATCACTCCGGGATCTGCTCTTGCCGCCTGATTATCCGACACAACCGCAGGGGCCGCATCCGCTCGTTGTTGTGACTGGGTCTGGGCGCTTCCAGAGCCAGTTCGCGGTGCTATCGCAGCATCTTGAGTGACCGGACCAATCAAACTCAACTTAGAACTCCAAAATAAGCGGGAAGACCTCCCCTTTTTATCAGAACAATGTAAAGGGAATCAGGCAGTTGATTCGCATGTTAACCAAAGGATACATCAACTCCTTTGATCCAAGGATCGCCGATTTCCGGCACGAAAAGATGCCCTGTCAGGGACGACGCCTCTGAAGCTCGCGAAGTTCCTTCCACGCTTCGAGCACAGACCTGAACTGCTCTTCTAGCGAGTTAATCAAGTGTAAGTCTCCGCTCATCGTGACACGTAATAAGCTTCGTATCCAGATATCGTACTGCAGCCTAAGTTGTCTAGCGACGTCTTCACCTTGATCCATATCGAGCGCCGCTACTAAGCCCTTTTCGATTAACTCGATTGCGAGCCCAACTGCTTCTCCACGCGCTCCAATGTCTCCTCTCTCAACAGCAGCGCGCGCCGTAATTAATCGCTCTATCAATTTTTCGTATAACAAAATTGTCAAGTCGACCGGCGACCCTGCGATCACCGCAGTGCTCTGGTCTACACTCCGATAGGCCCTAGCTGCACGCATTAATACTCTCTGTATAGATAGTTTGTACTGCTTATCTTGCCAACTTACACTGCCAAGCCAGCGAGTGCCGACCTTACGTTCTGGCTCATCTGGTTCATTTGAACGAGCTTGGCATCTAATGCGGAATACTGTGAAACAAGAGCAGCGCGCTTACGCTCAAGGCGCTCTTCCTGTTGTGTCTGACTGTTTCTTAGCGTAGATAGATTCGTCCTCATAGTATCAATGGCCCCTTGTAGGGAACCGGAAACCCCCTTGAAATCGCTTAGAACAGTTGAAATTGAAGCGGTAAATCCTTCAACCAGCGCCTCACCGAGCGAACCATTGATTGCTGCATCGAACAGAGTTGAATTCAAGGACACAACGCCCCCTCTAGCCATCTCGAGGCCGATACGAGCCCAGGAAATAGGACGTGCGGATGTGCCGTAGGTTGCGCCGGTCGAATCCTGCCATGCCCTATCACCGGAAAGAGTCAACCCTGTCGAGTACGCTTGATACAAACTGGAACTCAAACTCAACGTCCCTGAGTCGAGTGCCAACACACCTCCCTTAGCGTCAGCCGAAGCAGGAGCAGTAAGCTCCCTTATTTTTTGAGTGAGGCTCGTAAACGCAGCAGCAAATTTGCCAAGACGCAACTTCAACTCTTCGCGACTATCACCTACAGTTAGCGTAACTGTGTTGCCAATGTTGGAAGCGTTGCCTGAAGTCAGCGCTTTGACCTCCAGACTCAAACCCGGAATAACCTCGCTAAACGTATTAGTCGAACTAGAAACAAGAATTCCGCCGTCAACGAGCGCCGTGGCGTCCCGGGCTTGATTATCAAACCCGGTACCCGTAGCAGCATCGCCCAATCGGAGGCCATTTTCACCGAGTTTTGAATTAGTAAGATCGTCCCAAGACGTCTCAAATACCGCCTGGCGACCTCCCCTGACTCCAGTCAGAGAGAGTACATACCCCTCATCAGCAGACTTTACAACGGAAGCCCGAACCTTGGAAGAAAGGGACTCATTAATTTCAGCTGCAACATCAGAGAGAGACCTACCTCCTACCTGGACAACGATTTCCATTGCATCCTCATCGCTCCCAAGCAAAGACGATGTTGACGGGACTGAAATTGTCAATGCCCCAAAAGCATCTGAGTCAATTGCTTCACTTGCCGAACCAAAGCCAGCAAAGGTAGTTCTTTGCTGCTGGGATAAGCTAACCGGTTTGAAGCTTATGGTCCCAACCGAAGCAAGCGTCGGATCTGTAACCTTTGCATTAACGAGGGACATATCCGAACTTGCAACTACTTTCGAAGCAAGCATAGTTGGATCCTCAACAGCTTTTGCAGCAGCATGAGCCGAGTCAACAAGACTCTTAAGCTGCGAAACCGACGAAATTTGCAAGTTAACGTCCGAAATCCTCGATTTCACTGTGGTGAGAGGACGTTGCTCAATGGCCATCAGACCTGAAACGATCTGCTGAATGTTAATCATCTGGCCCGAGGAGATCTGACTTGTTGACATAGAGCAATCCTTATATTGCTACTGTTTACGGCTCCTTTCGCGAAAAAGTTAAAGGCAGCCGCTTTTGACGGCTGCCTCTGGGAAGCTTAGACAGAAATTTGGGGTCGGCTGATACCGATTACTGCTGTCGTAACAACCCTAATACAACGTTCGGCATCGCATTCGCCTGAGCCAACATGGCGGTCGCAGCTTGCTGCAAAATCTGCACCCTGGTCAGATTTGCAGTCTCTGCGCCGTAGTCGGTATCCTGAACACGGCTTAGGGCTGCCGTAAGATTCTCTGTTTGAGCTGCAAGGTTAGCAATATTGTGCTCGAGACGGCCGTAAAACGCACCAAAGTAGGATCGGTGAGCGTTGATCTGCAAAATTGAATCATCGACTAGATCGACAAGTGATTTCTCAGCAGCACTAATCGTCTCTGACGCGGTCGCTCCGTAGGTAGGTGTAGTTGGCACCGAGACATCTGATCGATCGCCCGTTCCGTCCTTCTGACCGAAAGTATCATAACCCTCGCCAGTTGCAGGCGCACCACCGCTCGATGATGGGTCGGCAAGCCAAGCAATTCTCACATAGAGCGCATGCAATGCCCCAACTTTGATCGCCCCATCACCGTAGCCGGTCCCAAGGTTGCCCTTTTCCTTTGCGCTTTCAGCATTTTCCCAGATCGGTATCAAGTCAATCTGCATCTTGTCATTGCTTCCAGCGCCCGTAAGAAATTCCCAAGGCCCGTTATTTCCTGAGGGACTAGTATGGTCAATGGTTACCTGCCCACCGGTGCCGGTCAAATTGAAATTCCCGAGCAAATTGTTACCGTTATATGTTGTCCTACCTGCAACGTTACCGATTTCGTCCATGAGCTGCTTCATCTCCTGGATTAGAAAATAGTATTGCTCTTTAGACATCGAGTCATTCGCGCCCTGGGTTGCAAGCTCCTTGATTCGCTGCAACATCTCTGTAGCCTCAGCAAGCGCGCCCTCAGCCGTTTGCATCATCGAAATTGCATCGTTCACGTTCCGATGCGCGGTCGCGGAAGTTCTTAACTGCGATCCGATCACACTCGCGACTGCCATACCAGCAGCATCGTCTTTTGCGCGATTAATCCTCAAGCCAGATGAAAGTCGCTCAACCGAAGTTGCCAGGCTTTGCTGGGCACCTGCCAAATTTCTTTGCGCAATAATCGACGCGATGTTCGTATTAAGTACAGATGATGGCATACCCATTTACAACTCCTTGAAAAACTAAAGAATTTATTAATCAGCAAAAAACCCAGAAGGCCTGTTCAAAAAAAAATCCGGATGAACCCTAAACTTCCTCGAAAAACTAACCGTTACCCAGTGCAGAGGGCAATCGCCCGCCGAACCAAGTCAACTGGAGAACTAACATGGCATCAGTACTTAATACCAACATGGCTTCGATCTCTGCTCAGCGCTACCTCACTAGCGCGCAGAACAAACTGACCGTTTCTTTTGAGCGCCTTTCTTCCGGCCAGAGAATCAACCGTGCGCAAGACGACGCCGCTGGCATGGGTATTTCTCAAAAACTGACCGCCAGTATTAATTCGACCAGTGTTGCGATGAGAAACGCCAATGATGCAATTGGTATGTTGCAAACCGCCGAGGGCGCTCTCGCAGAAATCTCCACGATGCTCCAGCGCTTTAAGGAACTCGCGGTTCAAGGTGCCAACCCTGCACTGTCTGCGGCTCAGCGAGGCTTTCTTTCTGTAGAGATGGGCGGCCTGAAATCTGAGATTCAATCCATTAGCACCAGAACTCGTTTCAACGGCACAAGCCTTCTCGGAGCGGAGGGTACACTTAGTTTCCAAACAGGTGAGACTACTACTGACACGCTGACTGTTAAGACCTTTGATGTCTACAACGACTCTCAAAGGTTTTCTAAGCTCGTTTCGCTGGTAGGCGAAACTTTTACCAACGATGACGGCGTTGGACAGCTGACAGAAACCACGCAGTTTCAGAATCTCTCCTCCACAATCGACTCCGCAATTGATGAAGTAGCCACCCAGCGTGCAACATACGGGGCTCAAGTCAACCGCCTCAACCACAACTTGAACAACCTTTCGGCGTTGCATGAAAATCTTAGCGCGGCTAACAGTCGTATTCTTGATACCGACTATGCCAATGAGACCGCTCAATTGACTAAGACGCAGATTCTTCAACAGGCCGCCACTGCTATGCTCTCGCAAGCAAACGCCCAACCTAACGTCGTCTTGGCTCTTCTTAAGTAATATTGAGAACTCGTTGAAGTTTGACTTCAGGAGATTTTGATGAGCACGATTGCTTCCGTAAGCCCTGCGAGCACCGGTGGCGCGGGGGGCATGATTAACCGGGCCGCACCTCAACCCATCAGTAGCTCGATGGTCTCCCATAGTTCTGGGGGTGCGGTACAAGTAGTTTCCGAAAAGATTTCTTCGACCAAAGCTGCTAATGCACCGACCGTTCAAGAGTCTGCTGCTATAAGCAAGGAATCCGTTCGTGCTGCTGCCGAAAAGCTCAAAACTTTTGTCAGTTCTATGAATAGGGATCTCAATATCGATGTTGATGCATCGAGTGGTCGAGCGATTATTAGAGTTGTTGACCCCAACTCTAATGAGACCATTAGACAGATTCCTGGTGATGAAGCTATTCGACTCGCCCGAACTATTGACTTCTTGTCTAGCATTTTTGTTAACCAAAAAGCTTAGTTCTTTCTCGAACTTAATGCCCACCGCCCTTTGCAGAGGGTTGGTGGGTTTTTTGCTTCGTGTGACGAATTTATTGTCCATGTCTTGATAACGGCTGAATCTTGATTTTTGATTAGCGAACTCCGCCCCCCCCACAAAAGTAGTGAGCTGTTCGAACCGCCCAATCCTAGACTTTCTGTTCACCATGGTTAGGTGTACGGGTGGTTTCGTTTTTTTGTTTAGTGATCCATTAATTTCATTATGCGGGCATTCGTAAGCGCTGCCATCTCGCAGCTTCCCTTGTCACAAACAGCTGCACCACTTTTGGTGCTGCTGGTGCTGGCACTTATGCTTTTACCGCTTCCCCCAGTAGCGCTTGATATTTTCTTTACTTTCAATATTGGCGTGTCAATGATCATTCTGCTGACAGCGATGCAGATAAAGTCATTCAAGGACATGATCTCTTTTCCCACGTTGCTCCTCGTGGTTACTCTTCTGCGCCTTTCTTTGAATGTTGCCTCAACACGGGTTGTGCTTATGCACGGACATACTGGACCAGACGCCGCAGGAAAAGTTATCGAGTCGTTCGCACAAGTGCTCGTTGGCGGGAATTACGTGGTCGGCGTCATCGTATTTGCGGTGGTTACGATTATTAATTTCGTAGTGATTACGAAGGGCGCAGGTCGAGTCGCGGAGGTCTCCGCCCGATTTACGCTCGATGCAATGCCGGGTAAGCAGATGGCAATCGATGCCGATTTGAATGCTGGGATCATCAGAGATGATGAAGCGAGAAAGCGTCGTGCCGAGGTATCCCAAGAAGCAGACTTTTTCGGGTCAATGGACGGTGCATCGAAATTTGTCCGTGGCGATGCAATCGCTGGGATCATTATTTTGATTATCAATCTAGTCGCCGGCGTGGCAGTTGGCATGCTCCAGTTTGATTTGGGATTCATGCAAGCCCTCAAAACTTATGCCACACTGGCAGTCGGAGATGGCCTCGTAGCGCAAGTTCCTGCTCTAATTGTTTCGACAGCGGCAGGTATTGTGGTGACACGGGTGTCAACTGAGGAGGATTTCGGCCAACAATTGGCATCACAGCTGGGGGCATCGTCCTACCCCCTGTTTTTGGCGGCGCTCATCTTAGGGATTCTTGGGATCGTTCCAGGCATGCCGCACTTTGCCTTTTTAACTTTTGCACTGGCATTCGGCGGTGTTGGCTACCTACTACTGCGTCGATCTAAGTCAGAACGTGAATCAGCTGCGCGTGCCCAGGCCGCATCGCAATTGCCCAGTGAAGAAGTAAACTGGCAGGATGTACCAGTGGTAGAGCCTCTTTCGCTCGAATTGGGTTACCGGTTGATTCGCCTAGTTGACGCGGGTGACCAATCGGACCTAATCAAACGCATTCGAGCGATTCGCAAAAAATTTGTAGCTGAGGTTGGATTCCTGATCCCTTCTGTTCACGTTAGGGACAATCTTCAGCTGGCACCTGAAAACTATCGCATCATGATCTTTGGCGCTGAAGTAGGTCGTGGTCAAATACTTCCGGATAGATTGCTTGCAATTGAACCTGCTATTAATCCGCCGCCACTAGATGGCATTCGCGTTCTTGATCCTACATTTAAAATGCCAGCGGTCTGGATCATTCCTAAGGATAAAGATATCGCGATCACGCGTGGATTCACCGTTGTTGAGCCGGCTGTTGTCGTGGCTACACACCTTGACCAGCTAGTCAGGCTAAACGGTCACGAGCTATTGGGTCGCCAAGAAGTACAAGATCTCATCGAACACTTCAGAACCCGTTTCCCAAAGCTCGTGGAAGACACCGTACCAAAGATTGTTTCATTACAGATTATCCAGAAGTTACTACAACTACTACTTGAAGAAGGGGTCCCGATCCGAGATTTTCGAATCGTTCTGGAGACTGCAGCGGAACTCGGAGGTAAAGATCCACAGGCCATCAATTTACTTGCACCATTACGGTATGCGATGCGTCGAACGATATCCCAGGAAGTATTTGGAGACACGACACAGGTCCGCGTTGCAG
>VFQT010004405.1_pt1 | contig 11743 bp, 9 predicted proteins | sample 3512381 | NCBI WGS metagenome assembly VFQT01 (sample SAMN10412376, study PRJNA504923) | tailings metagenome | isolation source: Relicate 2 Philex TSF3 active mining site | place: Philippines: Tuba, Benguet | collected 2017-08-29 | reverse complement strand
GTTGCCCCTCTGTGAAATGGTGACTTTGTGAGAAGCTACCTGCTGTACCTTGCGGTCTGCGTGACCGTTCTGGCTCCGGCCTCCTCCAGCCTGTTGGCTCAGCCATCGCGTGAACTTGCCCAGAAACTTCTGGCCAAGCCGGAACGTCCCAGGCGTCCCGAACTGCCGCCCAGCAGTATTCCACTGAAGTTTCTGAAGGGCGAACGCATTGCTTTCCTCGGCAACTCCATGGCCGAACGCATGAACCTGTTCGGGCATTTCGAAACCCTCCTCCATACTCGATTTCCGGAGCAGGAACTGATCGTTCGCAACTTTGCTCGCCCGGCAGAAGAGGTCGGTGTCCAGCAGCGATCCGCGGACTACACGGCTCTTGATGACCCCCAGCTGGCCTATGGCGCCGATACCTATCTGTGTTTCTTCGGATTCAATGAATCGTACACGGGCCCGGAAGGCATCGACAAATTCAAGCAGCAGTACAACAGCTATCTCGACATGATCGCGAAGAAGTATCCTCGCGACGACACCGATGCTGCTCCTCGCTTCGTCCTGATTTCTCCCTGTGCGTTTGAAAACACCGGAGATCCACTGCTGCCGGACAGCACAAAGATTAACGAGAACCTCAAGCTGTATTCGGCGGCGGTCGCGGATGTCGCAAAGCAGCGAGGACTCGCGTTCGTTGACACGTTCGCCGCTTCAGAAGTTCTGTTCGCTCAGAAGGCCGGACTTCAGTTCACGATCAATGGCTGCCATCTGAACGATGAAGGCGACCGCGAAGTCGCACGTCTGATTGATGAAGCATTGTTCGGCTCCGCAAGCCCGGCCAGCTTTGGAAGCCCAGGCTATGAAAAGCTGCGAGCCGCCGTCAACGATAAGTCATGGGTTCATCTCCAGGACTACCGTATGCTGAACGGCTGGTATGTCTACGGAGGCCGTCGAACCTGGGACACAGAAACGTTCCCGCGTGAATACGCCAAGATCCGTGCCATGGCCGCGACTCGCGACCGCTATGTGTGGGATATCGCTCAGGGTAAGAAAGTCGCTGATGCTCCGGACGATTCAAAGACCGGCGACCTGTATACGCCACAAACTCGCTTCGGTGAACCGCGGCAGAAGTATTCAGAAGCTCCCGAGCTTCGCTACCTGACTCCTCAGCAGCTGATTGAACAGACAAAGGTTCCGAAGGGTTTTGAGATTCGTCTGTTTGCCGACGAAACGATGTTCCCGGAACTCGCCAAGCCTGTGCAGCTGAACTTCGATAACAAGGGACGGCTGTGGGTTTCCTGCATGCCCACGTATCCTCAGTGGAAGCCAGGTGATCACAAGCCGGATGACCGCCTGATCATTCTGGAAGACACGAACGAAGACGGCAAAGCGGACAAGTGCAACGTCTTCTACGACAAGCTCCACTGTCCGACCGGATTTGAATTCTGGAACGGCGGCGTCATCGTCGTCGACCAGCCGCGATTGCTCTTCCTGAAAGACACTGACGGTGATGACAAAGCAGACCTCGTCGTTCACCTGATGGACGGCTGGGCTTCCGACGATACTCACCACACCTGCGGTGCGTTCGAATGGAATCACGGCGGCAAGCTGCACATGCTGGAAGGCATTGCGACCAGCACGACTCTGGAAACACCATGGGGCCCGCATCGAAGCTACGGTGCCGGCGGTGCCTATGTGATGGATCCTCGCACACAGAAGATCCGACAGTTTTCTCTGCCGGGTCAGTACAACATGTGGTGCTATGTCTTCAACGGTTGGGGACAGGGCATTGTGGGTGACGGCACGACCGCCAACCAGGCCTGGGATACTCCACTTTCGGGTGCTCAGTTCGGCGGTCGAACAGGTCTGAACTTCGTCTTCAACAACGAAGGCATGCGACCGGCTCTGGGAAGCGAATTCCTGGTGAGTCGTCATTTCCCCGACGATGTCCAGGGCCAGTTCACGTACGCCTGCGTGATCAACATGAACGGCCTGCCACGGTTCAGTCTGAGTGACAACGGCGGAGGATTTTCCGGTGCTCGCCTGAAGAACGCTGATGGCTCGCCGGACGATCTGATTCGTTCCGACGACAAGCACTTCCGTCCCGCGGATCCTCAGATCGGCCCTGACGGCGCTCTGTGGTTCGGCGACTGGGCGAATGCTCTGATCGGCCACATGCAGTACAGTCAGCGAGACCCGAACCGCGATCATACCCGCGGGCGCATCTATCGCCTTGTGTATCCGGAACGTCCAACCGTCAAACCGGTGACGCAGTTTGGCAAGCCGGTCGCGGAGATTCTGGAACAGCTGCGAGAATACGAATGGCGAACTCGCTACCGTGCTCGCCGCGAACTGCATGGTCGTCCGACCGAAGAAGTCATTCCGGCTCTGACCTCATGGGTTGCCGGTCTGAAAAAGGATGATCCGGAATACGATCGACTCCGAACGGAAGCTCTCTGGATCCAGCAGTCTCATCATCGCATCGATCCGGCGCTGCTGGCCGATGTGCTTGCATGCCCAACCCCGGAAGCTCGAGCAGCAGCCATTCACATCGTCGCCGACGAACGCGAATCGATTGCTGATGCGGCGAAGATGCTGATGGTCGCAGCAAAGGATCAGCATCCTCGAGTACGCACGGAAGCGGCTCGCGGTCTGAGCTTCTACCCGACTCTTGAGGCAGCTGAAACGCTTCTTCGCATGGCTGATTTCCCGGAAGATTACTGGGTGGATTACACGGTCCAGCATGCGTTGGGTGCGAATGAATCTGTCTGGCGAGCAGCCTTCCTGGGCGAACGCATCGCCGGCCTGAATCCTCGTGCGAATGGCATCGTGCAGAAACTGTTCGCTGCATCCGCGTCCGGAGCCGCCGCTCTGCCTCATCTTCAGACCCTGCTGGCTCAGCAGCCGAAGCCTGAAGAAGAACGCAACAAGGCGATGACGGCTCTGTCGGATCTGAAGGGCGATGTGAATCGAGGACGCGAGGTGTTCGTTCGCAACTGCACAGCGTGTCATAAAGTCGGTAACGGCGACGGTCGCGAGTTTGGACCAAACCTCGCCGGTGTCGCGAAGCGAATGAACAAGTTCAAGATCGTTCAGTCGGTGATCGACCCGAACGCGGAAGTGGCGGAGAAGTATCGTTCCACGCTGATCGTCACCACTGACGGGATGCCAACCGCAGGACTGGTCGTCGCGGAGAATGATCAGGAAGTGGAACTGTTCGACGGTAAAGCCATCCGCAAGATTGCGAAGGCGGATATCGAAGAACGAGTCATCCAGAAACAGAGCAGCATGCCGGAAGGCGTCGCTGGAACCGTGGCTCCGTCAGAGTTCGTGGACCTGATGGAATACCTGGGTGCTCAGAACCAGGACGTCCCGCCGCAGAAGTAGTGTAGAACGACTGTCCTCAGTCGTTTCCCAAAGTGATTTCCACACCGTTTCCCGTCTCGATTCCCCCTCTCCCAAACCCCGTTTGGGAGAGGTCGAGCGAGCGCCCGCAAGCTCGGGAGGGCCACGTCTCTCGGCTTTCCGCTTTCCGGCGGGACATCGGTCACAGTGTTATCTGCCAGGCAGTACAGGACTCCAGTTCGTAGCGGGGAGCGATTGAGGACAATCGCTCTACACTGAGGCTGCAGGTCGGGCTGTTGGCAGACGGCTGATCCCTGCTAGAATCCGAGCCTCTCGTCAAAGACGTACGTATCAATGGCCGTGAGACGGCCGAACAGCACAGGCAGAGTTTCCATGGGCAGAAGTTTCGAAAACCGCAAAGCCTCCATCTTCAAGACCGCCGCACAGAAGTCCAAGCTGTATTCCAAGTACGGCAAGCAGCTGTATGTCGTGGCGAAGAACGGTGTCCCGGATCCCGAAAACAATCCTGCTCTCCGCAACCTGATTGAACGAGCCAAGAAGGAGCAGGTTCCGGCACACGTGATCGACAAGGCCATCGAAAAAGCCAAGGGGCTTGGCGGCGAAGAATTCGCATCACTGCGTTACGAAGGCTTTGGACCTGGTGGCTGCATGCTGCTTGTCGACTGCCTGACCGACAACAACAACCGCACGATTACCGATGTACGCAGCGCCTTTACTCGCTGCGGAGCCAAAATGGATCCATCCGGTTCAGTCGCCCGCATGTTCGATCACGTTGCGGTATTGTCATTCAAAGGTGACAACGGTGACGCGGTTCTGGAAGCTATGCTGAACGCGGATGTGGACGTGGAAGACGTCGAGGTGAAAGACGGCCACGTGAACCTGTTTGCTCCGGCCAGCGAGTTTTACAAAGCCAAGACAGCGCTTCTGGAAGCGTTTCCAAAGATCGAACTGGAAACCTCAGAAATCACCTTCATTCCTCAGATGCAGAAAGAACTCAACGCCGAAGACGCCGCGCTCTTCGAGAAGTTCCTCAACCTGCTCAACGAATGCGACGACGTCCAGGAAATCTACCACAACGCCGTCCTGCCCAGCTGATTGTAAAGCGACTCTGTGTAGAACAACTGTCCTCAGTCGTTCCCCAGCACACCCCCCTCGTAGTGGAACTCGCCAGAGTTCCTTTGCATGAAATCTCAAAGAGGAACTCTGGCGAGTTCCACTACTTTGGGATTCGTGGTGGTGAATCTCAGCGTGGATTTCTACCGGCGGATGTGGACGTGAGCGATTGAGGACAATCGCTCTACACTCGTCTATCGAATGGGTTTTGGTGGACTGCCGATGCGGAACTGGCACAGGTAGATGCCCAGCACGTACAGCAGCAGCAGCGGGAACATCATCAGCAGCATGCTCCAGGGGTCCGGAGACGTCGTCAGGACCATGGACGCGATGGAGATGATCAGCACCGCGATACGCCAGTTGTCTTTGTACGTATCCACCGTGCAGATTCCGATGCGTTCCAGGAAGACCATCACCAGAGGCAGCTGGAAGCTGACGCCAAACAGAATCGGCATCAGCATCGCCATACTGATGTATTCTGACAGGCGAGGCTGCATGGTGATTCCCAGCCATGCGTTGAAGCCGATCAGGAAGTCCAGCATCAGGGGAAACGCGTAGAAGTATCCAGCTGCCGCCCCGGTCAGAAACAGCACGACGCTCATCGGCAGATACACGTGCACGTACTTGCGTTCATGAGGGTACAAGCCGGCAGACACAAACAGCCACAGCTGATAGAAGATCCACGGCGACGAAAGCAGCAGGCCCGCGAAGAAGCACACTTTCATGTAAGCCATGAAGCCTTCTTCAATCTTGAACGTCGTGATGCGCGAAGTATCTTCGATGACTCGCTGCAGCTGAGCAAACTCGGGGGCGGTCAGCACGATCTGAACATACTCCGGCTGGTCCGGTTTCTTCGAATCGTCACTGGCCGTCGTTGCAGGAGTTGCAGACGGATCCGCCGTGCCTGGTGGTGTGGCTGCCTTCGACGGAGGATACCCCAGAGCTTTTTCCAGTTCGGCTCGGCTGATTCGTACTTTCAGCTGATCATTCTTGAGCTTCTCCTCTGCCTGCTTTTTCTCTTCTTCTGTTGGCTGTGGTGTTCCTTTCGACGTAAAGAAACCGGCCGCCCATTCGTAGAAGCTCTGCTTGGGAGCATCCATCGTGACATTTTCGATGCCTCGATCCCGCAGGGCTTTTTCAACCGGGTGACGCAGCCAGTAGAAAATGCGATCCCCGAAAAACAGACAGACCGACACCGCCAGGATCACTCCCAGCAGCGCGCGAAACACGTGCACTCGAAGAACTTCCAGATGTTCCCCGAAAGTCATGGTCGTGTCGTCAAAGAGGTCTCGTGACTTTCGCATGAGTCCAGCCGAAGTGTTTCAGTAGGTGGGAGAGTGAGCAGGCATTCAGGAACAAAAAAGCGGACGCGATCACACGTCCGCTTTTCGGTGATGATTATTCCCCGCGAGTCAGCTTGCGGAACAGATCCAGCAGCTTCTCGGTAATCGGGCCCGGTTTTCCGGTTCCGATCTGACGGCCATCCAGGCTCGTGACCGCAATGACTTCCGCCGCCGTTCCCGTCAGGAAACACTCGTCCGCGGTGAAGATGTCATGGCGAGTCATCACGCATTCTTCGACAGGAATGCCGGCACCTCGAGCCAGTCGCATGACGGCATTGCGAGTAATCCCTTCCAGGATTCCGGCGTCCGGCTGAGGAGTCTTCAGGACGCCTCGCTTGATGATGAAGATGTTGTCGCCCGTGCATTCAGCGACTTCACCATTGTGGTTCAGCATCAGAGCTTCGACCGTGCCCGCATCGGTGCCTTCGATCTTGGCCATAATGTTGTTCAGATAGTTCAGTGACTTCACACGAGGACTGAGCGCGCCCGGATGGTTGCGAATGGTCGCCGCAGTCACCAGCTTCATTCCCGTGCGATACATCTCGTCCGGATACATTGTGATGGTATCGGCGATCACGATCACCTGAGGATTGGAGGTCTTTCGAATATCCAGCCCCAGCGCACCTGCACCGCGAGTCACCACCAGGCGAACGTAGCCATCGGTAATGTTGTTGGCCTTTACAGTGTCTTCCACCGCCTTCACCATTTCCGGATTGGAAATAGGAATGACCAGGCGAATCGCGAGTGCGCTTTCGTAAAGCCGATCAATGTGTTCCTGCAGCAGGAAGACTCGGCCGCCATACACACGGATGCCTTCGAAGACTCCGTCACCGTAAAGCAAACCGTGGTCGAAAACGCTGACGGAAGCCTGTTCGGCAGGAACGAGTTTTCCGGCGACATAGACAAGACGTGACATGGGACTCACTTCAACGAGCACAGTGGAGAATGGAACAGCCAACGAGCACATCGGTGGGCAGCGAACCGCCGGTCGACCAATGTCGTCCCTGTGTGAAACTGAGTGACTTGTTACTCAGGGAACGCCTCGATCGTCGCCGATGTGCACGGCAAAGCCAGCGACACAGCAGAATTTCCTGCGTTCGCCTGGAAACCCAGGATCTTACCGGCTTCAGCAATCAGGCTCCACCAAACTCTGCGGAAGGCAGGGAAGCGAGAACGAACGAGTCCCGAAGCCTCGGAAAACTCGGCAGAACTCACATCCGGCTGTAGCGATAAACGCACGAAAAAGGGATCACCAAACCTCGAAATCCCGTGTCGTCAACTTGCGAAGGCCCCTTTGGCCTGTATGCTTCTGACCCTCGACGGTACCACCGTCAGAGCCACCACAGGCCGGAGTGGCGAAATGGCAGACGCGTCGGATTCAAAATCCGATAAGGGTAAAACCTTGTGTGGGTTCGAGTCCCACCTCCGGTAGTCTTGGTTAGGAATCAATGCGAATTCGAGAGAAAACGCCGTGCGCGCGGCATCCCGAGATGATCTCTACGGCCTTTTTCGCACCGCTGGGTCTCTGCAGGACCGCTGTGAACACCTCCGGCCGAGTCATTGAATTTCCGTTTCCACCAGTTGAATGAGTCCCATGCATACTTCGGCACTTGTGAATCAGTTGAAGCCCTCGGAAACCCTGGCCGCAGCTGCAAAGGCCCGCGAACTGCGAAGCAAAGGCATTGACGTTCTGGAGTTCACGGTCGGTGAACCGGACTTCATCACGCCACAGCATATTCGCGATGCCGCGAAAACAGCGATGGATGCCGGCCATACTCGATACACGGCCGCCACCGGGATTCAGGAACTCAAGCAGGCTGTCTGCGACGCGTTCCTGCGTGATCATGGTGTCGCCTACAAGCCATCCGAAGTCACCATCTCCAACGGCGCAAAGCATTGTCTTCACAACGTGCTTGTCGCATGCTGTGAGCCAGGTGATGAAGTCATTATTCCCACACCATACTGGGTCAGTTACTCGGCGCTGGTGGAACTGGTCGGTGCAAAGCCTGTCCTGGTGGAAACTCAGGAGAAGGACGGCTTCTGTCTTTCCGCCGAGCAGTTCCGTAAAGCGATCACACCAAAGACGCGGCTGATGATGCTGAACAGCCCGAGCAATCCCACTGGCGGCGTGTACCCGGTCGATCAGCTCGAAGCGCTGGCGAAAGTCGCGGTCGAAAAGGACATTATTGTTCTGTCCGACGAAATCTACGACAAGCTGATCTACAGCGGTCACACGTTCCGCTCATTCGCCTCCTTTGGCGAAGAAGTGAAGAAGCGAACGGTGATTGTGAATGGAGTCAGCAAGGCGTATGCCATGACCGGCTGGCGAATCGGCTGGACGCTTGCTCCGGACAATGTCAGTGCGGCGATTAATAAGCTGCAGAGTCAGCAGACGTCGAATCCCTGCAGCGTTTCTCAGTATGCGGCACTCGCAGCTCTGAAGGGCCCTCAGGAATGTGTCGCAGAAATGTGCAAAGAATTTGCGGCTCGCCGTGACTACGTTGTGAAGCGACTGCGTGCGATTCCTGGTTTGACATTTGCTGAACCGGGTGGCGCGTTTTATGTGTTCTTCAATGTCAGCAGTTACTTCGGAAAGCCTGTCGGCGGCGGTGCACCCGTTTCCAATGCGACGGACTTCTGTACGGCACTTCTGGAACGTGCTCACGTGGCACTGGTCAGCGGTGACGCATTCGGAGCTCCTGGTTATGTGCGTCTGAGTTTCGCCGCTGCGATGACTCAGTTGGTCCGGGGACTGGATGCGATTGAGAAGTTCCTCAATAATGCCTGAGCATGGTCCATTGGGATGATTCGGAGCAATGAGCGTCATTCTCGTTGCTCCATTGCTCATTTGCTCCTTTCCGGCGAACTCACTGATGACATCCGCATGGCAGTCTCTGAAAGGACATCAGGAACAGCGAGCCCTGTTTGCTCGTTCGCTCCAGAATGGCCGACTGTCTCATGCGTACATTCTGGCCGGACGAGACGGGATCGGAAAGCGCCGCTTTGCCCGGCTGATTGCTCAGTCGATTTTCTGTCGTGAGTGTCCGGAAGGTGAGCTGGATGCCTGTGGTCAGTGCCGATCCTGCCTGAGTTTTTCTGCCGGCACCTGGCCAGACTACATCGAGATTGGACTTCCTGCCGGGAAGACGGAAATCCCGATTGCACTGATTGCAGGTGACACCGACAAGCGAGGTCGCGAAGGCCTTTGCTTTGAACTGTCTATGGCACCACAGGCGTCAACCCGGCGAGTTGCGATCATTAATGACGCACATCGCATGAACGCCGATGGAGCGAATGCTCTGTTGAAGACACTCGAAGAACCGCCCGCGAAAGCATTGATCCTTCTGACCTGTGATGATCCGGATTCACTGCTTCCGACGATTCGTTCGCGGTGCCAGTTGATTCGATTTTTCCCGCTTCCGGAGAAGGACGTTCAGGACATCCTTCAGTCAGAAGGACTTGTGGAAGATCCTCAGGAAGCCAAAGCAATCGCCGGAATGTCAGAAGGCAGCCTGACTCTGGCTCAGCAGTTGCTTAATCCGGACCTTCGAAAACTGCGCGAGTTGGTGGCCGTGGAGTTCAGTCAGTTTGAGCAGATGAAACCGCTGGAAGTTTCAAAGCAGGTTGCAGACGAACTGGAGCGAATTTCCAGCTCCACGGAAGAGCAGCGTCAGAATGCCCAGTGGCTGCTGCGGTTTCTTTCCGGTGTCCTGAATGATCGCATGCGTCGTCTGATGTCCGGGGATTTTTCTGACGCACTGCATCAGAAACTGGGAGTGCGCTGTGGCATGGACCTGCTGTCAGGATTGCTGGAACGCATTATCACTGCCGCACGACAGATAGAAGCCAATTCCCCGGTGCGTCTGGTACTGGATGCGATGTTTGATGAACTCGCCCGCCAGATGCGACTTGGGCCAGTGAGTGCTCGCTGATCGTCTTTGAGCCGCAGCGGCGAACACGGATCTTTGAGGCTTCTGTTGAGCGCTTGATTATTTTCCCGCGAACGTCTGCACACGTTCCAGCTGATGACCGGCCGTTCCGCCGGCGTTCATTGCCATATTGCCACCGTCCAGAGGAATGATGGCGCCTGTGATCCATGCTGATTCATCCGATGCCAGCAGCACGGCGAGTCCCATAATGTCGTTGGGTTGCCCGAGGCGTCCGGCAGGAATGCCTCGCAGGAATCGACCTTCAAGGGTGGGGTCATCTGTCATTCTTGCCTGAAGGCTGGGGTTCACGACCTGTGCGGGCGTTACGCAGTTGACTCGAACACCTCGGTGCGACCACTCGGTACTCAATTCTCGCGTCATCTGGATCACCGCGCCCATGGCCATGCTGTAGGCGATATGACCTCGACCCAGTGCGGTGCTGCTGGCCAGAGATCCGATGTTCATGATGGACCCTTTGCCCTGAGCAAGCATGCGACGGGCTGCTTCCTGGCACATTGCAAAACGTCCTACGACGAGGTTTTGCAGAACCTTCTGAAGATCCGCAATCGTCAGATCTTCCGGCCGTGACAGAATTCCGTCACCCGCGATGTTTCCAAGAAAGTCGACTCGCCCAAAATCACGGTCCACCTGCTTGAACAGTTCCGCAATGGCAGCAGGATCAGAAACGTCACACTGAGCCACTGTCGCACGACGACCCATTGCGCGAATGTCGGCTGCTGTTGTTTCGGCACCGTCCCTGTTTCGGTCAATCAGGACAACGTCCGATCCCTGGCCGGCGACTGCAAGAGACGTGGCTCGGCCAAGTCCCTGAGCAGCTCCTGAAACAACGGCGACTTTTCCACTGAGGTCAAACATGGACGCGGATCCGCGGGGTGGGTGAAGGGTGCGGTGACTGAGTTGCCGTGCGAGTTCGCGAAGGGGTCAGTTCAGAAACCGCGAACGTTCCTCGGCAGTCGGGATTCGACACGATTCATGCTTGCCAAACAAGCGGTAGCGGATTCTGGCAATGAAGCGATAGCCCAGATCACGCAATGGAAAAGGAATCAGCCACAGCAGACTGCCCAGCAGCCACCAGATTCCGCCAAGTGTCATCAGAATTCGACAGACCGCTGCGGTCCGAATGAAATCACCCCGCGGCGTATGGAACACCAGCGTCGACAGATTCTGTCGCAGATCCGTCGGCACAATCTTCTCTGCCGTCGTTCCCTGCAGCGGAGCAAACTGAATCCGATGCGATCGGTCTCGCAGCATGATCCAGTTCACCGTGTGGTTACAGAAGCCGCACACTCCATCGAAGAACAGGATATTTGAGGATGGAGCGGTGGACTCGCCCATGATGACATCATTCCTGCGAGAGATCGTTCATGCGGACAACACTGTTCTACCCGATATCGCCCTTGTGAGTTAACAGCAATCCTCTCGCGAAACGGAATGACGAATGATTGTTGGGAGCCTGGAGAAGAGAAGCGGTTGAGGACAATCGTTCAACACTGCGCATGAAAAAAGGAGCGGCAGTGAATGCCGCTCCTTTTCGATGTTTGACTGGCTCGAAATTTCCGAACCAGGAACAGACTAGTCCTGGTAGTCAACTTCGATGTGATCCTTCTTCACGCGAACGTCAACAGCGTACTTACCGTAGTCGTAACGAATACGGTCGCCGTTTCGCTTGCATGAAATCAGTTCGCAACCACAGGTTGGAACGCAGATCTGAATGTAAACGCACTTTGGACCACAGCAGCTGCATGGGTCATAGCACGCACATGGATCTTTTACAGCGATGATCTTTGGCTGAGCACAAGGTGACATTTCGTCACAGTCCTTGTACTTCACGTTGGTGTAGAGAGCGATTGGAGCCGCCTCTACAAAGTTACCATGCTCCGGGACCGGCATAGGAGCCGCTTCCTGAGCCTGAACCATGCCCACGACGAGCAGGCTGAACATTGCCACCAGCTTTGCAAGACTCTTCATTTCAATTCCTTCCTTCAACTC
>VFQT010004404.1_pt1 | contig 11744 bp, 10 predicted proteins | sample 3512381 | NCBI WGS metagenome assembly VFQT01 (sample SAMN10412376, study PRJNA504923) | tailings metagenome | isolation source: Relicate 2 Philex TSF3 active mining site | place: Philippines: Tuba, Benguet | collected 2017-08-29 | reverse complement strand
CAACGATATATGGCGTGTAATTAAAAGTTTTGCTCGTTTGTATTTGTGCAGCTCTCACGGCGTCAATGACACCTAAAATCGAAACGAGACCAGTGTCTTTAATCAGTGCGACTAAATCATTTAGCAAAGGAGGGATTACTCTTCTCACCGCTTGCGGCAAAATCACATATCGCATGGCTTGGGCTTGAGTTAGCCCAAGGGATCTTGCAGCAGCTCTTTGACTTGGGTGAATACTTAATATTCCACTTCTAAAAACTTCGGCAACATAAGCAGAATAAGTCAGCACAACTGCAATAGTTCCCAGAATTAAAACATTTCCAGTTAGCCCTTTAATGCCAAGAGCAGGAATACCAAAACCAACTAACAAAATCACCAAAAGTAATGGAACACCTCTAAATACATCCACGTACACAGTTGCCAAAATACGAAAAGGAGTTAGTGCCGCGGCTTTTGAAGTTCGAGCTAGGGCCAATAGCAAAGCTAATATAGTTATTAAAATACTGGCAATTATGGTTAAACGAATATTTGTAGTAATTCCTTTAGCCACAATAGGCAAGACTTCAATTCCATAATCAACATCAAAATAGGTCTGCTTAAAAAGTTCCCAACCAGGGGAATTGATTACAAAAAGAACCAAACTGCCGAGAACTAAAACGCTTGAAGCAGTTGCGATTGCAATTCTTTTTCTTGCTTGCTGACTGCGGACTTTTTGCCGCGCAAGCTCTAATTCACTTGGGTACCATGACCCGATCGAATTTTCATCATTACGATTCGATCGAGCCATGGCTACCTATTAGTTCTTACTTAAGAACCGGAGCACCTTGATCAGCAGCTAACCAAGTGGCTTCAATTTCAGCCAAGGTTCCATTTGATCGAAGGGTGTCAACTGCCTGAGTTACACAAGAAGTCAACGGACTATCTTTTGCTAGCAACAGACCAAATTGTTCAGGAGTATTTGGATCTGCTTCAAGTTGACCCACAATTACTCCACCCTCAATTTCGACAGCAGCGAGGTAGAAAGCAGTTGGAAGATCTACAACCAACCCATCAATCTGACCATTCTTAAGTGCTTGAACACCAGCAGCATTGTCATTGAATACAGAGATTTCTGCATCAGGAGCAATTACGGTTTCAGCAGCAGTCAAAGAAGTGGTACCAACTGCAGCACCTAGCTTTGCGCTCTTTAGATCTGCAAGCGAGGTTGCGCCAGCAATGGCACTTCCTTCAGCTGAAACAATTGCTTGAGTTACGTAGTAGTAACCACTTGAGAAATCAACAACTTGCTTACGCTCTTCTGTAATTGAAAATTGTTGCAAGTTGAAATCAAATGGCTTTGGTCCTGGAGCAATAGCACCATCAAAAGTGGTTCTAACCCATTCAACTTCTTCTGCTGAGAATCCAAGTTCTGCAGCAACTGCATACGCAACCGCAGGCTCAAAACCTTCACCAGATTCTGGCGCGTCTTCCAAAACCCATGGGTAATAAGCAGGTTCACCAGTTGCAATGGTTAATGTGCCAGCAGTCAAAGTTTCTAATTGATCTTTGCTGCAAGGATTAACTTCTTGCGTTGCTTCAGTAGTTTCTTCTGCTGCTGGAGATTCTTCTACGGCAGTTTCAGATCCAGAAGAGCAGGCGCTTAGCACTAAAAGTGCAATTGCTGCCAAGGCAAATCCGGTTTTATTTCTTAGTGTCATTTAGTTCTCCTTGAACTATTTTTTTCGAGAACACGCACAAGCTTGCCCTCTTTGGGGCCTTGGGATTTTATTTCAAGACCCGCGCTTGCTAAAGGAACTTCCTTTAACCTGGTCTTCACCTAGGGGCACCCCACCGCGGTGGAGGGTTGTCGGGTAACTAGCTAGGGCTTATCGCTACCGCTCTGGACCGATGGAAAGTCTACCAAGTTGTAGAAAATAGGAAAATTGAGGTTTTCTCATATTCACATACGTCTCTTATGCAACTTTTCTTGCTAATCTCGAACAAATGCCCGAGACCAATAGACGCCTTGCGATCACAACTGCAATCGCCATAGCACTTGCCTTAGGTTCGCTTGCTTACACAATTTTGCTTGCTCGTGGCGTCATTAAATTATCAGGCCAAGAAATTATTTGTATTGAGAGAATTTTTGAGGGCGCACCTGGCGAACAGGGCGAAGCAGGACTACCTGGCGAACAGGGCGAACCGGGACTACCTGGCGAACAAGGTCCGCAGGGGATTCAAGGTATTTGTGGACCGGCAGGTGAAATTGGTTTGCAAGGACCTCAAGGACCTGCAGGCGCAACAGGTGCAACCGGACCAATTGGCCCACAAGGAATACAAGGAGATACTGGACCTAGAGGTTTATCTGGAGAAACTGGACCAAGAGGTTTGCAGGGCATCCAAGGAATACAAGGGATCCAAGGTCCGACAGGACCACAAGGACCAGCTGGCGGCTTTGGAGCTTACGGAAGTTTTTATGACACGGCTGACCGAACTGTAACGAGCGTCGTAGCAACACAGATTCCGCTAAATACAACTGTTTTTGCTAGTGGCGTATCAGTCGTTGACAATTATAAAATAACGTTCTCCCAAGCGGGGAAATTTAATATTGCATTTTCCAGTCAGTTATTAAGCACATCAAATCAACGGCGATATGTAACTATCTGGTTAAGTAAAAATGGAATTGCCTCCAGCAATTGGCTCACAGAGACAAGCACAGATGTTATTCTCGGAACTGCCGTAACGGATGAACGTGCCGTTGCCGCATGGAATTTTTTTGTAGATGCTCAGGCTGGAGATTATTTTGTTTTGATGATTGTTGCAAATGGTAGCAATGTCACAATACACGGCGGGACAAGCTTAAATACATCTCCAGCAGAAATACCCCAAATTCCTTCCACTATTCTTACTGTAAATCAAGTAGGGTAATAGGAACAATATCGATTTGGTGATTTAATTACGTTTATGACTAATTCAATTGTTGCTCAAAAAGATAATTTTGCCCAAACCGCTAAGGGTTTCTACCCAATATTGGTAGCAGTTTTTGTTAGCTTACTTTTAATTTCAAATATTGGCGCTGTTAAGTTAATTCAGTTTGGTGGATTTATTACTGACGGTGGTTTGTTTTTGTTCCCGTTGGTTTATATCGTGGGCGATATTTTGAGTGAAGTTTATGGTTTTAAAGCTGCGAGAAAAGCGATCTATACAGCTTTTGCAATGGCAATTTTGGCTTCATTTACTTTTTGGTTAGTGCAAATATCACCTCCAGCAAGTGATTGGCCAAACCAAGAAAGCTTTGAGGCGGTTTTGGGATTTGTGCCAAGAATTGTCTTTGCGAGCGTTACTGCGTTTTTTGTGGGTCAATTATTGAATGCCTATGTATTAGTGAAAATTAAGGAAAAAACTAAAGAGAAATCGCTTTGGTTACGTTTAATGGGTTCAACCGTGGTTGGTCAATTCGTAGATACCTTGATCTTTTGCACAATTGCTTTTTATGGCGTAATTACTGGAGCAACGTTTATTAGCTATGTAGCATTCGGATTTTTTTATAAGACTTTGGTTGAATTTGTATTAGTGCCGATTACTTATCAGGTAATTAAATTAGTAAAAAAGCACGAACCAAGCTATCAAGCTGTTGCATAATAACGACCAATAAAATCTTTTTTGAATTCAAAAAAATCACCTGTTTTAATACTTTCACGAATGTCATCAACAAGTTTTACTGTGAAATGAAGATTATGAATAGTCAACAAAGTTGAGGCTAGCATTTCTTTTGCTCTAAATAGATGTTGTACATAGGCTTTGGTGTAGTTACTACAGGTATAGCAGGTGCAGCCTTGATCTATGGGTGAAAAATCCCTTTGAAATTTATTGTTAGAAATGTTGTAGCGACCAAATTTAGAATAAGCAGCGGAATTTCTAGCATTTCGACTAGGCGCAACACAATCGAAGGTATCAGCACCGTTTTCCACACCTTCGAATAGATCATTTGGTTCACCAATACCTAATAAATGGCGCGGTTTATTTTCAGGCAATTCTTCATTCACCCAACGCACGATTTGGCCCAAAATGTTTTTATCTATTGCCCCACCAATGCCAAAGCCATCAAAATCTAAGCTGGCGATATCTCTGGCTGCTTTTCGCCTCAAATCCTCATATTGCGCACCTTGAATTACCCCAAGTAATGCTTGATATGGTTTGTTACTTCGAAGTTCGGTTAATCTCTTGTGTTCAGTTACGCATCTTTTAGCCCAATTAAAAGTTCTTACTAAGGACTTTTCTTGATATTCGCGAGTGTTTTTAAGAGTAGTACATTCATCAAAAGCAAAAATTAAGTCAGCTCCGATCTGATGTTGTACTTGCATCGAGACTTCTGGAGTAAAGCGATGCATTTTGCCATCAAGATGAGATTTGAAATTTACGCCATCATCGTCCACTAAAGCCAAACGTTCTTTTTCGCTAGCCATAACATCATCTTCTTGCACGCTATTTGGATCCATAGCAAGAACTTTTTTGAAACCAACACCTAAAGAAAGCACCTGAAAGCCACCACTATCGGTAAAAGTTGGCCCAGGCCAATTCATGAATTTGCCTAAACCACCGGCTTCGTCTACTAAATCTGATCCTGGTTGCAAATAAAGATGATAAGCATTGGCTAAAAGTGCTTGAGAGCCAAGTGATTTCATAGTTTCGGGCGGCACAGATTTAACAGTTGCCTTTGTACCGACTGGAATAAAAGCAGGTGTTTGTATTTCGCCGTGGGGAGTTTTGATTGTTCCTACACGACCCAGCCTGTCAGCTAGATGTGCTTTTACTTCAAAACCAAAATTTTTCTCGCGCACCTGGAAGATATTAGTCTTAAGAAAAATTTAAGTTAAATGGCGATTCAAAAATTCCACTGTATTGACCATTGATTCAGTCCAATAGGGGCCAAAGGCATGCCCATCGCGATAAGTGATTAACTCGACATCTTTTCCTAAAGCAGTCATCTCTGCATAAGCCTTTTCTGACCAAGCCATATCGCAGGTGTCATCGAGCGTGCCATGATGAATCAAAATTGGATCATTAACATTTTCGTAAAACTTTTCAGCAGATAAATTACCCCAAAATTCAGGATTTTCATCAGGAGTACCGTACGCAGCGTAAACCGGTTCATATCTCTCTGGATTGTTCACACCCCAGCGATTGAAATTTTGCATGTAGTTCGGGCTTACTGGTGCATAAAGCACAATTGCATCAAACAAATCAGGCTTTACAACCGCGACGTTATATCCGATTCCACCACCCATTGAGCGGCCTAAATATCCAATGCGGTTTTTATCAATGACTGCCAAGTCTGAATCCAACATTGCTAGCGCAGCATTGATTACATCATCTGTGTAGCCTAAGCGAAAATGCAACATGTTGTTTGGATCATCATCACTTGTCGCGTGATTTCGGTAGTCAGTATGTAAGACAATAAAACCTTCACGCGCTAAATAATCTTGCTCGCGCTTTAATCCACGACCAGTTGTGTAGATAGCTGGATCAATGTAGCCATGTCCAAGTACTAAAGCTGGGAATGGGCCATCACCTTTTGGAATATTCATAATTCCTGAGATAGTAAATTCATTACTTTTATAGGTAACTTGATAACGCGTGTAAGCGGCATTATCTGCTTCTATCTTGCCTAAAGTTAAATCTGATCCAGAAAAAGTTTTCTCCATTAAGCCAGGTAAAGAAATTGGATGTGCTGGCTCTTTAGTCGGAGTAGGAGTGGGAGTTGGTTCTGCTGAGGGAGTTGATATAGCTACTTCATTAGCAGCGAGTTCTTCGGCCGCAGAGGAACAACTAGTTAACGCTAGGGCTGAGATGCACAAAATGCTTATAAGTTTTTTCACTTCACCACTGTAAAAAGGATTAACTATTTACGCAAATTCTGGAGAATAGATTGTGGCAACGCCTTCTCGAGCAAAACCTAAGAGTTTTAGATCGAACTTTCTAGCAGTTTCAACCGCTAGGGAGGTTGGGGCGCTGACGGCAACTAAAGCTCCAATCCCAGCTGCTACTGCTTTTTGAACAATTTCAAATCCGCCTCGCCCAGAAATAACTAAGGCATAACCTGAAAGTGGCAGCAGATTTTGCATTAAGGCAAATCCAATGATTTTGTCTACAGCGTTGTGCCGGCCAACATCTTCACGTACTGCAATGAATTCGCCACTTGGTGCTACCAGACCCGCAGCATGAAGGCCACCAGTTTTTGAAAAAATATTTTGTTGAGTTTTCATTTTTTCAGGCAATTTTGCTAATTCATCAACGTCAATTCTGCATGGTTCTACTTTTTGTATACCACGATTAACTAGATCTTCAATTTGTGTTGTCCCACAAATACCGCATGCGCTGGAGATCATAAATCTTCTATCTAACTGCCGCAAAATTGCAGGCGCTTCTGGCTTTAGATGAGCCACTACTACATTTTCAGCTTCTTCAGGAGTTAAATTTGGATCTTTGCAACTGGTTATAGAAATTAAATCTTCGCGATCCCTTAATAAACCTTCAGACCACAAAAACCCGGCAGTAAGTTCTAAATCATTTCCAGGGGTGCGCATTGTTATTGCCAAGCGTGAATCATCAACCGTAGATTGGACCCTAATTTCTAAAGGCTCCTCACCAACAACATTATCTGTTGCAATAGCTGATTTATTAGTTTTTTTGACCTTGAATCTGTTGATTGCTTTTGTTAACTTAGCTGTGCTCATATAAATTTCTAATTAATTTCTGATCCAATTACCACTTTTACCACCAGTTTTTTCTAAAAGTTTTACTTCAGAAATTTCGGCGGTTTTATCTATCGCTTTAACCATATCTATGACTGTAAGAGATGTAACACTGACTGCTGTTAACGCTTCCATCTCAACACCTGTTTTACCTGAAGTCTTAACAGTCGCGATTATCAAGAAGCCTTCACTCTCCGCCTTAATTTCTATTTCAACAGCATTTATAGCAAGCGGATGACACAGTGGAATAAGCTCGCTAGTTTTTTTAGCTGCCATGATTCCTGCAATCCGGGCGGTAGCAAATAGATCGCCTTTAGGTAAAGAATTATCTTTTGCGAGCTCAAGAACTTCTTTATTCACTTTAACTAATCCGCTTGCAACAGCAACTCTTACCGAATCTTGTTTACCACTGATGTCAACCATTTTGGCGTGACCAGATTCATCTAAATGAGTAAAATTGTTAGTCATTTGACTTGTCTTTTATTTGTTCAATAGTTTCTTCGATTTGAGAAATAATTTTTGAGATTTCATCTTTATTTAGATTATTTTTGCCGGCTAGATAGCCAAGCAAAAATGTTGTCAAAGGAGCAGCTTTACGCTCTATGTTGTGAGCAACTTCTCTAGTTAAGTCCAGAATTTCCTCTTTATCTAAGAAATCAATTTCCAAATTAAGTTGCTGACTTAGGGTTTCAATCCACTCTTCGGTCATGGCGCTCTTTTCGTTTACTTCACCCAAAGCATAAAAATAGTCTGCCCAGGTATCAATATCCCAAACGCCTTTAACGGTAATAGGAATTTGAAACAAATTAGAAGAAAGTAGCAGATTTCGCATCGAGACCTTGATCCCTTGAGAATCTTTAAGGGCATCGTAAAGAATTTGCGTTTTTACGCAAGACGCATATGGCTGTGGTTGGTCATTCACCCTCAGCCACGCTCCCACGGAGTGTTTCGTTGCCTCATCAATCAATTGATCTAGAAATTTAGTAATGAATGGCTGATCAGCTGCGAGAAGTAATACAAATTCTGATTTTATGTATTGCAAACATGACCAAACGCCAACTGCCGGCCCACCCTCGGGGAAAAGATCCTTAACTGAAATTATATTCTTAAACTTTTTATTCAAATTTGTGGATAAATAGGTATTCCCCTTTGCAGCGGCGATAGAAATTTCAAGCAGGTTAGTGTTTGCAAAAGGAAGGTTTAATTTATCTACATAATTCATACGAGCGGACTTTCCGCCGGCAACAATTATGGTTTCAAGATTAAGCATTTGGGTCTAGTTTGTCAGACATTGATGATCGATTAGCGTTATCGACATGGCAGAGCCGAATATCTTCAAAGAGCCAAGTTGGCATGAAGCCAGAAAAATTGCTTATGGACAAGCTGCTATAAAACAAACAAACCTTAGTTCGCTTTCGGATGCTGAAGGTAAGACTTTAGCTAGTGATTTAAAAACTAAACATTCTTTGCCCCCTTTCAACACCGCAATGATGGATGGGTATGCAGTAAAAGGAATCGGCCCATGGACGATTGTTGGCGAAGTTTTAGCTGGTAGAGAAACTAAAGAAATTTCTGATAACGAAGCTATTTACATAGCAACGGGTGCAATGGTTCCAGCTAGTGCCGATTTAGTTTTAAAACATGAAGTTGTTGAAGTTAAGGATAAGACGCTTTATTTGTTGGATCAAAACCAATTAATTTCAGGAAATCACATTCGCCTAGTTGGAGATGAGGGGGAGAGTGGTTCTGTAGTTTTCAATAAAGGATTTCGAATCAATCCGTCAGTTATTGGATTAGCTGCAGCTAGCGGCTTAGACGAATTGGCAGTAATAGAAAATCCAACAGTTGACTTCATAGTCTCTGGTGATGAATTACTTAGTGAAGGCTTGCCGCGTAATGGAAAGATTCGTGATGCATTAAGTGTGCAAATTCCAGGTTGGATCAGATCAGTTGATGCAATAGTAGGTAAAAGTTTTTCAATTAAAGATGATCTTGCCCAAACTATTGCTGGCTTAAATGAATGTAAATCAGATTTAATTTTGACTACTGGTGGAACCGCACAGGGAAATGTAGATTTTATGCATCAAGCCATGGATAAAGCTGGTTTTGACTTGATTATCGACGAAGTAAAAGTGCGCCCAGGTCATCCAATGTTTTTGGCAAAAAATTCTAAAAATCAATTTTTAGTAGGTCTACCAGGAAATCCTCTGGCTGCGTTTGTATCATTCTTAACTTTAGGGCTGCCGTTGATTGAAAAAATGCAGGGTAAGCCCTTACAAAGTCTTGAGCAAGGAATTCTCACCGATAGCGCGCATACGTCAAAAAATGAAATGAGATTATTCCCGGTAAAAGTAGATAATGGTTTAGTTGAACCAATTAAATATTGGGGATCAATGATGTTAAGAGGATTGGCAGCCAGCACCCATTTTGCTGTGATTGAAGCTGGCAAAGGAAATAGCGGCGAAAAAGTCGAACTTATTCGTTTGCCGTGGAAGGTTTAAAGCGAAACTGCCACTTCATTAATTATTTCGTCAAAATCATGTGGATTACTTGAAGAAAGCACTTTTAATTCTTCAATCATCTGTGGTGTCCAAAAAGATTTCAAATGAGCCTTTATTGACTCTTTAGCATCAGATCTGTTTTTTAAGTTGGCAGCGATTTGATTCGCCATACGTTTTATCGAAGCTTCAGACATTCTTTGCTAATTGTCTTTCCTGGTTTTGAATATCTGAATGTTTCATTTCCCCATTGCCTTCAGGCCCAACCAGACTTGGCATGACTTCTACCGCGGTCACCTTGTATTCCGGGCAATTTGTTGCCCAATCTGAAAATTCGGTAGTAATTACATTCGCACCACTTACCGGAAAATGGAAGGTTGTATAAACTACGCCAGGTGGAACATCTGAAGTTAACAATGCGCGAAGAGTCGTTTCACCAACGCGGCTAGCTAATTTCACCCACTCACCGTCACTGATTCCGCGAAGTTCTGCATCAGAAGGGTGAATCTGTAATAAGTCTTCACTTGCCCAGGTGTTGTTTTTTGTTCTTCTAGTTTGTGCACCTACGTTGTATTGAGAAAGGATTCTTCCAGTAGTTAGCAATAATGGGAATTTTCTAGTTGTGCGCTCTTCAGTTGGCACGAAGTGAGTTTCCATGAATTGGCCTTTACCGCGGACGAATTGATCAATATGCATAATTGGAGTTCCGTTTGGATTTGCTTCATTGCAAGGCCACTGGACACTGCCAACTTTATCTAGATGAGCAAATGAGACACCAGCAAAAGTTGGAGTGATTCTGGCAATTTCATCCATAATTTCAGCTGAACTTTGGTAATTCATTTCATAACCCAAGGCTTTTGATAGATCGGCAACAACTTGCCATTCTTGTTTTCCAGTTTTTGACGCCATTACTGGTCGCACACGATTAATGCGGCGCTCTGCATTTGTAAAGGTGCCATCCTTTTCTAAGAAAGAGGTACCGGGTAAAAATACATGAGCAAATTTTGCAGTTTCATTAATGAAGAGGTCTTGCACAATTACTAATTCCATCGAACCGAGCGCAGCTTTTACATGTTTGGTATTTGGATCGGATTGAGCAATATCTTCACCTTGAATAAACATGGCTTTAAATTCACCAACTATTGCCGCATCTAACATGTTAGGAATGCGCATACCGGGATCTTTTTGCAAATTAGTTCCCCAGAGAGCTTCGAATTGCTCGCGAACCACGTCGTCTGAAACATGGCGATAGCCAGAAAATTCATGCGGGAAAGATCCCATATCGCAAGATCCCTGTACATTGTTTTGACCGCGTAAGGGATTAACTCCAACACCTTCTCGGCCGATGTTTCCGGTTGCCATTGCAAGATTTGCTATTCCCATAACCATGGTTGAGCCCTGTGAATGTTCGGTTACGCCTAAGCCGTAATAAATGGCAGCATTTTTTGCACTTGCGTAAAGACGTGCAGCTGCTCGAATTTCTTCAGCGGGTACACCAGTTATTGTTTCAACAACCTCTGGGCTATTTTCTGGCTGCTTAATAAAAGCTTCCCATTTCTTGAAAGCATTTAAATCGCAGCGCTCATTTATAAAATCCCAATCAATTAGGTTTTCAGTTGCCACCGTGTGGGCAAGCGCGTTGATCATGGCGACATTTGTGCCAGGTAATAACGGTAAATGATGCGAGGCTTCGACATGCGCTGAGCGCACTAGGTCGATTTTTCTTGGATCAACCACAATTATTTGTGCACCTTGGCGTAAACGCTTTTTCATGCGTGAAGCAAATACTGGGTGAGCATCTGTTGGATTAGCACCTATTAAAAGGATTACATCTGATTTTTCTACAGATTTAAAGTCTTGAGTTCCTGCAGAAGTACCAAAAGTTTGCTTTAAGCCATAACCTGTTGGGCTGTGACAAACCCGAGCACAAGTATCCACATTGTTGTTGCCAAAAGCAGCTCGGACCATTTTTTGAACCACAAAAACTTCTTCATTGGTACATCTGGATGAAGTAATACCACCAATACTTTGATGCCCGTACTTTGCTTGAATTTCTTTTAACTTGGTTGCTGCGTAAGAAATTGCTTCTTCCCAAGTCACATCTTGCCAAGGTTCATCTATTGATTTTCTAATTTTTGGAGTTAATACACGATCAGGATGTGAGGCATAACCCCAAGCGAAGCGACCTTTTACGCAGGAGTGTCCCTCATTTGCGCCACCATCTTTATAAGGAACCATGCGCACTAATTCATCGCCACGCAGTTCGGCCTTAAAAGAACAACCAACACCGCAGTAAGCGCAAGTTGTTAAGACCGTTCGGTTAGGCATACCTAAATCGACTACAGATTTTTCTTCTAAGGTTGCGGTTGGGCAGGCTTGTACGCACGCACCGCAAGAAACACATTCACTACTTAAAAAGTCAGTACCGCCGGGTGAAACTTTTGAATTAAAGCCTCGACCTTCAATAGTTAGAGCAAAAGTTCCCTGAACTTCTTCGCAAGCTCTAACGCATCTT
>VFQT010004403.1_pt1 | contig 11747 bp, 10 predicted proteins | sample 3512381 | NCBI WGS metagenome assembly VFQT01 (sample SAMN10412376, study PRJNA504923) | tailings metagenome | isolation source: Relicate 2 Philex TSF3 active mining site | place: Philippines: Tuba, Benguet | collected 2017-08-29 | reverse complement strand
CGCGCGGTGCTGCTCGATGAGAGCGACCGCCTCTTCATAGACCGCGGGGTCGATGATGACGTCGATCGTCTCGGCCACGATCTCGCGAACCTTCGCGACGTCCCAACCCGTCACGAGGTCGGACATGTAGCGACGCATCGTCTCCATCTGGTCGTGATCGGCTCCCGAGGCGAGGAAGATGAACTGCGCATACGCACTGCGGATGACATCGCTGCGCCCGATGAGGCCTCCGCGATAGAAGGGTCGGGCAAACGCCAAGGCACTGGACGTCGCGAGGATCGTCTTGTCCAGGTCGAAGAACGCCGCCGAGCGCGTCACGGGGGCACGTTACCCCGGAGCGCGCATCCACAGGGCTCGCAAGGCCCGGTTATCCCCAGTGCGCCCGTCACGGGCTGCCCTCCACCTCTGCGGCAGCGACCCTCCCCGCATGACCGACACCCCGCGCCCCTTGCTCATCACCTCCGATCCCCTGCTCCTCGACGACGTCGTCAGACTTGCGGCCGCCGCCGGCATCGAGATGACCGTGCGCGACGAGCCGACGGCATCGACGTGGACTCGAGCGCCCCTCGTCTTCGTCGGAGACGACGTGCTCGCGGCAGCTGCATCGCGTGCCCTGCCGCGCCGCGACTCCGTCATCGTCGTGCGCCGAGGCAGCGGTCGCAGCGACGAGCCCACCCCGGCGTCCACCTGGCAGGGCGCGGTCGCACTGGGCGCCGAGCACGTGGCCGAGCTGCCCGATGCGGGCCGGTGGGTGGTCGATCGGCTGGCGGAATCCGGTGACACGACCGCAACGGGTGGCCCGGTGATCTCGTGCGTCCCGGCCGTCGGTGGTGCGGGAGCGACGACGCTTGCGGCGATCCTCGCGCGCGAGGCGCGCGGCCTGCTCGTCGACATCGACCCCTACGGCCCGGCCATCCCCGTCGAGGGAGGCGTGCGCTGGCCCGACCTGACGGACACACGCGGACGCATTCCGCCGGGATCTCTGCGCACCGCGCTGCCCCGTGTCCATGACACCCACGTCCTCACCGGCACCCCTGATGCGCGTTACGCCGTACCCGCCGAGGCACTGTCATCCGTCCTCGAGTCGGGGGCGCGCGGATTCACGTGCACGATCGTCGATACGCCGCGGTGCGATGGCGATGCCACCCGCATCGCCTGGGCTCGCAGCGACGCGGTCCTGGTCGTGGTCGGCCCGCATCCGGCGAGCGCGGCGCGGGTCCCCGCGTTGATCGACGGTATCCAGGAAGTGTGCACGCGGGTGCTCGTCATCGCCCGCACCGGTCCGCGCGACTCCGGCGTCTGGTGCGCGGCCGAGGAAGCTCACTGGCAGGTGCCGGTGCTCCCTCCCTTCCGCCATGACCGCACGCTCGCCCAGGGCGACCATGCCTTCCTCACTCCGCGCTCCACCGCGCGGCGCCAGGCACGCGCCATCCTCGAGACCCTTGCTCCCGGGACGCTCGCGTGAGCGCCGCACTGGTCGAGCGCGTACGCCGCCGTCTGCTCGATGACGGGGTCACGCGCGCACCTGATTCCGCTCGTGTCGCGGCCGCCCTTCGAGAGGAGGGCGTGGTCCTCGGGGATGAGTCGCTCTTCGATCTCGTGGGTGCGCTGCGCGACGAGCTCGGCGGTCTCGGACCGCTCCAGCCGCTCCTCCTGGATCCGCAGGTCACCGACGTCCTGGTCAATGGGCCCAGTGACGTGTGGATCGATCGCGGTCGTGGCCTCGAGCGGGCTCCCGTGTCGTTCGCCGATCCCGGTGCCGTGATGCGCTTGGCGCAGCGCCTCGCCTCCCTGGCCGGACGTCGCCTCGACGAGGCCTCGCCCTACGTCGATGCGCGCATGGCCGATGGCACGCGTCTCCACGCAGTCATTCCACCCATCTCCTCCGACGGCGCGCTCATCTCGCTGCGGATCCCACACCGCGGCGGCTTCGACCTCGATGACCTCGTCGCTCGAAGAGCGGTAGACGAGCGCGGTGCGCTGTGGCTTCGTGCCATCGTCGACGCGCGCCTCGCCTTCCTCGTGAGTGGAGGCACGGGTTCCGGCAAGACCACCCTCTTGTCGACGCTCCTCGAGATCGTCGACCCGTCGCAGCGCATCCTGCTCGTCGAGGACTCGGCGGAGCTCCGGCCCCGCCACCCCCACGTCGTCCGCCTCGAGGCTCGTCCGGCCAACCTCGAGGGAGCCGGGCAGGTGACGCTGCGTGACCTGGTGCGCCAGGCGCTGCGCATGCGCCCCGACCGCGTGGTCGTGGGCGAGGTGCGCGGCGCCGAGGTCGTGGACCTCCTTTCGGCGATGAACACCGGTCACGAGGGCGGGTGCGGCACCGTCCATGCCAACTCTCCGGCTGACGTGCCGGCGCGACTGGAGGCCCTCGGCCTCATGGCAGGACTACCGCGCGACGCGGTGCATGCGCTGATCGCCGCGGGTGTCCACGCGGTGATCCACCTGCAGCGGTCGCCGCGCGCGGTGAGCGAGGTGCACCTCGTCCAGGAGTCACGGGGAGTGGCCACCACCGTCCCGGCGCTTGTCCGCCGCGGTGACCGACTGGTCCCGGTCGAAGGGGCTTCGGCACTTGCCGATCTCATCCGCACCGCCGGTGGCGTGGTCCCCGCATGATCGGCCTTGCCGCCGCACTCGCGGCCGTCGCCGCGTGGCTCGCCCTGCGCGGGGCAATGCGCCCGACCGACCCGCCGGCTCCTGCGCGTCGCCTGCTCTCGGTCCTGCGGCGCCGGATCTCGTCACGGCGACAGCGCGCTCACGTGCGTGCAGTACTGCGCGAGACCCTGGCTGAGGTGGTGGCTGACGTGCGCGCGGGCCAGCCACCAGAGCGTGCGCTCAGCCGAGCGCTTGCCGACCGTGGCATGTCGCTGGCACCGCGCACCCTTGCGGCTACTCGCTGGGGAGGTGACGTCGTCGGGGCCTTGCGTGATGACGCGCGCATCGGCGCCCAGCCTCTCCTTGCCTCGGCGGCGGCGTGTTGGAGCGTTGCCTCGACGCAGGGCGCCGGCCTGGCCGATGCTCTTGACCGTCTCGTCGCACAGGACCGGCGAGCCGAAGAGGTGAGGCGTCAACTCCAGGCTCACCTTGCTGCGCCCCGGGCCACGGCGCGCATGCTCGCACTGCTGCCCGTATTCGGGCTTGTCCTCGGGATTGCCGTGGGCGGTGACCCCATCGGCTGGTTACTCGGCACGCCGTTGGGCTTCTCATGCCTGGTGCTCGGCCTGCTCCTCATTGCACTGGGCCTGCTCTGGGCGACGCGTATCGCCGCGCGCACGGAGCGACTGCTGTGACCCTCCTCGCTGGCTTCGCGGCCGGCTTCGCGACGTGGCTCCTGATCCGGCCCCCGCGACGTCGACCCCGGCGATCGACGGCACTGCCGCGGCGCGCCGTCATGCGACTCGCATGCGCAGGACTCGGCGTAGTAGCGGCCATGCTCGTGGGAGGCATTCTCGGAGTCGCCGCCGGAGCGGTCGTCGCGCTCGCGACTCCACTGCTGCTCACGCGCATGGAGTCGCGCGCTCAGCGGCACCGCCGCGAGGCGCTCGAGCGGCAGGCCCCGGCGGCGGCCGACCTGCTGGCGGCCTGCCTCGCGTCCGGAGCCACGCCTGTCGATGCCGCGCGAGCCGTGTCGACCGCGCTCGGAGACCCGATCGCCGAGTGCCTTGGCAGGCTGACGGGCGCGCTCGACCTGGGTGCCGATCCGTCGCGTGCGTGGGCGGCACTCGCCGCTGACGCGCCGCTCCGTCCACTAGCGCGTGCTGCTGCGCGTTCAGCGGAGACGGGTGCTCCCCTTGCCTCGCTCCTCGCGGCTGTGGCTGACGATCAGCGTGACGAGGCGCGTGCGCGCGCGGAGGCGTTGGCACGTGCGTCTGGCGTCAAGGCGGTGGCGCCTCTAGCCGCGTGCTTTCTCCCGGCGTTCCTGCTCATCGGCATCGTGCCCGTTGTGGCGAGCCTGGCGCTTCCGCTCCTGCAGTGATGCGTGCTGTCAGTGACGCGCGCGCAAGCGCACGACGATGGCTACCGCGGCTGCTGAGGCGATGAAGACGCCGGCGCCGACGGCGAGGGCGAGCACTGCGAGGCTGCCGACACGATCGACCGGCTCGAGTGCGGCGGCCACCGGGGATCCCGACGGCGATGGCTGCGCCGAACCGTTGGGCTGGGGCGATGCCTCGGTCTCCGTGCCCGCTGCTGGTGCGGCGGGTGTCGCCGGTGTATGCGTCGGAGACGGGGACGGCGCGGGCTCGGCAGTCTCGGCCTCAACCGGCACGAGCAGCAGGCGGTCGTCTCCTTCACTCGCGATGATCAGGGCGGTGCCGTCGGACGTCCACGTCATCGCCTCGCCCTGTACCTGCTCGGGCAGCGGCATGCGCGCTGCGAGCGTCCCAGGGGGACTACCGGTGTAGATGCGCACCTCGGAGTAGTCGCGCACGGCGTAACCACCGCCCGGGCGCATCGCCGCGTCGGTGACGAGTCCCTCCTCTGCGCCCACGACCCGTGCGCGCACCTGCTTGTCCGCGCGCAAGGGGTATGGCAGCGCCCACACTCTGCCTTGGATGAGGCCCTTGCCGATGAGCCAGAGGCGACCGCCATCGGCCAAGAGCGCCTCGGAGTCCTGTCCGTCGTCCAGGCGCACCCGGTAGGTGGTCGCACGCACCCGGGCATCGCGCAGGTCCGCGGGCTCCGGAATCTCGTGCACCTCCACGTAATCTCGCGAGGAAGTGTTATCGCCGATATCTCCCCACCACAGGACCGGGGTACCCGTCGCGCTCGTCCCGGTCGCGAGGGCTTCGGGATCGCGCGCCGTGATGCCGCGCACGCGCAGGACGGCGCGGATCGCGCAACTCTCGATATCCAGCGCGTAGAGCCGCGCACCGCCACCGGAGTCGTTGTGGGCCCAGACGATTCCCTCGTGGAGCGAGGAGTACGCCAGCCCGCTGATCTCGGCCAGTCTCTTGCCGTCGAAGCGGCACAACTCAGAGGCCTCGGCGCGTGCGGCGGTGGCCGGCGCGATCACCCCTGCGCCCGAAATGAGCAACGCGAGAATCGCCCCCACGAACTCCCGCTTCACCACGACAGGGTACGTGCGTCCCCATCCCCAGCGACGCACCGGATGACTCCTCCACAGGTCAGCAATTGCCTCTGTCTGGCTGCGCCTGCGCGGCGCACGGTGGCGGCGCGGTCCACCCGATCGCACGTACCGGCCGTTTCGCCGGCATGTCTGGAGGCACACATGACCACATCCGCACGCACGAAGCGCGTCCTCACCGGCGTCGTCGCCCGCGTCCGTCGCGAGGACGCCGGAATGACCACGGTCGAGTACGCCGTCGGCACTGTCGCCGCTGCCGGCTTCGGCGGCCTGCTCATCAAGCTGCTCATGTCCGACGAGGCGCGCAATCTGCTCTGGGGCCTCATCAGCAACGTCCTCTCGACAATCTTCGGATAGTCGCCATGCACCTGGATACCCATCACGTCCCACGGCGCTGCGGTGATCGGGGCACTGTCGTCGTGGAGGCAGCCCTGGTGATCCCGGTGCTCCTGGCCGTCACGGTGCTGCTCGTCTGGGTGACGTCGTTGGGTGCGACCTATGTCCGCCTCCTCGACGTCGCCCAGACGGCCGCACGCCAGGCCGCTCGCGGCGTCGAGACCGTCCCGGTCCCCGGAGTCGACGTCGATCTCGATGAGGTCGACGGACTCATTCGCGCGGAGGCGCGCGCGCACGTCTCGCCTCCGCTCGCGGGCTTCGGGGACTGGGGGTTCACCGTCCGGGCCGAAGCGCACGCGGTGCCGGAGTGGGGCATCGTCGCGGGTGATGCGGGTGATGGACCGTGATCGCGTCACGCCTGCGTGACGATCGCGGGGTCGGCACCGTGCTCGGGCTGTCCCTCGGACTCGTCCTGCTCGCTGCCGGCGCGGTCATCGGCGGACTCGTGGCCATCACCGTGGGCCATCAGCGGGCCGCCGTCGCCGCGGACCTGGCGGCGCTGGCGGCAGCGGCCCATGGCTGCCCCGATGCCGAGCGCGTGGCCTTCGCCCAGGGCGCCCTCACCGTGGCCTGCCGCACGGAGGGCGTCGACGCGGTAGTGACAGTGGCGATGCCGGCGCCGGGCTGGCTTGCACGCGTGGCGCAGTGGAGTGGTCATGAAGCACCGGCGTTGGCCAGCACGTCGCGCGCAGGCCTGGCTCCGAGCTGACATCAGCCTTGGCGGGGAGCTCCCGTGAGAAGGACGTCGAGCAGGAGGACCGCACCGCGCTTGTCGAGGGGCTCATTGCCGTTGCCGCACTTCGGTGACTGCACGCAGGAAGGACATCCTGTCGAGCACGCGCACGAGTCGATGTGATCGCGCGTCGCCCGCCACCACTGAAGGGCCGCCTCAAATCCGCGGTCAGCGAATCCCGCACCGCCGGGGTGGCCGTCGTAGACGACGACCGTGCAGCGCCCGGTGTCGGGATGCAACTCGGTCGACACCCCCCCGATATCCCACCGATCGCATGTCGCGACGAGGGGCATGAGTCCGATCGCCGCGTGCTCCGCAGCGTGCGCCGCGCCACCGAGATCGATGCCATGTGCGGCGAGAGCAGCCACCTGCGCCTCGCTCACGGTCCACCACGTGCCGCGCGTCCGCAGGGTGCGCTCGGGCATGTCCAGCGGCTCGCGCCCGAGAAGCTCTCCGGTCCCTGCGCGTCGCCGTACGTATCCGACCACCTGCGACGTGACCTCCACCTCGCCGATCGCCACCTCAGCCTCGCCCCAGGCCTGATGTCGGTCCACTCCGAGGATGCGGTAGTCCGCGATCTCCTCCGCTGTCGTGGTGTAGTCGACCTCCTCCACGCGCACGAGAGCAACCGACTCATCGAGGTCGAGGGCGACGACGACGTGGCCGACTCCCTGATGGAGGTAGACCGCACCGGCATGCACGGTCGCGGGAGCACGCGCGGCCTCGACGGTGCCGAGGAGTCGCCCCGTGCCCTCCTCGACGAGGCGCACGGGCGCAGCGGCGTCGCCCCTCAGGTCGATGCGCTCGGCCGCCGATCCGCGTTGGGTCCAGTAGTAGCCCGTGCGCCGATGCCTCAGCGTGCCCTGCTCGGCGAGCTCTGACAGGCGCTCGGGTGCGGTGGGACCGAACCACGTGACCGCGTCGTCATCGGTGAGCGGATGCTCCGCTGCCGCTGCCGCCAGATGCGGGGAGAGCACGTGCGGATTGGCGGGATCGAGGACGACCGACTCGACGGGCTGGTCGAAGACGACCCCGGGGTGCTCGAGCACATAGCGGTCGAGCGGGTCCTCGCGCACGACGAGCACGGCGAGGGCCTCATCGTCGCCCCGCCCGGCGCGTCCCCACTGCTGCCACAGGGATGCGCGCGTGCCGGGCCAGCCGGCCACGACGACGGCATCCAGTCCGCTGATGTCAATACCGAGTTCGAGTGCGTTCGTGGTGGCGACGGCACGCAGGGTGCCCTCGCGCAGGCCGGTCTCGAGTGCGCGTCGTTCCTCGGCCAGGTAGCCCCCGCGATAGGCGGCCACGGAATCGGCAAGTGCGGGGTCCACTTCGGCGAGGTCGTCACGGGCCCGCTGGGCGACGACCTCCGCGCCGCGGCGCGAGCGCACGAAGGCGAGTGTGCGCTTGCTCTCGCTGGCGAGGTCGGCGAGGACATCGGCCGTTTCGGCGAGGGATGACCGGCGCGGCGCCGGCTTGTCGGGGTCGTAGTGCGCGATGCCCACTGCTTCCGGAGGCTCCCAGAGCACTGCCGTCACCGCCGCGTGAGCCGAACCGTCGCTCTCGATGGGCGTGACGGGCGCTCCGATGAGGCGGGCCGCTGCATCAGCGGGCGAGGCCATCGTGGCGGACGCGCAGATGACGACCGGATTGCTCCCGTGCAGTGCGGCGAGGCGTCGCAGCCGTCTGATGACCATGGCCACATGCGAGCCGAACATGCCGCGGTAGTGATGCGCCTCGTCGACGAGGATGTAGTCGAGATGTCGCAGCACGCGTGACCATGCCGAGGCGCGCGGCAGAAGCGATCGATGCACGAGGTCCGGATTGGTCAGGATGAAGTTGGCATGTGCGCGTACCCATGCGCGCTCGTCGGCAGGGGTGTCGCCGTCGTACGTCGCAGCGCGCACACCCGGCACGTCGAGCTCGGTGAGCGCCGCGAGCTGGTCGTGGGCGAGCGCCTTGGTCGGCGCGAGGTAGAGGACGCAGGAGCGCGGATCATCCAGCAGCGTCGACAGGCTGGGCAGCCACATGGAGAGGGTCTTGCCCGACGACGTGCCGGTCGCGATCACCACGTGCTCGCCGCGCAGGGCGGCGGCCGCCGCCTCCGCCTGGTGCGACCACGGAGCGTCGATCCCGCGTGCGGCCAGGCGATCGAGGAGTGCCACGGGCGTGTCGTCGGGCCAAGTGCCCCTCTCGCCAGGGCGGGCCGGGATCCGGCGGATGACCCGCCGTCCAGCGGCTCGCGCGCCCAGCGCGCCGAGCGCCGCTGCCGCCTCATCGTCCATGTCGGGATCATCATGTCCCCCCGGCCCGACGTGCCTGCCGCCCCTGCGTAAGATCCCGGGGAGTTTCGGCCCGTTACACGGGCCGTTCCTGATACCGGGGGGTCCCGCCCGCCCGGCCGCGTCCACCAGGGAGTCACATGACCACCGCTGCTGCCGCGATTGACCTGACCGGCACCAACTTCATCACGGTCGCCGTCGTCGCCGTCATCGCCGTACTCGCCCTGCTCGTCGCCTTCGTGCTCGTGCGCGAAGTGCTGTCGGCCAGCGAGGGCACCTCGCGCATGAAGGAGATCGCTGCGGCGGTCCAGGAAGGCGCCGCCGCCTATCTGAATCGCCAGTTCAAGACGCTGGCGATCTTCGCGGTCATCGTGTTCTTCGTCCTCTTCCTGCTGCCTGCGGAGACGATGAACGAGCGCATCGGCCGTTCGATCTTCTTCCTCGTGGGCGCGGTCTTCTCCGCGATCACCGGCTACATGGGCATGTGGCTCGCCGTGCGCGGCAACGTGCGCGTGGCGGCGGCCGCCAACGAGTCCGGTGAGCAAAAGGCCATGAAGATCGCCTTCCGCACCGGCGGCGTGGCGGGCATGTTCACCGTCGGCCTCGGCCTGCTGGGCGCCGCGATCGTCGTCCTCGTCTACAAGGGCGAGGCACCCAAGGTCCTGGAGGGCTTCGGCTTCGGTGCCGCACTCCTCGCGATGTTCATGCGCGTCGGCGGCGGCATCTTCACCAAGGCAGCAGACGTGGGCGCGGACCTCGTGGGCAAGGTCGAGCAGGGCATCCCTGAGGACGATCCCCGCAACGCCGCGACCATCGCCGACAACGTGGGCGACAACGTCGGCGACTGCGCCGGCATGGCGGCTGACCTCTTCGAGTCGTACGCCGTCACGCTCGTCGCGGCCCTGATCCTCGGCAAGGCCGCCTTCGGCGAGCTCGGCCTCGTGCTCCCCCTCGTCATCCCCGCCATCGGCGTCATCACCGCGGTCATCGGCATCTTCGCCGTGTCCCCGCGCGCAAGCGACCGCTCGGGCATGAGCGCGATCAACCGCGGGTTCTTCATCTCCGCGGTGATATCGGCCATCCTCGTCGTGGCGGCCATCTTCGTCTTCGTGCCCGCCTCCTGGACCGAGATCACCTCCATCGGTGGGCTCGCGGCCGAGGTGCTCGGCGAGGGCGATCCGATCAACCCGCGCTTCTACGTCATCGGAGCGGTCTTCATCGGCATCATCCTGGCGGCCGTCATCCAGCAGCTCACGGCGTACTTCACCGAGACGAACCGCCGTCCGGTCGACGACGTCGCCAAGAGCTCGCTTACCGGCCCGGCCACGGTCATCCTCTCCGGCATCTCGCTCGGCCTGGAGTCCGCCGTCTACTCCGCGCTGGTTATCGGTGCGGCGGTCTACGGCGCTTACATCCTCGGTGGCGGCGTCGTGATCCTCGGCCTCTTCGCCATCGCGCTCGCCGGCACCGGCCTGCTCACCACGGTCGGCGTCATCGTCTCGATGGACACCTTCGGCCCCGTGTCGGACAACGCCCAGGGCATCGCGGAGATGTCGGGCGACGTCGAGGGCGATGGCGCCGCGGTGCTCACGCGACTCGACGCCGTGGGCAACTCCACCAAGGCCATCACCAAGGGCATCGCGATCGCGACGGCTGTGCTCGCCGCCACCGCGCTCTTCGGTGCCTTCCGCGACGCCGTCGTGGGCGCCACCGCGAGCGCTGGTGCGTCCGCAGGTGAGTCGATCCGCAGCATCTCGGATCTCCTGCAGTACTCCGGCGTGCTCGACGTCGCCAACCCGGCCAACCTGGTCGGCCTCATCATCGGCGCGTCGGTCGTCTTCCTCTTCTCCGGCCTGGCGATCAACGCCGTGTCGCGCGCGGCAGGCGCGGTCATCTTCGAGGTGCGCCGCCAGTTCCGCGAGCACCCCGGCATCATGGAGGGCACGGAGAAGCCGGAGTACGGCAAGGTCGTCGACATCGTCACGCGCGACTCGCTCCGCGAGCTCGTCACCCCGGGCATCCTCGCCGTGCTCGCGCCGATCGCGGTCGGCTTCGGCCTCGGCGTGGGCGCTCTCGGCGCCTACCTCGCGGGCACCATCGCCACGGGCGTACTCATGGCGGTCTTCCTCTCCAACTCCGGTGGCGCATGGGACAACGCCAAGAAGTACGTCGAGGACGGCCACTTCGGCGGCAAGGGCTCCGAGGCGCACGCTGCCACGGTCATCGGCGATACCGTCGGGGATCCCTTCAAGGACACCGCCGGCCCGGCCATCAACCCGCTCATCAAGGTGATGAACCTCGTCGCGCTGCTCATCGCGCCCGCGGTCGTGGCCCTGAGCATCGGCGAGGGTGCCAACACCACGCTGCGCTGGGCCATCGCCATCGGCGCGACGCTCATCATCGTGGGCGCCGTGATCTTCTCCAAGCGCCGCCCGATCGCGGTCGGCGAGGAGCAGGTCAACGCCCCCGCGGCGTAGCTCTCCGGCACGTCCCGCATAGCGGAACGCCCGTCCCGGTGCTCACCCCCGTAGGGGGTGGGCCCGGGGGCGGCGGGCACGTATTTGACAGCGGCACCCCCGGGCTGCGCAGACTCCGAGGCGGTCCCGCTCGTCCCACGGCGGGGGAAGACAGGAGCGAATGTGGCTGCGGAGCGCGTGCTCGTCATCGTCGAGTCGCCGGCGAAGGCCAAGACGATCGAGGGCTACCTCAATGGTCGGGGAGGCCGCGATTTCCGCGTGAAGGCCTCCGTCGGCCACGTGCGCGATCTCGCGAGCAAGGCTTCGGAGCTCCCCGAGGACCAGCGCAAGCAGCCGTGGTCGAAGTACGCCGTCAATACCGATGATGGCTTCACGCCGTTCTACGTCGTCCACGCCAATAAGAAGTCGACCATCGCGGAGCTCAAGCAGGAGTTGAAGGGCGCCAGCGAACTGCTGCTCGCCACGGACGAGGATCGCGAGGGCGAGGCCATCGCCTGGCATCTCCTCGAGGTGCTCAAGCCCAAGGTGCCCGTCCGTCGCATGGTCTTCCACGAGATCACCGAGCATGCGATCGCGGATGCGCTCGACCAGACGCGCGAACTCGACATGAAGCTCGTCGATGCCCAGGAGACGCGCCGCATCGTTGACCGGCTCTACGGCTACCCCGTCTCGGAAGTGCTGTGGAAGAAGATCGGGCGCGATGCGCGTTCGGCAGGGCGCGTGCAGTCCGTTGCCGTGCGCCTCGTCGTGGATCGCGAGCGTGAGCGAAT
>VFQT010004401.1_pt1 | contig 11750 bp, 8 predicted proteins | sample 3512381 | NCBI WGS metagenome assembly VFQT01 (sample SAMN10412376, study PRJNA504923) | tailings metagenome | isolation source: Relicate 2 Philex TSF3 active mining site | place: Philippines: Tuba, Benguet | collected 2017-08-29 | reverse complement strand
TGATGAATTCGCATGGCGAAGTGATTGGAATCAACACGGCCATCGCCAGCAAGACCGGCCAGAATTCCGGCATCGGCTTTGCGATTCCTTCCAACCTGGTAGCTCGGATCGTTCCGGAACTGATTCAGCATGGCCGATTCATTCGACCGGAGTTCGGTATCGACGAAGTGACCAAGACCGATCAGGGCCTTCGCATCATCACGATGGTTCCCAATGGGCCCGCCGAGAAAGCCGGTCTGCGCGGCCCGGAGATCAAAAAGAACCGTCGAGGCCTGTTCACGTTCGAATCTCGCGACGTCAGCCGAGCCGACCTGATTGTCGGCGTCAACGGCAAGAAGACTCTGAAGCCAGATGAGTTCCTGTCCGAAGTCGAAAGCCACCGCCCCGGGGAGAAGATTACGATCGAAGTCATGCGAGACGGCAAGATCGTCTCTGTGCCACTGGTTCTGGAATAGGCGGGAAGTCAGCTGGACGATTTCTAACCGTCGATGAACGCGGATCAACGCGCATGAAGAACGGAGGTGAGCGATGATCCAAAATGAACTGGAATACCAGGAAGCCGTGCAGCGAGTGAAGGAGGAGTCTCAGCGTCTGAGACAGCAGGAAAAGCAATTGAAGGAGCTCAAACTTTCAAAGGCAGAAATCAAGCGTGTTCTGGATCCGATTCAGTCGTTCCACTTGCAGCTGGAAGAAGAGGTTCAGAGCTATGAACGACTGAAACGCGGTGAGTTTGATGAAGTACGAAACTTCGATGGGATGGGACGCCTGTTCATTGCTCTGCGAATTTCTCAGGGGATGACGCAGAGAGAACTTGCGGAGCGGCTGGGTGTTCATGAGTCTCAAGTGTCCCGTGACGAACGAAACGAATACCACGGCATCACGCTCGAGCGAGCGGGCAGATTGCTCGAAGCACTGGGAGCTGACACCAAAACGGCAGTCTCAAAAATTCACCCTGCTGCCAGTCAGCGGATGTCCCAGACGTCGACTGGCTGACTCAGTTTGCGTCAGGAAAGGAACGCCGCGGAGGGAAGTGCGATCAGCGCAGTCAGATGAACGTGAGAAGTGCGGGACCGACGGAAAGCAGAAGTTCGCAGACTGGTTTGGAACAGTTCTGATTGTCGCAGGTGCCGGGGGTGATCCGCAGCGGAACCATGGGGCACGTTGTGAGCGAAAAATCCAGGAATCAAATCCTGGTCGTGCTACGGACCATCCTGAGGACATGAAATGTTCCACGGAGCCGCTAAACTTCGCAGGCTGAATTCCAGGACTTCACTCCCGAATTTACGGATCACCTGCGACCATGAGCCATCGGCCGGATGTTCGACCCACTGAACGTATTCGCTGTTCTATTCTCAGCAATTCTCGTGAAGCGGCACGCAAAGTCGCCACGGAAATTGCCTCACTGATTCGCATTCGACAGGCCGAAGGACGCAAGTGCGTTCTGGGGCTCGCGACCGGTTCAACACCGACCGGCATCTATGCGGAACTGGTCCGCATGCACAAAGAGGAAAGCCTTTCGTTCCGCAACGTCGTGACGTTCAATCTGGACGAATACTATCCGATGCAGCCGGAAGACCTTCAGAGCTACGTGCGCTTCATGAAGGAGCATCTGTTCAACCACATTGACATTCTGCCGGAGAACGCCAATGTTCCGGACGGAACGGTGCCGGTGGAACGAATCGCCGAATACTGCCGCGACTATGAAGCTCGCATCGCAGCACTGGGCGGCATCGATATTCAGATTCTGGGCATCGGTCGGACGGGACACATCGGCTTCAATGAACCGGGCTCCGATCAAAGCTCACGGACTCGAATGATCACCCTGGACTCGGTGACTCGCACGGATGCCGCCAGTGACTTCTTCGGAACCGAGAACGTTCCTCGCCGCGCGATCACGATGGGCGTTGGAACGATTCTGGAAGCCAAACGAATCTACATTCTTGCCTTCGGCGAAAACAAAGCAACGATCGTTGCGAAGACCATCGAAGGCGAAATGACGCCGACAATTCCGGCCACCTATCTTCAGAAGCACCCCAACACGGAGTTCCTGATTGACTCGGCCGCGGCCGCCAACCTGACTCGCATTCGTGCACCGTGGATTGTGACGGACGTCACATGGGATCCTGTGACGATTCGCCGCGCGGTGATCTGGCTGTCAGAAAATGTCGGCAAGGCTTTGCTGAAGCTGACGGATTCTGACTACAACGAAGGCGGGCTTCAGGACCTGCTGGCGGAACACGGTTCTGCGTACGAAATCAACCTGAAGGTCTTTCGACATCTGCAGGCCACGATCGTTGGATGGCCCGGTGGCAAGCCTGATCACATGAAGCGACCAGGCGACCGTCCTCAGCCGTTCGACCACATCTTTCCGAAACGCGTGCTGTGCTTTTCGCCTCATCCGGATGACGACGTGATCTCCATGGGCGGTACTCTGATTCGCCTGGCGGATCAGGGACATCACGTTCACATTGCCTATCAGACGTCGGGCAATATCGCGGTGTTCGACGACGATACTCTGCGATTCACCGAATTCGTTTCCGACTACTGCGCGGCGTTTGGACTGATGTCCGATCGCATTCGCGAGCTGGAAGATCACGTCGAGGAGTTTCTGAAGAAGAAGCAGGCGGGCCAGGTCGACAGCCGCGAAGTTCAGCAGATCAAAGGCCTGATTCGGCGAGGCGAAGCGCGTGCGGGAGCGCGTTGCTGCGGCGTTCCTTCCGACAACCTCTTCTTCATGGACATGCCGTTTTACGATACGGGCCGAGTGAAGAAGAAGCCGCTCGGCGACGAAGATATTCGCATCACCGTCGAACTCCTGCGCAAGCTGCGTCCTCATCAGATCTACGCGGCCGGCGACCTCACGGATCCTCATGGAACGCATCGCACCTGCCTGAAGGCCATCATTCTGGCATGCGACCAGTGCCGCAATGACGACTGGTACAAGGACTGCGAAGTGTGGCTGTATCGCGGTGCATGGCAGGAATGGCCCGTTCATCAGGTCGAGATGGCAGTGCCGCTCAGCCCGGAAGAAGTGAAGCAGAAGCGAGACGCGATCTTCAAGCACGAGTCTCAGAAGGACCGAGCACTCTTCCCCGGATCCGACATGCGCGAGTTCTGGCAGCGAGCGGAAGCGCGCAATGCCGCGACGGCCAAGAAGTACGACCAGCTCGGCCTTGCGGAATACGAAGCCATCGAAGGCTTCGTCCGCTGGGACGGTTCATGGGGCCTGAATGATTAGCGTGGGGCGAGCAGGATGGTGGCTCGTGTCTCCGACGCGAGAATTCCCGCCACTCTGCTCAAGGCCCAGTGACTCAATGACTGACTACGGAGCGACGAGTTCCCCGTTGAACGCGGTATCGGCCCAAACAGATAGTTCCACGGGTTCACTGTTCTGAGCCGAACGCACTTTCAAACACATTAGCGCGCAGCCGAATTCGTCGACGTAGCCTCTCACTATAGCATAACTCCGATTTGGACTGCGGCGCTGTGACCGATCCGCAGTGCAAACGCAAGTCGGTCCGGATGGGCGGCACGAGATGCCTGGATCGCTTCTGTCAGCGTCTTTCCGAAGAAGTAATCACCCGAATCCGGCTCGATCGCCAGAAAGTCATCGCGGTTTGACCGTTCGAGACTTTCCCGGAGCCTCTCCTCGTACAGTTGTGTCGCTCGACGAACAACGTCTTCGGTTTTTGTGGTCACCACAGCTGCGTGCTCCGTCAAATTTCGTTGAGTGTCCGGGACACCAAGTATACTCGAGACTTAGTCACAAGCCAGAGCCGTGTTTCAAGCATCGCCTTTCTCGTCTTTCATGCTTCAGCTGATCGTGAACGGCGCTGATGTTGCGACCCACGCACTGTAGAACGTGGCGCCGTTTTCTGTGTGGACAGCTCGAATCCAGGCACGGTATCGCCCGGCTGGCAGAGCTGCTCCCAGAAGATAGCTGGTGTCTGTTAATCCGGTGAGCCGGACAATCTGCTGCTGTGCAGGAGAAGCGCCGCCGAGGTAGTCCATATACAGTTCGTACGAATCCGCACTGGCGATCGGTGACCAGGCCAACAGCCGTCGGCCAACAGCCGCAAGCGTGGAACCGGGTGACCCGAAGCCGATGGTCAGTCGAGATGCTGTGCCCCACGCAGTCGTAATTCCGCCAGTCGCCGTTCCTCGCACCCAGACATCGTATTCGCCCGGAGCGAGTGCCGTGTCAACGGTGTGCGTGAGGTCGGTCAGGCCGGTGCGACGATACAAAGCAGTCGACTGACCTCGTCGCGAGATCCAGACTTCATACGTCATCGGCATCGGGCCAGCCTGCCATGTCAGAGTCGGTGTGCGATCAAACGTCGCTCCGGTTCCGCCCGTGATGACAATCGGCTTTGCTGTGATTGTGAATGTTCGAACCGGACTCCAGGCACTCCATGTTCCATTCGCTGCCTTTGATCGAACCCAGGCATTGTAGGTACCGGGAATCAGATCCGTCTTCGATGCATAGTTCGTTGAGGTCGCAGGAAGATCCGATTCATTGATGATCTGAGCACCCGTCGTCACGCTGTTGACAAGCAGATGGTACTTCGTTGCTCCCTTGACCTGAGACCACTGGAAGATCTCATCTCCCTTGCCGTCGATAAAGGTTCCCGCCGGGTTCACAACGCGAATCGGCCCGTCAACCGTAAAGGCCTGCGGAACGCTCCATGCGGTCAGACTGCCATTGGTGAGTTTTGCGCGAACCCAGGCTCGGAAGGTCCCTGTGAGGAACGTGCTGGTCCATGACGTTGTCAGAACGTTGGTGTCTCGTCGGAACTGACTGACCGCGTTTGTGTCGTCGTTCACCCACACGTCGTAAGCAACCGCGTCGGTCACCGGAGGCCAGTTCAAAGTGACCTGGAAGTTCGCCCCATACGTGACTCCCAGAACCGCGTAGCTGACATCCACATTTGCAGACGCTGACGGCGCGGTGACTTTGGAAGACGACGACATCCTGACAATCAGACTGTGATGTCCGGGAAGCTTTGACTTTGGAAGGGAAACACGAGCCGTGCGGGCCGAGTTTCCGGCAGGAAGAGTAACCGCCTGTGAAAGAACGGTTTCGCCCGTGAAGCGATCAATCACGTGAACCCATGCGTTTGTCGGAAATTCGGAATCGATCACGCCGACTTCCAGCTGTTCTTCAAACGGCAGTTCTCGAAGGACCTGGAAGTTCTTCGGAACCGAGACCGCTTCGAAGTACTGACTCGACATTTCGGTCAACACATTGTTGGGGAGCAGCGCTCGGACATTGACTCGATAGGTACCGGCAGAATCAAACTGAAACTGTCGCGACGTTTCTGTCTGGAAGAACGGGCCCTGAAGATCTCCTGGCCCTTCCAGCGACACATAATAGCCCAGAGCATTCGCGACCGGATTCCATGTGGTCGTAAGTGACGCGGGATTTGTCTGTCCCTGAGCCGGTCCCACGAATGTCAGCGGCGAAGTAATGACGGGCCCGGCACTCCTTACTGCGGCCGCCGGTTCATACTTCCAAAGCGCTGTGGACGTGGAGAACCACAAGCGGCCCAGCATTACTTTCAAGCCATACGGCTGACCATCCAGAAGTGGTTCCGTTCCGGGAATCTCGACAGTCGTTGTCAGGCCGGCACTGACCTTCATCAGGCTGGTTGAAGACAGATAGAACAGCTCCGAATCCAGCTGAACGAAGTCGCTCTTCGGAAGATTTTCGACAGGCAGAAAGAACTGATTCAGCGTTGTTCCGTCGCTCCAGTAACTACCGAACTGAAACGAAGGATCGTCAAACACAAACTTCGGAACAGCACCATCCAGGAAGGCTCCGCGTGGAAGTCGCAGCGGACGTTCCGGAAAGCTGTCGCCGCTTCCGAACAGCAGCGTGCTGGTGTTGACCTGAGTTGTGCCGGCCACGGTGCCGGTCGTCTGCCACAGCTCGCCCCATGTTGCTGTGACCATCTCGCCGGTGATGTAGGCCTTGCGCCGGAAGTACAAGCGTCCGCCGGCAACAGTAAACCCATCGGTGATGTAACGATTGAGGGACGGAGGAACCATGCCGTTGTTCGAAAACGACTTGATCACAATCGGTGACGCACTGGCACTTGAAAGTGACAGGATCTGAGTGCCGTCGACAACATGTTCGCGCTTGATGATGAGGCGACCATTGACGATGCCAACCGGAAAGGTCCCAATCGCATCATTCGCATCGGGAAAATTTCCGTCTGTGACCAGGACCGTTCCCGCAGTCGTGCCGTCCGTGCGATACACGTCGTCGGTGGTCTTCGTCTGGAAGAAGATCTGGCCGTTGTAGGCCATCAGGCGTTGTGGATCGCTGCTGTCTGCTCCACTGACGATGTCGGCCACCTGAGTCGTTGTAGCGGCGGTCCCGGCGGACTTCCAGAGCTCACGACCTCCGCCTGGTGTTGTCGCGGCAAAATACGCGTAGCCGTTCACGACAGCAAAGCTTGACGGACTGCTGCTGTCCGGTCCCGAACTGATGTCCAGCACCAGCGAGGTTCCACCGGCAGTGCCGTCGGTCTTCCATAGCTCCGTTCCGTTCGTTCCGGTCGCAGCGAAATAGACCTCGGTGCCTACGACCGCATAGTCGTTGAACAACCCCCGTGCATCGGTCACTGCCACGGCAGGAATCGTTGCGAACAGAGATGTTCCCGTCTGCGTCCCGTTTGTTGTGTACAGATCCGTTGACGATGGCCCCACGAAAGCCAGCAGCTGCTTGCCATTCACGAACGGCAGAATCGTCGGCGCCGTGCCGTTGATGCTGATCAGCGGATTCGCGGCTGCGAGAAGCGTGCGTGACTCCAGGACCTCCGCCAGCTTTGGAGCAACAGAGCGACGACGACGCTGAGAACTTCGAAACAAAAACGACAGCATTGAGAGACTCCTTCCCTCATGACGCAAACAGCAGGAGAGTGAACAGTATTCTGAGGAAGTAGACCCGACAAGACGTGCCACTCAGCAAGCCCTCACCAGGATCCTTCCTCAAATGCCCAAATCTCCGATGCGTCACTGCGAACGCCCTGAAGAACCAGCGGGGTCGGCAAAAACCGCCGATTCAGATGGGAAGTCGAAGTCCCACCAGCCTCAGTCGCGTAATTCCGACATTTTGCCTCAAGCAGCGTCTGCGTCGGAATCCGGGTTCTTCGACCATTCGTGTACCATGTCCGACCTGGTAGAATCCACCGCATGGCTTTCCTTTGATTTTGGTGTGGAGTTCGGACATGACTCGAAGCGCGATGATTCTGTGGACGGCAATCGCATGCGTTCTGCCATTCGAGTGTACTCTCGCAGCAACACAGGAATGGATTCGAGTCAGCGAAGATGGAACACACTTTGTTCAGCAATCCGATGGCCGAACGTTTCGGCCGATGGGGTTCAATTATGACCATGATGAACAGGGTCGGCTCCTCGAAGATTACTGGCATGCCGAATGGCCAAAGGTCGAAGCCGACTTCGCGGAGATGAAGGCGCTGGGAGCCACCGTTGTTCGCATTCACATTCAGTTTGGTCGGTTCATGGAGTCACCGGATTCTGCCAGGACCGCAGAACTGGAACAGCTCGCGAAGCTTGTTCGGCTGGCGGAATCCACAGGCCTGTATCTCGATCTGACGGGACTGGGCTGCTACCACAAAGCCGATGTTCCGGCATGGTACGACGAACTCTCCGAGGCAGATCGCTGGAAGGCTCAGACGATCTTCTGGGAAAACGTTGCCAAAGTCTGCAGCAGCAGTCCGGCCATCTTCTGCTATGACCTGATGAACGAACCGGTGATTGGTGGTGAACAGCCTGCCAAAGAATGGCTTGGTCCTCCGTTTGCCGGCAAGCACTTTGTTCAGTTCGTCGCCAGGGAGACTCGGGGACGCACGCGACCGGAAGCGGCAAAGCAGTGGATTGATCAGCTGGTCGAAGCCATTCGGAAGCACGACTCGAAGCATCTGATCACGGTGGGACTCGTCGACTGGAGCCTCGATCGTCCGGGACTCACATCCGGCTTCGACCCGAGGAAGGTCACTGAGAAGCTCGACTTCCTGGCCATTCATCTTTACCCCAAAACGGGCAAGGTTGATGAGGCTCTGTCGACGCTGGATGGTTTTCAAATCGGCAAGCCTGTCGTGATCGAAGAGACGTTTCCTCTGGGCTGTTCACTGGAGGAAATGGATGAGTTCATCGACAAAGCGGGAGATCGGGCGAGCGGCTGGATCAGCTTCTACTGGGGCCGGACTCTGGAAGAAATGAAGTCGCCCACAACAATCGGCGACGCGATCATGGCAAAGTGGCTCGCTCGATTTTCAGCCCGTATCCAGAACGCTCCTGTATCGGCCGATGCGAAGGAGCTCAGCACGGGGGAGAAGGCCGTCGCGGCAATGATTCAGCATTCGATGCTGCATCCGGATGGCGCTGCGGCTCATTCTGTGGACCTGACCGCATGGAAGCAGGAGACTCGCGATCTTCCGATCGGTGTTTTTGATTCCGGCATCGGCGGGCTGACGGTTCTTGAGGCGATCCTTGCGGCAGACTCGTTCGACAATACCACGCTGAGACCGGGGCCGGACGGACGACCGGACTTTGCGAATGAACGATTCATTTACTTTGGCGATCAGGCCAACATGCCCTATGGAAATTATCCCTCTGCAGGCAAAGAGGGCTATCTGAAGGAACTGATTCTGAAAGACGCCGCTTTTCTTCTGGGACGTCGCTACTGGGCAACGCCTGCATCCCGAACACCGTCGATGAACAAGCCGCCGGTCAAAGCGATCGTCATCGCCTGCAATACCGCAACTGCCTGGGGTATGGATGAAGTTCGCATGATGATTGATGCGTGGCAGATTCCTGTCTTTGTGGTCGGAGTTGTGGAAGCGGGAGCACGCGGGGTTCTTGAACTGGATACTCTGCCAGACTCACAACCACGAACGGTTGCGGTCCTGGCGACGACAGGAACCTGCAACAGCAACGCCTATCCCAAGGCCATTAGTCGCATGCTGGGCCGAGCAGGGAGAAGAGAAGCCAGCGTCGTCCAACAGGGCTCTGTCGGTCTGGCCGGTGCCATAGAGACCGACCCTGCGTTCATTGCCGCCTCAGCGGAAAACCGAACAAACTACTCAGGACCTGCCGTTTCAAGTCCCATTGCCAAAATCGATCCGAAGCTCCTGCCCGTCTATTCCTTCGAAGCCAATGGCCTGATCGGTGACTCAAAGACACCGGAGTCGCTGCAATTGAATTCGGTGGAGAACTACATTCGTTATGACGTCACAACGCTGGTGGAATCCTGGAAGTCAAAAGGAGGTGCAACGCCGATTGATTCTGTCATCCTTGGCTGCACACACTTTCCTCTCGTGAAGTCTGAACTGCTGCAGGAATTTGACCGGCTGCGAAGCCTGGAAGTGGACGGACAGCGTCCTTACGAACATCTCATCGCTGCGAAGATCGACGTTGTGGACCCGGCCAGCCTGACGGCGGGTGAACTGTTTCGTGAACTGGCTCGGCGATCGCTGTTCGCGAAGTCTCGCGAGCCTGAAGCGAGCGATCTCTACTTCATGTCGATCGCCTCACCGGAGGCTCCGGAACAGCATCGCACAGGTGATGGAGGACTGACGAAAGATTACAAGTATGGGCGTGACCCGGGCCAACTGGAACGGGAGGATACGAGGAACGTTCGAATGATTCCAAACATGCTGCCGGAGACAAGTCGCCGTCTCGTTCAGAACCGACTGCCGGAAGTCTGGAAGCGTCTTAGTTCGGACCTCTGAACCTACCGATCTCAGACAGAACCAGACGGCAGGCAGAACAGTCGCGGCTGGGCAGAAAAACGCAGTGTTTTTGCTGGTTTTTTGGTCAGGAAAAGTCGAATGAAAAGTTCGTAGCGGAGTACCGTTTCGGAGTCCTGTCTGATAGAATTTGGGGCTCGGATTGCAGCGGCCAATTTTTGCCGCGCATCGTCCTCATTTTTGAATTCTCGAACGAGAACACTATTCTCGCTGAGACAGGACCAGCAATGCAGCTCTCATGTAATCGCGCGATGTTTTCGGCGGCTTTTTCGGTCGCTGCTTCGGCCGTACCGTCGCGAACACCCAAGGACATTCTTCGCAATGTCTTCATGTCGGTCAGCAAGTCCGGCGTCGAGCTGGTCGGAACAGATCAGGAGATGGCCATTCGATTTCAGGTGAATGGTGTGACAACCAGTTCCGCCGGTGATGCGCTTCTGCCGACTCAGCGAGTGTCATCGATCCTGCGTGAACTTCAGGACGAACAGCTGGACATCATCGTTGACGAAAAGAACATCACGCTCAAAGCCGCGACGGCAAAGTTCCGTCTGTCCTCCGAAGACCCGCGTGAATATCCCCCGGTGCCTCAGTTTGGCGAACAGAGCTATTTCCGAGTCGCAGCTCCTGTGTTCCGCCAGATGATCCGACGAACCTCCTTCGCAACTGACACCGAAAGTACTCGTTACGCACTCGGCGGTTTGCTGCTGGAGTTCGGTGAAGGCACTGTGACGCTGGCGGCAACAGACAGCCGCCGACTGGCCGTGGCAACCGCCAGCTGCGAAATGGAAGGCAAGCCGGCGGCTCCTTCAAAGACGACCGTGGTTCCCACCAAGGCCATGTCGCTCCTGGAACGATCGATTGATCCTCAGGCGGAATTCGTTGACATCGCTGTGCACGACAACGACGTCATGATGCGATCGGGAAACTGCACGGTTTATAGCCGGCTGGTCGAAGGTCGGTTCCCGCGTTATCGCGACGTGATTCCTCGCAACGGCAACGTGAATGTTCCGCTGCCCGTTGGTCCGTTCTTCGCGGCCGTTCGACAGTCACAGATCGTGACGGACGAAGAGAGCCGCGGCGTGGATTTCCACTTCGGCCCTTCCCTGCTGACACTCAGCAGCGAAGCCAGCGCCGTGGGTGATTCAAAGATTGAACTTCCCATCGAATACGATCATGACGCGATGAAGATCACGTTCGATCCCAAGTACGTGTCGGACTTCCTGAAGGTGCTGTCGCCGGAAACTCTGGTCGACCTGCAGCTGACAGACGGTGACACGGCAGCCGTATTCCGCGTCGAAGATTCGTACACCTATGTGATCATGCCTCTGACGCAGGATCGTTAGGTCGACAGCAGAACAAGTCTGTTGGCAGGAAAAGGAGTTCAGGCGTGCGTGAGGAACCAGAGAACATTCAGGGCACACCGGGATCGCTCGGCAATGCTCTGTTTCGTCTGATCCGCACGAAGGGACTCATGGACCGTTCCGCGACCCGATCGCTGGATGCGGAATGGAAGGACATTGTTGGCCCGGAACTGGGACGTCGCAGCACGGCTCGCAAAATTCGCGACGGCGTGCTGGAAGTCGTGGTGACCAACAGTGCGGTTCTGGAAGAACTCAGAAGCTTTCTGCATGAAAGTGTTCTTGAGAAGCTGAAGGCTCGCCTGCCGGATTCCGGCATTCGATCCATTCGGTATGTTCGAGGCTGACTGAAGTCTTCGGCAGAACCCAGGGAGGGTCATGTCGAATCAGCAGCTGTATTACTCAAAGGAAAGTCACATCGTGTCTGCAAATGACAATGACCCAGCTTTGACGCCTGAAGAAGGCGACAAGGCTGCTAAGGACGCCAACAAGGCCACCAAAGAAGCGAAGGCTGCAAAAGATCCCGAAAAGGCGGCCAGGGATGCCGAAAACGCCGCCAAAGGTGCCGAATACAGTGCGTCCGACATTCAGCATCTGAAGGGTGTGGAAGGGATTCGAA
>VFQT010004400.1_pt1 | contig 11759 bp, 9 predicted proteins | sample 3512381 | NCBI WGS metagenome assembly VFQT01 (sample SAMN10412376, study PRJNA504923) | tailings metagenome | isolation source: Relicate 2 Philex TSF3 active mining site | place: Philippines: Tuba, Benguet | collected 2017-08-29 | reverse complement strand
ATGTCGGAGACCACCAAGATCCCGGAGATGGACCGGCTGATCGACTGGCTGCCGCGCCATGCGCCCGCGGAGGAACCCGCGCCGACCTTGCTGCACGGTGATTACCGGCTCGACAACATGATGTTCGATCCGCACTCGGCGCGCGTGCTCGGTGTGCTCGATTGGGAGTTGTCGACCATCGGTGATCCGCTCGCCGATTTCGCCTACAACCTGATGATCTACCGCATCTCTTCAGACGGCGTGCGGGGACTCGGTGGCGTTGATGTCAAGGCAATCGGACTGCCGGATGAGCGCGAGTACATTGAAGCGTATTGCGCGCACCGTGGGATTTCGGGGCTGCCCGACCTGCACTACTACCTGACGTATTGTCTGTTTCGCCTCGCCGGCATTTGTCACGGCATCGCTGGACGCGTGCAGCGCGGCACGGCGGTCAGTCCACAAGCCAAAAAATATGCCGCGCAGGTGGGCCCGCTGTCAGCCCTTGCCTGGCGTACGGCTCAGGGCGATTGAGGCGCAGGCGCGGAGAACTGCACGGCCGACGGCCTACGCTCACGTTGCAAGCGAGCGGCGACTTTTTCGGTCTGTGACCAGGCACGTAGCACGTTTTCTCCGGCGAGCTTGCGTAATTCTTCGTCGGTCCAGCCGCGACGCACGAGTTCGGCAAACAGCTTCGGATAGGTCGACACGTCGTCGAGCCCTTCGGGCCACCAGTCATTGCCGTCGAAGTCGCCACCGATACCCACATGATCGATGCCGGCGACGTTGCGGATGTGCTCGATGTGATCGGCCACCATGGCGAGTGGTGTCGGCGGCAGCTTGATCGCCGCGTAGCCTTCGGCGCGGATACGCGCGGCTTCCGCGGGCGTGGCCGCCGCCCGAGCCTGCAGACCGATGGCTGCCATAGCCGGCTGCAGCACTTTGCCGACCTCGCAATTGATGAAGCTCGACACGAACGTGACCATGACCACGCCGCCGTTGCGTGGCAACTCGCGCAGGATGTCATCGGGCACATTGCGCGGTACGTCGCACAGTGCACGAGCCGAAGAGTGCGAGAAGATCACCGGCGCTTGCGTGATGCGCAGCGTATCGGCCATGGTTTTTGGCGAGGCATGCGACAGATCAACGAGCATGCCGAGGCGATTCATCTCGCGAACGACTTCTTCGCCGAACGGCGTCAGGCCGTTGTGTCGTGGCTGCAGGGGCGCTGCGGCATCCGCCCAGTCGGTATGGGCGTTGTGCGTCAACGCCATGTAGCGAACGCCAAGGCCGTAGTAAGTACGCAGGGCGCCGATGGAGTTTTCAAGCCCGTAGCCGCCCTCCATGCCGAGCATCGAGGCGATGCGACCGCGCCGCTTGGCCTTGCGTACATCAGCGACGTTCGTGGCCAGCTGGAAGGCCTCTGGGTATCGCTCGATGATCCGATGCGCGATGTCGATCTGGTCGAGTTGCGGTCGCGCGAATGGGCCGCGACCTTCGCCAGGGATGTAAACCGACCAGAACTGGGCGCCAAGCCGCCCGGCCCGCAGCCTGGCCAGGTCCGTATCACCGGGCGTGGGCTTACGCAGGTCGTAGGCGTCCACATCGAATGGCGCTGCCTTGTACTCGCGGATGGTGATCGGTAGATCGTTGTGTCCATCGACGAGGATGCTGTCCCGCAGCACCCGATCCGCGCGGCGCAGAGCCTCATCCGCGCTGATCTCTGCAGCCGTTACGCTGCCGAGCGGAAGAAGGGAGAGTACGAGCGGGCACAGGGTGCGAAGCCAGGATTTGTTTATCATGCGATGAGTGTCGCGCTGCAGATGCGCGCTGGCAAGTCGGAGAGTCAGATGAACAAGGCGCAACGGACGATGTCGATCGCAGCAGTTTCGCTGGCTTTGGCGACGATGCTGGGTGCCTTCGGCACGCATGCCCTGCAGCCGGTGCTGACCGAGCGACAGTTTTCAAGTTACCAGACGGGTGTGACTTACCAATTCTTTCACTCGCTCGGGCTGCTCGCTATTGGCGTATTGCAGCGACAGCATGGTGATTTCGCATGGCTCGCTCGGCGGACTGTCGTTGATGGCGGGGTGGCTGGTTTTCTTCGTCGGTGTGCGCAAACTGCCGTGACGCGGCCCGGGTCGACACTGACTTAGGTCGACGGCACCCAGTCGAGGATCACGCGGGCCACGCCTTCGGCCGCTTCCTCGTGAACGTAGTGACCTGCGTTCTCAAAGCGCACCAGCTGGGAGCCGCGAATCATGCCCTGCAGTTCGTTGGCTTCGCTCGGCGGCTTGTTCTTATCGCGGTTGCCCCAGGGAATCAGGGTCGGCACTTTGACCTGCGGTGCGAGACGGATCTCCTCGCCCTCGGCGTACTGAGCCATCAGCGAGGTCATACCGGCCATGTAGCCCTCGCTGCGCGCACCGAGCATCACCTCGTCGATCACCGACTCGGTGACGAGCGCTGTATTCACGTAGGAGCCTTTGAGAAAATTGCTGCGAAACTCCCTGCTCGCGAACATTTTTGCGGACATTCGCGGCAATGGCGGCAGGGTGACCTGGACGATCTTCGGCACGCCCGTGCGGATGATGCCGGGGTTGAGCAGCACGAGGCCTCGCGCCTCGGGATCCTGGATTACTGCGTGCAGCGCCACCGCACCGCCTAGCGAATGACCCACATACACCACGCGCTGCAAGCCCAGCGCACGTGCTGCGTTGACGAGTACCGAAGCCTGCGGACCGTTGTGGTAGTCGTGATCGACCGGCTTGTCGGAGAGCCCGTAGCCCGGCATGTCGATGGCGATGACGTGGCAGGACTGCGCGAGGCGGGGTGCGAGTTCACGGAAGCTCTGCAAGGAATTGCCGAAGCCGTGGATGAGCAGTAACGAAGGTCGATCCGGTGCGGCGTATCCCCACTCGCGATAGCGCAAGGTCAGTCCATCGACCCGCACGAATCGATCTTCGGCTCGGGCGAGTTGGCTGATCGGTACTTCGGGCTCGCCCGGCCAGTAAGCCCACACGGCCAGAGCGCCCCACAGCAGCAGGACGCCAGCCATGAGTCCAAGCAGCAATCGCTTGAGCGTGCGCACAGGCCGATTGCATACAATTCGGGCCGTCCGCGCAACCCTTGCGCGTGGGTGGATCCATTGTCGTGATTCGACTGCCTGAGTTGCCGATCCTGAGTGTCGTGCCCGAGTTGCGCGCGGCCTTGCGCGAGGCACTGTCCGCCGTGATCGAGGCCCCGCCCGGCGCGGGCAAGAGCACCGTGGTGCCTCTTGCGCTGCTCGATGAGCCCTGGCTGCGAGGACGCAAGATCCTGATGCTCGAGCCGCGCCGGCTCGCCGCGCGTGCCGTAGCCCAACGCATGGCGAGTACGCTCGGCGAAGAAGTCGGCGGTATTGTCGGCTATCGCATGCGGCTCGATACCCGGGTATCCCGTCGGACACGCATCGAAGTCGTGACCGAGGGCGTGCTCACGCGTTTGCTGCAGGACGACCCGGCGCTCGAGGATGTTGCGCTGGTGATCTTTGACGAGTTCCACGAGCGCAGCCTGCAGGCGGATTTGGGCCTGGCGCTGTGTCTCGATGCGCGCACCACGCTCGGGCTCGATCTTCGGCTGCTTGTCATGTCGGCCACCCTTGATGGCCTGGCTGTAGCAGAGCTGCTCGCCGAACCCCCGCGCGGGCCCGCACCCCTTATCCGCTCAGTGGGGCGCAGTTTCCCCGTCGACATCGTGCATCTGGGACGCGGCTTGCCGCTGCTGCCGGGCGGCATTGATCCGCTTGAGCGTGACGTGGTGCTCGCCATCCGTCGCGCGCTGCGCGAGCAGGACGGGGACATCCTCGTGTTCTTGCCCGGTGCCGGCGAGATCCGCCGTGTCGAACGAATGCTGGAGGGCGTGGGTTCCGCAGGGATTTTCCCGCTGTATGGCGAGCTTGATCCGGCGGCACAAGATGCGGCGCTCGCCGAAGGTCCCCAGAGCCAACGTCGCATCATCCTCGCCACCAATATCGCCGAGACCAGCCTGACTTTGCCGCGCATTCGGGTCGTGATCGACAGCGGCCTCGTGCGTCGCGCGGCCTTCGATCCGGTGAGCGGCATGAGTCGTCTCGAAACCCGGCGCATTTCCCGCGCCTCGGCTGAGCAGCGTGCCGGCCGCGCAGGACGTGTGGCGGCCGGCGTCTGCTATCGCTTGTGGAGTGCGGGAGCCGAGCGCAGTCTGGCGGCCTACACCCCGGCGGAGATGCTCGAAGCCGATCTCGTACCGCTCGCGCTCGATCTGGCCTGCTGGGGTGCAGGTCCGCAAAGTAGTAGCTTGCGCTGGCTGGACGTGCCGCCTGCCGCAGTGCTCGCTGCGAGTCGCGATCTGCTGCGCAAACTCGGCGCTCTCGACGAGAGTGCGCGCATCACCGAACACGGTAAAGCCATGGCCCGCTGGCCGGTGCATCCGCGCCTCGCGCACTTGTTGCTCGAGGCTGCAGCCCGTGGCGTGCCCGACCTCGGAGCGCGGCTTGCGGCCCTGCTTAGCGAGCGTGATGTACTGCGGCGGGACTCTCAGGCCCGAGATACGGACATCCGCACACGGCTCGAACTGTTCGAGGGTGAACGTGGCGGTGCTTCGATCGATCGGGGCGCGCTCGCACGTGCGCGCCGACTCGCGGGTCAGTTCGCAGCGCGTCTTCGCGAGTCGCGAGCGGTCGACAGCGAGGGTGTATCGGTGGGCGGCTTGCTGGCCTGTGCCTATCCCGATCGTATCGGCAAGCGCCGAGCGGGCGGTGCGCAGCGTTACTTGCTGGCGAATGGGCGTGGCGCTGTTTTCGCAGAGGCGGGCGGTGCTGCGGGCAGCGAGTACATGGTGGCCATCGATCTCGACGATACGGGTAGCGAAGCGCGTATCCAGTTGGCCGCCGTGATCGAGATTGCTGAACTCAGGCGCGTAGCGGGTGCGCGGCTGCGTACACAAAGAGAAGTGCGCTGGTCGATGCAGGACCAATGCGTGTTGGCGCGTGAGATCGTGCAGCTTGATGCCTTGATCCTGAGCGAAAAGACTCTGACTTCCGTGCCGCCAGAGGACGCGGAAGCAGCCATGCTCGAAGGGGTCGCTGCGCTCGGTATCGAGTGTCTACCGTGGGACGAAGAGTCGCAGAGTCTCTGCGCACGCATCGAGCTGGCGCGGCGCAAGCAACTTTCGGGCACTGCAGAGTGGCCTTCATTCTCGTCCGATGCGCTCTCGAACACGCTTGGCGAGTGGCTCGGTCCTTGGCTTGAGGGCATCACGCGCCGTGCGCATCTTAAATCGTTGCGGCTGCTCGAAGCCTTGCGCTTTCGGCTTGGCGCTGCGCGCCTGCGCCAACTTGACGACTGGTTTCCGTCACACCTGACTGTGCCAACAGGGTCGCGCATCCGCATCGACTATCGCGACGATCTCGCGCCCTGTGCCTCGATGCGCATACAGGAAGTGTTCGGGCTCGCAAGCACACCGCGTCTGGCGGGTGGACAGGTTCCGGTGACGTTCAAGTTGCTCTCTCCTGCGCAGCGCCCCTTGCAGGTTACGGCAGACCTCGCGAGCTTTTGGCGCAATGCCTACGCTGATGTGCGCAAGGACATGCGCGGGCGGTATCCTCGTCATTACTGGCCTGAGGATCCGTTGCAGGCCGAGCCCACGCGGCGGGTGCGGCCGCGCAGTTGAACCACCCGAGGTATCCATGTCTGCCGTAATACTCGTGACCGGCGCCAATCGAGGTCTGGGGCTCGAATTCGTCAAGCAGTACGCGGAGGCCGGCTGGCGGGTCATCGCGTGTGCTCGTGACTTGTCCGCAGCGACGGCGCTTCGTGAGCGTGCCGCCGCTCACGAAAACATCCGTCTCGAGACACTCGATGTCGGCGTGCCCGCACAGATCGAGGCTTTGGCTGCACGGCTTGCCGGTCAGCCGATCGACGTGCTGCTGAATAATGCAGGTTGGCTCGGTGACCGTCACAAGCAGTCGCTGTCGGAGTTCGATTACGCCACTTTCGAGGAAGTGCTGCGCATCAACACCTACGCACCGCTCGCCATGGCGCGAGCCCTCATGCCAAACCTGCTGGCCAGTACGCAAAAGAAAATCGTCGTGATTACGAGTGGGTTGTCGTCGCTGACTAACACCGTGCGCTTCGGCAATCTGTATTTTTATCGGCTCAGCAAAGCGGCGGTGAACATGGCTATGCGCACACTGCAAGCCGAGGTCCGTGATCGGGGCATCAAGGTAGGTATTCTGGCACCCGGCATGGTGGATACCCGCCTGTTGCGCAGCAGCGGCTACGAGGGTCCGGGCGTCATCCAGGCTCCGCAGAGCGTCACCGCCGTGATGAGGCACATCGAGGCGTTGACACAAGATGCGGAGATGACCCTCTACACCGGCGACAAGCTGCCCTGGTGAACCGCGGAGAACGGCGCCCCGCGGCGGCCGTTCAGGAAGGCCTGGATTTCCGCAACGATCGACAGCGCGATAGCCTCCGGTGTGCGTCCGCCAAGATCGAGTCCAACGGGGGCATAGAGGCGTGGCCGCAAGCGAGCGGCACGATCACCGAGTTCCGCAGCGAGTCTTTCGCGGCGGGCCGCGGGCCCCAGCAGTCCAACGTATGCCACGTTACTTTCTGCGAGTACCGCGAGGTAGCGGCCATCGGCCGTGAGGTGATGACTCATCACCACAGCGGCATCGATCTGCCGCAGATCGATTATTTCGCCGAGCGCCGCAATGTCCACTTCGATGACTCGGCAATGCGCCGGAAACCGAGCGGCATCCACATACGCGGAGCGATGATCGACGATAGTGACTTGCCAGCCAAGCCGCGCAGCGAACTCGGCGACAGGCTCCGCATCCGGGCCCGCGCCACACAATAACAGCGTCGGCGCGTGCTCGGCCGCTACCGAGAATATCTCGCGACGACCGTGCGGCGTTCCGATCCACGCTATTCGTGCTCCGCCTTCGGCGAGGCGTTGTGCGCACTCGGTCTCGAGCGCCGATGCGGCTTGGCCCTTCGACATCATACGTCCGTTCGATGCAGTCGTGCAGATTGTGAACTCGCCGCTTGCCACATCGATGGCAGTCGCGGCCGCCTGGCGTGATTCACTCGCCCGCAGCAGGCTCGCCAGGGGTTCATATCCGCCGTGCTCGTCCACCTTCAGCAACAGCACGCGCATCAGACCTTCGCAGCCGAGTCCGAGACCCCATACTGGATCGTCCGAGCCACGACTGTCGTAGCTGCGTACCGCACAGCGCTCGCTACTCGCGAGCAGTCGCAGCGCATGATCTTGCAAATCGCCCTCGAGGCAGCCGCCACTCAGCAGGCCGCATCGTTCCGCTCCTGCAGAAAACAGCATGAGTGCGCCGCACTTGCGGTAAGTGGAGCCTTCCGTGCCGATGATGAAGGCTGCCACCAGTGCACGCCCCGCACGGCGTTCACGCTCAAAAAAATCCGCGAGGGTGCGCACGCGGGCCGTCGTCAATGACGAATGACGATCTTGCCGAAGTGACTGCCGGTATCCATATAGGCGTAAGCGTCGTCGGCATCCTTGAAATCGAACACTCGGTCGATGACGGGCCGTATGCCGTGCCGGGTGATGAACGCGTTCATCTCCTCGAACATTCTGCGCGAACCGACGAAGATGCCCGACACGCTGGCGCTGCGACCAATGAGTGCCAGAGTCGTAATGTCGCCGCCGAAGCCCGACAGACCACCGATGATCGCGATATGGCCACCTGGTGCGAGAGCAGCGATGGATTGCTTGAGGGTGCCGGAGCCGCCAACTTCGAGCACATGATGGACGCCGAGATCGCCGCTGGCCTTGACGACCTCGGCTGCCCACTCGGGAGTATTTCGATAGTTGATGCCCGCACGAGCGCCCATTTGCCGGGCGCGATCCAATTTGCTGTCGCTCGAACTTGTGATGAAAGGCACGGCGCCTGCAGCCGCTGCGAACTGCAAGCCAAAGATTGACACGCCACCTGTGCCCTGCAGCAGCACGTGATCGCCCGCACGCACTCCGCCGCGAGCGAAAAGTCCGTTCCAGGCAGTGACCGCGGCGCAAGGCAGCGTCGCGCCTTCCTCGAACGACAGAGATGCAGGCAGAGGCGTGACACCCTGCTCTGAGAGCGTCACGTATTCGGCGAGCATGCCATCGACACTGCCCCCGAGGGCCGAGGCGCCGGTGTCCGCGCGCGGACGCCCCTCCAGCCAACTCTGGAAAAATATGGCGGCGACGCGATCACCCACCTTGACTCGCGAGACCTTGGAGCCTGCGGCAACGATTTCACCTGCGCCATCGGAGAGTGGCACCAGCGTGTCGCGCGGACCCACCGGGTAGAAGCCACGCTGGATCATGATGTCGCGGCGGTTGAGCGAAGTCGCGCGTACGCGTACAACGACCTCATCAGGGTTGGGCGGCCGGATCGGCGCGCCTTCGCGCAACTGCAGGCTGAATCCCTGCGTCTGTTTGACGAGCTGGTACTGAAGCTGGCTATTGGGGAGTGTCATGCCCCGATTGTACCGACATCGCTACAGCGGTTCGCCATCCTCGCGTGACAGAGCGACCACCGCGGATCGCGCGGGCAGGCCGTTGCCATCCGGCCAATGGCTGACCGGCCGGTCGACGGTGCCGCCTTCACCGGGGTGCTGGATGCTGAGGAACAGCGTGGTGCCATCGGGAGTGAACTCACAACCGCAGACTTCGGCGCCCACAGGTGCACTGGCGAGCTGGCGCAGCAGGCCGCGCTCAGGTCCCTCGGTGGGCACTACGTAGCAGCCGTTGTTGGCAATCAGATCGCCGTCGGCATCGGTGACGATCCACAATTTTCCGGAGGGATCAAACCCAAGGTTGTCCGGACAGGCGATCGGACTGACCTGGCTACGATCGGCGAACCCGGCGTAATACGTATCGCCGCGTTCGAGGCGACCCGGGACCACATCTTCGGCTCGCGTGAGGAACTTGCTGTTCGATACGCGTGGGTCGCCTGCCAACAGAAACACATTCCACTTGAAGCGTGTGCTCGCTGCATCGTCGTCCGCTTCGATGAGTTCAATGATGTGACCAAAGTCGTTGGTCAGGCGCGGGTTGACCGCATCGGCGCCGAAGTTGATCTCCCGTCCCGAAAACTCGCCCCGCTTCTGCGCGCGGTCAGCGTTTTTCGTCAGCGACATATAGACGCGTCCCGTGCGGGGATTCGGTTCCACGTCCTCGGGTCGGTCCATGGGTGTGGCGCCAAGAAGATCCGCTGCTGCACGGCACTTGATGACGACATCCCCTTGACTGGTGAACCCGTTGCGGCTGTTAAGGGGACCTTGCTCATCGTGCACGAGCGGCAGCCATTCGCCGTTACCAGCAGCGTCGAAGCGCGCGACGTACAACACGCCATGATCAAGCAAGTCGCGGTTCGCGGCGCGATTACGTGGGTCGAAGCGATCGCGAGTCACAAACTTGTAGACGTACTCGAATTTCGTATCGTCGCCCATGTATGCGGCAACCCGCCCATCTCGCGTCAGGATGGTGTTGGCTCCTTCGTGGCAGAAGCGCCCGAGGGCTGTGCGCTTGCGCGGTGGTGCGGTGGGGTCGGTCGGATCGATTTCGACGATCCACCCATGACGGAAGGGTTCACGCGGCTCGCGACGCAGATCGAAGCGCGGATCGACGATATCCCAACCGTAAACGGAGCGCTCCTTGATGGGCCAGCGCCGATGCGCTTCGCGGGTGAGCTGATCGTCCGTACTTGTGGCCCAGGATGCGGCGCCGCCAAAGTAATCCTGAATGTTCTCCTCCGCGGTGAGGTAGGTGCCCCACGGCGTCTTACCACCTGCGCAGTTGGCGAATGTGCCCAGTGCTACAGTTCCCGAAGGATCGGCTGCGGTATGCATCAAGACGTTTCCACGCGCGGGACCTGCGATCTCCATGCGCGTCGTGGCAGTGATTCGGCGCGTCGCCGTGGTGCCCGGTTGCACCTGCCAGCCGCGCAGCCCCCGTTGCAGGGTAAGCACGCTGACGCCGTGGGCCGACTGCATCCAGGGCACCGCCTGTGGATGCGCCGCGATCCAGGCATCACGTGCCTTGCCGCGCTCAGCGCCCACAGCCGTGAGGCCGGCAAACACCAGTTGCGGCTGCACGTACTCGTGATTGACGCAGAGCGTGCCTCGGCGGTTGCTTCCCGCATCGGCAAAAAATGCCAATGCATCATTGTTGACCCCGAATCGTCGATCCTGACGTGCCGCCGCCGACTCGTCGAGCCAGGCGAGACTTTTCAGATCCGCCGCGGAGAGTCCCGGGTCGCCCGGCCACAATGCATCGCCTGCGGCAACGACCGTGTCGTAGCGCAGGCCATCTGCGACCACGAGCGCATCCGCCCTCGAGGGCGCGATGGCGGTGAGTGGTCGGCTTGCCGGTGGTTTTCCGGAAGTCAGAGCTGAGGCGATGGCCGACGGTACCGCCGTGGCCAGGCCCGCAGCCACCGCAACCTCTTGGGTGCGAGCGAGGAAATCACGACGCGATAGCCGATCGGCGAGGAGTGTCGAAAACGGAGTAGACATGGGGGTCTAGTGTGCCACTCAGCCCACACTCCTTCCATGACGGATCCAAGACAAATGAGCGCCGATATCCCCCTTGTCGACCGTCGGGTGATTCGACCGGCGCGGATCAGGTTCCCGGCAAGCCCTCGAGCACGGTCACGAAAAACGTGCCCTTGCCCTCACGGAGTTTTTTCGCTGCGGCGTACTCCGCTGAATTCCAGAATCCCCAGGCGGCCTCTTTCGACGGGAAGCGCGCGAGCAAGATACTTTCCTGACGCGGTTCGCCCTCCGCGACCTCCACTTTCTGCGCCGGGGTGACGGTCAGGTAATACCCACCCCACTTCTTGTACAGCGGCGGCAGGGCAGCGTTATAAGGCTTGAAGCCTTCGATATCCGTGACCTTGCCTTGCACCAGCAGATATCCGGGAGGCGTTGCGGGGGTGTCACTCATTTGATCAGACCCTCCGACTTCATGGCCGCTTGTACCGCGGGTCGTGCGGCGATCCGTCCGTGGTACGCCTTGAGTTGCGGCCACTGACCGAGATCCATCCCGACGTAACCGAGCCATCCGAGGACAGTGAAGAGGTAGGCGTCGGCCACCGTAAAACTCTCGCCCAGCAGATAGCTGTTTGCGCCCATCTCGGCTTCGATGAACCCCAGTCGACGCGAGAGGTTTGCCTTGGCAGCAGCCTTCTGCTCGTCAGTGGTGCCCGGCGTGAAGAAGGGACTGAAATTCTTGTGGACTTCGGAATTGATGTAGCCGAGCCACTCGTGCATGCGATATCGCGCCATCGTGCCGGGCGCGGGCGCAAGCCCAAGTGCGGGCTTCAGGTCGCCGATGTACGGCAGGATCGCGGTGCCCTCCGTCAGCACTGAGCCGTCGTCGAGTTTGAGCGCCGGAACATAACCCTTGGCAGTAATGCGCAAATAGTCCTCGCCGCCGGCTGTCTTTTGGCCACGGCCCTCGACCTTAATCGCCTCGAAATTCATCCCGGCTTCATGCAGTGCAATGTGCGAGGCGAGCGAGCAGGCGCCGGGCGAAAAATACAGTTTCATGCGGTGATTTCCTTAGGCAAAGTGTCGGATGGATGATCGGCTGCTGCGAATGATGCCCGCAGCCCGCAGCGAACGGGGGCTGGCGTTGGTAAACTGTCCGCCCGGCGGGCCCGTAGCACAGCGGTTAGTGCAGGGGACTCATAATCCCTTGGTCCTTGGTTCGAATCCAAGCGGGCCCAGTCTTGTAAATCA
>VFQT010004398.1_pt1 | contig 11760 bp, 9 predicted proteins | sample 3512381 | NCBI WGS metagenome assembly VFQT01 (sample SAMN10412376, study PRJNA504923) | tailings metagenome | isolation source: Relicate 2 Philex TSF3 active mining site | place: Philippines: Tuba, Benguet | collected 2017-08-29 | reverse complement strand
ATCATCATTGAAACGGTCGGAGCTGGGCAGAGCGATGTGGCCGTGGCTGATGTCTCTGATACCGTGTTGTTGGTTGAAGCCCCTGGTATGGGCGATGAAGTGCAATCCATCAAGGCTGGGCTGCTTGAAGTGGCCGATGTGATTGCCGTGAGCAAAAGTGATCGCCCCGATGCCGGCGCAACCCTGCAACAACTCAAAGCGTTGGTGCGCATGGTACATCCACATGATGACGATTGGGCGGTGCCAGTCGTTGCGGTATCTGCCCACAAACAATTGGGGATTGCAGAGCTGACCACCGCTGTTGTGGCACATGCAGACTGGTTACGCCAGCACCCACAGGCGCGGCGGCAGCAGCACCGGCGCATGATGGCTTTACAACGAGCCGTTGAAATGCAGGTGATGGAGCGGATTCAGCTCCATGTGAGTTGGCCACAGGCAGTACAACAGGTGCAAGGGGCGGGTATTGATATCGACGCGTTAGCTAGCTCGTTGATTGACCAGGTTTTCGCAAGGCAGATAGATCAATGATGGGTATGCTCAGTACTGTGGAGCGATGATGCGCGCAATACCGGCGTTGCAACGATGCCGAAAGGAGCAGAAATGTACGATGCAATTATTATCGGTGCAGGGTATGCGGGGTTGGCAGCTGCCCGTCAGTTGCATGATCAGCAGCGTCAGGTATTGGTGTGTGAGGCACGCAATCGCATCGGTGGTCGTGTCTGGAGCGCACCTGAAGATGGCTACCCACTCGAGCTGGGTGCCGAGTGGATTCACGGAGACCGGGTGGCTACGTGGGACTGGGTGCGTCGGCTAGAATTGCCCATCCAAACGGCTCAGTTGTGGCAGGGGCGACGGGTTTGGCATGCGGGGGTGCTCGCACACCCGGATGGGCATATGGCGCAAGTGCCGCTGCTGGCACGATTGCCGCATATGGAAGACGAAATTGCTGCATATGCTGGCCCCGATATTTCGTTTGCACAGTGGCTGACAGACCACGGCTATCATGACCCACTGGTGCGCCATCTGGCCGATATTCGTCTCGCCCATAGTGGGGCAACTACCCCTGATCGAGCCAGCATTTGGGCGATACGCGACGAGATACTCGCCAACCACGATATCGGTGGCGATGATCACCACCTTGCTACCGGTTATGCCCCGATTACGCAGGCCCTGGCAGCGGGGTTAGATATTGCTCTCGAGCATGTGGTGACAGCCGTACATGATACGGGTGATGCGTGCGTGGTCTATCTCGCAGATGGCCGTGTCATGCATGCACGGCACGTAATCGTGACGATTCCACTAGCGTTGCTCAAACAAGGCGCCGTGGAGTTCCAACCGGCGTTGCCACCTGCCAAGCAGGCAGCCATTGCAGCGCTCGACATGTTGAATGGCGCCAAGGTCGTGTTGCGCTTTCGTGAAGCGTTTTGGGATACGACGGCCAATTTCATGAGTTTGTTTGACCCTGCTCCCGTGTGGTGGACCATGGCGCCTGATGCGCCCTACCTATTGGGATTTTTCACGGGGCCACGGGCCGATGCGTTGCGTGCGCACCCTCATCCCCAAGAGATGTGTCTGGAAGTGTTGAGCACGGTCTTTGGTGATGCACCGAGACAACTGCTCGTGGATTGTCAGATCGTGATTTGGGGCGATGAGCCGTGGAGTCGTGGGGCCTACAGTTCGACACCAGTGGGGGCCTTTGGGGTACGCGAAGCACTCGCAGCTCCCCATGGTCGCATCCACTTCGCTGGTGAGGCAACGGCCCTCAATGGTCAATCTGCGAGTGTGCATGGCGCACTGGTCACGGGGATGCGAGCTGCAAGTGAAGTGGAGTCGGCATTGTGATAGAACGTGCTGATTTGCTTACTGCTATTCACGTCATCGACCCGCTGTGGATTCCCATGCGTGATGGGGCACGTCTGGCTGCCCGCATCGTGCTGCCGAAGCAGGCGTTACACACTCCTGTGCCGGCAGTGCTCGAGTACTTGCCGTATCGGCGCGGTGACGGCACTGCCAAACGTGACGCAATTCGCCATCCGTATCTGGCTGGTCACGGCATTACAGCGGTACGCGTTGATATGCGTGGAAGTGGTGATTCGGATGGAATTTTGTATGATGAATATTTGTACCAAGAGCAACTCGACGCTTGCGACGTGATTGCTTGGATCGCCGCCCAACCGTGGTGTACGGGTAGTGTGGGCATGTTTGGTATTTCGTGGGGTGGCTTCAATGCACTGCAAGTAGCTGCCATGAATCCGCCTGCACTCAAGGCAATCATCACGGTGTGTTCGACGGATGATCGCTATGCCGATGATGTGCACTACATGGGCGGATGCATGCTGGCTGTTGACATGTTGCCGTGGGCATCGGTGATGTTGGCGTATAATGCGCGGCCACCGGATCCGATGATGGTGGGTGATCAGTGGCGCGAAATGTGGCAGACACGCCTCGAAGAAACCCCTCCCTTCATCGAAACATGGCTGGCACATCAACGGCGTGATGCCTACTGGCGTCACGGTTCGGTGTGTGAGGACTTCAGCAACATTCAATGCCCGGTGTATGTGGTGGGCGGTTGGGCCGACGGTTATACCAATGCCGTATTTCGGCTCCTCGAAGGGCTAGCGGTGCCACGCAAGGGGCTGATTGGGGCATGGGCGCATACCTACCCTGACGCTGGCTTGCCAGGTCCTGCAGTGGGCTTCCAAGATGAAGCTGTCAAGTGGTGGCAGCACTGGTTGCAAGATATACCAAATGATGTCATGCAAGGGCCCATGTTGACCAGTTACATTCAAGCATGGATTGAACCGAGTAGTTGGTACGCTTGGCGGCCAGGGCGTTGGGTAGCCAATGATGTGCCAACTGCAGCGACAGCGCAGGTCTGGCATATCTGTGCACACGGATTGGACAGTACACCACATCCCAATGATGCTGAAACCCGCACGATAGGCACCACATTACGGCATGGGGCTGATGCAGGTATGTGGTGTTCGTATGCGCAGCCTGGTGATTATGCTCCCGATCAGCGTGGTGAAGATGGTCGCGGATTGGCTTTTGATACGCCTGTCGTTACAACCGCGTATGATGTGTTGGGATTCCCTGATGTGACGTTACGCTTGTCGGCTAGTCATGTACTAGCGCAGGTCGTGGTGCGCTTGTGTGCCGTCAGCCCGGATGGGGCATCATTGCTGGTGAGTCGCGGTGTGTTGAATTTGACACATCGCCATGGCCATGATGTGGTGGCTGATACGGCAGTAACTACTGCGGAAACCGTCACCGTGCGGCTCAATGCGGTCGGGTATCGCATTGAGCCAGGTTGGCGCTGGCGACTGGTGATTGCACCGGCGTATTGGCCGCATGTTTGGCCGTCGCCCACGTTGGTTACATTGCAGATTGCTTTGAATGGATCATCGTTGTCGTTGCCGGTGCGCCAACCACAGCTCGATGATGCGACGGCGGCTGATCGTTTTGGTCCGGTACAGGCCACACCAATCACCGATGTACGGGTCGTGCGACCACATGAGCGACAACGATATGAGCGTTTTGACCAGGTGACGGGTGAGTGGCAACTGCACGATGAACAAGATGCAGGTGTGCTCGAGATCCGTGATGGCTTGCACTATGCGCATCGCTCAGCTGATCGCTATATGATCGTGGAAGGTGATCCGTTGAGTGCTCGCAGTGTGTGTGAACACACGATTGTGATTGAGCGTGGAGATTGGCAGACCCGTGTCGAAACCTCCAGTGAATTGACGTGTGATGCCACCCACTTCCATGTGACCAATCGGGTGCAGGCATGGCTAGGTGATGATGTGGTATTTGAAACACAGCGTGTGCAGAGTATGCTACGTGATGGACTGTAATACATAACTGAGGAGAACTTTCATGACCGACGTAATCATTCGCCATGCCGAAGTCCGCGATGTGCGTTTCCCCACATCATTGCAAATGGACGGTTCTGATGCCATGAATCGTGATCCCGATTATTCGGCGGCCTACGTGATTTTGCATACCAACACAGCGCATAGTGGTCATGGATTGACCTTTACGATTGGGCGTGGCAATGAATGGTGTGTGGCAGCGGCGCTGACGTTGGCGCAACGTCTCGAGGGGCGAGCATTGTCCGAACTCACCGCAGATTTGGGAGCGTTTTGGTACGAAATGGTGGGTGATAGTCAGCTGCGTTGGGTCGGCCCCGAAAAAGGGGTCGTACATTTGGCTGTGGCTGCCGTGGTGAATGCCGTCTGGGATTTGTATGCCAAAGTCGAGGGCAAGCCCCTTTGGCGTCTGTTGGCTGACATGTCACCTGCGGACATTGTGCGTGCCATCCCGTTTCGTTACATCGAAGACGCGCTGACTCCTGCCGAAGCCTTGACCATCTTGCAGGCGGCAGAGCCACAGCGTGCTGCACGGATTGCGCACATGCAAGCACAGGGCTACCCGGCCTATACCACATCGGCTGGTTGGATCGGCTATAGCGATGACAAAGTGCGCATGCTCTGCCAAGAGGCGATTGCGGCAGGGTTTACACATATCAAAATGAAAGTGGGCATCGATGTGGCTTCAGATGTGCGACGTGCACAGCTGATTCGCGACGTGATTGGCCCCGATCGCTATCTGATGGTCGATGCCAATCAGGTGTGGGGAGTGCGTGAGGCCATTGAGTGGATGGAACACCTCAAGCCGTTTCGCCCACTGTGGATCGAAGAGCCCACCAGTCCCGATGACGTGCTCGGGCATGCGGCCATTGCCCGTGGAGTCGCACCCATTGGTGTGGCCACGGGTGAGCACGTGCAAAACCGCATCATCTTCAAGCAGCTGCTCCAGGCTAACGCCATTGCGTTTTGTCAAATCGACGCTTGTCGTGTGGGTGGTGTCAATGAAGTGTTGGCCATCATGTTGATGGCGGCCAAATTCGGTGTGCCAGTCTGCCCACATGCCGGTGGTGTCGGTTTGTGTGAATACGTGCAGCACCTGTCGATGTTTGACTATATTGCGATAACCGGTAGCACCGAAGGTCGGGTCATTGAATACGTCGATCATCTGCATGAGCATTTTGTCGAGCCATGTCGCATCGAAAATGCTCACTACATGCCACCACAGCTACCGGGATACAGCATTGAAATGCATGCGGCCAGTTTGGCTGAATATGCATACCCTGATGGCCCGGTCTGGCAGTCGCTACGGCAGGGAAGCTAGATGAATCAACGCCTCGGGCTGCGGCAAGTGGTGCTAGCACTGGTTGTGGGGGGGGCTTTCGTGGCGCCCATGATCATGATATTGCGCGCTGGAGCCCACATCCCAACCCAAGAACAAGTGGCGTTTGCCATGAGTATCCTGGCTGCGACGGCACGTCAAGCCATGTTGTCGACACTGCTCGCGTTGCTCTGTGCGCTGCCCATTGTGTGGAGTGTGTACCGTCGCCCCGATCAGACGGCCACAGCAGCATGGCTGGCTGTCACAGTGCCGTTTGTGGTCCCGACACCCGTAGCGGCCACCATGGTCTATGCCGTCTGTGCACCGCAACAGTGGTGCCTGCGCATATTTGACGTCGACACCATCCAGGGATTGGCGGTGGTGGTGATTGTACATGCCTGGTTCAACACGGGTATCATTGTGCGCATTGTGGGCGATGCGTGGCAAGCGTTGCATCAACGCTATGCAGTGGTATCGGCCACGCTGGGTATGTCACCCTGGCAAACGTTTTGGCGGGTGACCGTGCCATTACTGGCGCCTGCTATCGGGTCGGCAGTGTTGCTAGTGTTTTTGTATTGTGTGGGGAGCTTTGGGGTCGTGTTGTTGTTGGGGGGCGGGCGAGTGCCGTCACTCGAAGTCGAAATATGGAAGCAGACCACGCAGTTTCTGCGCCTTGATGTGGCGACTGGTCTGGCCAGTGTGCAGATTATCTTGACCGTGGCAGTGATGATGATCAGTGATCGCTTGCAACGACGTACGCCGCTGGAGGTTGTACGGCATAGTGCATCATTACCCCGTACAGTCAGCTATACGGTGGCTGGCATCGTCAATATATTGACCGTAGTGTTGTTCGTAGTGCCCATGGTGAGTGTCATTTGGCGATCCTTATTGCCAGGGCAACCGTGGCAAGCATTCGTGTTGTTGGCGAGTGATGTGCGCGGCAGTGGGTTGTTTGTATCACCACTGGCGGCGGTATGGCGTTCGTTGTGGCTAGCCGTGCTGGTGGCGGTATTGACCACCGTACTGGCTTGGCTGGCAAGTCAATCGGCTCGCCTTTGGCGCATCGTGGTTACCTTGCCTCTGGGTGTGAGTGCTGTCACATTGGGGTTGGGGTATTTGTTGTGGTTTAGTCAGCTGGGGATGTTGCTGTCGCCTGTCGTTGTCTTGGCGGCGCACGTTGTGCTGGCGTTGCCTCTGGTCGGTCGCCAGATCTTTTTGGCGGTAGATCGGTTGCCACCGCAGTATGAAGCAGTGGCTGCTACATTGGGGGCGCCGCCATGGCGGCGCTGGCGTGACATTGTGTGGCCCATGTTGCGTCGTTCGTTTATCGCCGCTACGTTGCTGGGATTCGCCATTTCACTGGGGGATTTCGCGGCGTCGTTGTTGCTGACCCGCCCCGATACTCCGACAGCACCGGTGTTTATTGCTCGACTGCTCAGCCGTCCTGGTGCTACCAATATGGCCATGGCAGCCGCTTTGAGTGTGGTATTGCTGGTCGTGTGTGTAGCTGCCATGGCGTTGGTATGGCGCATCAATCAGCAGCAGCGTGTGACTTCGACACAGGAATGAGCTGGCGGTAGACGGCTTCGAGTTGAGGTCCGATGTGGGCAATACTATGCTGCGAAATGGCCAACTCGCGATTGTGTTGCCCGATACGGGCGCAGTCATCTGGGTGCTGGAGCGCCCAGATGATTTTTTGTGCCAAATCATGACGGTCACCATAGGCCGCATAAATGCCGTGTTCACCCAAATACTGCCGGCCCACTGGGCTATCGAAGGTAATCACCGGCATGCCGAGCGACATGTACTGTGGGATCTTGCCACTGCCTTCGGTGCGACTCATCTTGGGGGCCACGGCGACGTCGCCTAATCCCAAGTAATGGTGTGAGTCGAGGTAGCGAATTCGCCCTGGTAGCGTGACATAATCGGCAACTCCCAACGATTCGGCGTAGGCCTGGTAGCCGGCTGGGTCGGGGTAGCCCATAATCAAAAAATGTGTGTCGGGAGCCTGTTGGAGCACCTCGGGAATCGACTCAATCAGCATATTCGTACCCTGATAGGGAGCAAGTAATCCCAAGTACACGACAACCTTGCGGTGTAAGGGGATGCCCAGTGAAGCGCGCAATTCGGGATTGGGGCCTTGGGGAGCAAAATAGCTGGTGTCGATACCATCGGCAATGGTGCGCACGTGTGTGGCTGGATGGGCGAATTCGTCGATGAGCAGTTGACGTGCGTTGTCGCTCGACGTGAGTACCATGTCGGCTTGGCGATTGATCCATGACTCGAGCCGATACAAGGGCTGGTACAACGGTGATGATTTGCTGGCCAAAAAGCGATGATCGAGCATTTCGGCCGTCATACTGCCTTGGAAGTCAAACACTAAAGGGCGGCGGATGATGCGTTTGAGCACAGCGCCGATGAGCCCCCCCTCGTGCAGATGGGCATGAATGATATGCGGTTTGAACGACATGGCTGTCGTCAGGCTGCGCCACGACAGTGCGGCATCAAGGTAGATTTTGTGCCGCGACGAGCCCACGAGTGTGCGCTTGATCCACGGCACATCCCAACTGCGTACAACGCGCAACCCGGCCACATCATCGCCATTGTGGTAGGTGGCAATGAGCACGTCGTGGCCACGTTGTTGGAGTTCGTGAGCTTCTTGGGCGATACGAATATGACAACCGTAATCTGAAAAGAAGCTGGTAGGAGCCACCATCAGGATGCGGTAGCGATCGTGATTCATGCCTGCTTCCCGTGATAGGCCATGTCGAGCAACTCGGCGATGTGGAGCACACGCATGTCACTGTGGCGCTGACGTAGACCGCCGGCCAACTGCAGATGACATCCCGGGTTGGCTGTTATGATGACGTCGGCCTTGGTATGCTCGGCGTTGTTCAATTTGCGCTGGCCGAGCTGGGCCGCCATCTCGGGCTGAGTCACGTTGTAGGTGCCTGCTGATCCACAGCACAACGACGATTCTGCCATCTCGATGAGCGTTACTCCAGGGATTGCATTGATGAGTTTGCGTGGCTGGGCGGTAATGCGTTGGGCATGTGCCAAGTGACAAGGCTCTTGGTAGGTGACCGTCATGTTGACCGGTTTGAGATCTGCCGTATTGAGGGTCATCTCGGCCAAATATTCGCTGATGTCACGTACTTTGGCACTGAACTGTGTGGCCGCCGTGGCCCATTCACCGTCTTCATGCAGTAAATGCCCGTATTCTTTGAGGGTCGATCCACAGCCGGCTGCATTGACGACAATGGCATCGTAGTCGTTGCCAAAGGCCCGAATATTGCCGATAGCAAGCTGACGCGCATCTGGCAACTCACCGCCATGTGCGTGAAGCGCCCCACAACATCCCTGATTGCGTGGGATGACCACCGTGATGCCGTTGCGCTGGAGCACACGAATGGTGGCCTGGTGCACATGTGCAAAAGCAGTCGACATAATGCACCCGGCGAGCAACGCTACACGTGCTCGCTCAGTGCCAATGGCGGGGTACACCTGGTCTTGGGGTACGACGAAAGTGGTATTGATGGTGGGCAGAATTGCCTCGGCATCGGCCAACCCGAGCAACTTGATGATGCCCAATTTGCGGGCGAGCCACTGGAGTCCACTATTTTGGTAGAGCCAAATCAGACGTGAAAACAGGCGGAAGTTGCGCAAATCTTTGAATATGCTGCCAAATACCACTGAGCGGATGGCTTTGACACTTACCGGGTACGGTGCCAAATCGCCGCTTTGTTTGGCTTGGTGGATCTGCGCCCGTGAGGCCTCGAGGATTTGTCCGTACTGTACACCGCTGGGGCAGACCGCTTCACAGGCGCGACAGTTGAGACAAGCGCTCATCTGCTCTTGGAAGGTGTCGCTATCCATGCCGATGCGGCCGTCGGCGACGGCTTTCATCAGGTAAATACGACCTCGTGGCGAAAATTGCTCGAGGCCGGTTTCGCGGTATGTCGGACACGACGACAAACATAGCCCGCAATGCACACAGGTGTTGATGATTGCATCACTGGGCGTGTCGGTGTCGCTGAAGGGAATCATGGTGACTGTGCTCATCGCACTGACCTCTGGTAATAGCAAGAATTCTATACACGGCAGTATACCATACCACCTTGAGCTATGATGCACGGGCAGTGGGTACTGCCTACAACGAAAATGAAATGCTGTTTGCGAAGTCTGGTGATTATTGGTACAATATAGCAAGTTATGCGTAATCAGCGAGGATGACATGGCCAGCAAAAAAGGCAATCGCGTTATCATCAAGCTCAAGAGCAGCGAGAGCGGACATACCTATACCACCACCAAAAACCGCAAGAACGATACCAATCGTCTTGAGTTGCGTCGGTATGATCCACTCGTGCGCAAGCATGTGACCTACCGCGAAACCAAGTAGGGTTTGTCGAATGTGTGCAAGAACCACGGAGCAGGGCAACCAGCTCCGTGGTTTCTTTTTTATTTTGAACGGCACGGAACACATGTATGGTGAAATGGGTACGACGCTATAGTATGGTGGTTGTGATTGCAGTGGGGTCAGGCATTGCGAGTGCAGCCTTTTTGTTGGCACTGGCATATGTGACCACGCTCTTTGCGACACATCCATGGCTATTGTGGGGGTTGCCAATGGCCGGTGTGGCCATCGCCTGGGTGTATCAACGCTATGGGGCTTCTGCGGCTGCGGGCAATAACCTCATCATTGATCAAATTTATACGCCGCAGGGGCACGGCGTCCCGTTGCGGATGTTGCCGTTGATTCTAGTGACATCAGTGGTTACGCATTTGTTTGGTGGCTCAGCTGGTCGTGAGGGTACTGCCGTGCAGATGGGCGGGAGTATTGCCGGTACACTGGCTCGCTGGTGGCGCGCCGATGATCATGACACACGCTTGTGGCTGATGGCTGGGATTAGTGCGGGTTTTGGGAGTGTCTTCGGCACGCCGTTGGCTGGGGCCATCTTTGGGATGGAGGTACTGGCACGAGGTGGTATGCGCTATGCTGCTCTGGTGACCTGTTTGGTGGCGGCCATCATCGGTGATTGGACGGTACGGTGGCTCCAGGTGGGTCACGCCCACTATGTGGTCCCTGATGTGCCAATTCTCGATGCGCGAATGTTGGGATTGTTGCTCGTGGCAGGGGTGTTGTTTGCGGGGGCAGGGGTGCTGTTTAGCGAACTGCTACACCACATTGATGTGTGGAGCAAACGCACGATTCCACAGCCCATGCAGCGTGCATTTGTGGGTGGTGTGCTCGTAATTGCCATCACGAGTGCCTTGGGCACTCGTGAGTACAACGGCCTCAGTTTGCCCTTGTTGGCACAAGCCTTTACTCCTGACGGTGTGGCACCATGGGCCTTTGCGGCGAAGTTGGTGTTGACCGTGGTGACATTGGGCTTCGGCTTCAAAGGTGGTGAAGTCACACCCTTGTTTGTGATTGGTGCCACGCTGGGGGCTGCACTTGCTGCCTGGTGGGATGTGCCGAGTGCATACCTGGCGGCAGTTGGTTTTATTGCGGTCTTCGCCGTGGCCGCCAATACCCCGATTGCGTGCGTATTCATGGGCATCGAGCTGTTTGGTGGCGCAATGGCCATCCCGCTGGCCCTGGTCACGTTTGTGGCGTTCCGCGTGTCAGGGATAAGCGGGATTTATGCACACCAGCGGCTGTGGGCACAGCAACACATGGTACCTGTCGATGCCAGTGAGGCACCACGCCTGATCGATTGGCGAGGCCCATGGCGCGAACGTCTGCGCCGCTGGTGGCATGCATAGCGTCGGTGATCAGTTATTGGCTGTATACGGATGTGGTGAGGTAGGCACCGTCGCCGGCGACGTTTTCGACCACACCAATGACAAATACACTATCGGCTTGGGTCCACACATAGTAGTTGAGGGTATCGCCTTCGACGGCCATGTCGGGGGCTTCTTGCCAGCCCAGTGTTTGCATTTCGCGTTGGTAGTAGGCCTTCACATCAGCATAGGTAGCCGCATCGGGGATGCGGTAGAGTTGGGCAGCTGCTAGGGCGGCCGCACCGATTTCGCGGCCGTTGGCAGCCAAAATCTCGGCAGCGAGGGCGGCGTCACTGGCCTGGGCGGGGCGTGCTTCGGGGTAGAGTGGGGCAACGTCAGGTTGAGCCGAGGTTGCCGCGCAGGCCGTCATTGTCGCAATCCAAAACACACAAATACCGAGCCACTGCACGATACGCACCATGATTGTCGTTCTCCTGTTGATGGATGAGAAATCCTCACATGCTAGTAGCGTAGTATGGCAGGGATTGGATGTATACACCCCTCATGGACTATGCAGTCCATGAGGGGTGTATGGGTTCGTAATGGGGATACCGGTTATTTCTGAGGATTGGGGGCGACAGCGGCCACCTTCCAGCCAGCATCGGTCTGTTCGAGCGTGATGACCACGGTTTCACTACCGGCTGGGTAGGTGAGCTTGGTCGTCACTTGGACGTTTTGGTTGTCGTTGTAGGGGGCTTCAGCGACTACCTGCGCTTCTACGAATGATGGGTCAACACCTACGATGGTGCGTACTGTGTTGCCACTGTTGTACAGCCCCGTGAGCCA
>VFQT010004397.1_pt1 | contig 11764 bp, 16 predicted proteins | sample 3512381 | NCBI WGS metagenome assembly VFQT01 (sample SAMN10412376, study PRJNA504923) | tailings metagenome | isolation source: Relicate 2 Philex TSF3 active mining site | place: Philippines: Tuba, Benguet | collected 2017-08-29 | reverse complement strand
GGCCATGATGTTCTGTAGACCTCTGAGTTTAGTTCTTCGTCCTTTCGGCGATGACATCTCCACCCCTCCTCTGACAAACTTCTCTTGTACTACATTTAATACTCTCCACAAATCATCCCCCTCATCTTCTGTTCTGTTTGGTGTTAATAAACCAACCATTTCTAAATCTGTTAATACTCTGTTCTGACCAAATCTTACTTCAGACGATTTACGTAAAAAATCAATCTTTTCGTCAGTTGAAAGTTCCTTATCCATCATGCGATTTACTGACATTTCAATTTTTGGTAATTTAGATGCAAATGACTCAGTCAAACGTTTTACATCGTCAAGTTCGAATCTTTGATGTTTTACCTTGAATGATTCTGCTGTTGATGTTGGAACAGTAAGACCATTAGAACATACTAATCGGTGTAGGCCAGCACTTACACTAAGAGTTGACATACCGTTATGTGAATTTCTTATAATTGCTTCAACCAACGTGTCTCCAACTTTTGGAAGTTCCCCGTTACGAAGTCTAATCTCATGAACTCCGTATTGTGTCTTACCTGTTTGTTTAGCAGATGCGATGTCCCATCCTGCGTTTTGGAAGTTTTCTAAAATATCCATTGTAGGAACGAATACGTATTGGTTTGATAATGAAGGTGCCGCTTGTGTGGCGAATACTGAGGGTGCTTGTGATTTAAGTTGGTCTAGTGTCATCATATGTTTATCGGTTTAAATGTGATACAAAGATAAATAATTTAATTTAAACCTCCAAACTTTTTTTTGTGTTTTTCTTTTCTAGAGTATTCTTTTTTACTTTTTTGTATGATAGGTCGAGTTGCTGCCCATATTTCTTGGATCGTCACTTCTATCTTTCTCAATTTGTTTTGTGTTGTTGTTTCCATACGCTTCGCAACTTGCCTTAGATGTTTTACAGGATGCTAAAATACAAAATAAAGTTGTAATTACAAATAATTTTTTCATATAATTAATTTAATAAAAGATTTGACACTAATTCTTTAATACTTTGTTCAGCGATAACACCCACTTTAGTGTCTTTAACTTCTCCACCATCAAACACTTTAATTGTTGGTATACTTCTAACTCCGTATTTAATAGCAACTTCTTTGTTGTCATCAATGTTTAAGGTATACATTTGAACATCTGATGTATTTTCATTTGCAACTCTTTCAAATACAGGTTTTAACATTCTACACGGACCACACCACGGTGCCCACATTTCAACGATTACTTTTTCACCGTTCTCTATTTTTTGTTCTAATTCTTGTGCGGTTATTTCCATTTTAATTTAAATTTACATATTGTTTTAGTCTATCATGTAACTTATACATTTCTTTGTAGTAATTACCTTTTCTTGATCTTTTAAGTTCTTTGTCATAGTACCCAGCATCATATGCAATATTTACCATATTCTCTTCTTCCTTTTCAACATTTTTAATATGTTTTTGGATTTCGGATAATATTTCTTTTACCTCATCATTTGATGTGTTGTTCTTTTTTTCTTCTAACCAAATGTTTAAGTTCTGACGGTAAGTTTTCATGATAATTAATTATAGAAATAAATATCTAGTTAGTCAAAACGTAATTAAAGATATTAATTACCAATCAAAGTTTTTTCTTTTATTAATGATTTCTCTTTTAGTTATAATTACAGGTGCACCAATTATGTTTTTTGCTTCTGTTTGAAGTTCGTATAAAAAACCATCGAAATCATGAAATTCAAAAATTGAATCGATATAAAAATCAACTGATATGTTTATAAAATCTGTTTTATTGTTTTGATAATTCATAACACTTCCCATTGATGTCTCGACAACTTTAATTTCTTCAATAGTATCTACTGGTCCACATATACTATTGATGTGTGATCTAATATAAGAACCTTTTTCACAATTATCTTTAAGTTCCTCATATGCCATATCAATAAGACTTTGCATGGATTCAATATTTGATTCCAATAACATTTTGTACTGACTTTCTGTTATTATTATTTTCATTACACTAATGATTCAACATGTATAGGAACACCATACTTTTCAATTTCAGGTTCTAAAAAGTTAAGAATTTCTTTTTTTAAAAAATCTTCAAAATCGCCCGTATCATATTCTAATTCTGAAAATTGATCTCGTATTTTCATGTTAGGTACTTCTTCCATTTGATCTGTTTCTTGATTATAAACGTACCCATCAACAGTACCATCTAATATTTGACAATAAACGTCTATTGTTCCTCCGTAAACATTTTCACCGTATGAATCAATATCATCAATTTTAAAGTCCATTTTAAGATTACTATTATTACTTTCAAAATGAAACTCTTTATTTAAAAATTCTCTATTTATTTTTTTAAATAACTTTTCATATCCACCATTATATCTGTACCATAATGGTCTAATCATATTGTAATCATCTCTACTATATTTTGTAATGTCAGTAACTTGAAATATAATATCATCTAACGATGGTGTTTCCCCATCTTTTTTTTGTTTGTTCCAAAATGAATATAAAAACTCTCTAAGGTTTTCCTCAGTTAGTTGTCTATATTGTGCTTCTGTTAATATTAGTTTCATTTTATTTTTAACGTTTGACCTGGTTCAATGTTATCTGATTTGAGGTTGTTTAATTTTTTAATTGACGCTGCGGTTATTGTTTTGTCAGGATATTTAGCCGCGATACTAGATAGAGTGTCACCTTGTTTGACCACATATTGATTTTTTAGATCTATACCGTAATTCATATTATAATTACTTTTAAAATATTTGTCACACTCAGGATGGTACACAAGTTCTTTTGGTTGCATTTTTTTACATCTTTGTTCTTCTGTTTCTTTATTAGAACTTATTTTTTTATTTTTTAATTCTTTCGCATATTTTAAAAAAGCCGTTTGATTTGTGACCATTCTATCTGCAAGACCTCCTTCATACTTTGGGTCTTTTGCTTTAGAAAAATCAATGTCCCAACCTTCTAAATATTTTTTTGCGGCGCTAAACCATTTTCCAGCGTTAATATCTTTTACCCATTCGTAAGAACTTTTTGCTTCACCTCTGTAGACCGCATTTACTAATGCTCTTTTAACATATGTCGGGTATTTATCGTATTTACTAAACAAATCTTTAGTTTTTCTTTCCTCTTTTTCTATATCATCCGTTAATAAACGTTCAGCTTCGGCGTTAGTTATTCTATTATTTGGTTTAGCTTCTGGACCTGTATGTCCCCAACCAATTGTTAGTGTCCCACCGAAAGGTGGTGTATTAGTTCTAACCCATGTTTTTTCTTTTCCACTGTCTTTATCGTCAAAAGTGTAATGCTTATTATCATCTCCAATAACTTCGGATTCAAATTTTTTTATTGTATTTCTGAATTCTTGATCATCACTAATACCCTCTTTAAAAAGTATTTTCAACTGTGATTCTGTAATAATTATTTTCATGGACAAATTACTTTTTCTTTTTCATTACTTGTTATTCTTTTTACTACTGGTGTTAACTCACTTTCATCGATAAATTTATATGTCTGTAGTGAATCGCCTACATCTTGTTTTATTCTGAATCTAATTGATAATCTTTTTTCTTCACATCCTCTAGCACCTTTATTTGACCAATACAACTCTATGTAATTCATAGGTACTATGATGTCGTATTCATAAATAATTGCACTTATCTGTGATTTTACTTTATCTAAATAAGTGGTCGCTTCATTAGATGAAACTAACCACTCATATAATCTTTGAATTAATTCGTTGTAAATATCAATATACTCACCTTTAAACTTTATTTTTTCGGTTTCTTTAAATATTGATAAAAACTCAGATAAATAGCTATCAACAAAAGGATCCATTTTTTTAACTTCAAAATAGCTACCTGCTTTAAAAATTGTTTCTCCACTACAGGTTAAGTCTGTTGATGATTCTAAATCGGCCTTTACGTAATATGTTCCTTTTTCAAATGTTTTCAAAATACATCTTTTAACTTGTTCGTAAACATCATCTACAGTTCTTTCTTTTGATCCGACTCTTGTTAAAATATCAAATAGTGTTTCTTTTACGTCGTCATCACAATTATAATCTAATCTTAGAAATGTCGTTTTCTTTTTGAAAAGGTCCCCATGAAATCTTTCTTCATGTTTTTGATGTTCAAATTTTCTAGCGTCCTTAACCAACTCTTCAACATCGTTAACTGAGATATTTTTTCTGTTTTTTTGTTTATTTATTATTCTTTTTGTTTCTGTTTTATCAAATTTTTTATCGTTAATAAATTCGGATATCAATTTTAAATAATTAACAGTTTTTTCTGGTGTTTGTAAAGCCAGTTCAACTATTTTAGGAAACATTCCTACTTTTTTAAATCTGAAATAATCATTAAGTTCTTCTATTGAAACGACCAAATCCGTTTGTAAATCACTATTCAATGTGGTGTAATAATCAAAAAGATTGCAAAAGATATTAAATTCTTTATCTCCACCACAAAGTTTTGATATTATATTTTCTTGATTTACGGCTTCGCTTAAATATTTATATTGTTCATCTGTAACTATAATATTTAATCTTTTTGATTCTTTTAATTTATCTTTTTTCGATTTTCCTTTTTCTGGTATGATTTGTTCTTTTGGTACTAAATCTAATCCTATTTTTCTTCCAAAAATAATAAGAAAAGGTGTTAATGGTATTGGTAAAGGAATAATAGCAACAACTGTTAATAATATGTTTTTTATAACATCAGTTGATTGTCCTTTAATAAATTTTTTATCTTCTTCATTAAGGTCAAACTCTCTATTTTTTGTGTAAGATTTAACCGCGTGTGTTAATATTCTTACTAATGCCCTTGTTTCCTTAACTTCAGACTGTGCCCTGTCTTTAACATCTTTTAATTTAGATAAAACTTTTTTGATTACACTCTCTTCACTTTTATCTTCCATTAATAAATCACTTTTTTTAAATTCCATAATAATAAATACCAAAAAAACAAAAAAAGTCAGGAGTTACCCTGACTTTTAAGAGACTTCAGTTCTAATATTAAAGTCCGTAATTTTTTGCCTTTTCACCCATTTGAACAACAGCCTCATTTATCGCCTCATCTTTTGTGTTAAAGTTACCTTTGACTAATTTTTTGGCGTGTAGTATATTATACACGGTTGATTTTACATCTGCCTTTGTAAACTTGTACTTAGTGTCTTTTTTTGGTTTAAATGTGTCTTTAGCATATACATCTAAATAACCAACTTTGCAAATGTAACGTCCTTTGTTTCCTGATTTTGTTGCCATGTTTTTTTATAAGTTTATAATTGTTAATATTGATACAAATATAGAAATACTATTTTAAATAATCAAACAGTTGTGATATTAAATAATGGTCTTTTATTAAATTTAAAATCATATGCCGGTCTAAAATATTTTTCATCTCTTATTTTTAACATTTCAAAGATATCAAGTAATTGATTTGATATATCGTGCCAATAATTACTCATAGTATTATAAACATCATCATCTTTATCAACATCAATATATAAATCTAAACATTTACCAAAACTTTGGGTTCTTAAATGATAACCATAAAGTTTAAATTCTAGTGGAACAAACTCACCAACTGTTTCAGAAACCTGAGACAACATTTGAAGTGCTTGTTTTATTTTTTCAATATTATAACCATTTCTTTTTAGGCTGTCTTCTTCTTTAGATTCAGATACAATGGGATGGAAAAACTCCGAATGGGACCGATTAACTATATTAGGAAACGACCTTGTAACACCATTAGGAAAAACTGATTTTACAGACATGTAACAATCAACATCATCTTCTTCTACAGGAAAATACATTGTATGAACAAACATTATATCATCAAACAAATTTTCTTGTTCTTCATAACTAACCCTTGAATAATCTTTAAATTTTATTCCGTAATCATATACTGGTTTTTGTTTATCGGTTAACCAATTAGTTTCTCTTATATCTATTTCTATTCCATCACACCACTCATAGTTTGATGCATATTCATTTACATCTCTTTCAACTGTTTCTTTGAATAACTCTTCTTTAAATTCTTCTTTCAATCTTTTCTTTCTTCCTTGGCAGTGTGCTCTTTGAGAAAATCCTTTTGGGTTATTACAATTAATACTTTTTTTATATTTCTCTGACCACTTTTCTGTAACTTCTTCTTTTTTATAGTTCTTCCAAAAGTTTTCAAGTTCGTCGTAGTTATGTTTTTCTTTTGCAGAATCATAACCACACATGTGACATAGATAAGGATGTTTATCTTCCTTTTCTATTTTCCATGAATGATCGCACTTTTCACAACTAAATTTTTTAGATGCGTTTTCTCTAATTTGTTCAAGTTGTTTTTGTGTTACTATTACTTTCATTAGATATAATCACGAAAAATCTCATTTATGTTCTTTTTTGTTAAAGTCCAATCAGGATAATCCGGTATTCTAAAATCTAACCATTCTCTCTCACCATTATCCATCATATATGACACAAATCCAGTATATGTCCCCCAATATGCTAAACTTTGATCAGACCATTGTCTATCTTCATTTTCACTTAAAAAGGTATAAATATCATTATAAAAATCTCTTATTTTAATATATTCGTGTTGAATTTTTTTCCCGTCATATCTTTCTTTTTCATTATATTTCCATGATTTTGGTTCAAAGTATTCTGAAAGTTCATCCCATACGTCATTATATATTTCATCAGTGTATGCCGTGTTATATGCATTATTATGTATAGAATATAATTCACTTTTTAATTCATCAAGATCTTTTTGAAACAATTCTTTCATTGCCATCTCATCACCAATAAGTTCCATAACATTTTCACTTGTTATTTTAAAAACCCCTTCGGTTCCTTGTTTTTCTGAAAATTGTTCAAATAGTCCGTCATCGTAGTCATCTAGTGATAGTTCTTGATTTCCCATATTTTTTACAATATAGTTTGCTAAATGATTTTTATTTTCCTCATTTAGTTCATCAATAACATCACTATAAACATCATCAGTTGTGTCGTAATAAGGTTCCCAATAATCTTCACTTAATACTTTTTCAGCGGCGTCTTTTGCACTAAAATCTCTTCCTGATTTACTAAATAAGTTTGCTAGTTCTTCTCTTTCTCTTAGATATAGATAATACCCGCCATCCATATAATAAACATCTGTGATTAAGTTATCACAAATGTATTTTAATGTTTCTTCAGGATATTTTTCTAACTTATATAGTAATACAATATTTTGCCATTCATCATCAACATTTTCATAATCTAATTCACCTTCTAAACCATTTTTTTCTAAATAATCTAAAAACGCCTGAAAGTCGTCGTTGAAATAAGAACCTATTTCATCCCAGTTACCATCGTTAAATTCATCAAGAAGTTCTCTAGCAGCACTCATCATCTAAAACTTAATTGGTGGTTCTTCAAACTGAACCGTGTCTTTATCTAAGATGGTATATTTACCAACCTCATTTTTAAATATAAATACGTCTTCTTTATCATTAGACGCAAAAACAAAATAATCTACAGGTTTTTTATCTATATTTTTTATGTTATAACTTTTTACTTTATAAAATCTACCAATCCTTTCAAGATTATTAAAAGGCTTTACTTGAAACTTCGCTAACTTTCCTGTCTTTATGTGTTCCATAACAAAATCAACACCTTCTCTATCTGTTTTTGAACCAGGAACCGATCTTCCTTTTAGTTTCCAATTTGGTATGTTTTCTAATATCTTTGATAAGTGATCGTATGCCTTTCTCTCATTTAACTCACCTTGATAAAGTGACTCAATATTTTTTTCAATTAGTGTGTCAAGTATTGGTCCGTCTTTGAATATTTTATTTCTATTTGTGGACATCCATTTAATGAAGTCTTCTAAAACATTAGTGTTATCTAAAATGTTTCCTGTTTCTTTTTCGTATAATCCAACAATATGCCTTCTAACTTGTGGGTTCGTATCAAAGTAATTAAGTATTGACCAATCACCGCCATCAGGATCATAATCCGTCAAACCTTTTTCCTTCAATAAATCAAAAACCGTATGAACACCAACTACTCCTCCACCACCTCTTGGTCCTCTACTTCTATCACTACTCCAATTTGATTTATATAAGTCTTTCAATATAAAATAAACTTTTTCTTTAAATCTTTTTGTAAACTCGTCAGAGTTTATATTAATTGGTTTTCCTTCATCTCCTGAAAATAAAGAAAGTTGGTCATCATTTTCAACCAACATTAATTCTTTAATTCTATTTATATTTTCTTGTAAATTTTCCATTAAACAAATTGATATTTTTCTAATTCCATTTCTTCGGTTTCTTCATAATAATGTTGGTGATAAAGTGCAATTGTTCTTTCGTTAAAATCAATTAAAATTCTTCCGTCAGCACCTTCATTATTTTCCCAACCACTATGATAAACATCTATTATATCATAACCCAACATTTCAATATCACTTGGAATATCTATTGGTTCATCAAATTGTCCGCTATCTCCACCACCATTATAAACTAATTCAAATACACCACCTTCTACTTCATTTTTATATTTTTCAATAAATTCAGGATCTTTTAATTTTTTTAAATATGTGAATTTTTGCCATGGATATACGGGTCGTGTATTTGCCCACTCATCAAAAGTTTTCATGTATTCACTATCTTGTGAGTCTCTTACGTATTTTTCAACTCTAGTGGTAAAAGTCATAGTTTCTCCATCATAATTTACGTATAAATAACCATTTCCAGCACAGTCGTCACAATACAATTCATCAAGAAAATCATCTTCAGAATTTTTTACAATTTTTTCTGCAGTATCACATATAATATCAAAACCAGGGTCTCTATCAATTTGATCAAGTTCATTTTTTCTATCCCATACGTTATTACCTGCAGGTAATGGTCCATTTAATTCATTTATATCTAACCCGTCTTCAGCATATCCATATATACTCCATTCTATACCTTCACCAAATACTGCAGCAATATATCCATTTGGTCTTACTAATTTTTGTTTTTGTTCGTCAGTTAATTTTATTGTTTTCATTTAACTTAAAAATTTAATTCAGCTAATTCTACTTCATAAGAAGATTTTTTATTTTCTGTGTGTTCCATTAAAATGGTTCCTTCTTTAAAATCTACAGTTATCCATCCACTACCACCATCACCTTCTAAATGATAACCCCTTTCATACATTTGAATCATTATATCACCTAATTCTTCAATAAATTTTGGTGTTTTTGAAATTCCAACATTACTCAAACAATCATCATTAATATATTCATTCCAATTTGATCCTTCGTATGATACTTTAAATATTGCACCTTCTTCTTTCCATATTTCAAATTGATATGGTACATTTCCATTATTATCTTTTGAATAAATCTCAATTATATCTGAAATGTTTTCTTCGTATGTCCTTTCTTCACTATCGTAAAAATCATAGGTCATTTCAATAACTAATTTGTTCCTTTCAGGGTATAATGTGAAATACAACCAACCAGTTTCTGTAAGATCATCTTCATGCATTTCGTCAATATAATCCCATAATAAATCAGTGGTAATATAGTGTTTAATTATATATTCAAAATAATTTTTAACTAAACCTTCCATATTAACACCTTGACCTCCACCATAAAATACTAATTTGTCCCAAAATATCGCATCAGTTAAATAAAAATCACATTCATATACCCAACTATTGGTGTCAGAATATGCTTGAAGCAATAAACAATACTTTCTAAATTCAGCCCTTACTTTGTCTGTAAAATCTTTTTGTAGTGTACTTTCTAATGAACTCATATTAATAAATACTTCTAATCTTCAAACTCTAACTTTTGAGTTTTAGTCATCCAAATTGGTCTCAGTTTATTTTCAATAGCATCCACCCATTCTTTAGCAGATGGTATATGTCCATTACAATCTTCTCGGACGTGTTGTTCTGCAACATAGCGAGTATATACTATTTTATCATCACTATTTTTAAAAGATTCTCCAAATATTTTTTCACATTCAAATATACCTTCACTGTGATGTCTCATCATTCTATGTTTTGAATGTCCTATCCAAGCTTTGGTGGCATCAAACCAATTGTGTATATGAATGTAATCTTCAATTTTTCCTCCGTATTTCTTAACTGAGCTTTTTGCATGAATTAAAGGGTGCATAGTTTTTATAATTTTAAATTGTTTATTATATTTTTTATGTGGTTAATAAAATCATTATATGAAAATTTATTTTTCATCATATTACACCTACCACAACATGTAACACAGTTTTTCTCATTATACCCAATTAAATTATCTTTTCTATCAACACCATTATAAAAAAGGTGTTTATAATTGCGGATTGTTTTATTGTTTGGTTCACAACCACAATAATGACAATTAGAAAATATTAAATTTTCAAAATATTCCAAATCTAAATCAAAAGAATACCCTCTTGAAATTGCATTTTTTTTATAACTTCCATAAATTGTTCTAATTAATGTTTTTTTATGTGATTCTGTAATAGTTTCTCTTATTATCTTAGATTTACAATCTTTACACTGGTTTTTTAAAGTGTCAAGTCTTGTACTAACAATTTTACCGCAATCACATTTTACTTTGAAGTATCTATGATTATTTGTTGTTCTTTCAATATCTTCGCAAACATATGTAAAATTATCCGTGACTTTATCTCCAATATTATATTTTTTTTTCTTTAAAGTATTATTATGTACTTTACAATTTTTATTACCACATGAAGTAATTGTACCTGCCATTATTGATGCGTATTGTTTTACACATTCTTTTCCACAACTAACACATAAAACATTAACATATCTTAAATTTTTAGAATTGTTTTCTGCTTCTCCAATATATTTCAAATTTGTTTTTATTCCAAAATTATTAATTAAAAATTGATTTTTTTTTAAGTTTTTTTTCATATTACATCCATTTTATTATAAATACCTAATATTTTTATAATTTCAATGGATAAACCATAATATTTTTTGATTTAATTATAAGTTTTTTTGATCAGAAGGTAAATTATCATACTCTTCTTGACTATAAAAAGTAAGATAAATTGATATTGGAATGTCTTTCATTTTTTCTTCATAGATTTTTTCATCTAATGTATTAATATACCATACATCCTCACTATAATTAATTTCTTTCCAACCTAAAATCACGTCTTCACCATCAAGAGTAAAATCAGTTATAATGACGTTAATACCTGCAACGGTCTTTGTTCCCTCACCCAAAACTCTACCAACCTCCATGTAATATTTAAAAGTATATTCTTCATATACTTCCTCTTCATCATCCCATGAAGTTACATCATCTTGGAATGTTGTTTCAAACTCTTGGTTTTCAAACATACCTTTTAGTAAGTTTTTTATTTTAATATTTTCTTCTATATTCATTTTACTGGTAATACGAAATTTAAAAATGCTCTTATTGTTTTCATTGTTTTTTGTCTATCGGGATCAAAACCTCTATTAACTCTGAAATCATCAGTATTTAGTTTTTCAGCGTATTCTAACATATTAAGTATCATCCACTCCATATCTTTTCTACTCATATAACTTGATAATCTATGTCTTGGAAAATCCACAAAATTAACTTCTCTCCAACTAAATGATGGTAAATCATCCGTATCATTCCAAACCCCACTTGGTAATGTCTTTTCTTCAATACTGTGTCTTCTTAAAAGAAAATTCATAAGTGTTCTATCAATTTCTTCGTGTTTTTTTGATAGATCGTCTTTTTCTTCTTCAGTTAAAACAATTTTTCTCATAA
>VFQT010004394.1_pt1 | contig 11765 bp, 8 predicted proteins | sample 3512381 | NCBI WGS metagenome assembly VFQT01 (sample SAMN10412376, study PRJNA504923) | tailings metagenome | isolation source: Relicate 2 Philex TSF3 active mining site | place: Philippines: Tuba, Benguet | collected 2017-08-29 | reverse complement strand
ATCACCGTCAAGAGTAGAGAGAATGCGCCGCTTAGTGGGCGAATGTCGGGCGGCGCCGCGGCGCTCGTAGTCGGCGAGTGTCGCGCGACGCTTCTAGTGGGCGATGCGGGCCTCGATCCCACGACTTCTACGATGTGAACGTAGCGCTCTTCCGACTGAGCTAATCGCCCTTGGTGACAGCCACTTTATCTGACGATTTCACGATTTTCAGTCAGACCGCTTCGTCCGGCGACGTGTCTAGTGCACCACTATCAGCAAAGGACACACCATGTATCTCAAGACGTTTACGTTCCACCTACGAGCCAGAAATCTGTCTCCGCGCACCATCGTTGCCACCGAGGACTACCTCCGACCATTCCTCGCCACCCACGACCCCTTACAGGTCACTCGCCGCGACATCGAGGACTACCTGGGTGCAATGTCGCAACGATGCCGACCTTCCACCGTCTTCACCGCGTGGCGGCACCTAACCAGCTTCTTCAAGTGGCTCGAGGCCGAAGGAGACATCGAGACCAACCCGATGGCCCGTGTCCCCAAGCCAATAGTCCCACCGGTTGAGATACCGATGCCCACCATCGAAGAACTTCGCAGTCTTCTCGACGCATGCAAGGGCCGAGACACAACCTCACGACGCGACTACGCACTCATCACCATGCTCCTCGACACCGGATTACGACTAACCGAGGTCACGAACCTGAAACTCGACGACATCTCGGAGGACTATACCCTTCGCGTCTTCGGAAAGGGCCGTAAGTGGCGCACGGTCCAACTCGGTGAGACGTCGTCTGACGCACTCCGCCGTTGGATACGAATACGAAAATCCGATTCCGACCGCTTATGGGTTGGCCGCGTCGGACCCCTCACTGCTAGCGGGGTACGCCGAATCATTAAGAAACGCGGACAACAGGTGGGAATTCACCTTCACCCACACATGCTGCGGCACAGCTTCGTCGACAACTGGCTCCGCTGCGGCGGCAGCGAGATTGACCTCGCCCGACTCTGCGGCTGGACCACAACCCGAATGGCAGGTCGCTACGCACAACACCGTGCCGACGAACGAGCCCTCGCAGCACATACCGTCGTACGACCACTTGACGGGATGCTCCCGTGATGGACGACCCCATCTACGACAAAATGCACCGCCATTTCTTCAGCTACCGAGTCCTCGAAGGCCTGAGTTCCTGCCACCGGCCCATTCTCTAATCACATTTACTTTTACTTTGATATTCCGCAGCCGACAACTCCGAGATGATTTTCTCGTACTTAGCAACACCAACTAGAGACGCCTCCCGATAATGGTCAAGGGGACTACGAATCGAGCGAAAAGCCACCCTGAACTCCTCTTCAGAGATTTCAATCGCTGTCAACATCTCGTAAGTGTCGCAGATATTCCCGCCGAAGCTCGGGGGAGCCGGCTATGACTTCAGCCATCCAACCGGGCCTTGTTGAATTAAGAAAATTGAAATCGATTGAGCCAAGTTGATTGATATCAAGCGAAACTAAGCGATTTCCAGCCAACGAGTCGGTGACTATTGAAACGGAATTTGAAGTCTCAAGAACCATGGCGAGAAAGCACAGAACAAGCGCTGTCACGTAGCGTCTAGTGCTTGGGCCGTCAGGAGATATCTTCTCATCAGCGAATAGAAGGGTTGCGACATTCAAGCGCTCCATGAGAGCACTAGCGGAGCCATGTTGACAGGCCGCAACTGCCATCACGACCGCCGCGCTGCATAGCTTGGCTATTTCATCACTAGATATTTCCTCTCTCGCGTGTGGGACAATTCTCTGGGATTCAACTATCGTCCTAAGCGCTGAAGCAAGTGGCGTCAAATCTGAGTCCTCAGGTTTCTTTGAACCCAATGCAGCGGCGTAGAGCAAACGCGTAAGCACCGCCCTGAGGTAATCATGGTTCGTAATTGCATCAAACTTCTCAGCAACGGCCGCAATCCCTATTTGGCGTGTGACGATTTTCTCGATATCGAGATAGAAGTCCCCTACAGTTCGATAACCAACTTTTGACATCTCTTCCGCTAGCCCAAATTGACTTCCCGGATTATTTCGCGAGAATGAAACTGACTGCGCCTTAAGAATGTCAGAAGCGCAAGGAATTGATTGGGCGGTCCTTTTCGGAACTTGCTCAGTACTCGGTGACGAAGTATGTGCATCGTTGGACTTAACTGAATTGTCACTTTGAGTGGCAACAGGCTCCTTCTTACGATGTTTCCTTTGGCGTTCCTCGAATGCTTTACGCTCATCCTCAAGACGTTTCCTTCCTTGTGCCCGCAATTCCCTGCGGAGGTCTTCGGCACTTTTGAGAGCGGCTGCCTTCATGTTCTTGGCTGATTGAACTTCGGCTTCGCGATATGCCTCTTTCCGCTGCTCGCGTAGCTCTCTAACCATGTAATAGCGAACCACAATCAATAGACATTCCATTACAAAAAACAGCTCTTCGGGTTCGAACCTAAAAAAAGCAAAGATAATCACGCATGAGAGAACAAAGAAAACTTTGTTTACCAAGGATTCTTTCTTGTCTATGCCGGAAATGTTCATGTCACTGCCATCCCCTCTTTACTACTTGCCAACAGGCGTGCTAGAAACGTGACGTTCGCACAGAAGATACTTCACTTTTGTGTACGAGACCTGTTCATCTTCGATGTTATTTTCGTATACAGATTGATTTGACACTCATCCACCACCGTTGCGGTTGAATGAAGTTACGATGAGCCTCTATTCCGAGAAGCGAATGGTCTTCAAGACGCCGCGGGCCCTGGCGAACGCGGTCGTGAACGGTTCGAGGTTTCGAACGGATTCGTATTTCTTCTTGACAACACCCGACGACGAGGACGATGTCGTAGCAGTCGTTGACACCACTGCCTCGGTCGGACCTGTTTCGGGGGAAGCACTCTGGAGGGTTGAAGTGCAGCCTCATCCGTGGGGCCAAGAGGTTGCCGAGCTGATTTGGCAGGGTTTGGCGTGGGAGGAAGTGACCGAGGACTCCGAGGCACCGAAGCGGAACGTTGCCGAGACCGGTTGGTCGTGCCGGATGATTGTTTCCATCGAGTTCTAATCGCAGCCCCGTCTCCAAACTTTCCTGCGGGTCGCTGCGTGTGTCACCTGCAGCGTGCACTACCTGAGGAGAAAAACTCAACTGAATTTATCCAAATGTCGAGAAGATTCAGGCGTTTAGAGGTCCAGTACTACTTCGAGTATCGGATGTCTTTTATCTAACTCGAAGTACCAAACCATATTGCGCGGGGTGATATCCAAGATTCTTTCTGGATGACTAACGCTGTTTGAGTCAACTGAACTGTTGGCTAATTCGGATTGACCCAGAACATCAGTACGTCTGCCGAATCAATGAGTCGATATGAAAGAATAATTGCACGTCCACAGCGACATCGGAGAGACAACCGAATAGTTGAGGAACGGAGTAGAGAGCGACATCGGCAAACACAGGAGTCCCTGCCGATGACGGAAGGGTCAGCTCCTACAGAGTCAGGACTCGCGTCGAGTAATGCCGACGCGCTTTCGTCGGAGCCTCCGAAGTCGAGAGGAATGACACGAATGCCCCTTTGGTTTGTGGCGAAGCTTTGCCCAAAACAAGGGGGACATTCAAACAGAAACCAACCGAGTCTCAAGGAATGGGACGGATTAGGAGAGACAGATGCACTGGGACCCAGACATGAAAGAGAAACACAAGGAATTGTTCAGGAATCAACCACCTCGATACATAGCACTCGACGCTCTCGTCACGTCGAAGCCACGACACGAGTGCTCAATTTTCCACGACGAAATCCGGGAAGAAGTTGTAGTGACAGGAGTTCTGTACAACGGCAACTCGGCAGACGCCTACATCATTCGATTTGTCCACAAGAACTGTCTTGAACAAGCAAAGAAGCTCGTTCCAGGCACCAGAATCCGGATTGAAAAAGGTCGATTCGACTACCGAAAGGGACGACTGGGTGCAGAATTCCAGGTCAAATACTTCTCACTGGCCGACAACTCGGTACGCATCCCAAAACAATCCACTCTCAAGCTCTGCAAACGCCTCGAACTCGTCTTTCCGATTGCTTGGAAGATAGAGGTCTGCACGTAAGTTCCTGTCAGCGGCATACTTGGAGCAATGGCGAGGCGCAAGAAGGTTTACGCCGAGCCCAATGATTATGAGATGTGCAAGCACATCGCCAACATGGTGCTCGCTGGAATGACCGAAGTGGATATTCGGAAGTTTGGTTATCTTGACGACGCAGAAAGCCAACTCTGCTATACAGCCGCGAAAGAACGCCCCGAGTAGTGGTCGCGTTTGGAACTCGAATCCGAAGGAGCAGGAAGTGGCAGCTCCTTACCCGACGAGTTGTTGGAGCGAATCAAGGACTGGCACAAGCCGCTCCTGGATGACTGAGTGACCGTTCGCAACGCCAAAGGCCACTCTGGTGGCATCCACAACAAGGCAACTGCCCTTCTTTAAAGGCAACATCCGTGAGGCACCACTACCGATAAAGGCAACGGCGACATGTGAGGGAGAGTCACAGGGTCGCGAAGCGCGGCTTATCTGAGCTCAATCCTCTTTAGTAATCAGTTCACTTGTTATGGGCTCTTGCCTTTTTCGGCCCCCCGTCAAAACCTTTTTTGGACACCTTCTTGCGTCTCTGCTTCCGTCCATAGTCCCTCATTGGTCATTCGCTTTTCCCCCATTCGATAATTGACCGAGTGCACCGCGTACCCATCGGCGGTTCAAGTCACCCTTTGAAGGCCGCGACGAGACCCGGCTGCGCGACTGCGAGAGATGAGTCCGAAAGTAGTGCTGTCCACCGGCAATTTTCAACTCCTGGTACCAAAATTGGACATGGGACATCATCAGACGTATACAACTTGATATTGGTTCGGCTCGAAGCTTCGTCAATTTGGATATTCCCCACAACTTCTGCGGGAACTCCGAGCACGTCAAGACACACTGTGGTAAATCTCTCTCGAAGTGGGTCGCTCGACAACTGGCTCTCAATCTTTCGATATAAAGATGCGACTGTCTCTCCTTTTGCAACAGAAACCAAGCAGATGGAAGACACAACCACGGACACGCCATCTTGAGGAGGCAATTGAGAGCTCGAGAATGAATGTTGTCGAATTCCCGACGTTGTTGCCTTAACTTCCATTCGTTCAGAATCCATAGAGAAGTCATATGGGTCCGAATTCGCTGTATGCCATGACTCAACCAGGAGCTCTGGCTTCCCACTACAAGCGATAAGTAGCAGTTCTCCCAACAGTCCAACTTCGGTCTCTTTCGAAACCTCGGCCCGAAGTCGATTATCGAATAAGCGCCGGAGTGCATGAATAGTCTTACCGGCTGCCGATTTGTCGTAAGAATGAAGAGCTTGCTTGATTAAGGCGGAGAAGACTGAACTGACTGCTGGAATCTCGTCGCCACCAGAGTCTCCAAATGCACACTGCAGAAGGGCTACATCCTTAACATCATTGTTCTTTTCGGTCTCGAGGTCAACCTCAGGCATGAATTTGAGATGCCGGTCGTTAAAACCACTTACCCCTGACTGCGAAGGCAGAATGAGGACTAAACCATCAATAGAAACATGTCCAACGCCTACTCGTGTTGAGTCGTCGAGCCTCAGAACTGTTATCTGCCCCTGTCGTAGCGTTCGTTCAGTGCACAGGAGAGTTTGAATCTCGTCTGTTTCCCAATTCATGAATCGAATCCCATGAGCCTTACTTCAAACGATTCAGGAGCAAGAACGGCCAGTCCAAGGCCAATTGCTACTTCACTCTTGCTGCCTTGACGACACAGCCGCAGAGGCTCGACCAGGACCGACACCGCATCGTGCGTCGGAATCTGTTGCAGTCGCCGTTGTGAATCGCCGACGTATGCCTTCATGCTGTTTCGGTCATACCATTGCATAGTTCTTGAACTAGAAGCCGACTTCTCAAAATCAAACTTCCACGTTTCAAACAGTGTCTCAGGAGTTCCATCAGAAGGGTCAGCCAAACTTCGTACCGCAAACTTCTTGCGCTCGATTGGAAGTTGACCGCTTGCCATCTGCGTGACCCCATCTACGAAACGCAGGAAGACCGTGCAGGGAATGTGACCGAGACCCAGTGCATCAAACTCAGAATCAAACAGTGCAGAAACACGTCGGATATCCGGACTCTCAATACCGGCTTTCCAATTATTGAGAAAGTCTTGGACGGTTGATGCCTCTACTTCAGAAATCATCGTCCATGTCCCGTCATCGGCAGTAGCGCCCTCCGCACTCCCAAATGTCGTGCGAATCAATTCAGAATTTCTTCGCACATCGCCTGGCACGAATGTCCGCCGAGCCTGGTAAATGATTGATGAATCGATGACTTTATCTCGAATATTTGGGTCAATCACATTCTTTCTTGTTGGCTCGAGTCGTCGATGTGGCTTCGATAGATAAAGAACTGTCGGCTTCTCTCGACTTAAGTCTCGATTTCGCGAGTCCCATTGACGAGCATTTCTGAGAAGCACATCATCAACTTCATAAATCACCCGATACATCTCGAAAACATCTGCGGGAGCCCAAATTGTCGTAAACCCGCTATATCGCTGTCGATAGCCACAGAATCTCATCTGCTGAACTGCTGTATCGAAGTTGCTCTTCTTGGGGTTTCGAAGAAAGTATGTGCTCAGCAGCATCGGAATCGTGATACCCCGACCCAAAATGTCACCGCCAATCAAGAACCAATTCTGAAACTGCTCCCACTCCTCGTCTGATACGGGCAAAGGTTCACTGGCATTCGGCCGATTTAAATCAGAATTGACAACTTTCGTCCGAGTTGACGTCTGCAAGGATTCTCTTAAGCTGCTCAGCATCTGCTCGGTCAGGTTGATTGGTAGGTCATCTCTGGCTGTCAGGCGACTCAAAACATTTTGATATTCCGCATTGATTGATGCGAAGTTCCTGTCTGCCATCTCGTAGTGCTCTATCTGACTAACTCGCCGCGCAATCGATTCGAGGCAACCTTCGACTAATCGACGATATTTGTCGTGGTCAGCCTGACGTCCTGACGGATGAATCAACATCTGGCAACTCGCCATCGCATTGGGAGTGACGTCAACTTTTAGGCCGCCTCTGCTGAAAAACACTTCAGGGAATAGGCGGCGTATGACCGACGAAATCAAAAACTGTGTAATGGCGGGGTAAAGTTCTTGCGGAGCCATGTTGCTGTCATGAACTCTCGTTGTAACAGGCTTAAGTGTCATTCGATTGGCATTGAAAGCCTCGCCCATGGCATCGTTCAGACCGAAATATGCACTTCCTTGCTGCAAAACCGTCACATTTCGGGGCTGTAGTTCCCCATTGCGCTCCGAGAGCAGTATCGCTTGAGGCGTTGCGGTGTAAGCAATGAGAGACTGTCTTAGCCCTGTATTACGTAGGGAAATGATTGCCCTGTTAACAGCAGTGCGTTCCTGTTTACGAACCTTCGCATTCTGAGAAATCTGGTCAGCCTCGTCATCTATGACGACAATTGGGTCACAATCCTGGACAGACCGCGCAACATCCGCGAAGAGTTCACTCAGCGCTTCGATTCTTCGCGCACTCTTGAGAACAGTAAGAACCGGTAGAGCAACCCTCTCCGCATCATGGCGACCCAAAACCCGTCTGGTAACTCCATCAAGAAATTGAGATACACGCGAAACGTACAAATCAGACGAGCTCTCGGTGGGCAGCGGCTCGAGTACATCAAAATACTTTTCCCCAATTCGTGCGGTCTCTTTCTTGAAGCGCTCTTGCGTCTGACTCGCAAGGCTTTCAGTGGAGCCGGACAAGACGACAAAAGCTGCTACTGGCTGGTCCACACACCATGCCGCAAGTCCAATCATGTGAGCCGTTTTTCCACTTTGTACCCGGCCGAGCACCAACTGTGTATCGGATTGGCGTCGGCTCTGCAGAAACTCGGAAATCCGGTTTGTTAGCCGATTTATGTCGACTCGAAGATTATCCAAATCATTCTTTGCAGCTACATCACCAATTTCTTTCGCGAATGAGCCTTGTCGTTGAAGTAGATACTTGGCGAGCGGGGAACTCGAACGTTCAACTACGCGAACAAACATGGGCTGCGTAGTCATGATGTTGTGACCGTCACTCACCTGTTGCCAATAGAGAGAGAACTTCGTTCAATTTGTGACGAAGTTCTGCTTTTTCGTAGTGGGTTAGGAAAACCTCTGCCACACCGAGCGCAATTCCAATTGTTGCTAATAAGCGCTCCAAACTGTCAACAATTGGTGGTAATGAGGAAAATGCGGGATGAAGTTTGTTGATTCGAATTGTGTGTTTCCGCTCCGAATCAAATTCACAAACTTCAAGAAATGGTCTCGAAAGGTCACTGATAATTTCGAGTCGAAAGTGGTGGTCATCATGCTCACCGTCAGCGATGACCTTGTTTACAACGGTCATCTGGCTCTCATCCAGATTCCCCGGTATCGGTGAATCGGCAGATTCAACAGAGGGGTCCAGGAAGCTTTTCGCGGGACCATGCTGAAGACCCGATGTCTTAATGCCAGCCGCGAATGCTTCAGTAATCCCACCCACAATCTGTTCAGAGTTCTTCTTCTCTGTTTGATGCTGTTTGCGAACTCGAAACACCCTGCCGTGTCGCAAAAAATTTCGGCCCGGTTGAGTCAACAACTCGTCGAGTTTTGCAATTACAAGCGATTCTTCTTCTGCGGTCCAAACAACATCGTCTGTAGTAAGTGTCTTTCCAAAGTCACTGATATCAAGTTCCCCCGTCAACCTCTGGTCGAGATAACTTCCAACTTGACCAAATAGGGCTCGTGGTTTATAGGCACTCTTGTATACCTTGTCCTCAAACTCGTTATCATCGTTTTTTACGGGAACCACACCAGCGACACCCTTGCCACGGAAGTGAAGAAAGAAGCCCGCCATCTCTCTCGACATCACTTCAAGAAGCCCAACCCATCCAGAAACTCGTTTTGATGCACTTCCGACTTCAATCGTGAAGTCAACATCTTGATACCAAAAGATTTCCGGGCTTCCTAATGGCGGAGCGTGTTTGTCGGTAGTCCATTCCGGAGATTTGAGGAGCGAAGGCCGACTGAAACTCAACGCTTCGCCCTGATACAGAATCTCTACCGGGTACGACGATTCATGGCTGATAACTTCTGGTGAAGCCTCACCTGAGTCATCCCGTCCTACAAACGTTCGATATATGGAGGGCAGATACTTACGAACCGTGCTGATGGTCTTGGTTTGCGGGGTGCCTTTATGCAGTTTTTCAATTGTGATGACAGTGCCAGCAAATCCACGGTGCTTGATTTCCTCAACCTCAATATCACCGTTGCGACGCTCGTCTATCTCATCTAGGTCGATGACCACACGCCATCCGACCGATGACGAGACTGGATAGGTCTCGATAGACAGCCTCGAACCCCACCAGAAGGCGGCTGCCTTCATGCCTACTCCATGAATGCTTAATCCTGTTTCGGTACTTGGGGGAAGCGAACCCGCTCGAACAGCACTAGCGATATTTTCTCTCGTGATTCCCGCAGCATTATCCCTAACCACGACTGCTTGCTTTGCATTATCAATTTCAATCTCAACCCTCAACTGGTAGTCACGACCGTTCGCGGCGACTAAACGTTCGTGATTTTGCATAGCGCTTGTGATGCTGTTGTCGACAAACTCACCGAGGGCGTACCACTCGGTATAAGACATGTTTCGGAAGATTCGGAGTGCGGACGCATCTGGACGCACATCAACCGTGAAGTCACCTTTAGTCAGCTCTCTGTTGGCGGCAAATCGCTGAACCGACTCAAGAACTCGTCGAAGGCCCTCATTTGTGACCGTTCCTCCACCTCCGGACGGAGATGCGGTCGAATCGCACGTTCTGTCCCAGCTGCCCCCGGTCGCACCTGTAATGAGCCGTGCCATCTCTGGCTTTGAAGCCCCTGGGCGAACCTCAATCCCCATTTTTCCAATGACAAAGTCGAAAAACTCTCGTGGTTCTGTCGCACCTGATGCAACCTGGAACTTTGGGCCCTCAAGAAGTCGAGAGACCTCGTCAAGAACTTCCTGCTTAGTCAGTCGACTGCCATCCTGGACCACAACAGACTCCCCCTAGTTGTTCCGAATAAAAGTATCCCATGCCTGTACGACGGCAAACCCACTCGACCTCATCATTGATTGGCTATACGAAACAGGGATTCCGCAACAAGCTTGACGATGCCAACGTTTACGGCATTTCCGAGTTGCCGATAACTACTTGATATTGGGACAACCTCTCTTCTGAACACTTTGTCTGGAAATCCCTGAAGTCTTGCTGCTTCCAATGGAGTGATTCTCCGCATTCGGCTTCCGATAATCGATGTCTGAGTGACTGCGACTAACGCAGGTAGGTACGTCGCCGGTTTTACACGAATTCCACTAGGTCGGAACTGGATTACGAGTTGCGACAAGTCTCTCTCTACACGTGTTGCCTGCACCGAACGAGCCTGCCATTCGAACTTGCGGCGAGATTGTGGGAACTCGAGAATCGTTCTCTTCTCTGGTCCCCACTGCCGTTCCATCCATCGGTCTATCGCTCGACGTCGCTTTAGTGAGGTCGCATAGAAGGCTTGATTCTTCCGCACAAAGTCATTTTTCCACTGAGGGAAGTCTCGACGGATGCGAAATCTGTCAGTGAAACAGTCCACCCAAATTGGGAATCCGGGCAAAACGTCGTCGGGAACAATCTCAACGAAGTTCTGCCATGCCTCAATCCACGATTTCTCTTCACTCGATAGTTGAAATCGCTCAAGGCCTCCGATTGATTTGTCGTCTTCGAGAAAGTCTTCAATGTTCCAGGTTGGCATCTTGGTCGAGTCCGGCATGAGGTGACCAAGAGTCAACTCCTTTGTCACTCGACTGCTTAGACGCCGATACGCCGCTATGAAGACTCTGTCACGGGCTTGCGGCCGACCACCTTTTGACTTTGGAAACCTGTGCGGCGAAAGGACTATCGGTTGTTCTGCAACGACATAACCCTCTTCACGCAATGAGCGAATTATGAGAGTCCAGGTTTCTCTATGGCGAGGTCCTGCAAGATTCCGCACATTTTCGAAGAGCACAAATTTCGGTTTGCGCGCAATGACAATCGACATAATGTCGTGAAAGAGTGTTCCTCGTGTCTCGTCGCGAGTGCCCATTTGAAATCCCGACTTGGAGAATGGTTGACAGGGGAAACCGGCTGTAAGCACATCGTGGGGCGGCACCAATTTTCGAATCTGCGCGCTACTTGATTCAAGGTCGTTGTCATCTCTAGTGATTGTGCGAATATCGCCAATCAGCGGAGTCCGAGGAAACGACGAACGATAAACCGTCTGACATGCTGGGTCTTTCTCGACAGCCAATACGCACTCGCCACCGAGACTCTCAAGTGCGTGGTGGAACCCGCCAATCCCCGCAAACAGGTCAACGAACGTGAACCGAGCCAATGAGGCATAGCTTAGGTCTTCCAACGCCTCAACCGGCATTAGTTCATACTCGTCACGGTCCGTAGTGAAGCCACAAACTCGGCTGCAACCGCATTCAATTCACTGTCATTCACAGACCCTCCAAGAGCACTACGTTGAAAACAAAACTACTTCGTACCTGTTCGAAGTAAGCTTGGAAGGAATCCACGAAAGGCACTGAAAACACGACGCAAGACGCACCTGGGTCGATTGAGTACCAGAAGCTGGACGACTTCTACGATGTGAACGTAGCGCTCTTCCGACTGAGCTAATCGCCCTTGGT
>VFQT010004392.1_pt1 | contig 11766 bp, 7 predicted proteins | sample 3512381 | NCBI WGS metagenome assembly VFQT01 (sample SAMN10412376, study PRJNA504923) | tailings metagenome | isolation source: Relicate 2 Philex TSF3 active mining site | place: Philippines: Tuba, Benguet | collected 2017-08-29 | reverse complement strand
ACAGGTTCTTTGGTGAACCGGCGTTCGAGATCAATGACTTCCTGAAAGTCGACGAGCAGGGCCGCGGCTACATCAACGTGCTTGCCGCCGACAAGCTGATGCAGAGCCCCAAGCTCTACGCCACCTTCCTGCTGTGGATGCTGTCCGAACTGTTCGAAGCGCTGCCCGAGGTGGGCGACCCGGAAAAGCCCAAGCTGGTGTTCTTCTTCGATGAAGCGCACCTGCTGTTCGACGACGCGCCCGACGCACTGCTCGACAAAGTGGAGCAAGTGGTGCGGCTGATCCGATCGAAGGGCGTGGGCGTCTTTTTCGTCACCCAGAATCCCATCGACATCCCGGAGAAGATCGCCGGCCAGCTCGGGAACCGCGTGCAGCATGCGCTCCGCGCCTTCACTCCGCGGGACCAGAGGGCGATCCGCGCGGCGGCCGAGACCTTCCGCATCAATCCCGACCTGAACGTCGAGACGGCGATCACCGAGTTGAGAGTCGGCGAGGCGCTGGTCTCGACGCTCGAGGTCGATGGCAGCCCTTCTGTGGTGCAGCGCACGCTGGTAGCGCCGCCGCGCTCGCGGCTGGGGCCGGTGACGCCCAAGGAGCGCGCGATCGTGCAGTCAATCAGCCCTTGCGACGGCAAGTACGATACCTCGGTGGATCGCGAGTCCGCCGCCGAGGTACTGGCGCAGAAAGCCTCCGACGCCGCCGAGGCCGCGAAAGTGGTGGAGGCCGAAGGCGAAGAGGCGCAGCGGGCGCAGCCGCGCAAGTCGCAGACGCTGTGGGAGAAGGCCGGCAAGGCCGCGCTTGGAGCGGCGGCATCCTCCGCCGGGACGATGGTCGCGCGCTCGATGACCGGGCGGAAGTCGGCCGGGTCGCCGATGGCCTCGGCGGCGAGCGCGGCGGCCGGATCGCTGGCGACGGCTTTCGGCGGGGCGGCGCTGGGCCGCTTCGCGCGCGGGCTGCTTGGCGGGCTGCTGCGTTGATGCGCGACACGACGATCGAAGGAGCAGCCTGATCTACATGCGGTCCCTGTTTTTCGCTGCCGCGAGCCTGCTGCTCGCGCCGATGGTTCACGCCCAGGCGCCCGCCGCGCCCCAGGACGCATCGGCGCGCGCCCTGCTGCCGGACGATGTCCGGCCCAGCGCCTACCGCCTCGACCTGACCATCGATCCCGCCAAGGATAGGTTTTCAGGCCACGTCGAGATCGACGCCACGCTTGCCCGCCCCAGCAGCAGCATCGTGCTGCACGGACGCGCGCTGGCGATGCGGCAGGCGGTGGCGATGGTGGGCGGCGCGCGGTTTACCGGTAACTGGCGACAGACCGATCCACTCGGCCGGGCGGAGCTGACCTTCGCCCAACCGCTGCCGGCGGGCGCGGTGACGCTGGCGTTCGATTACGACGCGCCGTTCTACAACGGACCCGAGGGGCTGTTCCGCGCGCAAGTGGGCGAAAGCTGGTATAGCTGGAGCCAGCTCCAGTCGATCGACGCGCGGGCGGTGTTCCCCTCGTTCGACCAGCCTTCGTTCAAGACGCCCTTCACCGTCACCGTGCGGACCCCGCCGGGCCTGATGGCGGTAAGCAACGCGCCCGAGCAGGCGAAGACGAGCGAAGCGGGCCTCGACGTCCACCGCTTCGCGCCCACGCGCCCTCTGCCGACCTATCTGGTGGCGCTGATGGTCGGCCCCTTCGCCAGCGTCGCGGGCGAGGTGGCGCCGACGCCGCAGCGCGCAAGTGCGCTGCCGCTGCGGGTGATCTCGCCCGCGCCGAATGCGGCGAAGCTCGATTTCGCGCTGCAGGGCTCGAAAGAGATCGTCGCGTTGCTGGAGGACTACTTCGCCGACGCGTTCCCTTACCCCAAGCTCGACCAGATCACTTCGCCGGTCATGCGCGGTGCGATGGAGAACGCGGGCGCCGATCTCTATCGCGACAACATCATCGTCATGGATGCCAAGGCTCCGGTGGCGCAGCAGCGCGCCTTCGGGATGATCGTCTCGCACGAGCTGGCGCACCAGTGGTTCGGCGATCTGGTGACGCCCGCCTGGTGGGACGACATCTGGCTGAACGAGAGTTTCGCCAACTGGATGGGCTACCGCATCGGCCAGCAGTGGCGGCCCGATCTGAACATCGGCGCGGGCGCGCTCGCCGAAGGGTTCGAGGCGATGGAAACCGATGCGCTGGTTGCGGGCCGTCCCATCCGCCAGCGGATCGACAGCGACGACCAGATCAACGCCGCGTTCGACAGCATCACCTACGGCAAGGGCGGGCATGTCGTGGCGATGATCGCCGCTTTCATGGGCGACACCCGTTTCCGCGATGGCGTGCGCCGCTACATGCGCGCGCACCGCGACGGCAACGCCACGAGCGCAGATTTCTTCGCGGCGATGGCCGAAGCTGCCGGTGATCCCCGGATCGTCCCGGCGATGCGCAGCTTCATCGACCAGCAGGGCGTGCCCTTGCTGACATTCGCGCGCTCGGGCGCCGGCTACCGCGTCACCCAGAGCCGCTATGCGCCGCTCGGCGCGGAACCGGCACCTGTGCGCTGGGGTGTGCCGATGTGCGTGCGACGCGGCCAGGCCCGGCAGTGTTCGCTGCTCGCCGAGGCCCAGGCCGACATCACCATCGCGGGCGAGGGGCCGCTGGTGCCAAACGCCGAGGGCACCGGATATTACCGTTTCGAACTGCCCGACGAGGACTGGGACGCACTGATCGCGGCCGCCCACGGGCTTCCCGGCGGAGAAGCCCAGGCGGTGGCGGATTCGCTCGCGGCCAGCGTGCTCGCCGGCCGTTCGACCGTCACCCGCCTTGCCCGGCTGGCCGAGCGGCTGGCACACCATCCGGACAGCTATGCGAGCAGCGCGGCGGTCGACGCGCTGGCGGGACCGGTCTCGATCGGGGTCAGCGACGGCGGCGCGCGCAAGGGATTGCGCCGCTTCGTTCAGCGCCTCTATGCCCCGCAGCTCGACGCTCTGGAACTGGACCTCCGGGCTGGAGCCTATGCTGCCGAGGAGCCTGAGCGCACGCAGCGGCGGGCGCAGGCGGTCGGCAAGCTGGCGCTCGTTGCCAAGCATAAGGCCACGCGCAAGCGATTGTCGGACGCGGCGCGGGCCTTCCTTGCCGGTGATCGCACAGCGCTCGATCCGCAGTGGTACGGCGCCGCGCTGCTGATCCATGCCGCCGAGGGCGGGCTGCCTGCCGCGCGAGGCCTGCTCGAAGCCGCGCTTGCTTCCGACGATCCGGTGTTCCGCCCCGCCGCGCTTGAGGCGGTGGCGGCGAGCGGTTCAGAAACGGTCGCGCGGTGGCTGCTCGACGAAGTCAAGGACTCGCGCCTGCGCGCCAGCGAACAGCGTGGCTTCATCGCCGCGATCATGGGCACCGGGGCAACGCGGGAGTTCGGCTACGGCTGGGTGAAGCGCCATCTCGACGAGCTGCTCGCCGGCGAGGGCGGCATCTTCTACGGCGCGCGCTTTCCGCAGCTGTTCGGCGGGTTCTGCTCGGTTGAACGCGCCGACGAACTGGCGCGCGAACTGCGCCCGCGTTTCGCAGGCAAGTCCGGCGCGCTCGAACTGGAGCGCGCCATCGAACGGGTGCGGAACTGCGGGGTGCTGAAGCAGCAACGCGGGCGGGCGATGGCGCAGGCTTTGCGCAAGCTTTAGGGGAGCCGCGCTCGGGCGTCATTTCCAAGGCCGGGCTTCCCCGCGCACGCCCCGTTGCCTATCCGCGAGCGCATGCCCGCCGCGCCGCATCCGTTCCGCGTCGAACTGAACGCCACCTTGCGGCTGGCGGCGCCGCTGGCGCTTGCCAACATCCTGCAGATGGCGGTCTATGCGATCGACGTGATCTTCGTCGCCCGGCTGGGCCAGGAGGCGCTTGCCGCTGCCAGTCTTGCGGTGGCGATGTTCGGCCTGCTGATGATGGGGTTTTCCAGCCTGACCGGAGCGGTCGCGCCCCTCATCGCCGCCGAACTGGGAAGGGGGCGGCACGCCGTCCGGGAAATCCGCCGCTCGGTGCGGATGGGGCTGTGGCTGTCGGTCGGCTGCGGACTGGCCGGAATGGCCGTCTGCCTCGCCGCCGAGCCGCTGATGCTGGCAACCGGGCAAGAGCCGCGCATCGCCGCGCGCGCGGCGGGCTTCATCGCGCTGCTGTCGCTGGGCATGATCCCGATGATCGTCGGCAACGTGCTGCGCACCTTTGTATCGGCGATGGGCCGCCCGGTCTTCGCGACGGCCGTGACGGCGCTGGCGATCCTGGTGAATGCGCTGGGCAACTGGGCGTTCGTGTTCGGCAACCTGGGGGCGCCCGCGCTCGGTCTTGCCGGATCGGCCTGGTCGAGCGTGCTGACCGGCTTCGCGACCGTGATCGCCTATGTCTTCGCGATCGCGCGTGACCGCAGGCTGCGGCGCTATCACCTGTTCGGGCGCCTCTGGCGGCCGGAATGGCAACGCCTGCGCGAGATCGTGAAGATAGGCGTCCCCATCGCGCTCACCATCGTCGCGGAAATGGGTCTGTTCTCGAGCGCTGCGTTCCTTATGGGCCGCATCGGCGCGGCCGAGCTGGCCGCGCATACGATCGCACTGCAGATCGCCGCGTTTTTCTTCCAGGTGCCGTTCGGAATTGGTCAGGCGGCGACGATCCGGGTTGGCTACCATTACGGCGCGCGAAACCCCCGCGCCATCGGACATGCCGGCTGGGCGGCGGTGATTTCGTGCCTGGGATTCCAATTGGCTTCGGCGGCGCTGATGCTGTTCGCGCCGCATGTGCTGCTGTCGGTCTATTTGCCCGGCGATCCGGGCGACGCCGCGCTGATCGGCCTTGCGGTTCAGTTCCTAGCGGTCGGCGCAGCCTTTCAGCTCGCCGATGGCGTGCAGGCCGTCGCGGCCGGCGCGTTGCGCGGGTTGCAGGACACCCGCGTGCCGATGCTGATCGCGCTGTTCAGCTATTGGCTGCCGGGCTTCGGCGTGGCGGTGATGCTCGGCCTGTTCTCCCCGCTGGAAGGAAACGGCGTGTGGATCGGGCTGGCATTCGGGCTCACATTCGCGGCCGTGCTGCTGCTGTGGCGCTGGTATCGCCGCGATGCGTTGAGGCTGGTTCCCGCCGCCCCGCCGCATACCTGAACCGACCGAAAGAATTTTGCGCCCAATCGCTTGACGCTCTCCGGGTGGCGGCCCATATGCGCGCCGTTGGCACTCTCGAATGGTGAGTGCCAAGAATGGTTCAAACGAAGAGGGAGATTCCCATGAGTTTTCGTCCGCTGCACGACCGCGTGCTCGTGCGCCGCGTCGAGGCCGAGGAAAAGACGGCTGGCGGCATCATCATCCCCGATAGCGCCAAGGAAAAGCCGGCCGAGGGCGAGATCGTCGCCGCCGGCAGCGGCGCCCGCTCGGAAGACGGCAAGATCACCCCGCTCGACGTGAAGGTGGGTGATCGCGTGCTGTTCGGCAAGTGGTCCGGCACCGAAGTGAAGGTGAACGGCGAAGATCTGCTGATCATGAAGGAAAGCGATATCCTGGGCGTCATCGGCTGATGCCCTGGGCTCGGCCGGCTGGCCGGGCTCGCTCCATCCCACGAATTTGAAGGAAAACTGAAATGGCAGCCAAGGACGTACGCTTTTCGCGCGACGCGCGCGAACGCATCCTCGCCGGCGTGGACACGCTGGCCAATGCGGTGAAGGTCACGCTGGGCCCCAAGGGCCGCAACGTCGTCATCGAGAAGAGCTTCGGCGCTCCGCGCATCACCAAGGACGGCGTCACCGTCGCCAAGGAAATCGAGCTCAAGGACAAGTTCGAGAACATGGGCGCGCAGATGCTGCGCGAAGTGGCTTCGAAGACCAACGACCTCGCCGGTGACGGCACCACCACCGCAACCGTGCTTGCCCAGGCGATCGTCCGCGAAGGCATGACTTCGGTCGCGGCGGGCATGAACCCGATGGACCTTAAGCGCGGCATCGATCTGGCGGTCACCAAGGTGGTCGCCGATCTCAAGGCGCGTTCGAGCGCGGTGACCGGTTCGGCGGAAATCGCCCAGGTCGGCATCATCTCGGCCAACGGTGATCGTGAAGTCGGCGAGAAGATCGCCGAGGCCATGGAGAAGGTCGGCAAGGAAGGCGTCATCACAGTCGAAGAGGCCAAGGGCCTCGAATTCGAGCTGGATGTCGTCGAAGGCATGCAGTTCGATCGCGGCTATCTCTCGCCGTACTTCGTCACCAACCCCGACAAGATGACGGTCGAGCTCGACAACCCCTACATCCTCATCCACGAGAAGAAGCTGTCGAACCTGCAGTCGATGCTTCCGATCCTGGAAGCGGTGGTGCAGTCGGGCCGCCCGCTGCTCATCATCGCCGAGGACATCGAAGGCGAAGCGCTGGCGACCCTCGTGGTCAACAAGCTGCGCGGCGGCCTGAAGGTCGCGGCGGTCAAGGCTCCCGGGTTCGGCGATCGCCGCAAGGCCATGCTGGGCGACATCGCGACGCTGACCGCCGGCGAGATGATCTCGGAAGACCTCGGCATCAAGCTCGAGAGCGTCACGGTCGGCATGCTCGGCGAAGCCAAGCGCGTCACCATCGACAAGGACAACACCACGATTGTCGACGGCGCCGGTTCGGCTGACGAGATCAAGGCGCGGGTCGAGCAGATCCGTTCGCAGATCGAAGTCACCACCAGCGACTATGACCGTGAGAAGCTGCAAGAGCGTCTGGCCAAGCTGGCCGGCGGCGTTGCCGTCATCAAGGTCGGCGGCGCTTCGGAAGTCGAAGTGAAGGAGCGCAAGGATCGCGTCGACGACGCTCTCCACGCCACGCGCGCGGCGGTCGAGGAAGGCATCGTCCCCGGCGGCGGCACGGCGCTCCTCTACGCCACCAAGGCTCTTGAAGGGCTGAAGGGCGAGAACGACGACCAGACCAAGGGCATCGACATCGTTCGCCGTGCGATCCTGGCGCCGCTGCGTCAGATCGCCCAGAACGCCGGCCATGACGGTGCGGTGGTCTCGGGCAACCTCCTGCGCGAGGGCGACGAGAACAAGGGCTTCAACGCCGCGACCGACACCTATGAGAACCTCAAGGCTGCCGGCGTTATCGATCCCACCAAGGTCGTGCGCACCGCGCTGCAGGACGCCGCTTCGGTAGCGGGCCTGCTGATCACGACCGAGGCCGCGATCAGCGAGAAGCCCGACGACAAGCCGGCCATGGGCATGCCTCCGGGCGGCGGCATGGGCGGCATGGGCGGCATGGACTTCTAAGTCCGCACCGCCACTACGCTCAAAAAAGAAGGGCCGGGGAAGTTTGCTTCCCCGGCCTTTTCCTTGCGCGCGAAGTAGAAGGTGCGACAATCATGCGACAACTTTGCTCTTGTCGCCGCAGTGCAGCAAGAGCTATCCGCGCGACGGGTATCGATCGAAGTCTGAGTAAGAAGTCCCTGCCCCGCGATGGAACTAGAGAAGTACAAGCCTGCCAAGAACACCTTCGCGGTGAAGATCGGCAAGAAGATCCGCCGTCCGCTCAATCGCTGGCTGGCGGGCCAATCCCTGATCGGCACGGACCCGATCTTCGATGCCTCGCAGGTTCCCGGCATCGCCGCTTTGCGGGAAAACTGGGAAGCGATCCGCGACGAGGCGCGCGAGGTCCTGCGTGACCGCAGTGCGCTCCCGCCGTTCGGCGACATTTCGCCCGATCACCGCCGGATCGCGCAGAATGCGGCCTGGAAGAGCTTTTTCTTCGAAGGCTACGGCTACAAGTCGATCCCCAACCGTGCACGCTGCCCGCGCACGGCGGCGCTGATCGATCAGGTTCCGAACGTCGTCGTCGCGTTCTTCTCGATCTTCGAGCCCGGCACCCACCTCAAGGATCACTACGGCGTCACCAAGGCGATGCTGAACGTCCATCTCGGGCTGGTCGTTCCGGAAGGGCCTGCGCGCTGCGAAATACGCGTGCGCGACCAGATTCGCGGCTGGACGCCCGGCGAGTTCCTGATCTTTGACGAGACCTTCAATCACGAGGCCTGGAACGAGAGTGACCAGCCACGCGTGGTGCTTTTCCTGCAAGTGATGCGGCCGATGCGCTGGCCGGGAAGGCTGCTCGGCAGGCTGTTCCTGCAGGGCGTGAAGCGCACCAGCTATGTCCAGGATGCCCGTCGCGCGATCGGCGCTATGTGAGGGTTGCACGGCTGCCCGCACCCAAATGCCATTTCATCGCACGCCGTTTTGTGGCAAGATCTTGGTTCTGTTAAGCAATCGCCAAGGTGATATGGGGTACGGTGCTCGCCTGATGCGGGATAGATATCTGGGATTGTTCAGCCGCGGGATGCGGGGTGCGGCTATCGTCGCGGCGCTCTTCGGCACGCTCATGTCCGCCACGGCGGGCGAAGCGCAGAACTTCGAGGCCGCGTTCGACAGCGCGCTCGGCACGGAGCCGAGAGCCCCTCGGGTCTATTCTTCGGCGTTGGAGCAGCGCATAGCGGCGCTCGCCAGTCCCGATCAGGGACGCATCGGCGTGGCTGCGGTCGATCTGGTTTCGGGCAAGTCGCTTGCGGTCCTGGGTGATCAGCCGTTCCCGATGGCAAGCACCAGCAAGATCGCGATTGTCGCGGCCTTCCTCGAAGGTGTCGATCAAGGCCGCTTCCGGCTGACCGACCAGTACCCGCTGATGGTGCCCGTGCCTTCGAAGCGGTTCGACGGCGCCGTAGCGCCGGTCCGCGCCGGGCCGATGATGTCGGCGCTGGACCTCATTGAACGCACGATTGCCCGCAGCGACAATCGAGCGACCGACGCGCTGCTCGCGGTGGTCGGCGGGCCGCAGGCGGTAAACCGCTGGGTCCAGCGCGCCGGCATCGCCGATTTCCGCCTCGACCGCGATATCGCCACGCTGGTGCGCGACGACGGCGCGGTCGATCCGGCCCGCACCGTGGAGCGCCGCGATGCGATCACTCCGGTGGCGATGACGCGTCTGCTGTCAGGGCTCTACAAGGGCCAGTGGCTCAGTGCGTCCAGCCGCGCCGTGCTGGTGGGCGCCATGGAGCGCTGCGTCACCGGCAAGCGCCGCATCCCGGCGATGCTGCCAGAAGGCACTCGGGTCGCGCACAAGACGGGTACGCTCAACAACACCAGCAGCGACGTCGGGATCATCCACACGCCTGATGGCCGGCCGGTCGCGGTTGCGATCTATGTGACCGGGCAGGGCACGAAGCTGAATCGCGAGGCGCGAATCGCTTCGATCGCGCGCGCGATTTATGATGGCTACGCTTCGGACTATGCCTCGGCGCGGCGCACCGCCGTCCGCTGATCTTTCGCATCTGGCTTGGTTTGACGGCACCTTGGGCGCGCGGGTCCGCCGTTAGCAGTCCGAGTGGCTATCGCTCACTGCTGAGGCCTGTCCGCCCCGATCAAACCTATTCCATCCCGTTCGTGTCAAGCGAAGTCGAGACACATGGCGCCACGTGTCGCGACTTCGCTCGACACGAACGGAGAGCGTTGCTTCCGGCCTAACAGAATAAGCGGCAAGCCCGCCGCAGCTATCCCCACGAGCGCTCAGCCACGCCACCCAAAGGAAAGGGCGCGCCGGCTTTCGCCGGCGCGCCCTTGAACCCTCTTCGCTGTTGAAGCGAAACTTACTGAGCGGCTTCCGAAGCAGCAGCAGCAGCGTCCGAAGCGGCGCCAGCAGCGGCGGTCGCGGCGGCAGCAGCGCCGTCCATAGCAGCGTCGGTGCCAGCAGCGGCGGCGTCCGAAGCGGCGACCGAAGCGTCAACAGCGGCTTCCGTGGCTTCCATGGCGGCGTCGGTTGCGGCTTCCGAAGCGTCGGCAGCGGCGTCTTCAGCGCCCTGCGAGCAAGCCGAAAGAGCGAGAACGCCAGCGGCGGCCGCGGCAGCGAGAACGATCTTGCGCATGTGTGGTATTCCTTGAACAGCGAGTGGACCAAGCACGGCAAAGAGCCGGGCCGAAAGCCTACCTTGTGGGTAGACTTCGCGCGTCAATTAATCGTCTTGGCGCGACGATGCAAGCGCTACTCGCTGACGTACGATTATGCGCATCTTTATGAACGCAACCTGTAAGCCGGAATTGTGTCGGGGGTATGGCCGGACTTGCGGCTCCCGGCCAATTCCCACGCCGCGCAAAAGCTTCTAGACAGCGCCGATGGAGCCCAAGCAGCATCTCTACCTGGTCGATGGCTCGGCCTATATTTTCCGCGCCTACCATCGTCTTCCGCCGCTCACCGATCCGCAGGGTACGCCCGTAGGCGCGGTCTATGGCTACACGACGATGCTGTGGAAGCTCGCCGACGATCTCAACAAGGCCGACGGCCCGACTCATCTGGCGGTGATTCTCGACAAGGGGTCGACCTCGTTCCGCAACGCGATCTACGATCAGTACAAGGCGAACCGCCCGCCGCCGCCCGAAGACCTGGTCCCCCAGTTCCCGTTGATTCGCGACGCCACGCGCGCCTTCTCGCTGCCCTGCATCGAGGAGGACGACCTTGAGGCCGACGACCTGATCGCCTCTTACGCGCGTGAGGCCACGCGGCGCGGCTGGGATGTGACGATCGTCTCTTCCGACAAGGATCTCATGCAGCTCGTCGGCCGTTGCGCGCAGGCGCACGACGGAGTCGAGGGCGGCTGCATCGACATGCTCGATACGATGAAGAACCAGCGGATCGACGTGGCCGAAGTGGTGGAGAAGTTCGGAGTGCCGCCCGAGCTGGTGGGCGACGTGCTGGCGCTGATGGGCGACAGCGTCGACAACGTGCCGGGGATTCGCGGCATCGGCCCCAAGACCGCGACGAAGCTGATCCAGGAGCACGGCGACCTTGAAAGCGCGCTGGCCGCCGCGCCGGCGATGAAGCCCTCCAAGCTGCGCGAGAGCCTGATCGAGCAGGCGGACATGGCGCGGCTTTCGCGCGTGCTGGTGCAGCTCAAGGAAGATTGCCCGCTGCCGATCGCGCTCGACGATTTCAAGCTCGACGCGATCCCGCCGGAGCCGCTTGCCGCATTCCTCGGCAAGCACGGCTTCACCAGCCTGCTCAAGCGCCTCGATGCCGGGTCGGGCAGCCCCGCCTCGGCGACCCGGCTTCATCCCGCCAAACCCGTCACCCGCGCCGCCGGCCCGGTCGAGGGCGCGGCGCGCCAGCCACTGCCGGAACTGCCCCCCATCGATCTCGACGCCTACGAATGCGTCCAGACGGTGGAAGCGCTGGAGCGCTGGATCGAACGCGCCTTCGCGGCACGGGTGGTCGCAGTCGATACCGAGACGAGTGCGCTCGATGCAATGCGCTCCGAACTGGCCGGGATCAGCCTTGCCCTCGGCCCCAACGACGCCTGTTATATTCCGCTCGGCCACGGCGGCACCGACATGTTCGCTGAGGCGCCCGAGCAGATCCCCGGCCCGGCGGCCTTGGCCTTGCTCAAGCCGCTGCTGGAAAGCGACGCAGTGCTCAAGGTCGGCCAGAACGTGAAGTACGACCTGAATATCTTCGCGCGCCACGGCATCGACGTTGGACCGATCGACGATACGATGATCCTCAGCTTCTGCCTCGACGCCGGGCGTCAGGAAGAGGGGATCGGCGGCGGCCATGGCATGGACGAGCTGTCGGAGCGGCACCTGGGCCACAAGACGCTCACCTTCAAGGATATCTGCGGCAGCGGCAAGAAGGCGATTCCGTTCGGCGAAGTGCCGCTCGACCGTGCGACGCGCTATGCGGCCGAGGATGCCGAGGTGACCTGGCGGTTGCACCGACTGCTCAAGCCGCGCCTGGCGGACGAGGGCGGCACGCGCATTTATCAGCGCGTTGACCG
>VFQT010004391.1_pt1 | contig 11768 bp, 27 predicted proteins | sample 3512381 | NCBI WGS metagenome assembly VFQT01 (sample SAMN10412376, study PRJNA504923) | tailings metagenome | isolation source: Relicate 2 Philex TSF3 active mining site | place: Philippines: Tuba, Benguet | collected 2017-08-29 | reverse complement strand
GGTATTTGTTTATTTGCTTGCTTTGCATATGCGGCAACTTTACCAGAACCAATCAAAGTATATGTAATTTATACATATAAGTTCGATGAAAAAATCATTGAAAGAATCTTTATAAAAAAAGAGAATGCACAGAAATATTGTGATACTTATAAGCAAAGTCACAATTATACATTCGAAGAGCTTAGTATTACAGAATGAAAACGGTTACAATTTATAGAAAAGAAACAGATAATAAACTCTTCATATTTTCTATTAATCTGCCATCATTCGAATATTCAAATGATGTTACTAAATTTTTATTTATTTCTTTTGATAATCGTTTTGTTTACAAAAAATCTGATTTAGGATCATCAATGATGATATGTATTTTTGGATTCGGCGTATCAATATTAAACCATAAACAAGTATGTTATTATTAATTTCATTAATTATAAAATTATATTGTTTACAATGTCTTTTTTCTCTTGGATTATTGTTTGCATCTGCTTTTTTGAATTGTAAGATATATGATTCAAAAAAACACTTGCTTCATACGTTCATGCCGTGGTATATTCCTCTCACGGTTTTTAAATACGTAAAAAGTATTTAATTAAAAAGAGAAATAGATATTTAATGAAAACAGTACGTATCGGAGTGTTTGAAACAAATAGTAGCAGCACTCATAGCATAACTATTAATGAAGATACTAATTTATTCACCAGTATTGTTCCTGACAAAAATGGTATAATCACTTTGACCGGGGGACAATTTGGATGGGATTGGATAGCATACAATGATGCTCTCACAAAAGCCAACTACTGTGCAATAGATGCATGCAAATCCGCAGAAAGACTTGAGATGCTTGTATCTGTTATCAAAAACCACACAGGTGCAAAAGAAGTTATATTGAACATAGATGTTGATTGGAATAAAGATAATTATTCATATATTGATCACCAAAGTGAAGGCACAAGTGATATCGTCTTTTCTAGTGAAGAACAACTCAAAAAGTTTATATTTGATGAAAAATCTTATTTGTACACTGGAAATGATAATACAAGTGAACCTATTAATTTTTTTGATCATGATCAGTCTGTTTTTACCCACTACGTAAAGTTGGAAAATTCAGATGAAAAATATCTAATCAAAGAAGAAGATATTAATAATAACGAAAAAATTACAAATATTGTAACGAGACTTTTTGAAGATAATATTCTAAATGAATATTCAGATCTTAATCAAGATGAAAGATGGAATCCTAATTCAAAAAAGAAATTCTATATATTAGATCGAAATTGCCCAAACAGTGGAGTTGATACTACAAATAAAACTCTTACGGTTATACAACAAAAATATTCTTATCATAAGAACGGAAGTTTTAAAAGCACTACCATAACTGACAAAAAGACAATCAAATTTGAAATTTGTTCTGTATGAATTTGTTACACGAATATAAAAACGGTAACTATGTTGTAAAATTGTACGATGACGGTACAAAAGAACGGATATTTGATACATATCCTGAACCAGTATATCCAGAATCTATAGATATCAAAGTAACAAACTATTGTGATGCCGCTTGTTCTTATTGTCATGAACAGTCTACCACAAAGGGAAAGCATAGCAACGAAGACAATGTTGTTTCTGTTTTGAAACAGTTGCCAGCAGGAGTTGAAATAGCTGTGGGAGGAGGCAATCCTCTTGCATGGGATGGAGTACATTATTCACTAAATGATTTAAATACACATGGATTGGTATTTAACATCACTGTAAATGCTGTACATGTTAGAAAATTCTATTATAGTATAATTAATAATAATATATTTAAAGGAATTGGAATTAGTTATAATAAAGCATTTTCAAAAGAGTGTTTTGAGTTAGCAGAAAGTAATCCAAATGTTATTTTCCATTTAATTATGGGAGTACATTCTATTGATGATTTGAATAAAATAATTAGTAATGTTAAATCACCGAAAGTTTTGTTGCTTGGATACAAACAATTTGGTAGAGGTGCGAATTACTATAATAGTAAAGTTCAAGACAACATTAATTCGTGGTATACAATGATTCATACATTTTTCAAAGTCAAAAAACTCACGTTGTCTTTTGATAATCTAGCTTTGACACAGTTGGATTTCAAGAGATTTATGACACAATCTGTGTGGGATACATTTTATATGGGAGACGATGGCAAATTTACAATGTATATTGATTTTGTGGAAATGAAATATGCAAAATCATCTACAAGTAAAAATCGATTTGACATCAATCAGTTGACCATTGAAGATATGTTTGCACATGTAAAAACGCTTTAATATAATGGAAACTAAATCTTTTAATGTATTGGATTTTCTCAAAGATCTGAGTGTCGATGAAATCAAAGACTATTGTTCTAGAAATACGGTTCCTAGTGCAATGGCAATGTTTCATATTACTGGAGACTTTAATCTTGGAACTGTGATTCGAAATGCAAATTTCTTTGGATTTGAAAAGGTTTATTACGTAGGGGGTAGTAAACAATTTGACCGGAGATCCACGGTAGGGACGCATTTGTATACGCCTGTAGAATTTTATAGAACCGAAGAGGAATTTTTTGATGTCGTAAAATCAAAATATAAAATTATTGCAGTTGAAAATAATATTAATTTTAACATGATTCCTTATTATGAATATGATGTTTTTTCTCCATCAGTGTATGTTTTTGGAGAAGAAAAAAGGGGAATTAGTGATGAATTTTTAAAGAGATGTGATAATATTCTTACAATACCTTCAAATGGAAGTGTTAGAAGTCTAAATGTAGGTACTGCCAGTGGTATTATTTCATCTTATGTAAGAATGAAATATAATACTACAAAATGAAAAATACTGCACAATTATTAAAATCATTAGAAAAGTTAGGATATATTATTGAAACTTCAAGAGGTGGAAGTTCGACAATAAAGATACGTCCACCTGATAAAAATCTACCTTTTTATACATTTCATAATGGAGAAAAGGGATTGCATCCACTGAGGCGTTTTGCTAAACGACATTGGAATTTAGATATTACAACTATATAAAAAAGCAAGAGTCAACGAATATGTTGACTCTTTTTGTTTGATGGTATAGCATGTAGAAGTAATAAGTTAATGATATGAACGATGTTAAATTAAATTTTTGGATCGAGAATAACTACAATGTGCTATTTATAGGTAAGCACGGCGTAGGTAAAACGGCACGTATTGTTGAGGCTTTTAATCAACATAATTTAAAATGGAGATACTTTAGTGCATCCACACTAGATCCTTGGGTAGACTTTGTTGGTGTTCCAAAAGAAGTTATTGATCCTTCTAGTGGAAAGGCATATTTAGACTTGGTTCGACCAAAGCATTTTGCTGATGATGAAGTTGAAGCAATTTTCATGGATGAATACAATCGTGCCCCTGCAAAGATTCGTAATGCCACAATGGAATTGTTGCAGTTTAAAAGCATTAATGGAAAGAAATTTAATAATCTAAGATTTATTTGGGCAGCAATTAATCCAGAAAAAGAATTGGAAAATGATTCGGCTCCAGAATATGATGTAGATAAAATCGATCCTGCTCAACGTGATCGATTTGAAATTCATGTTGAAGTTCCATATAAGCCTGATATTGCGTATTTTAAAAATAAATACGGCGAAGACATTGGCAAGACCTGTGTTAATTGGTGGAATGATTTGAATGAAAAAGAAAAGGATGAAGTTAGTCCTCGTCGTCTTGATTATGCAATGTCAGTTTACATCAAAGGTGGTGATCTTAGAGATGTTCTCTCAAAGAAAGTCAATGTTAGTAAATTGATTTCTGAATTGAAGAATGGAAATTTTAGAGAATTGATGGAAGACATCTTTAAGACAAAGAATCATGAAAAAGCAAATACTTTCATGAAAGATGAAAATTCATACAATAATACAATCAAGTATATTGTACAAAATAGACATATGGTAGAGTTTTTCTTTCCTTATATTCCAGAAGAAAAACAAAGCAATTTGATTTCATCTGAAGAAACTGTTATGAAATATACGTTTAATCATATGGATAAATATGATAATATCATTAAACGTGCCACGATTGCAAATACAAAGGTACAAAAGGCATTGCAGAAGTTTAATCGCAGTAAGCCTCTAAGTGTGGACAATTATGCTAAGTTTACATTTAGCAGTCCAACGTTGATGTTGACAAAGGCACCAAAAAATATGTATTTGAATCAATATCAGTCATATACTGATATGATTAATCAGGAAAGTAAATATATTAATACAGGAACTGCATACAGAAGAAATGTATATAAACTTATTGTTGCGTATCTTTATTATAAGAGAAATTTCCTACCTTTGGCAGGTATGAATAATAATGAACAAAAAGTTCCATTAGAGTTATCAGAAATTCAATTAACATTGTCTACTTTGAATGCGATTATTGAATGCAGTTCTACATACACTTATACATCTTTTGTTGATATTGAGAAAGTGTATGGTATAATCAACGCCGAGTATATTCGTAAGTTTGGAATGCGACAAGATTATGCAAAGTTGCCTAGAAAAGTTCGTGAATTTTTGAACTCCAATGCAAATTATTATGTATGATAAGCACCGATAAATTTTTTCAAATTGCACAAGATCTTGAAGTATTTCATGGAATATTTTCAAGAATTTGGCAGATGGGTAAGCCATTAGCAGATGAAACTATTCCAACTGCTGCCATACGTTTTGATAAAAATGGAGGATTCTTCAGTTTTTGTTTTAATCCTACGTTTCTCAAAAGTCTAGACGATTATAATCTTAAATTTATAATTTGTCATGAAGCATTGCACGTTATTTTGAATCATGGATATAGAAGTTTCGGTTTAATTCCAGAAATTGCGAACCAAGCAATGGATGTTGTCATAAACGAAAGTCTTGTAAAAAATTTTGGATTTGATAGAACCAAAATAAATAATGAAAAAGACTTGTGTTGGTATGATACTGTTTTTCCAAACAGTGAAGATGAAATTGAACATGATAAAAGTTTTGAATATTATTATGAACTTTTGATGGATCAAATGTTGGATGAAGGTGATTGTGTTAAAAAACAAAAGGGAGGTGGCAAGAAAACCGTTGATCATCACGATGGATTTGGAAGTGAAGAACAAGATCAGATTGATCAAAAAATTGATGATGCATGTGATGCATTGAGTAATGAAGAACGAAAAAAATTAAAAGAAATTGTTCAAAAATTACTTGATGATGATACCATTCAAGATTTATCGCGTGGAGATGGTTCAGGTGGTCTTGTAAAAATAATGAATGTAACAGATGTTATCAAGAAAAGAAAATGGGAAACTGTTATTAAAAAGTGGGCAGAACAGTTTTTGAGACACAAAGACAAAAATATGGAACAATGGGCGCGAATCAATAGAAGATTTGTAACATTAAGTAGAGATATGTTTATTCCCACAGAAATGGAAACTGATAATTTTGAAAAGGAAAAATGGAGAATAAAAGTTTTGTTTTTTCTTGACACTTCTGGTAGTTGTGCCCATCTTGCTGAAAGATTTTTCAAGGCTGCAAAATCTTTGCCTGAAGATCGATTTGACATAAATTTATGTTGCTTCGATACTCGTGTATATGAAACTGACTTGAAAAGTGGCAAATTATATGGATTTGGTGGTACATCATTTCATATAATTGAAGATTATATTCAACAATTTAAAAAGAACAAAAATAAAAATAGATATCCAGATGCAGTATTTCTAATAACAGACGGTTATGGTACGCCGGTTAATCCTGAGTTTCCAAAACGTTGGTATTGGTTTTTAAGTGAAAATTATAAAGCATGTATACCCAAAGAATCTAACATATATAACCTATCTGAGTATGAATGAACAAACCTATATGAAGCTACAAGATGCAGTTAAACGTCCTGTCTTGACTAAGGAAAAGATTAATCGTGAAAACAAACACTTTAAGCGTGTTGTTGATCGATATGAACGTTGGTGTAAGGAAGATGGATGTCATGAACTTCGTGAAACCTATGAATCCGATATCATTGATTGCATATTTGAGCATGATATGGATGGATATCATCTTGCTGAATTTTTGAAGGAAAAGGTTTATCTTGAACCAAACAGTGAACTCGTAGATATTCTTGACGATGTTAGCACCATCAAAGATAGTATTAGTAGGGAGATTCTTGGTCAATGGGTAAAAGAGAATTTTCTTGAGATTCCAAATGATGTAATTGGAAAGAAAGTGAATGCCAAACAAAATTTCAGTAAGTATGAAAATCACTATATTACCACTATTAAACCAGAAACTTATGAAGTAACTATTAGTGATGATCCTAATAAACAAGGTGGATGGGTAATCCGATACGAGAACATTACAATTATATGAATATCGAAAAAACTTATAAATTATATATCAAAGAGAATATATTTGAATTGACAGAAGAAGAAATATCAGCTTTATACGAAACGTGTCGTAAAGCACTAAATATTAGTTATGTAGGACCAATACCATCAAAACCATTTGATAATCCTATTCCTGCACCAACATATCCTAATTGGCCTACTTATCCTAACTGGCCTAATTATCCAGAGATTGTTCCCTATAAGGATTGGTTGGTAAATGGAAATGGAACGGGTACAAATCCTTGGTCAATTCCAACCATAACTAGTACAGAAAATTTTTTTACTAATGGTACAAATTGGATTGTACATCCTGTAAATACAAATAATAATGAAACAGGAAGCAACAATATTACATTTAATAAACCTACAACTGTTTGAACTAACAAATATATAAAAATTATGGGTTGCGATATTCATCTTTATATTGAGTATAAGAGTAAAAATGTTGAATTTGATGGTTACAAAGAGAAATGGCAGTCTTTCGGACAACGAATTAATCCGGGGCGTAATTATGCAATGTTTGCTTTGATGGCAGGAGTTCGTGATTATGGAAATGAACTATCAGTGATTGTTCCACGACGTGGTATGCCAGAAGATGCTGCATACTATTCAAGTGGTGACAACAAAATTTATATCAGTGAAGAGAAATATGATGGTGAACACACTGTTACTATGGAACGAGCTAAGGATTGGGTTAAATCAGGTAGTAGCAAGTTCATCAATAATCAAGATGGAAAACCTACTTGGGTAACTAATCCTGATAATCATAGTCATAGTTGGTTGACTACCATTGAGTTTGAGACTATTATCAACAAGTATCTCGAATTGGAATCTGGTTGGCATAAAGATCGTGTTGCTGATCATATGACATTTGTGGAAAGAAATAATATCAAACCTGACAGTTGGGCATATACTCCTCCTGCAATGAATATTGAGCCGAAATACCAAGTTGTATTGGCTAGTATGAAGCGTTTTGAGGAACTTGGATATGATGCTCGTATTGTGTTTTGGTTTGACAATTGATTTATATGAAGTATAAGATTCCTAAGTGTTACTGGTGGTATTTTCCAGATGAAGATATGCGAGTATCTACCAGTAGAGAACCTACATATTTTCGTAGGTTTGTGATGTGGTTGTTGCATAATGCTGAATTTGTCATTGAATACAAGGAAGTTGACATTTGAGAATAGTTTCTATGACTGATGCAAATATTGAACATAGAGTGGATACACTATTAAAGAGTGGTAAGCCAATGGTTATTGCTGGTAGTTTTAATGATATAACTGAATTGACAGAACAACAGATTAGGCATTTTAAAACTGCTGAATATCTTTGGCATTTGCATCCACATAATAAAGAAGATAAGTATAAAGGAATGCATATGGGGGTATTACTAGATGAAAGTCTAAATTATGTTCATATGGTATTTGGTTCTATAGATTTTGTTAATCAAATAAGTGACGGAAAAAGATTATTATGAAAGAGGGAGATAAGTTTATTCATACTGATAGATTTGGAATTAAACACGAATTGACATATAGTGGAACCCGGCGTGAAATTAAGGGATGTGAATTTGAGTGTTTTTATGAAACTGGCAAGGAAGGATGTTGTTTCTTTACAGATAGTGAAGTAGCTAAGATGGAAAAGAAAGACTGATATGAATGCACTTGAAGCTTTAGATTCAATGCGTAATGGTGATACATTAACTACCAAAGACAGAATTGGATGGTTCAATATGAGTGGAAATTATATTAATTTTAGTTGTCCCGGTGACTATCCGTGTTGCCACGATGATTATTCTATATCAGACTTCTTAGAAATGTTCAGTGATAGTGAGTTTACAAAGAATTGATTTATAAGAAAAAGAAATAAGTTATGGAAAAATTTGATGAAGCGTTGGATAGTGCTAAGTTGCGTGTTATGGGATTGCGTGACGGTAATATTACACGAACAAAACTTGCATTGGAAGAAATTATTCACGCAATTGAATTACTATCAGATGAAGTGGCAAAGTTGAAAGAAAAAGACTGATATGACTATTACATTGACTTTTGGAACTTGGATGATACCATTTGGTATTACTGCAATTGCGTTTATAGTTGCGTGGGCAACAACTTTTTTCTTAGATGATTATTGGGGTATTGGGTCTGTTATTGCAATTTTTACTGGACTTGGAGCTAGTATAGCTAGTTGGATTACTTGGGGATTAATGTTACTATTAAAATAATATGAAGTTTAGAATTTTTAATAACCGAGGCGCATTTATGCCTGAACTCTGTTGTGGTAAACCTATGTGGACTACCTCTAATGGAGAAACTACACACTATGAACGAGAGTATAGTTTTTGGTTTAGTAGTTATTCAGTTGGTGATAAATTTCAATTGCATATTACCCCAAGTATTTACATAAATTTATGGAGCAAAGGAGTTCTTAGTGACGACTTGGGAAGTGTTAGTCATAGTTGTGGTATTGGAATTGCATTCTTAAACTGGAATGGTAGTTTTACATTCATGAGGTCGTTACATACAAAAACAACTGAAGAAGTTAATAAATGTTTAGAAAAAAACGGACTTCAACATAGGGTTTTATGAAAACTGCATACGAACTAATCACAGAATTCTATGGCATTCGTTGTGCGAAACGATCTGGGGTGCCACTGATCAATCATATAAATGAAGGATTGAAGATTCTGGATCGTTTGAATTGTTGTGATGCAACTAAACAAGCATATATTATTCATCCTATTGTTCAAGATGGAGAATCGTTAGCAAGAAATTATGAAAATGTTCAACATCTTGATGGTAAGACATTGATTTTTGCTATGGAATACCGCCGAACTGCCAATGCATGGTTGTGTGGTATGGAAAAGCCAAAGAATCCATTGTCTCCGTTGCATCAAGTCAATCAAATGTTAGTGGCTGACAAAATTCAAAATCGCAAAGACTTTGAAATATATCACAAAGATACACATGAAAACTCAACAGCATTAGCCCAGTATTTTGCTGATTGGTTAGGTGTATTGGGTGTTTCTGAGACAGACTATATCAAGTGGGTAGAACTTATAAAATAATATGACTGATAAACAATATATTAAAAAGTTAGAAGATGCTCTATATAAGTCACTTGCGTTGAATATTAATTGGGTATCTACTGCCTTATTCTCTGATTTAGAGTTTCATAGTGAACATGAGGAAGTTATTAAACAGGCTAAAGAAACATTAAAACTTTCCAAAAATCCAAAGATGCGCAAAATATGAAATTTAAAGTAAGTTATTACGATTACGATACGGATAAACATATCACGAAGGATTGCCATAGCATGGAATTTAAAGATGGTAATTTTTCATTTTACCCCGTAGATAATCCTGTTAAGATATATAAGGCTGTAATTATTGACCATCCTAAAGTTGCTATTTATCAAGACAGAGATCGTATGAAAATTATTGTTACAGGTTATCAATGTATGAAAGATGGTGGTTATTGGAGAACCGATACTATTATTGAAAATATATGAATAAAATAACATCTGATATAGAAAAAATCATTGAAGATGCAAAAGGTTGGGGATCGGCGTGGTATAGTCACGATGATAAAGTTCAATTAGATGGCACATTCTCAATTCAAGTATTGAGAGATATTGCGGATTTAGTTGAACGCCATATGAATGAACTTTCCAGCAAAAAGGATTGAGTATGAAACCAATTAAGTATAAAATATCTGAAAAAGAAGCTGTAGGATTGATTCCCAATAATTCCATACTCAATTGTTTTTTGATGTATGAAGATGTTGACGGCGGTAATTGTTTGATTTATATTCCGAGGCGAGTCAGCTATGTTGATTCAGATGGTGTAGCTGGCGTTGATGTAGGATGCGGCAGCTTATCATTTGCTAAAAAATCACCTAGAAAAGATTACTATGTTAAATCATCTAGTGATTATGTAAATCTAGAACCTAAAGATGCAAGATTAATAGAAAAATTGAAAATGTAAGGGAAGATTAATATGGTTATTAAAACTAAAACAATTAAAAAACCCCGAGAATTTCCATACCAACAATATACTGGTAAAGTTGGCCGTCATAAATTTGAAGCTAATTTATTTGAGGATGGTAGTGGATATTACGATGGAAAAATTGGAAAAGATAAAATTTGTGGTGGGGAAGATAATTTGGAGAATTGGCTTGATGAAGCTATGGAAATGAATGATTTTTATCATAATCTTGTTGACTTTCTGAAAGAAGTCAAATATTCTCGTAACAAGGATTAACATGACAACACAACAGCATTCATCTTACTTAAAAGTAAAAGAACTCATTATTACTGATTTAAAATCGGAAGCAAAAGATATAGTAAATCAACCAGTCAATAATTGGGCTGGAGATGGATATATGACTGATATTCAACTTAAGAAAAGAATAGAACACCGCAAAAAGTTGAAAAAGGGTTATAAAATGTTATTGGAAGCATTTAAATTATTGAAATATTGATATGACAACACAAGAACAAATTCAAAACGCTGAACTTGAGGTAAAATGGGTCAGGGAATACTCTACTAACGGTGACCCATTTCAGCAAAAAAAAGCGATGCAAAGCCTATTAGAGGTTATAAAAACCCTATCAAGTCATATTAATGATATGCAATGTAAAATTCAAAAATTGGAAGATGATTTACGGAGGAAATTAAATTAACGAAATATTGATATGACCCGTGAAGAAGAAATAGAATATAGACTTAAACAAATTGGTAATAGAATAATTGAACATGGACGAGATGCTGCATTAAAAGGAATATCCATTGATGATAATCCGTGGAAAGGATTTTCACATGAGTTCCATATTTGGCGAAATGGTTGGATATTTGAAAACAATTTGAAAAAAGAGGATTAATATGACCCGCAAGATTTTAAAGAACTATTGTTTTGAATTAGACAATTTTGAACGAGGTATAAACAAACGAATGCAGATTATTGTATCTGATTACAATTTGAAAAATGCTAAAAACCAAGTAACAAAAATGTTGGGTAAAATTGTATCTGATAAAATGATTTTAGATTTTTCAGAAAAGGATTGATATGACCAAAGCACAACTAAAAAAAATCAAAGAACTTGATGTATTTCTAAAACAAAGAAAGATGAAATTGCGGGGAAGTGATATTATTATGGGGTTTAATATGCATAAGTATGGAACTGAAAAGCATGTTCAACTAAATCTAGATATAGGATATATCAGAGGCAGCGACTCTAATATCGAAGAACTAAACGAAATACCAAAAATAAAAGAACATTATCACATTGACAAAAATGGAAAATTAAAATCATACTAATGATATGACCACACAAACACGAAAACATAGATTTTATGCGTGGTTACTCAAGCATTTGT
>VFQT010004390.1_pt1 | contig 11769 bp, 10 predicted proteins | sample 3512381 | NCBI WGS metagenome assembly VFQT01 (sample SAMN10412376, study PRJNA504923) | tailings metagenome | isolation source: Relicate 2 Philex TSF3 active mining site | place: Philippines: Tuba, Benguet | collected 2017-08-29 | reverse complement strand
CGTGCCAGGCCGGCGCGTCCCGTGCTAGGTCAAGGCCGGCGAGCAACAAGAAACGCGAGCGAGGCTGAGCAGCATGGCACACGTGGTCCTGATCGGAAATCTCCGCCAATACACCGGAGGCGTGACAGAGCTTGAAGTGCAGGCCAGCACCATCAAGCAGCTCTTTTCGCGCTTGTCGGAGCGTTTCCCGGAGATTGGTCCGCATCTGGAGGAGGGCATGGCCGTGGCCATCGACGGCCAGATCTACCAGGACGCCTTGTTCGAGCCGATCGGCGAGAACAGCGAGGTGCACATCCTGCCGCAAATCGCCGGCGGCTGAGCCGTCGCCGGCCGCATCAAGCGCGGCCGTTACGTGCGTCGGCCAAGGCCCGGTTGAACTCCGCGCCCAAGATCATGATCATGCCGCTCACCTGGAAGAAGATGAGCGCAGACAGGATCTGTGTCATGCCCGCGTAGAAACGGGTGTAATCGCTGATCGCGAGCCACTTCGAATACAACGCGGCCAGCACCAACCACAGGCCGAGGCTGACCAGCACGCCCGGCCATACGTCCCAGATCGTCCGCTTTCCGGCGACCAGCCACAGGTGATAGGCGAAGAGCTGCGCCAATGTCACGCAAAGTACGATCGTATAGCGCGTGGACGGCGAGAACAGGCCGTGTTCGATGAGCCACTGCACCGCGCTGGAATCGCTGCGGGCCGCAAGAGCAGGGCCGACGACGACTCCCCACGCAACAACCAGCATGCTTATGGCCGATGCGAGTACGAACAGGGAGCTTTGGCCGAGGCACCACAGATAATTGCGCGTCTCCTTGACACGGTAGGCGACATTGAGCGCCGCCCGCAAAGATTCGATCGCGGTCGTGGCGAACAGCAGCGACACCGCGGCACCCACCGTCAAAAGCCCGTACTGGCTCTGGCCCATGACCCGTTCGACCTCGGGCGCCAGCGCTTTCGCGACGGGCTCGGGTGCCGCATCGAACAGCTGTCCTACCGCGAACGCCGCGAGATCGCGTCCGCCGATCGTACCGGCCAGCGCGCCCAGAAAGATGCTGAACGGGAAAAGCGACAGCAGAAACGAGTAGGCGATCGCGCCTGCCATCGAGAATCCGCTATCCTCGAAAAGCTTCCAGAGCGCGCGGCGCAATGTCCCTAGTCTGCGTTGCATCCCTGTCCTCCTCGGCGGGGCGGCTCCCTGCATCCCGCACCGGTCGGTCTCAGCCCAAGAGGCCCTCGAAAACCACGGCGTGCTGCATGCATTATGTCGCTTGATTTGCCAACGGGCGGCACCATAATCCGCTCCGTCACAAAGATGGGTGCACGACGCCCACAAACTCGAAGGAAACGCCATGGACCTCACTCGCCGTCAATTCGGAATTGGCGCCTCACTCGCGGCTGCGGGCACTGTACTACCTACGGCCAGCATGGCGGCTGGCCTGTCCGCGGAAGCCGAAAAGGCCCTGTACGAGGCGGCAAAGAAAGAAGGTGAGCTGACGTGGTACGACGCACACCACGCGGTGGTACAGGCTGAGGCCATCGGCAAGGCGTTCTCCGAGAAGTATCCCGGCGTCAAATGCAACGTCGTACGCACGACGGCCAACGTGGCATTTCAGCGCCTCAACCAGGAGTTCAAGGCTGGCGGACCGCAGTGCGACGTCCTGTCCTCGACCGACATCAGTCACTCGATCACGCTCAAGGAAAAGAAGCAGTCCGAGAAGTTCATTCCCGCGAATGCGGCGACGGTCATCGACCAGATCCGCAACATCGATCCGGACGGCTACTTTCACGTGACCTCCATCGGCACCATCGGCGTCACGTACAACAGCGCGAAGGTGAAGGGCGCAGATGTCCCCAAGAAGTGGACCGATCTCCTCGATCCGAAGTGGAAGGACCAAGTTTCGGTCGGACATCCCTCGTTCTCGGGTTACGTGAGCATCTGGGTGTGGGAGATGCAGCGGCTCTATGGATGGGACTACTTCAACAAGCTCAAGGCTAACAATCCGCAGATCGGCCGCTCGATCCAGGACACGCTGACCCATCTGCGCTCCGGCGAGCGCGCGGTCGCGGCCGGTTCCTTCGCGACGGCGCTCGAGGCGAAAACCAAGGGCGAGCCGATCGACGTCTCCTATCCGGAGGATGGCACGGTCATCATCGTGGCGCCGTCATGCATTCCGAAGGGCGTCAAGCATCCGAACGCTGCCAAGCTCTTCATGGAGTTCTTGTGCAGCCCCGAGAACAGCAAGATCTCCGCCGACTATTTCGGCGAATCGATCCACTCGTCCGTGAAGAGTAAGAGCGGCGTCGATCTGGCGAAGATCAAGACGATGATCGCGCCTCCCGACAAGCTCAAGAAGGAGCTGCCGGAGGTGAAGGAGAAGTGGCGCGACACGTTCGGCGTCTAGGATTCAGACATCCCGCCGGCCCTGGCCGGCGGGACCGATTCTGACCGCCCCAAACAAGGCACGCTCCTTCATGACCGATATCACCGCCACCCAGGGCGCCGCGGGCACGCTGCCCGGCGCTCCCAAAGGGGCGCGCAGCTTCGACTGGTCGCTGCTGATCTGGCTCCTCTTCGCCGCCATCCTGGTGGTGATCGTCGTCAACCCGATCTTCCGCCTGGTCTGGGCAAGCATCGAGCACGAGGACGGCGGCCTGACGCTCGCCAATTACGTGTCGGCATACGGCCGACAGCGCTATTGGCAATCGCTGATCAACACGCTGTTGATGGGCGGCGGCACAGCATTGCTCGCGGCGGTGCTCGGCGTGCCGCTGGCGTGGGCCTGTGTGCGCACGGACATGCCTGGACGCGGTTTCGTGAGGCTTTGCGTGCTGGCGGCCTTCATCATCCCGCCCTACCTGGCGGCCGTCGGCTGGGTGCTGCTGGCAGGGCCGAACTCGGGCTGGCTCAACCGGGCCTGGATGTCTCTGACCGGCGCGGAATCCGGCATCTTCAACGTCTACTCGCTGGGCGGCCTCATAACGATCATGGGGCTGCACCTGTTCTTCTTCATCTTCATCTTCACGAGTTCGGCCTTGGAGCTGATCTCGTCGGAGATGGAAGACGCGGCGAACGTGCTGGGTGCCGGGCCGGTCAAGACCGCGTTCAAGGTGACGTTGCCGTTGATCCTGCCGGCCATCCTGGGTGGCATCATCATCATCTTCCTGCAGTCCATCGCGTTGTTCGGCGTGCCGGCGATCATCGCCATCCCCGCGCGCTATCCCGTGGTGACGACGCAGCTCACGGAGTTCTTCTCGAACAATCGCGTGGATCTGGCCGCCGCCTACGCGATACCGCTGCTGCTGATCACGGTCGCAATGCTGGGCATTCAGCGCAAGATCCTCGCGCGGAAGGGCTTCACCGTCGTTGGCGGCAAAGGCGGCGAGCGGCGTATCGTGCGGCTCGGCAAGTGGCGATGGGTGATGTTCGGCTATGCCATGCTGGTGGCGATGCTGGCGGTCTTCATGCCGCTACTCGTTCTCATCCAGGCTGCCTTCTCGAAGGCGTGGAGCCGCGGCTTCTCGCTGGACAACCTCACGCTCGACCACGTGAAGTTCATCCTCTTCGAGCATCAGGGCGCGCTGCCCGCCTTGACGAAGAGCATTCTCTACGCCTCGATCGCCGCATTCTGCGCGCTGGCCCTGGCGCTCGTCATCGCCTACGTGGTGCGGCGCAACCTGCTGCGGTTCGGTCAGGTGCTGGCGTTCCTCTGCATGGCACCGTTCGTCATCCCCGGCATCATCCTGGCCATCGGTTTCTACGCCGCTTACGCCCCGCCTCCGCTGCTGCTCGCTGGTACGGGTCTCATCATCGTCGTGGCCTTCACCACGCGGCTGTTGCCGATCGCCTACCAGAACAGCGCGGCAGGCGTCGCCTCGATCCACGCCGAGATGGAGGAGGCGGTGCGCATCCTCGGCGGCACACGGATGACGGCGATCCGCCGTGTCGTGGCCCCCTTGCTCAAGCGCTCGCTGGTGGGCGCCTGGATCCTGATCTTCGTTCCGGCCTGCCAGGAACTGTCTACGGCGATCTTCCTGTCGGGACCGCACAACCGTGTGCTGTCCGTTCTCATCTTCGATTTCTCTGAGGAAGGCCGATTCGAGCAACTCGCCGTGCTCGGCGGTCTCTTGCTCATCATCACCGTCATCATCGTCACGATCGGCTTCCGCATCGTGGGACGCGACTTCATGCTCAGGAGAGACCAGTAGAATGCCGGTTGTGCACCTCAAAGGCCTGACCCGAGCCTTCGGCACGTTCAAGGCCGTCGACGACGTCGACCTCGAAATCGCGGACGGCGAGTTCCTGTCGCTGCTCGGCCCTTCGGGCTGCGGCAAGACGACGACGCTGCGGATGATCGCCGGTTTCATCGACCCGACCGGCGGGACCATCGACGTCGATGGGCGCGTGCTGTCCTCGGCTTCGGGCTCGCTGCCTCCGGAAAAGCGCGGCATGTCGATGATCTTCCAGAGTTACGCAATCTGGCCGAATATGACGGTCGCAGAAAACGTCGGCTTCGGTCTGGAGATCCGCAAGGTTCCCCGCGAGGACGCCAAGAAGCAGATCGCCGAGGTTCTCGACGTCGTGCAGATGGGGCACCTCGCCAACCGCTACCCGGCCGAGCTTTCGGGTGGGCAACAGCAGCGCGTCGCCCTCGCACGCGCCATCGTCGTGCGGCCTGCCGTGCTGCTGCTCGACGAGCCGCTGTCCAACCTCGACGCCAACCTGCGCGAGGAAATGCGGTTCGAAATCCGCCGCCTGCACGAGCAGATCCGGATCACCACCGTCTACGTCACGCACGATCAGGCGGAGGCTATGGCGACGTCCGACCGGATCGCGGTGATGAACAAGGGTCGCATCGAGCAGGTGGATGCGCCCTACACGGTCTACACGCGGCCGAAGACACGCTTCGTCGCAGGGTTCATCGGCCGCACGAACTTGATCACGGGCCGGAAGAACGGCGGCGATCTGGTGTTCGACGGATTCGGCGTGCCTACGGCGAGCATCGTCGGGGGATTGCCAGCGAACGGGGAAATCGACTTCTCGGTACGCCCACAGAGCCTGAAGCTGGTGCGCGATACGGCCGGCGTCGGAAGCGACCGCCTGGCCATCGCCGGCAGCGTCGGTCATCGGACGTTCCTCGGGGAATACTGGGACTACACCTTCGACGTCGCGAACTCCGGACTGAAGCTGAAAGTGGCCGCACCTCCATCCGATGTTTTCGAGGTGGGCAGCCCTGCAGTCCTGGCGCTTGACCCGGCGCTTATGGTGGCGCTCGAATAATAGCCGAAGACGCAACAGTTTTTCCCGATATCCCGAGACGCCAAGGAGCGCCCCATGGACACCGGCACGCCGAAGATGATCGCGCGCAAGGAGAACGGCATCGGCTGGATGATCTTCAACCAGCCCGAAAAGCACAACGCCGTCTCCTATTCGATGTGGGTTGCGATACCAAAGATCATGGCCGCGTTCGAGGCGGATCCGGAGGTACGCGTCATCGTGATGCGCGGCGCAGGTGAAAAGGCCTTCGTTTCGGGTGCGGACATATCGGAGTTTGAGGACAAGCGCGGCAGCGAAGAGGCCGTGAAGACGTACAACGCGGCCGGCGATCTCGCCTCAGAGGTGATCTCGGGCGCGAGCAAGCCGGTGATTGCGATGATCCAGGGCCTGTGCGTGGGTGGCGGCGTGGCACTTGCGCTCAACGCCGACATCCGCATCTGCGGCGCCAATTCGTACTTCGCGGTTCCCGCAGCGCGGCTCGGGCTGGGCTATCGCTATTCGGGCCTCAAGCGGCTGGTCGATCTGGTCGGCCCGTCCTACGCAAAAGAGATCTTCTTCACGGCAGGGCGCTTCACAGCCGACGAAGCGCGCATGATGGGGCTCGTCAATCGCGTGGTCGCGCCCGAGGAGGTCGAGAAGGCGACGCTCGAGATGGCCTCACGCATCGCGGAGAACGCCCCGCTGACGATCAAGGCCGCCAAGATGGCCGCCAATGCCGCGGCGATGGATCGGGCGGACCGCGATATCGACGCCATCGACGCCGCCGTCGCTGCCTGCTTTGCCAGCGAGGACTACATCGAGGGACGGCGCGCCTTCATGGAGAAGCGCAAGGCGCAGTTCAAAGGTCGGTGAGGCGTCCGATTCGGCCAGGTCCGAGTGCGTGAGGGAGCTGACGGATGTCGCAAGCGATGCTCGTCGGCTCTCTGATGCGGCGGCTGCCGTTCTTCTACGGCTGGGTGATCCTGGCCTGCGTCTGCCTCGCCTCCATCGCGCGGACAGGACCGGCGGTGGCAACGCTGTCACTGTTCGTCGAGCCGATGACGCGAGAGTTCGGCTGGTCTCGGGCAGCGTTATCCGGGGCCGTCTCGCTGGGGGGTGTTCTGGCCGCGCTGTCGTCGCCATATATCGGCAGCCTTCTGGACCGCAGCGGACCTCGCTTGATCCTCTGCGCGGCCGTGATCACAACGTCGGCGACGATCCTACTGCTGTCGCAGATCCACTCGCTCGTCGCCTTCTACGCACTGTTCTGCATCGCCCGGCTCAACTTCGCGGGACCGTTCGATCTCGGCATCTACGGGGCTGTGAGCAATTGGTTCGTGGCGCGCCGTGCGCTCGCCACCTCTCTCGTGACGCTCGCGGGCATGGCGGGGCTGGTGATCATGCCGCTCATCGGTTACTTCGCGATGCAGGCCTACGGCTGGCGCGCCGGCTGGCTGGCGGTGGGTACGGCCGTGCTCGTCATCGGTCTGCTGCCTTGCTGGATTTTTCTCGTCCGACGCCCCGAGGATCTGGGGTTGCGGCCGGATGGTGCCGCCGCACCGCCGGTACCCACCGCAGCAGATGGGCGTCCGGCAGGAGCAACGGGTGTCGAGGAACCGGACTTCACGCGCGGTGAGGCCATGCGCACGCGGGCGTTCTGGATGCTCGCCTTGTTCACGGCAATGGTCTACCCGGTGCAGGCAGGTGTGAGCCTGCATCAGGCCGCACACCTCGTCGAATCGGGGCTGAGCCCGGCAATCGTCGTTTCCACGGTCACCGTATTCTCGCTCGGCTCTGCCGCACTGGGACTCGCTTTCGGCGGGCTCATTCGCTGGATCGGCGTGCGCGCGTCGCTGCTGCTGACGGGGGCCTTCCTGGCGACGGGCGCGGCGACGATGGCGGCCGTTTCGACGCCGACACAGGCGATGATCGCCGCCACGCTATTCGGCATGGGCGTGGGCGGCATGCATACCGTGCTGCCCGTCGCATGGGCCGACTACTTCGGGCGTAAAAACTATGGTGCAATTCGGGGCGTCTCGCTGACGATCCAAGTGACGGCGCAAGCAGCCGGCCCGCTCCTGTCCGGCGTCTTGCGCGATCTCACCGGCAACTACCTGCTGTCACTCGGTTGCTTCACCGCCTTTGCGGGCCTCAGCATGCTCGCGGCCTTGCTGGTCAAAGCACCCGCCGCGCTTCGCCGCGACTGACCCGATTCAGAACGCTTGTGGCGGAAGGCCGCCGCCGTCCACGACGATCGTCTGGCCCGTCGTGAAGGCCGCGCCGTCGGAAACGAGGAAGCCGACCGCCGCAGCGATCTCCTCCGGCAGTCCGTGCCGGCGCATCGGGATCTCCTTGGCGCGTTCGCGCAAGCCGGCGTCGACGTCGTTGTAGCCGGCGCGGATGGTCGAGCTGATCGCGCGATCGGTACGGATCGAGCCGGGGCAGACCGCGTTGACCGTGATCCCGAGTGGCGCGACGTCCAATGCAATGGACCGCGTCATGCCGATGATGGCGGCCTTCGATGCGGAATAGACGGCGCGTTGTGGCAGGGCGTACATACCTGCGACCGAGGAGATGGAGACGATGCGTCCCCACTTCTGGGCCTTCATGTAGGGCATCGCGGCCTGGATCATCATGAACGCGCCACGAGCGTTGATACCCATCACGCGATCCCATTCCGCCACGGCGATCGTTTCGACCTCGCCGCGATCGTTGCCATGCGGCGCACCGGCGTTGTTTACGAGGATGTCGATGCCGCCGTGCCTGTCCACGGTCTCGGCAACGAGGCGCTGACAATCGGCTTCGACGCGCACATCGCCCAGCGCCATGGAGGCATCGCCGCCGCTCTTCCTGATTCCATCGACGAGTGCTTCGATGCCACCCCAGGCGGGGCCGTCACGTTTCACGGTATTGTCGTTGTCGGCACCTTGCGGTGCGACGTCCGACACGACGACCGCCACGCCCGCACGCGCGAGTTCCCGCGCGATCGCACCGCCGATTCCGTTCTCCTTGCCGCAGCCCGTGATGAGCGCGACGCGCTTGCCTGCCATGATGGATCTCCGCCCGCCGTTTTTCTCCAACCGCCGCGATCGTGTCGCGGCGTTGCAGCATTGTGACCATCGAAGCGTCGAGCGCGCAACACGTCGGGGTTCGCCGGTCTCGCTGGCAAGGACCGGACCGGCATCGCGCGCCGGACTGCCACTGCCGTGGCGACGCTTTGGCCTGGCCTGACGCGGCCAAGCCCCACGGTCCCGGATTGGACGGCGAAGGACTAAGGTCCCGATCAGGATCTGAGCTTGGTTTTCATCCGGTCGCGACGGGCAGGCGGGGCCGGTCGCGCTTCAGCGTTTGCCGGCCGCCTCGCGCTTGCGGATCTCCCGCAATTCGGGGTCCATCTTGTCGAAGGCGATCAGCGGCGCGAACGTCTGGAAAATGCGGTTGGTCACCCGGCCGCGATGGCGAAAGTAGACCCAGAGCTTGTCGAGGTGACTGCCCAGCTTGACCTTCTGCGCGTAAGCCGTCTGGCCCGACTGGTACTTGCGGGCCCCATGCGCGAGTGCGAAACGGACGCCTTCCATCCAAGCGAGGAAGAAGAGGTTGTAGTCGCGGCCGATCGGGTAGCGCATTCCCCAGAACTTATCGATGATGCGGTCTTTCTCGACGAACATGAGTTTGTAGGCGAGGAGTTGTCCGTCGACACGGCACAGGATCCAGACCGCTCGGTCGCCCAGCGCCTCGTCCACGTTACGGAAGTAGTCGGGGGTCAGTTGCTCGAAATCCCCGTAGTCGAAGCGGCTGTTGCGCCGTGTCTCTTCGTACAACTCGAAGATCTGCTGCTCCAGCCCCGCGATCGACCGGGTCACCTCGATGTCCACCTTCGGGCGCGCCTTGAGCTTGCGTCGCAGCGTCGAACGATTGTTGGCGGACAGGCTCTGGACGTATTCGTCTTCGGTGCGAAAGGGGAGGTCGAGCACGCAGACGGGCAGGCTGGCGATGCGCGCGAAACCGGCATCTGCAATGGCGGACGACAATGGCCCCACTTCCGCGTCGGCCAAGTCCTTGATGGCGAGCAGTGGGATTCGATCCTCGGCGGCCTTACGGTCCAGTCCCGCCAGGAGCGCCCGCATGATATCACCGCGCTCGCCCGCGTCGGCGTCCGGCTCGAAGCCCAAATGGCAGCGATCCGCGAGGGGAGAGCCGAGCCCCATTACGGGCAGGCCCACCAGACGGGGGGCTTTGGCATAAAGCCAGTCACCGACCGGGCGCCAGCGACCCTGCAACGGCATGTCCAGTCGGTACGTAACGTGGAAGACGGGCGCGGCCGCGACGATGCGGTCCCGCCGGCGGACTGTGATCGCCTCGAAACGGAAGCCGGGGAGCGGTGCCTTCTCCACGGCCGCGTAATACGCCCAGCCTTCCGCATCATCCGGAAAAAGGCGCTCCCAATCGGCCTCGGAGATCGAGGCCACGCCGGGCACATGCTCGACAACGAGATCCTGGCTGGCAGTGGTCGTCACGCGCATCTCCGTCGATGCGCGGCCCCTTAGCGGCGCCGCGCGATCGTGTTGTCTGTGAACTGCCTTCGTACGCTGGACGCTATGCCGTCGCCCGGCGAGGCGTCACTCCGCGGCGCTGATCTGAACAGGCGCCACGGGCGCGACCTCCTGCAAGCCGATGGCTTTCACGAGATCCTGCGCGAAGCGAACGGTCCGCTCGACGACGACGTTCCGTTGCCGGTCGAGCGTGACCAGATGATAACTGTCCTCGAGCACCAGCATGTCCACCGGACCGGCCAGTTTGCGCTGGAGGTACATGGCGTTGCTCAAATCGGCGATATCGTCTTCTCGCGGATGGATGACGAGCGCCGGAGTCTTGATCTCAGGTAGCTCTCTGCGCACCACCTTCGCCAGACTGTTGAAGTGCGCGAAGGCCCGAAGTGGCGTGCAAAAAACGCCCGCCTGGGTGCTGTCCCCGCTCAACATGCTCCGGACGACAAAGGCGCGAATCCGCTCGTCCTTGATCCCATAGGGCTCGTGTTCGGGCAGATTTATGTGAAGCTTGAGCGGCGTGGGATAAACGAAGCGCGGGATATGTGCGTACCACGGCATCGACCAGCCGTTGAGCCAGATCGTCGGCGCGAAAAACGTCAGTCCCTGCACCTTGTCGGGATGCCGATGCGCCAGATGGGCGGCCAGCAAGCCTCCCATCGAGAGGCCGCCGGCAATGACGACGTCGCAGTGGGCGCGCAAGCGCTCGAGTGCCGTCTCGACGCTCGCGTACCATTCGCGCCACGTCGAATTCTGAAGGTCGAGCACGCTGGAACAGTGCCCGGCGAGTTGGCAGCAGTGCACGGTGTAGCCCGCGCGCGCCAGCCCTTGCGCGACGAAACGCAACTCCATCGGCGTACCGCCGAGACCATGCACCAGAAGGAAGCCTACTCTGCCTCCGTGGTGGAACGTACTCGTGTCGCGACTCGTCATTTATTGTTCTATTTCCGGTTACTGGCGACGTACATTAGATCAGCATATCACCATTGCCGCCGCACTGGCTACATCTGCCGTCGGCTGCTCATCCAAGCTGCCGACGGCGTGTTCTTTCCCGTTCGTTACTGTGCTGTCGCGCGATGCAGCACCTGATCCAGCAGACGCATCGCCAAATCGATCTCCGCCCTTGAGATGTGGAGGTTCGGCGCGAATGTGACGACGTTCTTGTAGTAACCGCCGATATCGAGAACGAGGCCGTACTTGCGGCCGTCGATCTCCAGATCGCCCTTCAGGGCCTCGTCGACCATCAGGTCCGTAATACGCTTCGACGGTGTGAAGCTATCGTGCGGCTCGCAGATTTCCATCCGAAGTGCCAGGCCGAGGCCGTCGACGTCGCCGATGCATTTATGGCGCTGCTGCAACTCGCGCAAGCCCTCCAGGAAATAAGCACCACTCTCACGGACCATCGTCTCGTAGTCCGTTTCCGAGGTCATGCGCATGACCTCGAGTGCGACGCCCGTTCCCATCGGGTTGGCGTTGAAGGTCGAGTGCGTCGAGCCCACGGGGAACGTCTGGGGATTGATGAGTTCCTCACGCGCCCAGAGGCCGGACAGCGGATTGAGACCGTTGGTGATCGCCTTACCGAAGACGATGACGTCGGGCGTCACACCGAAGTGCTCGATCGACCAGAGCTTGCCGGTGCGGTAGATGCCCATCTGGATCTCGTCGACGACGAGCAGAACACCGTGCTGGTCGAGCACCTTCTTCAATTCGGAGAAGAAATTCATGGGCGGCAGAACGTAGCCGCCCGTGCCCTGCAGCGGTTCCACGTAGAACGCGGCATACTCGCACTGACCCGCCTTGGGATCCCACAAGCCATAGTATTCGCTCTCGAAGAGGCGAGCGAACTGCTGCACGCAGTGATGGCCATACTCTTCCTTCGTCATCCCCTTGGGGCCACGGAAGTGGTACGGGAACGGGATGAATTGTGCGCGATCCCCGAAATGGCCGTAGCGGCGGCGGTAGCGATAGGA
>VFQT010004389.1_pt1 | contig 11769 bp, 10 predicted proteins | sample 3512381 | NCBI WGS metagenome assembly VFQT01 (sample SAMN10412376, study PRJNA504923) | tailings metagenome | isolation source: Relicate 2 Philex TSF3 active mining site | place: Philippines: Tuba, Benguet | collected 2017-08-29 | reverse complement strand
CAAGCACCTTGTCGAGGCGGCAGCGTTCGACGTTGAGCAGCTTGCCGCGCAGCGGAAGGATCGCCTGGTGGACGTGGTCGCGGCCGCCCTTGGCGCTGCCGCCTGCACTGTCGCCTTCGACGATGAAGATCTCGGTGCGCTCGACATCGTTGCTCGAGCAGTCCGCGAGCTTCTGCGGCAGGGCGTTGTCGCCAAGCGCGCTCTTGCGGCGGATGAGGTCGCGGGCGCGGCGGGCGGCTTCTCGCGCCTCGGCGGCGAGCACGGCGCGCTGGCAGATCTTCTTGGCTTCGGCAGGATTCCGGTCGAGCCACGCGGCGAGTTCCTCGCCCACGGCCTGGCTCACGAAGCCCTCGATCTCCTCGTTCAGCAGCTTTTCCTTGGTCTGGTTGTTGAACTGCGGGTTGGGCAGCTTGACGCTGATGACCGCGGCCAGACCTTCGCGGAGGTCATCACCGGTGGGCACGAGGTCCTTGATCAGGCCCTTCTCGCGCGCGTAGCCGTTGATGACGCGGGTCAGGGCGGTCTTGAAGCCCACCACGTGGGTGCCGCCGTCAGGATTGCGGATGTTGTTCCCGAAGGCGAGCAGGTTCTCGTTGGTGCCATCGGTGTACTGCAGCGCGATGTCTGCGCGCAGGCCGCGCGATTCATCCACGCGCGAGATGCCGATGCAGCTCGAGACCGTGGTGCGCCCGGAGTTCAGGAACTGCACGTACGCGCGGATGCCGTCCTGGTCGTGGAACACGACGTCGCGGACGCGACCCGATGCATCGACGCGCTCGTCGACGAGGCGGATCTTGACCCCCGGATTGAGGTACGCGAGCTCGCGAAGGCGGAACTCCAGCGTTTCGAAGCGGAAGTTCGTGTCGGGAAAGATCTGCGTGTCGGGCAGGAACCGGATGGTGGTCCCGCGTTCGGCGGGCGGCAGGTCGGCGCGAACCTGGTGCAGGGGGTGCGTGACCTTGCCGCGCTCGAAGCCGATGCTCCACTGCACGCCGGCCTTGCGGACGATGACCTCGGTCCACTCGCTGAGGGCATTCACGCACTTGACGCCGACCCCGTGGAGGCCGCCCGAAACCTTGTACGCATTGTTGTCGAACTTGCCGCCGGCGTGCACTTCCGTCAGGATCACCTCGACCGCGGGGCGGCCGTTGATCTTGGGGTTCTCGTGCTTCATCGGGTCGACCGGCATGCCGCGGCCGTCATCCGACACGGTGCAGCTGCCATCAACCCCGATGCGAACGTCGACGCTGGTCGCGAAGCCCGCCATGGCTTCGTCGATGGCGTTGTCCACGCACTCGTAGACCAGGTGGTGGAGGGCGTTCAGGCCGGTTCCGCCGACGTACATCCCGGGGCGCTTGCGGATCGCCTCGAGACCCTCGAGGACCTGGATTTCCTCGCTGGTGTACTTCTCCGGTGCGGCTGTGGTGGAGTCGGTTGGGGTGGTCTGCTCGGTCATGGACCCTGCGCCTTGGGGGCTGAATGGGGGGTGAAATGCACCCCGCCGGGGAGCCCCGAAAGTGTACCGGGAAGGGGGGTGCAGGGCATCATCGCCGAGGATGCGCGGAGCCCGGGATTTCCGGCGCAAGATCGGTGCCCGGACGAGCGATTCGATGGACTATTCTCTGCAGGCCTTCGCTCGTCATGGACGATGAGTTTGGGCTTGGACACGGAGGTCTGGCCATGGATCGAACGCAACGCTCGGGGATCGAAGGACGCGACCACGCCGGCGATGCCCATGGGATGGGCGAACCGCTCGGACCCGATGCATCGCTGCCTCGATACGACTTGGTGGCCGATGGCGCAGCATCGAGCGTGGCGCGACGATCGATCCTCCTGATGGGCATGGGCCTCTTGGCCGCGTGCACCACGGCGCCCACGACCTCGAGCACCTTCCTCGTGCCCGATCCGATCTGGCCTGATCCGGCCCGGCCGAACGGCCCCGCGCCGCGCGTGGCCACCGAACCCGCAGCCACCGGATCCGCATCGACCAACGTTGCCCCTGATCCCAACGCCAAGGCCGTCGATGGTGTGATCCCGCGCGCCCGCTGGGCCCGCGGCACGCCCGACACCAAGGACCTGAACAAGATGATCGTGCCCATCAAGTGGATCACGATCCATCACGATGGCCTGGATTCGCCGATGACCGAGACGAGCATGGATGCCTCGGCGGCGCGCATCGAGTGGATCCGCTGCGGCCACCGCGGTCGCGGCTTCAGCGACATCGGCTACCACTACATCGTCGACCGCTCCGGTCGCGTTTGGGAAGGCCGCAACATTCGTTGGCAGGGCGCACACGTGTCCAAGCACAACGAGCAGAACATCGGCATCCTGGTGATGGGGAACTTCGACATCCAGAAGCCATCACAGCAACAACTCGACGGCACACGCCTGCAGGTCCGCAAGCTGCTCGCGCAATACAAGCTGAGCCGCGGACGCGTGCTCACGCATCGTGAATGGGCCGGCGCCAAGACCGCCTGCCCGGGCAAGCACCTGCAGGCCGCCGTCGACGAGGCGCGCCGCAAGAACACCTGGTGGGGCTGAATCAGTCGTTCGGCTGGTGGCGGCTTGGATCAGCGGGCGGTTCGTCGGGCAGCCCGGCTGCACGGCGCAGGCCGCGTTCGGCACGATCGTCATCCTGCTTGAGCAGTGATTCGAGCTGGTCGTCGCCGCGCTCCTGGCGTTGCACGAGCTTCCAGGCGAGCCATGCCACGGCGAGCATGCTGAGCGACATCAGGAGCAGTGACCAGATCATGGGTTGGCCTCGTTGAACCAGGGGCGCAGCACGCGATACGCCGCGCGGAAGCGATCGATCGGCAGGAGGTTGCCGCCGGATGGACGGCATGCGTCCTGATCGCGCAGGTGGCGCGTGGCGTGCGCGGCGTCTTGCCAGGTTCCCGCGCCGATGCCGGCGAGCAGCGCCGCGCCGTACGCGCCGCCGTCGGTGACCTGCACGGTGCTCGTGGGCACGGCGAAGGCATCGGTCAAGAGCTGTCGCCACCACGCGCTGCGCGCGCCGCCGCCCGAGAGCCGGATCGATCGCGGCGTGAGCCCGATCGCGCGCATGGCATCGAGCCCATCGACGAGCCCCATGGTGATGCCCTCGACGACGGCGCGGACCAGATGCGCGCGCGTGTGTGCCGGTGTGAGGCCGAGGAACGCGCCACGGGCGTGCGGATCGGCGTGCGGAGATCGCTCACCGCTCAGGTAGGGCAGGAAGACGAGGCCATCCGCGCCGGGCGCGACCGAGGCCGCGAGTTCCAGCATGCGCGGGTACGCATCGACCCCGTCCTGCGCGGCGGCGCTCGCGAGGTCGGGCGTGAGCGCGCCACGCGCCCACTGCAGGCTGCCGCCTGCGCTGAGCATCACGCCCATCAGGTGCCAGCGACCCGGGATCGCATGGCAGAACGCGTGGAGATTGCCATCGGGGCTTGCGCGCCACCGGTCGCCTGCGGCGAACACCACGCCGCTCGTGCCGATCGTGCAGCTCACCTGGCCGTCATCGATGATGCCGGTGCCCAGGGCCTGCGCAGCCTGGTCGCCGGCGCCAGCCACGATCGGAAGGCCAGCAGGAAGGCCCGTTGCCGAGGCCGCGGCCGAGCTCAGGTGCGCGCATGGCTCGTGCGACTCGTGCAGCGTGCCCAGGCGATCCATCGAAAGCCCGAGATCGCGGCACATCGGTTCGCTCCACCGACGGTTCGCGCAGTCGAGGAAGAGCATGCCGCTGGCATCACTTACGTCGGTTGCCGCGGTGCCTGAGAGCGCGAAGCGAACGTCATCCTTGGGCAGGAGCACATGGCGCGCCGCACGCGCGATGGCGGGCTCGTGCTCCAGGACCCACGCCCACTTCGGCGCCGTGAAGCCCGGCAGCAGTCGATTGCCGGTGCGCGCGATGAGCTCGGCCGTGCCGATCGATCGTTCCAGCCGCTCGCACTGCGGCGCGCTGCGCTGGTCATTCCACATGATCGCGGGTGCAAGCGGTTCGCCGTCGTGGCCAACCAGGCACAGGCCGTGCATCTGCCCGGTGAGGCCCAAGGCCTGCACGCCCGCGGCACGGGGATGGGCTCCGAGCTCGCGCAGCACCTCGATGGCTGCACGGCGCCAGATCCTGGGATCGGTCTCTGCCCAGCCTGCGCGCGGCGTGTCGAAGGCATACTCGCGCGCGGCCGAGGCGACGACGGCACCATCGGGCGCCACGAGCAGCGCCTTCATCGAACTGGTGCCGACATCAAGGCCGATCAGCATGGGGCCACTCTAGCCGCCCTCACCGCCGGATGACGCTTGCGGGATCGGCGATCAAGTCATGCATCGCCACGACCTTGATTGCGGGGGCGAGCCTGAAGCCGCGGTCGACCGGCGACACCACCGTGATGCCATCGAGTCCAAGCGTTTCGATGGCACTGCGCATGGATGGCGTGATGCGAGGCGCATCGGTCCGCTTGACTTCGACGCCCCAGCGCTTGCCCTTGGCCAGCAGCACGAGGTCGACCTCAGCACCCTGATGCGTCGACCACCATGCGGCCTCCGCATGCGGCACGCGGCCGAGGATCTCCTCGATGGCAAGCGATTCCCAGCTCGGGCCGCAGACCGGTGAACCCAGCAACTGCTTGGTGGTCTCGATTCCAAGCAAGCTGTGCAGCAGCCCGGTGTCGCGGAGGTACATCCTCGGGCTCTTGACCTGGCGCTTGGCGAGATTCTCGTGCCACGGTTGAAGCAGCCGGATCACCATGAGACCTGCCAGCAGGTCGATGTGGTGACGCAAAGTGGGAACGGTGATCCCCAGTGACCCGGCCACCGAGCTGAGGTTGATGACCTGGCCGTGGTGATGAGCCAGCATGGTCCAGAGCCGGTGAGCCAGCGGCGACGGCAGCCTGCTGTCGTACGAGCGCAGATCGCGTTCGATGATGGTGGCGATGAAGTCACGGCGCCACGCCGCGCTGTCGCCTTGCGAACGCGCCAGAAACGAGCGGGGGAAGCCGCCACGGAGCCAGCGTTGCCCGAGCTTGGCCTGCCCGCACTCTTCGAGCGTCAGGGGACCGAGCTCGATGAGTTCAACTCGCCCGGCCAGAGATTCCGACGACTGCCGGAGCATGTGGGGGGAGGCGCTGCCGAGGACCAAGAATCGCGTCCTGAGCGGTCGCCTGTCGGCCAGGACGCGGAGCACGGGAAAGAGGTCCGGTCGACGCTGCACCTCGTCGATGACGACGGTGCCTCGCAGGTTGCCGAGTGCGGTCATCGGCTCGGCAAGGCGTGCAAGGTCGGCAGGCGACTCAAGGTCGAAGTAGGCCTCGCTGCCGACGTCGACGAAGGAGCGGGCGAGTGTGGTCTTGCCGCACTGACGGGGGCCCAGCAGCAGGGCGACTGGCGATCGCCGCATGGCGCGGGCGATGGCGGCACGGGCTTCGTCGCGGCGGAGCATGCCCAGAATCTACCATGAAATTCGGATAGTACGGTATTCGAAATTCATGGTCTTGAAGATCCCTCACCGGGCCAGGATGCGCTCGGCCGCGATCATCGCGGCGCCGTCGGGGCCCACCGTCGCGACGGTGCCCTCGACCACGACCCGCGCGCCAGGCGTGAGCCCGCCCTGGCCGAGCAGGGTGTGGGGAATCGGCGTGCCGTCGGCTGCGTTCGCGACGATCGCGATCGACATCTTGCGCAGGTTCTCGCGGGGCTCGCAACAGAAGTCCCAAGGGGTTGGGCAGTGGTCATCGCCGGGTTCATCCTCGCCGCAGAGCTTCACGCTCGGATCGACGATCGTGACCATGGCCCGGTCGGCCAGGAAGGGATCCTTGCTGCCACCGATGCGACCGACCACGATCACGCGGTCGCCCTGCTTGGCCGCTGGCTTCATGGCGCCCACGCCGATCGGTTCTCCGGTCGGTGCTCCCGCAAAGAGCGTCGCGGGGAACGTGCCCTCGGGAGCCGCGGGCGTGGCGGGTGCGGCGTGGTCATGTCCGTGCCGCGTGTGGCCGTGGTCGTGGCCATCGGTCTGGCCACCGCACGCGGCAAGGAAGACGGACGAGGCGACGATGAACGCGTGGAGTCGGTGCATGATTGGTTCCTTCGTTGGCGATTCACGAGCCGTGCGTGTCGAGGTTGAGGGATGTGGATCGTGCCGGCCTGGCGAATCCGGCGGGAGCGTTGTGGGATGCATCTGCATCAGGTCGTCCTGAGCGCTTCGGGCGTGGGAAGGCCGGCCCAGCGCCAGACGCTGAGCACGGCGGCGACGACGGCGACGACCAAGCCCGTGCCGGCCGCGAGGACCAGCGAGCGTGCGTCGAACTGCAGCGAGAAGGTGCCCATGCTGAACTCGACCAGCATGCCGCTGAAGGCCCATCGGGCCAGCAGACCGCCGGCCGTCGCGCCGGCCAGCGCCACGATGGTGCATTGCAGGAGCACATCGAGCACGATGGCGTGCCGGGGAAAACCCAGCGTCTCGAGCACGGCGTTCTCGCGCACGCGCTCGCTGAAGGCCGCGGCGAGGGCGCTGGCACCGCCGAGCGCCGCCGCGAGCGCCATGAGCGCGGCGACGACGGCCACCAGCACTCGGACGGGCGCGAAGAAGGCAAGAAGCCCAGAGTAGTAGTCGCGCTCGGCAAGGACCGCGAGCTCCAGGTCGAGCCGCGAGAGCGTGAACGCCTGCACATCGCCGATGGTCGCGCGGTCAAGGTCGACGATGACGCACGAGATCGTCTCGCGTCGCATGAGCGTGGTCAGGTCCTCGAGGGGCATCCACCACTCGCCATCGATCGTCGAGCCTGGTGCACGCATGGTGCCCACGATGCGCAGGGGCACGCCTGCGAGCGTGATCGTGTCGCCGATCGCAGCATCCGGGTCGATGCCGAGCCGGCGCAGGGCGCTGCGCCCAGCGAGCACCTCGCCCGCGCCGCGTTCGGGCCAGCGGCCTTCGAGCAGCTGCACCTCGGGGTGCACGAGCAGCGCAGCGGGGCCCACGCCGCGCGCGAGACCGTTGTCGTTGGATGCATCGCCGCCATGCGCGATCGGCAGGGCGACATGGGTTTCGGCGCTGACATGCTCCATGCCGGCGGTCCGTCGAATGCCCTGCACGCTGGCCGACAGGATGCCGGGCACGCGCGCGCCGATTTCGCTGCGCTCGAGCGACTCTTCGCTGCCGGCGCCCATCACGATCACGCGCGCGGGCGATGCCGCCGCACCGAGCGCTGACTCCATGCCCTGGAGGAACGCCGACGCGGTCGCGATGAGCGCGCCAGCAACGAGCGATCCCAGCAGCGCGAGCAGCGTCCGCGTGCGCCCGCGCGAGAGGCCGCGCAGCGAGTATTCGAGCGGCAGCGTCCTCATGATCCACCTCGCAGCAGGTCGACCAGTCGCGCGCGCGAGGCGCTCCAGGCCGGCACCGCGGTGGCGAGCAGCCCAGCCGCCAGGGCCGCAGCGGCCGCGATCATGAAGATCGCCGGGTCAAGCCGCGGCGTGATCGACACGCCTTCCATGGTGAAGGCGAGTCCGGCACGGCTCAGCCCCAGCCACGCCGCGCCGGAACCGACCAGTCCGCCGATCGCGCCCACCAGCGCGCCTTCGGCGAGCACGATCGCGCTGATGCCACCGTCGGTGAAGCCCAGCGTGCGCAGCACCGCGAACTCGCGCGAGCGGTGCCGGGTGATGTTGACCATCGTCGTGGCCAGGAGGCCGAAGGCCGCGAGGACCGCGCCGGCTCCGATCAGTGAGCTGAAGCCGGCGAGGGCCACCACATCGCGTGCGGCCCGAGCCACGAACGCGGTCTGCGGGCGCGTGGCCGTCGGCGACTCGTCGGCGCGGAAGCGCTCATCGATCGCACGCGCCACCTCGTCGAGACGGGCCGGATCGCTGACGACGACGTCGAACTGCGTCACGATGCCGCCGGTGCCGCCGCGGGCTGCGCGTTCCTGCAGGTACGCCAGGTGCGTGACCGCGCTGTTGCGCCACTGCGGGTCGTCGCTTTCGAGGATCCCGTCGATGACGACATCGATGCCCGCAGCCGTGAGCGACGAACCGACCCTGAGTCCACGACGTGCCGCGAGCTCGCGACCGACCAGCGCGCCGTTGCCGTGGCCGGCCCACGTGTCGATGGAGCCCTCGACGAGCCGTGGAGCCATGGCGCGCAGGTCATCGACCGGCACGCCACGAAAAGTCACCACATCGAGCGAGGCTCGGCAGTTGGAGACGACGATCTTCACCGGGATCACGGCCGCGACCCCCGGCAGCTCCTCGATCTGCCGGTCGTAGCGTTGTGGCAGCGCACTGGCAAATGGACAGAAGCGGTTCTCCCGGTAGACGACCAGCCGCGTCTCGCCGGCGCGCGTGGTGGTGGCGTCGCGTACGCCAAGGTCGATGCAGGCGATCGCCGCGGCGAGCGCCGTGGTCAGGGCGACGCCCGCCACCAGCGCGACGGTGCGCAGCCGCTGGCGTCGCGCGCTGCGGAGGGCGTAGCGGATTCGTGCGGACAGGGCGCTCATCGCGTGGCCCCCTCGACGGCGAGCCGTCCCTTCTCGAGCCGCACGGTGCGCTGGGCCCGTCGTGCGATCGAGTCATCGTGCGTCACCATGACGATCGTCTGCCCCCGCTCGCGATGGAGCCTGCCGAACAGGTCCATCACGGCATCGGCGTTGGTTCGGTCGAGATCTCCGGTGGGTTCGTCGGCGAGGAGCAGCGTGGGTTGCGTCACCAGGGCGCGGGCGATCGCGACTCGCTGCTCCTGCCCGCCGGAGAGTTGCCGCGGCAGGTGACCATGGCGCGTCGCCAGGTCGACCGACTCGAGCGCCTCGACCACTCGCCGATGCCGCTCGGCCGCAGTCAAGTCGTGCAGCAGCAGCGGCAGTTCCACGTTCTCGTAGGCCGACAGCACGGGCACCAGGTTGTAGAGCTGGAAGACGTAGCCCACATGGCGTGATCGCCAGAGCGCGAGCTGGTTGCGGTCGAGCTGCGCAAGGTCCGTGCCATCCACGAGCAGTTGGCCCGAGGTGGCCCGGTCGATGCCCGCGAGCAGGTTCAGCAGCGTGGTCTTGCCGCTGCCGCTGGGACCCATGAGCGCGGTGTAGGAGCCGCGTTCGATCGACAGTTCAAGGTGGTCGAGCACGTGCACCGCCTCGCCGCCGCGTCGGTAGTCCTTGCAGAGCGATCGGCATTCGATGAGGCTCATGGCGTTTCCTCCATGGGAGCGATGCGTGTGCCGTCGGGGAGCGACGCATGCGAGGGATGCACGATGACCTCGCCGGGGCGAATCCCGTCGCCGGCGATCAGCCATCCGTCGCCGGTGTCGGACACCTCGCCCAGGTCGACGCGGCGCAGGAATCCGGCATCCATGATGAGTGCCGTGGCGCGCGGTCCATCGCGCACGACCCAGTCCGACGGCACGACCACCTGCGTGCGGACGCTGGTGGCGCTCGATCCCGGCACCATGATGCGCACGCGCGTCAGCGTGTCCGGCCGCAGCAGGCCGTCGGCATCGTCAAGGCCGATCTTCACCTGCAGCGTGTTCTTGGCGATGTCGGCGCGGAAGCCGCCCACGAGGACCGTGCCGTGGAACGTTCGCCCCTTGAAGGCATCGACCGTGACCTCGGCGAGCTGGCCGGGCAGCACGCTGCCGGCATCAGCCAGGGGCACGTCGCAGCGCACCTGCACCCTGGTCGGATCGAAGAGCGCGAACATCGCGCCTTCGTTCTCCATGTCGCCACCCACGCGCTCGCCCGGCTCCACGCGCCGTTCGAAGATCACGCCATCGATCGGGGCGACCACGCTGCACCGCTCGACATCCAGCGTGGCGCGTTCCCAGGCGCCTCGCGCCATGAGTTCCGCTCCTTCGGCACGCGCGAGTTGCGCTGCTGCAAGGTCGACATCGACTTGCGCAGCCTCGCCGACGCTGAGGCGCGCTTCGGCGAGCGTGTGCTGGAGTCGGGCTTGCGCGGATTCGGCGCGCGCCATCGCGTAGGCACCCGCGGCCTGCTGCTCGGCCTCCTCGTACGGCCGCGCATCGATGGTGGCGAGCACCTGTCCGGCCGTCACGGCATCGCCCTCGATGGCCTTGACCGAGGTGACCGTGCCGTCGACGAGTGCGGGCACGAGCGTGGCGTACGGGCGAGCCTCGATCCAGCCCGGCGCCTGCACGATGCTGCCGGCGAAGGATGACCCGAGTTCGCGGGCGACCGCCCGCGTGATCGCGACCGGCTGCGGCCGACCGAGCCAGAACACGATGAGCGCGAAGAGGCCGCTGATCGCGCCGAGCCAAACGCCGAAGGCGAAGAGACGCGTCGCACGGCGGTTCGGCGGCGGGATCATGCTTGGCTGCATCATGGGCGGTGACTGGGCTGATGGCGGGGTCATGTCGGTCATCGCGCAGCCCTCCGTCCGGCGTCCTGGGCCAGGTCGAGCCCGGCGCTCGCAGCCACGCGGTCGGATGCTGCGATGCACGCCTTGGCGTGGGCCATGAGCACCTCGGTCTCGGCGTCGATGCAGGCCATGCGCACCTGATCGCGCTCCTTGGTGGTGGCAGCGCCCCGCTGGGCGAGAGCGCGCAGCCGTTCATGCTGGGCCCGTGCCGCCGCAAGCGAGGTTCGCTCGAGTGCCTGGGCGGCGATTCGCGCCGAGGCCTCGCGGTCGAGCGCATCCGCCAGGCGCACATGCGCCTGCTGCAGCGCAGCCTCGGCGCGCAGGGCGGCCGATTCGTCCATGAGCGCGGCGCGTTCGTCACGCGTGGCGCCTTCTGCCCCGATCGGCAGGGCGAACTGCAGCACGATCGGAATGGCCTTCATGTCTTCTTCGTCCTGCATGTAGCCCGTGCCGAGGTTGGCGTTCTGCGCGAGCCCAGAACGGACCAGATCGGCTTCGATGCGTGTGGCGGCTGCGAGGGCGATCGCCATCCGTGCGGCCGGCGCTTCAGCACTGCCGGCGAGCAGTCCGGGATCCGGCAGGGGAGGAAGTTCCGGGCGCTCGAGGGTCCACGTGGTGCCCTCGCGTGCGCAGCCCATCGACGCGGCGAGCGCGCGCACGGCGGTGGCGTGTTCGGCGCGCGCCGACTCGAGCTGGGCGCGCGAGGAGGCGAGCATCGCCGCACCGGCCTGGTCGCGTCGGGTTGGGGCCAGCCCCTTCGAGGCCAGCGCGCTCTCACGATCGGCTTCGACCTGGGCGAGCGCAAAGCGCGCCTCGGCCAGCCGGAGCGACTCCTGCGCGCGCCAGGCCATCGCGTGGCGCTCACGGACCGATGCGCAGAGCATCGCCGCGGCGTCGATGGCAGCCAGATGGGCGGCCTGCGCGCGAAGGCTCGCGACCTCCATGCGGTCGTCACGCGTGAGCAGGTCGGTGAGCGACGCGGTGAGCAGCGCCAGGATCGGCACGGTGGCGGTGTCGGTCAGCGGCGCGCCGATTTCAAGCATCACCATCGGGGTCGGGCCAAGCGCCACGGCATCGACAGCGAGCGCGGCATCGTGCGCGGCGAGCACGTCTGCGCGGAAGGAAGGATTGCGCGCGAGTGCGGTGGCGATGGCGGTCGTGGCCGTCAGCGGTTGGTCGGTCGGCGGCAGCGCATCGCTCGGTGCGGCTGCGCCATCGAGTGCGACGGTGGCCAGGTCATCCTCGAGCCCGGCGCGCGAGGCATCGTGGCGGTCGGTGGCGGTGCAGGCTGCAGCCAGGATCGTGGCTGCGGCCGCAAGCAGGTGCTTGGGCATGGTGGTCCTTCGGTCTGTGGGTCGATGCACGCGACAGCGCCGCAGCCCAACAGGGGTGCGGCAACGATCGGTGCGGACTCACACCGTCAGGATG
>VFQT010004388.1_pt1 | contig 11773 bp, 10 predicted proteins | sample 3512381 | NCBI WGS metagenome assembly VFQT01 (sample SAMN10412376, study PRJNA504923) | tailings metagenome | isolation source: Relicate 2 Philex TSF3 active mining site | place: Philippines: Tuba, Benguet | collected 2017-08-29 | reverse complement strand
TGCAACTTGCCGCAGCTGAGGGGGGGGGCCTGCGTCTGAGCTGCGCCAGCTTCGGGGGCGCCATGGAGCTGCTCTGCCCCTCTGGCTGGCTGAGCGGATCGCCGCTGCGGATCACCCGGCTGCCCCTCTACCGCGCCATGCGCCGCCACCCTGATGCAGAAATTGCATCCCTGGGGCCCCTCGATCCGGGCGACCCGGCCAGCCTGCTGCTCCTGCGCACCCTCGGCCCGGAGGCCGCCAGCGCTTCCGTTGTGCCACAGGATCCGGGCGACCGCACCCTGCGCCCCCTGCCGGCCGTGGCGCCTGCTGCCGCCCCCTTGGAGATCGCCGCGGCGACCCTGAGCCGGGTGCTGCGGCTGGTGGCCACCGCTGCCGATGCCCTGGTGCTCACCGTGGGCGACCGCCGGGTGCAGATCGACTTCAATGCCCCCGACTTCGGCGGGCGGGTGCTGCTGCTCCCGCTGCAGCCGCAGGGTTAGCCCGTGGACCCGGTTAGGCGCCTCCCGGTTCAGCTGCTGCAGGCGATCCGGGCCGCCGAGCTGCGCCCCCAGCTGCGCCCCGATGCCACCGCCGTGGCGCTGCCTGGAGGTGGCCAGGCCCTGATCCGCTGGCGCCCGATCGGCTCCAGCTTCGGGGCCGCCGGCCGTGAGCTGCTGCTGATCTGCCCCGCCTGCGGCGCCTGCCGGCGGGTGCTCAGGCGGCAGCCGGGTGGCCGCTGGAGGTGCGTTGGGTGCCTGCCGCCCCTGCTCTGGCCGTCTCAGGCCCGCCCTGGAGGCCGCCACCGGAAGCCCCCCACCTACCGGGTTGCGCAGCTGCACGATCGCGCCGTGCGCACCCTCCGCCGCCTCGATCTCCCCCCCGTGGTTCAGCCGCCGCCGGAGCTGGTGAGCCTCTGCCAGCTGCTGCCGCCCGCACCCTCGCCGCGCCGCCAGCGGCACCGGCTGACGAACAGAAAGCGCGCCGCCCTGCTCCAGCAGCTGACCGCCCTGGAGGCCGAGCACCAACGACTACAGGAAGAACGGACGCGCCAGCTACTGCAACGGGTTTCCGCCCTTATGGCTTCCGATCTCCTTCAGGAAACGATGCCCGCAGCGTGAAGCTAAGTCGGGCAGAAATCAGGCCATCGAAACTACGTTCACGACGGGGGCGAGGCGCTGCGGGTGGCGGAATCGGGCCTGATGGGCCATGCCACGCCGCCAGGGATGGGGGTAGCCTTGCTGTGTCGCCAGCCTCTGGCGATCACCAGCACTCCCAATAGAAAGGCCCAGCGGAGCTACCAACTCCAACCGGGCCAGGGGTCGCTGGTTGTTTGTGACAACAACTACGGGACGTTGGCGCGTCCCTTCATCCATGAGTTTAGACGGCACGCGCGCCCCCGAGCAGAGGGGGCATCAGAGCACCAAGATTCTACCCGTTCCTGAGAACGGTTCTCAGAAACCGCCGCGGGGGTTCGCCCCGCCGGTCGGCTCCAGCTGGGACGCTGCCCCGGGCCCTGACGCCACACGGCCCGAGCACCTGGCCGAGTGGATCGACGGCAGCGCCGTGGCACCCGAGCTGGCCGCCGCCAACGTTCAGACCCTGCAGGGTTCGGCCGTGCTGGAGGCCCTCGCCGGTGATCGGCTGGAGGCCCTGGGCGCCCATGCCAGCCAATACGCCACCGGCGCCGTGGGCCGCCTGCTCCGGCCCCTGGAGCCCCTCGCAGAGGCTGGCGGCTGGTGGTGCTCCGGCCTCGATCCGCTGGCTGACTGGGCCCCCATGGCCTGGGGCCAGCTGAAACCGGACGCGCCCCGCTGGGATCCCGCCAAGGGGGCCTACCGCAAGTACGAAGCCCCCACAGGCACCCGCACCCGTTCGATCTGGCTGCGGGTGCCGGCCACGATCGCCGCACGGGCCGCGGATCGCTTCGGCCTGGCGCTGCCGCCGGAGGTGGCGGCCGACGCGGACGGTTCCGCGGGTGCGTTCTGGCGCTGGGCCGCAGCGGAGCCCCGCCTACCGGTGATCGTCACGGAGGGCGCCAAGAAAGCCGGCGCCCTGCTATCGATCGGGCTGCCCGCCGCTGCCCTGCCTGGTGTGGACTCCGGTGCCAAGCGGTCCGGGCCGGAGGGGTTCGATGGGCGCCGCACTGGCCCCATTGAGCTGCTGGCCGATCTGGCCGCCTTCCCCTGGGCGGAGCGGCAGGCCCTGATCCTGTTCGATCACAGCGACTCCGCCAACGGCCGCAAGCGGGTGGGGGCTGCGGCCCGCCGGCTGGGCCGGAAGCTGGCCGCGGCCGGTGCTGCCGTGCGGGTGGGCACCTGCCCTGGGCCCCACAAGGGGGCCGACGATCACCTGCGGGCCGGCGGCACCTGGGAGCAACTGGCCGCGGCCCTCCAGCCCCTCACCCCCGACCCGGTGCTGCCCGAGGCACCCGCACCCGCCGTGGTGGTGCCTGCCGGCCGCTACCTGAGCGACGCCCTCGATCTGGCAGATCTGCAACGCCACCGCCTGCTCTGCGTCCGGGCGCCGATGGGCGCCGGCAAGACCCGCCTCGCCCGATTGCTCTGCGCTGACCCCCTCGCCACGGGTGGCCGCATCTGGGCGCCGACGCACAGGACCAGCCTGGGCGAATCCGCCGCCGCTGCAGTTGGCATCCCTTGGCGAGCCACGCCCGGCACCGATGCCCGCCTGCAGGGCTCTGGCCTCTGCTGGGATTCGTTCCGCCCCTCCAGCGAACTGCAGATCAGACCCGCCGACACGGCCGGTTCGGTCCTGCTGCTGGATGAAATCGCCCAGGGGGTGGAACACGTCCTGTTCGGCACCGGAACCGCCGTTGCGCAGCACCGGCCCGAGACCATGGCCAGCGTGGCCCAGGCCCTGCAGACCATGGCCGCGGCGGTTGCGATGGATGCCCAGCTGAGCGCACCCGTGGTGCGGCTGCTGGAGGCCCTCAGCGGCTCGCCCGCCCACGTCCTGCAGTCGGCGCAGCAACCGATGGCCGGCCGGCCGGTGGTGGTGCCCCAGGGGCTCACCACACGGACCGCTGCAGATCAGGGCCGCGCCCGCGTCCTGGGGCTGGCAAAGGCCCGCGCCCGCGTCCTGGTGGTCACCACCTGCAAAGGGGAGGGGCACAAGGGCGCCGCCCGCAACCTGGCCCGCATGGTGCGCAAGCACTGGCCCGAGGCCCGCATCCTGACGATCGACAGCGACGCAACGGAGGGGGCCGAGCTGCTGGCGGCAGACCCCAACGGCACCGCCGCCGCCCATGACTGGATCCTCGCCACCCCCTCGATCACGTCCGGCCTGTCGATCGACGCGCCCGGCCTGTTCGATGCGGTGGTGGTGATCGGCGCCGGGGGGCAGCTGGCACCCGAGCACCTGGCCCAGGCCGCCGCCCGCGTCCGTGACCCTGGCTGCCCGGTGTGGCTGTATGCACCCGCAACGGCGCCGGCCCTGCGCATCGGCTCCGGTGAGACCAACCCGGCCGCGCTGCTGGAGCACCTGTCGCGCTCCTGTGCCCAGCTGCTGGCCGATCTGGTGGGCGCCGCCGGCTGGGATCGGGCCGCCGCCAACGAATCCCCCTGGTTGCGCTGCTGGCTGGAGATCGCTGCCACCCGCAACGGCCAGAGCCATGCCTACGCCGCCAGCGCCGCCGCACTGCTGGAGGCCGAGGGGTGGGAGGTGGAGGCCCCCGATGCCACCGGCGCACCCGATCTGGCCCTGCAGCTGCTGGCGCTGGAGGCATCCGCCGATCTGGCCGTCATCGCCACCGAGGCCCAGGCCGCGGCCGATCAGGCGATCCAGGAGGCCCGCCTGCTCACCGATGCCGAGGCCGCCGAGCTGCAGCGCCGCCGCCGCCGGACCCCGGCTGAGCGGGCCCAGCTGGAGCGGTGGCGCATCGCCCGCCGCTGGGGCCTGGGGGATGCCCCGCCCACGCCTGAGCTGCTGGAGGCCGACCGCGACAGGCTCAGCCAGCGGCTGCGGTTCCGCTGGATCCTGCAGACCCCCGACGCCCGCAACCTGGCCCGCCATCACGACCACCAGCGGCGCCAGCAGCTGACCCACAACGGCAGCACCTGGGCCCCCGATCTGGTGCGGGAGCTGCTGGGGCACCGGATCGCCGCGGCCGACGCCATCGGCCTGCCCGGCTGGCTGGAGCGGGGCGAGTGGTTCGATGCCACTGACCCCCAGCTGCTGCGGCTGCAGGCCCACGCCAGCGCCCACGCCAGCGATCTGCGGGCAGCCCTGGGGGTGAGCCCTGGGGCACGGGCAGCCGGCACCCTGCGGGCCCTGCTGCGGCTCACCGGCCACCGGCTGGAGGCCCGCCGCTGCCGATCGGGTGGTGGGCAGCGGGGCTGGCAATACCGGATCGAACCGGAGCCCCTCCCCGCTGGTGCCGATCCCCTCCAGCTGCAGGCCGCCTGGGCCGATCAGCTCCACAACCCGACCCGCTGACCACAGGGGGGGTGGCCACTTTTCTCCCATTAAGAGAAGGGGGAACCCTGGCCACTTGGCCATTGCCCATACCCAGACTGCTTGCCATGCATTCAACCTCTAACCTTCAGCTGGCCACCGCTGCAGAAATCCTGGAGAGGTGCTGTGCCATCGCCGCTGAGCTGCTGCTGTGGCCGGGGCGGCAAGCCAAGGATGGGGAAGCGGAGGGATTGGCACCTCCTGCTCTGGGTTCCACCGCGGAGCGGTGAGCAATCTGCCGCCTGCTGCGGTGGCTGACCTGGGTTACCTAGTCCTGTGGGCCACCCTGGCTCTGCTGCGTGCCGCTGCCACCCTGGTTGTGGTTGTGGCCATGATCTGCATTCTGACCGATGGTTGGCTTGACAAGTTGCTGGATTGGGAGCATGGGAGGTGGTGGCCCGTCCCTGCTTCGGTCTTGCCGGCTTGCATTCCCATCGCCAGGAGTCTTGAAGAGGAAGCGCCTCCATGGATCAAGGCGTGTACCGTAGGAGCACTTCTGATGGCCGTCGCGGCCCTGCAGATCTATGGCCAAGAACGTAACAACAGAGACAGAATTAAGACAGCTGCAGAGAGAACTCAGCAGGAAGCGGACAGAGAGGATCAGGTCGCAAAACAGACAGATCTCCTTGCAAAACAGACAAATCTCCTTATTGCTCTCTCTAGCGAAATTAGAAAACAAACAAGAAAGTGGCCGCGCCAATCCTAGGAGGCCCTTGCTTAGATTTGATGCTAATTACTTGAATTCTTCTGTGCCTGAGAGTTCACCGCGTGAATCGCTCGCATCGATATATGTCACTCGCAGGGGACCTAGGTTTCCCGTAGCTTCTTCTTCTGGTTCTTCTGTCTGTGTTTTTCGCTGATGCATGATCGAGATCTACTTATTTAGTAGCTCGTGACAGTTGATAGTGGTTCGCGTTGGGCCCCCGAAGCTGTTTGTTGCAGTGAAGTCGATAATCCCTGTCTTCATCATGTCGTCCCAGTCGTTGTTGTATTGAATGCTCCTGCGATCCTTTAGGTTTGCCTCTATGGTCATCTTGCATTCGGCAATCCCCTCTCCGTCCATTGGGCCTGATCTTTCGATCTTGACCGGTTCTTGGCCTGGTTGGCTCGCGGCCTCCTCTGGTGTATTCGCTTCTTCGGGCTCCCTCTTTTCCTCGCGTTGCCTTGCTTTCTCCGCGGCCTCTTCTTTCTCTTGTTCTTCTTTCTTGAGTTGAGCTAGGTACTTCCCGCAGACTTTGTCGCCCGGCTTCACTACGTCTAAAACGAGTCGGCAGGTTTCGATCCTCCGTGATTCTGCCGTTGCCATCATGGATTTGTCTTCTTCCATGATGAACATCCCTTCTATGAGAAGCATCGCAACCCTCCCGATCAACAGGAATCCGAGAAGCGCAAGGGTGGTTGTCGCGATTTTCGCTGGCAGGTGCTGCTGTTTGGTCAAGGTCTCGTCTCGTGCGTTGTCTACTTGAATGATGCGGCATTTCTTCTCAATTGGTATCCCGCGGCGGTCTGACGCTTGGGATGCTCTTTTGTCTGGCCTGCTGGCTGCTGCTTCTGAGGTGCTCGCGTGGTGTGGATCCACTGCCGCCGGCTGGCCCGTGCAGCTGGCCGGCGTGATCTAGCCCGCCGTGGGCGCCGCGCTGAGCTGCTGGCGGCCCTGGCCTGAGCCCATACCCGAAGCGATCGGGTGAGTGCTTCGCCCATGGGCGCACCGCGGGAACGATCCCAGCAGCTGCCCTCCTGCCGGTGATCGATCCCCTTGCCCCCCTGCTGCTGGCCCTGCTGCGCGATCCGGCCGCCATGCGCCGGGCCCTGGGGCCGCCGGTCCTGATCCGCCGGCAGAGGCTGGCGCGGGTGCCCGTGCCCGGTACCGTCCGGCGCGACCGGGTACCCGCATCGAACCGTGGCCCTCGCCCAGCTCAACCTCAAGCTCCCCCCCACCGTCCTGGCCTGCTGGCGGGAGATGGCCGCGGCGGCTGGGCATGAGAGCGTCCGGGATTGGCTGCTGGAGGTGACCGCAACCCCCTCCGCGGCCCGCGCTGATCTGCCCCTGCGCGATCGGGTGGCCCGGCTGGAGGCTGCCGTAGAGGCCCTGCAGCAGGCCCGCTCCGCACCCCCGCGGGTGGATGCCCCGCCGGCCCCGAATCGGCCTGCGCCTAGGCCTGCAGCACCCCCTCCAGCCCCCTCCCCTGATGCGCCTGCCGGCGCCATCACCACCGCGGAGCTGGCCGATCTGCTGGGCATCCGCCGCGGGACGTTCAACGCGCAGATCAGCCGAGCGGGTGGCGCTGCCCCTGGGTTGGTGCTCCATGGCTGGCGCTGCCTGGGGCTGCGGGCATCCGATCGCGGCGGGCCGGCCCGCGCGATCTGGGAGCCAGCGGGTACCTGATCCGCCTGGCTGATACCCGCGCCACCGCTGGCGGCCGCCCCTCGATCGGGTACCCGCTGCCGCGGCCCGGTACCCGTTTCCAGGTACCCGCTCAGCCTGCCGGTACCCGCCCTCCGGTACCCGCCGCTACCCGGTCACTACCCGCGCTGCGACTGGACAGAGCTTGCATACCTGTCCTCCACACAGGTGGGCAGCCCCCCGGAGGCCCTGCCCCGCAACGGGTTTCGGCGGTGCGAAGAATTGGACACGGCGCCCGCTCGGCCGAATTGGACAGAGCCACCCTCCCCGGCGCCCAGCTGAGCGGGATGGCCGGCTGGATTCGCCACAACCGTCTCGATCGGCCGCGGCCTATAGCCTATTCACAGGATGTTAGGCGGTTTCCTATAGCTTGCTTCGGATTGTTGGATGGTTGCTATAGCTTATTGGTGCTGAGCTCCTGAATCATGCGCCTACGGCATGAAGGTGGCGCCATCGCCCGCCCCCGAGATGGGGAATCCCCCGCGGATGGTGTGCCATTGGCCTTGCGCCCCCTACCGCTGGTGATAGGACCGGGAAAGCTAAGAAACCGATTCGGTATCCCATGCCCCCCGGAACACTCAAGCGTGCGATGGAACTGGAGGCCCGCCATTCCCATCCCGTGATGGTGCGCTTGACGCCGGCCGATGCCCTGGCCCTGCGCCAGTTCGCTGCGGCTGCTGGCCTGCCCCCCGCCGTCGCGGCCCGCGCCGCGGTGCTCGATGCGATCCGCACCCCCATCGATCAGGAGGTGGCGTGATGGCTGGCCCCGCCGCTGCTGACGCGGCACCATGCAACACGAAGGGCCGCCCCCCGAAAGGAACGGCCCTTCAAACCAGAGAACACAACCCGGAGGCTTGCCGGCCTGCCGGATCGCAGCACGGAGGCGGAACCACCATGCGACCCCACAACCTGACGGCGGGAGGCTGCAGCAAGCCTACCGACTGCTCAGCCATCCACGCCAGCGCGTGAGGTGGGGCTGATGCAAGCAACAACCCACGGCCTTGACCTGCAGCCGAGCAGCAAGGCCAGGCCATGCCCGATCTGTGGCCGCACGAAGGATGGCGACTGCAGGATCCGCCCCGATGGCGAGCTGGTGATCTGCCACTACGGCAGCAGCCACCATCCGCCCGACGGCCTGAAGCCCGGCGAGGTGATCCGCGGCAACGATGGCCAGGACTGGGCGTTCACAGGCGAGACCAGCGACGGCCGCGGCGCCACCTTCACACCTGACAAGCCCCGCGAAGGTGCATCCCGTGTCGTGCCGCTGCGCCGGCCTGCGCTGATCGAGCTGGCCCGGCTGCCAGAGGCCAAGCGACAACCGCCCGATCATCTGCCCGATGGGCACGCCTGCACCTACAGCCCCACTCAGTTGGTGAAGGTGCTGCGGAAGCAAGGTCAGAAGGCCGATCACATCCCACACCACATGGTCGGCACCGCCTGGCGCAAGGGTGCCGGCCCTGATCCATGGCCCGTCTGGTGCCAAGCCGATGCCATCACCCACGGTGCCGGCCAATGGATCAGCGAAGCCGAAGGTGAGAAGTGCGCCCAGTGGCTCCGCGCTGGTGGCCTGGTGGCGATCAGCCAGCCGGGCCATGCCCTCAAGACCGAAGCGATCGAAGCCCGCTACCGGCGCCTCCAGCAGGCCGGGATTGTCGGCATCGCCTACCTGGCCGACAACGACGACACGGGCCAACAGAAGGCGCAGAAGTGCTCCGCTGCCGCTGCTGCTGCCGGCCTGCAGTTCCGCGCCATCCAGGCCGCCGCCATCTGGCCCGGCCTGCCCGTAGGCGGCTCGATCGACGACGCGCCCGGCCCCGCCGCCGAACGTGTCGCCACCTTCCTGGCTGCCGCCCAGCAGCCCCCACAAGCCGCCGCAGCATCACCGCCGGCCGATGCACCAGCGCCGGCGCCAGAGGCCCCCGCCGCGGCCGCACAGACACCAGAGGCGAAGCTGGCGCGGCTGGGGGAGATCGCTGCCGACGTACTGGCCCGACGGGTTGAGTTCGCCCAGCGGCTGCCGATCCTGCGCCACCACGCCATGGACCTGGGGCTGACAGTCCGGGACCCTGAGCTGCTGGGGCTCCTGACAGCAGCACGGAGGCAGCGGCTGGGAACGACCGGCCTACTGCGTCCTGGCGATCGAATCGACATGACGCCGGAACCGTGGGCCTGGCAGGGGCTGATCCTGCGCGGTTGCCTGAACCTTCTGGTGGCGCTGCCGAAGGTCGGGAAGTCCTCTCTGCTGCTGGCCCTCATCAGTGCATGGCACTACGGGGCAGAAACCTTCCTGGGGCAGCCTCTCTACGGGCCATGCCCGCCGGTCCTGCTGATCGGCACCGATCAAGGGCAAGCCGACTGGGGGCGGATGCTCCATGCCGCCGGCCTGGTGGATGACGCGGGGCGAATCCTGCCGCCGATCATCGGCCTGGCCCACGCCGGCCAACCGGTTCACCTTGACGCGGCTGGAATCGACACCATCGCAGAGGCAGCCCAGCAGAACCCCGGCCTGCTGGTGGTGGTGGACAGCATCCAAGCCACCTGCACCGCTCCGCTCGGACTGAAGGAGGAAAGCCCGGAGATCGCCATGCCGCTGGCGGACCTCATGGAGCAGGTGGAGCCCCACGGCGCCACGGTGGTGGCCATCCACCACGCCAGCAAGGGACGCGCCGGAGATGGCCCTGCCGCGGCCAGCAGAGGCAGCACGGCCCTTCCTGCCCTCGCATCCCAGCTGCTCAAGCTGGCGCCAGCGTCAGAGGCGAAGGAGGACCATCGGCGGCTGCTGACGGCAGAAGGTCGCGGCGGTGCCCCCGTGGCGCTCGTGATCGAGAAGAACGACAGCGGATGGACCTACTGCGGCGGAATCGAGGACCTGAACCGGGAGAGGGATCAGGAGGCGACGCGGCGCAAGCTCAACGACAGGCAAGCGGACGTGCTCGATCTGGTGGGGGAGAGGTGGCGCGACGACTTCGCCAAGACCACCGCCCGCGACGTGGTGGCCGGCCTGGGGTTGAGCGGAAAGGACCCTGAAACCTCTGCACTGCGCAACCTCAAGCAACTGGAGCGGAAGGGGCTCCTGCAGTCCAGCCGCAAGGCGGATCAGTGGGGAGGCCGCGGCGCCATGGAGTTCTGGCCCACTGCCGACAGCCTCGCGCGCGCGCACGCGGGGGCTCCAGAAAACGTGTCGCCAGTGTCGGAAGTGTCGCCAGTGGGAGAGGGAACCTCTCGCGTGAGGACCCGCATTGATAGTGAAAACGCCACTTCCGACACTTCCGACACTTCCGACAGTGTTTTTCAAGCCCCCGCGCGAGGTGTCGGGAGTGTGTCGGAAGTGGTGTCGCCAGTGCAGGAGGCCCCTGATCGAGTCGCCTGCCTGGTGGATGGCGAGCCCGGATGGACCCGCCGCGCTGCCCCCATGGGTCGCTCCGTGGTGGTCATCCACGCCGACGGCCGCCAGCTCACCGCCGGCCGGGAGCAGATAGCCGATGCCTGAGCCCCGCCTGCAGGCCCTGGTCGTCACCCTCCAGCTCGCCGCCTGGCTGGGCTGCCTGGCCGTGGTGGCCACCCTGCCCCGCGCCCCGGTGGCCTCAGGTACCCCGGCGGCCTCGATCAGCGGGCGGCCCTGCCGCGGCTTCTCTGTAGTGACAGGCCCTGAAATGAGTTGCGGAACGGTTGCGCAACGGCCCCCATGGCGATGCCCGGCAACCTGAGGGGGAGGGGGGCCTGCCATGCACCGATCGCCTACGGCAGCCACAGAGGCCCGCCTGCAGGCCGTGGAATCCCTGCTGCTGGAGGGGGCCGGCCGCCGCGACGTGGTGGCCCATGCCCGCGCTGAATGGGGCCTGGCGCCCCGCTCCGCTGATCGGCTGCTGGCCCTCGCCCGCCAGCGCATCCGGGAGCACTGGGCCACCACCGGCCGCGACGATCTGGCCGCGCTGCTGCTGGAGCAGTTGCAGACCCTCCACTGGGAGGCCCGCCAACGTGGTGATCTGCCTGCGGCGCTCGGTGCCCTCAACCTGCAGGCCCGACTCTGCGGCCTGATCTGAGGCCCTGTCCGATCCGCTGAGGCGTTAACCGGGTTAACCCCATCAGATCGCCTGCGCCGCAGTCGGTTTCGGCCGTGAGGTTAGCCGTGGGGTTAACCGTGGGGTTAACCGTGTAACGCCGTGCCTAACCCCCCGGCCCGATGCCCCCCCGGCTTCAGGTACTTCTGAAGCATTTCGGTTTGCGGGTGCATTCGGCGCCCGCCTTTTCACTAGCGGCAGGCCTGAAACCCTGTTGACAAATAGACCGAGAGGTTAAATCGGCTGTCAGAACCGCAATCGGCCTTCTTCCGTTGCCATCCTTGGGGCCCCCCCGGCCCCCCATGCATCGCCCCCTGGTCCTGGCCGTTTTGAGCCTGCAGTCCCCTATGCGTATCCCCTTCCTGATCGCGCTGGCGCTTGGGTGCTCTTTTCTCCCTGCTCACGCTGCCTACTACTGGGATCTCGCGGTCGAGTCCGCTGCCTACCAGTACTGCTCCCTTCAGGCAGGCGGCCTTTATGCCGGCCGACCTCAGGAGCACTTGAGGAAAGCGATTGAGAATGCCCCTTACCGGGAAGAGAAGAAGAACCCTCGGTTTGAGGCTGCTGTTGTTGCTTACCTCAGTCAGAATGGCTGCTCTGGCGGGCGTGTCAGCTTCCCTGCGCCTCGATCGTCAGTGGCTCTGCCTCCCGCACCTGTTCGGCCGGCTGTCATCCCTGCGGACTCAGCCGATGGTGCGGGCTGCGGTTTGAGCCTCTCTCAGATCCGCAGGATCGTGGCTGGTCAGCGCGTGGTGGTCTTTGGAAGCACCTGCTCGATGCGTTGGAACTAGCCCCCGTGCCTCGGCCCGCCGTGGGCGCCGCGCTGAGCTGCTGGCGGCCCTGGCCTGAGCCCATACCC
>VFQT010004387.1_pt1 | contig 11775 bp, 7 predicted proteins | sample 3512381 | NCBI WGS metagenome assembly VFQT01 (sample SAMN10412376, study PRJNA504923) | tailings metagenome | isolation source: Relicate 2 Philex TSF3 active mining site | place: Philippines: Tuba, Benguet | collected 2017-08-29 | reverse complement strand
GGATGATGCCGACGTTCGGGCGGAAGCCTTCACGGTCCAGCATGTTGCACCTCGAATGGTTTGCAGGCGGCGCGTCGCGGTCGCGGCGGCGCTGAACGATTCCGCTGTGGGAAGCTGGACGGCGCTGGGGTGCTGCGATCCGCGCGGCGCAAGCCCGCGAATACTTTAGAATTGCATTGGATTATAACCCTCTCTTTTTAAAAAATTTTTTCTCATGCGCGCCTCCCGATTTTTTATCTCCACCCTGAAAGAAGCGCCTTCTGATGCCGAGATCATCAGCCACCAGCTGATGCTGCGCGCTGGCATGATCCGGCGACTGGGCTCGGGTATTTATAACTATTTGCCAATGGGCCTGCGTGTTATCCGCAAGGTAGAGCACATCGTGCGCGAAGAGATGGATCGCGCCGGTGCCATTGAGCTGCTGATGCCGCTGGTGCAGCCCGCCGAGCTATGGCAAGAGACCGGCCGCTGGGACAAAATGGGCCCGGAGTTACTGCGCTTGAAAGATCGCCATGGCCGGGACTACGCAATGCAGCCGACATCGGAAGAAGTAATTACCGATATCGCACGTAGCGAGATCAAGTCGTATCGCCAGTTACCCGTCAACTTCTACCATATACAGACCAAGTTTCGAGACGAGCGGCGCCCGCGTTTCGGCCTGATGCGCGGGCGAGAATTCACTATGAAGGATGCCTACTCGTTCGACCGCGATGTCGAAGGATTACAGCATTCGTATGCGTTGATGGTGGATGCTTATACCCGGATTTTTGAGCGTTTCGGTTTGCGCTTTCGCGCGGTCGCTGCTGATAACGGCGCCATTGGTGGTTCGGGCTCGCAAGAGTTTCATGTGATTGCTGATACAGGCGAAGATGCACTGGTGTATTGTCCCAGCTCTGACTATGCCGCCAATATGGAAGCGGCCGAGGCATTGCCACCGACCACCGTGCGCGCAGCCCCAGCCCAGCCGCTTACCAAAACAGCCACGCCGGGCAAAGAGCGCTGCGACGATGTAGCTGCTTTGCTAGGCCTGCCGCTGACGCAAACAGTGAAATCCATCGTGCTGTCGGTAGAAAAAGACGACGGCGCGCGCGAGATATGGTTGCTGCTACTGCGTGGCGATCATGAGTTGAACGAGGTCAAAGCCAGCAAGTTACCCGGTATGGGCCCGTTTCGTTTTGCCAGTGAAGCTGAAATCCTTGAGCACTTCGGCTGTAAGCCCGGCTATCTCGGCGCCATTGGTACCGCCAAACCAGTCAAGGTAGTGGCTGATCGCAGCGTTGCCATCATGAGCGACTTTGTCTGCGGTGCGAATGAGGAGGGGTTTCACTACACCGGTGCGAATTGGGGTCGTGATTTGCCTGAGCCCATGGTCGCAGATATTCGCAACGTGGTCGCCGGTGATCCTTCGCCCGATGGTAAAGGCATACTTGAGATTCAACGCGGTATTGAAGTGGGCCATGTGTTTCAGCTGGGTACGCGCTACTCGGCTGATATGAAAGCAACGTATCTCGATGAAAAAGGCCAGCCACAGCTCATGCAGATGGGCTGCTACGGTATCGGTATTACGCGCATTCTGGGTGCCGCCATTGAGCAAAATTTTGATGACAAAGGCATCATCTGGCCATCATCCATCGCACCATTTGAAGTCGTGCTGTGCCCGCTTGGTTACGACCGCAGCGAGGCCGTTAAAGCTGCCGCCGATGAGCTCTATGCGTCATTGCAAAAAGCAGGGATCGACGTCATTCTCGATGACCGTGGTGAGCGCCCCGGCGTTATGTTTGCCGACTGGGAGTTGATTGGTGTGCCGCATCGTGTCGTGATCGGCGAACGTGGCCTCAAAGATAGTCAGCTCGAGTACCAAGGCAGGCGCGATACCAGTGCAAGCAATGTGCCGCGCGCAGAGATGACCGAATTCTTGAAGGCCAAACTCGCCTGATCGCCATGCGCAGCAAGCGCTCGCCAACGCAGGTGGCTCGCTGGCTGATCGGTGCCTTGGTGTGCAGTGCCTGCGTGATGACGCAGGCAGGTAATCAAAAAGAAGAAGCGCTTGCCGATTCAGTGCGGCTGGCGTTATCGCGAGCGATCACCGATCCGCGTCCGCCGCAACTCAGCTTTGCCAGCGATGCAGATCGGGACGCATGGCGGCAATGGTCGGCTGTGATCTCGACCCGGCTTCAAAGTCGTATGCCCGACCCCATGGTGCGTAGTGAGTTCCTGCAAACCGTTTGGTATGAGTCGCGCCGTGCCGGTTTGGAGCCCGGGCTGGTATTGGGGCTGATTCAAGTAGAGTCGGGGTTTAGAAAATATGCGATCTCAAGTGCCGGCGCCCGCGGCTATATGCAAGTGATGCCCTTTTGGACCCGGACTATAGGCGACGGCCAGCCCGCCAAGTTGTTTCAGATGCAAGCCAATCTGCGCTATGGTTGTTCGATTTTGCGGCTCTATCTCGATATGGAAAAGGGCGATCTGTTCCTCGCGCTGGGCCGCTACAATGGGAGTCGGGGCAAGGCGGAGTATCCGAATTTGGTACGCGCGGCCTGGCGTCGCTGGCAACATTAAGACGTTCTCAAAGGATCGTTGGCGTTGTTGGTGGCACCTTGCCGTACCTTATGTACTGTCTGCGGTGCCCCCGCCTAGCCCTCGACCCTTTGAGAACGTCTTAGTGGCTATGGATGATTTTGTTGGTAGCGTCTCGCCGCACGTCGAGTACTGTCTTCGACGCTTTTTAGGAGCAAGTATGAAGAAGCTGATGTTTGTTGTAGCGCTGCTCTGTGCGGCGCCGAGTGTGATGGCGAATTCAACGGCGACGACGCCCGCGGCCAATAAAGAGAATGCCGATTTTGTCGCAGGTAGCAAGGCGATTGGCCGGCGTGACTGGAAAGCGGCGGTGGATTCGTTCAGTAAAGCAGCGCAGAAGATGCCTGACAATGCCGACGTACAAAATAACCTGGGCTATGCGTACCGGCAGCTGGGTGATCTCGATAAATCATTTGCGTACTACAAAGAGGCGCTGCGTATCGATCCCAAGCATCGTGGTGCACATGAATATATCGGCGAGGCTTATTTGAAGGCAAAGCAGCCTGAAAAAGCAGCCGAGCATTTGGCGGCACTTGAGGGTATTTGCGGCAAAGCGTGTGAAGAGTATCGCGATTTGGCGCAGTCGATTGCGAACTACAAGAAGGCTAATCCGTAACCCTTATAAAGCTAAACAGTGCGCATTGGCATCATCAAACTGCGGGTTACACGTGGTTTCAGATAATGCGAACAATCAGGCGACTAAGCTTGAAACAAAAACGCCCGCAATGTTGCGGGCGTTTTTGTTCGGTCCCTGAAGCTTACTTCAAGTGGCCAGAGATGAGTTTGGTCATCTCGAACATCGAGACAGTCTTCTTGCCATTGAAAACGGCTTTCAGCTTGTCGTCGGCGTTGATGTTGCGGCGATTTACAGCGTCTTGCAGTTTGTGCTTCTTGATGTAGTCCCACACCTTCTTGGTGACATCGGTACGCGGCAATGGGTTTGCACCAACTACGGCGGCAAGTGCAGCGGAGGGGGTCATCGGTTTCATGAAGGCGGCGTTCGGCTTGCGAGTGGTGGCCTTCTTTGCTGCTTTCTTGGCGACCGCTTTTTTGGCAGGCGCTTTTTTCGCTACGACTTTCTTTGCGGCTGGCTTCTTGGCAGCGACTTTCTTTGCTGGCGCTTTCTTGGCGACCGTCTTTTTCACGGCTTTTTTCGCTGCTGGCTTTTTCGCGGCTGGCTTTTTCTTCGCTGCCGCTTTTTTGGCTGTAGCCATTGATGAACCTCCTTTACTTTCGTGGTCAGAAATTGCGCTAATCAACGCAGCGCCAATGGTCTTAGGGTTTTGTTTCAGATGCAAGTGTTTTTTAGGGGGAAACGCGCGATTTTTCACTCTGGCGCAGAGCGAAAATCAGAGGCCATGCCGTACCCGATACGCTTTGTCGGTGCACCATACCGCCGCAACGTTAGCACCAGGCTGGGGAGCCTTGGGCCCTAGCGCAGGCCGGGTAGCATGCCTTTCATGCTGCGCATCATCTTCATCATGCCGGCGCCTTTGAATTTCTTCATCATCGATTGCATCTGATCGAATTGGCTGAGTAGCCGGTTGACTTCCTGCACCTGTACCCCGGCGCCGGTTGCGATACGGCGCTTGCGCGAGGCCTTGATCAGCTCTGGTTTGGCGCGCTCCTGCGGTGTCATGGCGTTGATGATGCCCTCCATGCGGCGCACTTGTTTTTCAGCTTGACCCATATTGGCGCTGGCCGCTGCTTGCTGCAGCTGCGACGGTAGCTTATCCATCAGACCAGACAGCCCACCCATTTTCTTCATTTGCGAAATTTGCGCCTTGAAGTCGTTCAGGTCGAACTTGCCACCGACCTTGATTTTCTGGGCGAGGTCTTGTGCCGCGGCGATATCAACGCCTTTTTTGGCTTCCTCGACCAGCGCCAGAATGTCGCCCATGCCAAGTATGCGGTTGGCCATGCGGGCTGGATCAAAGGCTTCCAGTCCATCGAGCTTCTCGGCAACGCCCGCAAATTTGATCGGCTTGCCGGTGATATGTCGCACCGATAGTGCGGCGCCGCCACGCGCGTCACCATCCAGCTTGGTGAGCACGATACCGGTTAGCGGCAGTGCTTCATTGAAGGCGCGTGCGGTGTTGATCGCATCTTGGCCGAGCATGGCGTCAACGACGAAGAGTGTCTCGATCGGTTTGACTGCGGCATGCAGCGCGCTGATCTCGGCCATCATCATCTCATCGATGCCAAGCCGGCCAGCAGTATCAATCAGCAGCACTTCATGGTGGTGTTTCTTCGCCCAGTCCACCGCTGCCAGCGCGATATCCACCGGTTTTTGTGATGACTGAGAGGGAAAAAAGTCAGCGCCCACTTGTGCGGTAACGGTTTCCAGCTGACCAATAGCAGCTGGTCGGTAGACGTCGGTTGAGACGGTGAGGACTTTTTTCTTTTTCTGTTCTTGTAGATATTTGGCGAGCTTGCCGACGGTGGTGGTTTTACCTGCACCCTGCAGACCTGCCATCAAGATAATGGCCGGTGGCTGGGTCGCGAAAGAGAGCTGCGCCGCGTCGGGGCCAAGGTCGGCACCCATCAGTTTCGCGAGTTCGTCATGAACCACGCCCACCAGCGCCTGCCCGGGAGTGAGTGATCCGATCACCTCTTCGCCCAGTGCTTTTTCTTTGACGCGTGCGATGAAGTCACGTACCGCAGGTAGCGCGACATCTGCCTCTAACAAAGCGAGCCTGACTTCGCGCAGCATGTCTGCCGTGTTGGACTCGGTGAGTCGCGCCTCGCCCCGCATGGTCTTGACGACCTTGGACAGGCGCTGAGAAAGATTATTGAGCATGTGGGTGGTGAATATCGAGTCAGCGCCGCAACTTCAAACGCATACAATCTGCATAGCGACCGCAACGCATACGAAAAAAATCAAAATGCACACGGGCAGCAAACAGCGATCATTAAAAGCAAACTGCGCGCAGCGAATTTACAGATTTTACCCTAGCGAAAGCAAGGATCGTTTAACGCCTTGGTGTACACTCGACTGATGGAAATCGTCGTCAATCAGGCCGCAACGCTGCCGACGCTGAGGCGCATGCTGGCTCTGAATCCACATCGACCGTGGCGGTTGATCAGCGTAGGGCGGGCATTGTCGTGAAATATTTGTTGTGGGCAGTAGTGCTCTACGTTGCATGGCGTTGGTACCTGAGCAAGAAGTCGTCCGCCACCTCTGATGCTGCCTCCGAAACACCGTCTGCAGCAAGTGGCGCACCGGCTGAGCCTGGCAAATCTGCCGAGCAGATGGTGGCCTGCGCTCAGTGCGGCATACATCTTCCCTGGTCCGAATCAGTTGCAGGCGCGGGTGAGCTGCGTTACTGCAGCGATGAGCACCGTTTACGTCATTCCGAGCGTTAATTAGAGCGACTGTTGCATTCCCCACGAATCGGGTGCGCCGAGGATACTATTCGCTTAACCTTGCGGGCTTTGCTTTTACCGTTGGCGGTACTGTGCGCACTTGCTCGAATTCCTTGCTGCATGCTCCGAGTTTTCGCCTGATAGGCGAGGCGCCGTGCATGCGCGCATTGCGCGAGCAAATTATGCGGATCGCCGATAGCGATGCAGCAGTCGCGATCGTGGGTGAGTCCGGCAGTGGCAAGGAGCTGGCGGCGCGCGATTTGCATGCGCACAGCCGGCGCGGCGCGCACCCGTTTATCGCGGTCAACTGCGGCGCCATACCTGAGGCGCTGATGGAATCAGAATTCTTCGGGCATCGGCGCGGCGCATTCACTGGTGCTCATGAAGAGCGCAGCGGGTTTTTTCAGGCTGCGCACAACGGTACCTTGTTCCTTGATGAGGTCGCTGAGTTGCCGCCATCCATGCAAGTGAAGTTGCTACGCGCGCTGCAAGAGCGCAGTGTGCGCAAGCTCGGCGGTCAGCGTGAGGAGCCTGTCGATGTGCGTATTGTGTCGGCGACCAATCGTGACCTGTCGGACGCTGTGCGGCGCGGCGAGTTTCGTCAGGATTTATATTACCGCTTGCAAGTGATCGAGCTACGCATGCCGCCATTGCGGGATCGCCGAGAGGATATTCCTCTGCTGAGCGAAACTATATTGCACCGCTTGGCCAGGTCGCGTCAGCCTGAACTGTCGGCTGATGCCACCGCGCAGCTCTGCGCCTACGATTTTCCGGGTAACGTGCGTGAGCTGGAAAACATTCTTGAGCGAGCGCTGGCGATGGCGCCGGATCAGACGATTGAAGCGGCAGATCTGCAGTTTGAGCCGGCGCTGAAGCGGTCGGCGAGTGCGGGCGCAGGTGTTCGTGATGGGCATGCCAGTGACGCCTTGCCGCTGCACTTGCCAGCGTATTTGCGCGGGGTAGAACAAGCGCTGCTCCGGCGCGCTTTACGCCAGGCGCGTTTTCAGCGCACGCAGGCCGCGCAGCTGCTTGGGATAAGCTTGCGGCAGTTGAGATACCGCATGCAACGATTGTCTATTGATGAGTACGATTGAGCCACCCTACGCGATTGACCCTAGCGGCTGGGCGAGTCGCGCACGGCGCGCGGCATGTCCGAATTTTGATGCGCGCCCGGAAGGCAGCGTGATTCGGCTGCTCGTGGTGCACAACATCAGCTTGCCGCCCGGTGAGTATGGTGGGCAGTTTATCGAAGACTTGTTCGCTAACCGGCTCGATTGCGACGCGCATCCCTATTTTGCGCAATTACGCGGGCTGCGTGTTTCATCACATTTTTTGATCCGGCGTGATGGCGAGGTGGTGCAGTTCGTCTCAACGCTTGATCGCGCGTGGCACGCCGGGGTGTCGCGCTTTAATGGCCACGAGCGCTGCAATGATTTCTCGGTAGGCGTTGAACTTGAGGGTACCGATATCGATCCGTATTGCGATGCGCAATATGCAAGCTTGGTGACGCTGACCGACGCGCTTTTGCATGCGCATCCGATTACCGATGTGTGTGGTCACCAGCATATTTCGCCTGATCGTAAGACCGATCCCGGTCCCAGCTTCGACTGGACGCATTTCCGTAGTGCGCTCGCGGCGCTGCAAAATGCGGCGCCAGCTGACCCCTTGAAACTAGCCAAGATGGTAAGTTTTCCTATCTGATTTGGTCTAAAAACCGGTTGCAACCGGACCGCTTGAGCACTACAATTAGTACCAGCTAACCACTTATCCACTAGATGTAGTGGCCAAGCGTTCCAACTGATCCGACCAAGCATCACAAGTGCGGCCGCTGTTTTTCGGAACATTCCGATCGAAATCGGGATTGGTCGGAGCCCACCGGCAGTCACTATTTGTCCCGTTTGCGCTCGCATTCTCAGAATGCATGAAGCAAGTTGGTAAAAAATTCGATAACAGTGTCGGGATCTCACCCGGCATAGCTCAAACAACCGGATCGCCGAATCCGGCGTTTTTTCAGGAGGCGCAGTGCTTACTACCCAGGAAACTACCGGCAAGGCATTGCCCGAGCTCGTGCCCGTCGCGCCCGCGCTAGCGCCTTCGACGCCTGCCCACACCGCAGCGCTTTCCGAGTACCGCATCATCCGGCGCAATGGCGCCGTGGTCGGCTTCGAGCCTTCCAAGATTTCGATCGCGATGACCAAGGCTTTTCTGGCGGTGAATGGTGGTCAGGGCGCAGCCTCGGCGCGCGTGCGTGAACTGGTCGAGCAACTCACGCAGGGCGTGGTGGGTGCGCTGATGCGTCGTCAGCCAGCGGGCGGTACTTTCCACATTGAAGATATTCAAGATCAGGTTGAGCTGGCGCTGATGCGCTCCGGTGAGCACGATGTCGCGCGCGCTTATGTGCTGTATCGCGCCAAGCGGCAGGAAGAGCGTGCGCAGCAGCAGCAAGCCAAGGGCTCTAGCGAGCCGCAAGCCGGCGCCATGCATATCGATATCGATGGTCAGCGTGTTCCGCTCGATCACGACAAGCTGAAAAAAATGATCAGCGCGGCCTGCATCGGCTTGGAGCAGCACGTTGATGCTGAGGCGATTCTGAACGAGACCGTGCGCAACCTGTACGACGGTGTGCCGGTCGAAGAGCTGTACAAGTCCGCTATTTTGGCGGCACGTGCGCTGATGGAAAAAGACCCTGCCTATAGCCAGGTCACCGCGCGTCTGCTGATGCACACCATTCGCAAAGAGGTATTTGGCCGTGAGGTGGCGCAAGCGGATGCGGGCGAGGCCTATATCGATTACTTCCCGCGCTTCATCAAGCGCGGCGTGGAAGCCGAGCTGCTCGACGCCAAGCTGGCACAGTTTGATTTGCCCAAGCTCGCCGCAGCGCTGTTGCCGGAGCGTGATCTGCAGTTCGGTTATCTTGGTCTGCAGACACTGTACGACCGCTACTTCCTGCATGTGCAGGGTACTCGCATTGAAATGCCGCAGGCATTTTATATGCGCGTGGCGATGGGCTTGGCGCTGAACGAGATTGATCGTGAGGCGCGCGCGATCGAGTTCTACAACTTGTTATCGAGCTTCGATTTCATGAGCTCGACACCAACCCTATTCAATTCAGGCACGCAGCGCTCGCAACTCTCCTCTTGCTACCTGACCACGGTGGCAGACGACCTTGACGGTATTTACGAGGCGATCAAAGAGAACGCGCTGCTCGCCAAGTACGCGGGTGGTTTGGGCAATGACTGGACGCCGGTGCGTGCGCTTGGTGCCCACATCAAAGGTACCAATGGAAAGTCGCAGGGTGTGGTGCCGTTCCTGAAAGTGGTGAACGATACTGCGGTTGCGGTCAACCAAGGTGGCAAGCGCAAGGGCGCGGTCTGCGCTTACCTCGAAACCTGGCATATGGATATCGAGGAATTCCTCGATCTGCGCAAGAACACTGGCGATGATCGCCGCCGCACGCACGACATGAACACCGCAAATTGGATTCCGGATCTGTTCATGAAGCGCGTGATGGAAAAAGGCGAGTGGACACTGTTCTCGCCTTCCGATGTGCCCGACCTGCACGACCTGTACGGTAAGAAATTCGAAGAAGCTTATTTGCGCTACGAGGCGCGCTGTGCCTCGGGCGAAATGAAGCTGTTCAAAAAAGTGCAGGCCAATGACCTGTGGCGCAAGATGCTCTCGATGCTGTTCGAGACCGGGCACCCCTGGATCACCTTCAAAGATCCGTGCAACATCCGCTCACCGCAGCAGCACGTGGGCGTAGTGCACAGCTCGAATCTTTGTACCGAGATCACACTGAACACCAATGAGACCGAGATCGCTGTCTGCAACCTCGGCTCGGTGAATCTGCCGGCGCACATGAAAGACGGCAAGCTCGATCACGAGAAGCTGCAGCGCACGATTCGTATTGCAATGCGCATGCTCGACAACGTAATCGACATCAACTACTACTCAGTCAAGAAGGCGCGCGACTCCAACCTGCGTCATCGTCCGGTGGGTATGGGCATCATGGGCTTCCAGGATTGCCTGCATGTGATGCGCGTGCCTTATGCATCGAAAGAGGCGGTCGAGTTCGCCGATCGTTCGATGGAAGCGGTCTGCTACTACGCGTACATGGCGTCGACCGAGTTGGCTGAAGAGCGCGGCACTTACAGCTCTTACCGTGGCTCATTGTGGGATCGCGGCATCCTGCCACAAGACTCGCTGAAGCTGCTGGCGCAGGAGCGTGGTGGTTATCTCGAGGTTGACACTACCGAGACCATGGACTGGCCAGCGCTGCGCGCGCGTATCAAGCAGCACGGCATGCGCAACTCCAATTGCGTGGCGATTGCGCCGACCGCGACTATCTCGAACATCATTGGTGTCTCGGCCTGTATCGAGCCGACTTACCAAAACTTGTACGTCAAGTCGAATCTGTCCGGCGAATTCACCGACATCAATGAATATTTGGTGCGCGACCTGAAAGCCAGCGGGCTGTGGGACGAAGTGATGGTCGCTGATCTCAAGTACTTCGACGGCAGTCTCGCGCGTATCGATCGCATTCCGGAAGATCTGCGCGCGCTGTACGCCACCGCGTTTGAGGTAGATCCGAGTTGGTTGGTGGAGGCTGCATCGCGTCGCCAGAAGTGGATCGATCAGGCGCAGTCGCTCAACATCTACATGGCCGGCGCCTCCGGCAAGCGGTTGGATGAGACTTACAAACTAGCCTGGCTGCGCGGCCTGAAGACCACGTACTACCTGCGCACTATGGCCGCGACGCATGTCGAGAAATCCACCACCAAAGCGGGTGCACTGAACGCAGTCTCGGCTGACTTGCCAGTGGCTGCGGTTGCCGCTGCGGCCGATGGCGCTGCTTGCTACTTGCGACCCGGTGATCCCGGTTTCGATGAGTGCGAGGCTTGCCAGTAAACATCGCACGGCTTGAGTCATCAGAGCTTGCTCAAGCCGTCGCGATAAAAAGAATTTATCCTTAACAAAATACGCATCAAAAGGAATACCACATGCTCTCTTGGGATGACGAACCCGCGGCAGTAGCACCGCGCCCGCCACAATCCGCACCTCGCTTGCAAGCAGTGCCTACGCCGCCGTTCGCGCCATTGGCTGATGCTGCGCTCGACCCCGGCATCCTCGCGCGCACCGAACCTCGCGCAGATGCCAATACCCGCGTAAACGCCGTCGATAAACGCATCATCAACGGACAGACCGATGTCAACCAGTTGGTGCCGTTCAAGTACAAGTGGGCGTGGGACAAATATCTGGCTGGCTGCGCAAATCACTGGATGCCGCAGGAAATCAACATGCAGCGCGATATCGAGCTGTGGAAGAACCCGAACGGCCTGACCGAGGATGAGCGTCGCTTGGTGAAGCGTAACCTCGGCTTTTTCGTGACGGCCGACTCGCTGGCCGCCAACAACATCGTGCTAGGTACGTATCGCTTCATTACAGCGCCGGAGTGCCGGCAGTACTTGCTGCGTCAGGCCTTTGAAGAGGCCATCCACACCCACGCCTACCAGTACATCGTGGAGTCGCTGGGCCTGGACGAGGGCGAGATCTTCAATGCGTACCACGAGGTCAAGTCGATCCGCGATAAGGATGAGTTCCTGATCCCGTTCATCGACACCCTAACTAACCCCACGTTCCAAACCGGCACGCCCGAGGCCGACCAGCAGCTGCTGAAGTCGCTGATTGTGTTTGCCTGCATGATGGAAGGCCTGTTCTTCTACGTTGGTTTTACCCAGATCCTGGCGCTGGGCCGTCAGAACAAGATGGTGGGCGCTGCCGAGCAGTACCAGTACATCCTGCGCGACGAGTCGATGCACTGCAATTTCGGTA
>VFQT010004386.1_pt1 | contig 11776 bp, 8 predicted proteins | sample 3512381 | NCBI WGS metagenome assembly VFQT01 (sample SAMN10412376, study PRJNA504923) | tailings metagenome | isolation source: Relicate 2 Philex TSF3 active mining site | place: Philippines: Tuba, Benguet | collected 2017-08-29 | reverse complement strand
CGATGTGCGAAGGCCATTGAAAAGGTTCATGCTGAAGTTCAAACCAACTACCGTACTCGAGGCGGAGAACCAGTTCGACAACGACTCGCTCTGACCTTGATTCTGCCATTGACCGAATGCAGCAATCGTCGGGTAGTAATCGCTACGATTAATTGTGATGAGCTCCTTCGCGACCTTTACTTGCAACGCCAGTGCTTTCAAGTCAAGATTCTGCTCGATGGCCTGACGCAGCGCGGCATCCTCAGCCGGTGGGTCAACAGGCACGTCGAGTCCTTCCTGTGAAAGTGTCAGCGTATCTGTGAGATCGAGTGATAAGTAAGTCTGTAGCGCAGCGAGTGCGTTGTTGGCACCCGCGCGCGCGTCAATCAGAATTGGCTCTGTATTGGCAACAGCAACATCTGCGCGAATCTTATCGAACTCCGCAACCAGACCTTCGCTAAACAAGGCTGTGATTGTCTTCCGCGTCTCAAGCACGTTGTTAAATGTCGCTTCGGCAACATCTACGAATCCGGATGCAGCCAATGCCTGATAGTAGCGCTTCTTCGTTTCAGCAACGACCTCTGCTACTTTCGCGTCGAGCGCAGCCTCGGCAGCATCTTCATAGATCTTTGACGCGCCGATGCCAGTGAACACGGCACTGTTGAAGAGGATCTGTTGAACCTGCGCATTGACCTGATATGCATTGGTCAGACCAAACCGAAGTGGCGCTACCTGTCCCGTCTGCGGGTTCGGAAAGAAAAAGACCGGCAGTTGGACGTTGTAGTTATAGCCTGCGCTAACTGCCAATAATGGCAACGCGTTGCCGAACGCTTCGGTCACTTGCGAGGATGCCTTCGAAACAGAGAGCTTCGCAATGGTGAGTTCCCTATTCTGCTTTAACGCGAGCGTTATCGCTTCGTCGAGCGACATCGGACGAACGCCAGCATGGAGGATGCTAGTGCATGCAACGAGAGTTACGAGAAGCACACAACGCAGTCGTGTTGCCATGGATCTGCCTTTCGGACGTCTTGAAATGACGATTTGAGGATTTTCTGACTTACGGTCACAAATATGACGAAAAGTCAGTTATTCACCAAGTCGTCAAACATCCTGGAGGTCAGCCAGGTTCCCCGTAAATGACGTTTTCTGCGGCCAGTGCATCAGGAACAACCCTGTCGGCCGCATCGGTTGGGTACTCACCAATCAGCACCGTACGCACCCCGGCAGCTCTTCCTGCCTGTGCATCCGTCAGCGAGTCCCCCACAAACCAGCTCGTTTCAGGGTCGATACCGAGATCGGCGATAGCATCCAACAGCATCCCTGGTGAGGGTTTGCGACGGGGATCATTTGCAGTGGCAAGTGACATGCAGGCATAGACATGATCGATGCCAAACCCAAGGTGCGAGGTCAAGACGTCATTCATGTGGGCGTGTACGGCATCGAGATCAGACTTCGACATGAGCCCCTTACCAACTCCTTGTTGATTGGTGATCACCACAAGGATGTCGCCAGCTGCTTTGGCTGAACGTAACAGCGGAAGAATGTCTTCCAGGAGGACGAATTCTTCAGGGGTCCGAACGTAGCCGCCCATGATGCGACGATTGATCACGCCATCACGGTCGAGAAATAGTGCTCGTCGTAGAGTCATGCGTCGGATTCCTCTGTGAGATAGTACTGCGGACAAATCTCCTTCGTAACAGCGTCAAGAAAGCGGCTAGGTCGTCCGACCACGTCGCCTCCATGCCACTCAGCCATGATTGCAGGATACACGATGAGGAGTCGCTGTTTCGCACGCGTACACGCAACGTAGAGCAGTCTGCGTTCCTCTTCGAGTGAGGATTCATCTTCCGCACTCTTCGCTGACGGGATCCGTCCTTCGTTCGCCCAGATCATAAACACGGTGTGCCATTCAAGCCCCTTTGCAGAGTGAATGGTAGAGATCGTTACAAACTCTTCTTCGCCGTCATCGGGATCAATGTCGTCGAGTGCTTCGTTCGGTGGATCTAACGCAATGTCGGCGAGAAACTCAGCCGTTGTCGCATACCGCGATCCAATTCCCACAACCACGTCGATGTCCTTCCAGCGCTTTGGATGATCATCGTATGTTGTCTCGAGGAGCGGACGAAACGACTCGGCAAGTGAGCGCATGCGCGAGGCCGCATCACGGATCGTTTGTGCAGTGCGCAACGCACCGACAAGCTCACGAATCGATACGCCAGCCTTGCCACCAAGCTGTAGCAGATAGTCTGATGCGAGTGGATCGGAAATCCGCTGCATGCCGTCGAGGAGTTTCTGCGCCGTTACTTGTCCAACACCGGGCAGCAGGAGCAGCAAGCGGTACCACGATACAATATCACGTGGGTTCTCGGTGAGCCGCAACATTGCGAGAAAGTCTTTGACGTGTGCGGCTTCGGTAAATCGCAGTCCACCAAACTTGCGAAATGGAATGTTCGCCTTTCCAAGTTCAATTTCCAAGTCAAACGACAGAAATCCACTGCGAACAAGCACAGCCATCTCGGACAGCGATACGCCGTCTTCTCGTGCCGCAAGAAGCTGCTGCACAACGAACTCCGACTGCTGACGTTCATTTACTGCTGAGATCAGCATAGGGGGCTCACCATCTGTTCGATCGGAGCGGAGTTCCTTGTCGAACACATGTGGTGAATCTCGAATAATGTGGTTACATACATCAAGAATCTGCTGACTGCTGCGGTAGTTCTGCTCGAGACGGATGATCTCGCAGTGTGGGAATACTGTTGGAAACGCGTGAATGTTTCGAATGTCTGCACCGCGAAACGCGTAGATGCTCTGTGCATCATCACCAACGACCATCACATTCTGCTGATCACCGGCCAGACCACAGACAATCGCATGCTGAAGGGCATTGGTGTCCTGATACTCATCGACCATGACATACTTGTACTGAGCACGGAGGATAGGTCCGATCTCCGCGTGACGTGTCAGCGACAGTGCATAGAGCAGCAAGTCGTCGTAGTCTACCAAGCCATTTGTATGCTTGTAGGCGTTGTAGGCTTGAATGATCTCAGTGATACGATCCGTGTAGTCAATGAACTGCGAATAGTCTTCAGCGATCACATCAACGAGTGGACGTGAAGTATTAATCGCAGTACTGTACATGTCGTGCAGTGTTCCCTTTTGCGGAAACCGCTTCTTGAGTGCAGCCACATCAAAGCGGCCCCGCACAAGGTTCATCACATCCTGTGCGTCGGACTGATCGAGGACACGCACCGGGCGCGTCTGCGACTCTACGTCAGTCGTTCCTGCATTGCCGAACCCAAAGCGTCGCAGACACCCGTAGGCGAATGCATGAAACGTTCCACCCGCTACACGTTCACACCGACCGTCGAGGAGCGAGGCCGAGCGACGCAGCATTTCCGACGCGGCCTTGCGTGTGAAGGTCATCAGGAGGATTGAAGCTGGATCGACGCCGTCTTCGACGAGTCGTGCAACACGATACGTAAGCGTGCGCGTTTTGCCCGTTCCAGCTCCTGCAAGCACGAGCGCTGGCCCATTTGTGTGCATGACTGCACGGAGTTGTTGCTCGTTGAGAACTTGCTCATACGGAATCCGATACGTCCGCCCTTGGGCGTTGATGTGCGACTTCCGAAGAACAAGTTTCTTCATGTCATCAGAACTTGAGGAGGTCTGCCAGCTGTGCAGCCACACGTTCAACCGGTGGTATCACAGCATCCATCATGCCCTTGTTGTACGGAATCGGCACGTCTGGCGGTGCACAACGCACAACAGGAGCATCAAGGTTGCGAAACGCTTCAGCCATGATCACTGATGCGATTTCAGCCCCAAAGCCACTTGTGATCGTGTCTTCATGCAGTACCATACAACGATTTGTTTTTGCCACCGATGCCATCACAAGATCCTTGTCCCATGGCACGATCGTACGCAGGTCGATGATTTCGATGTCTTCGCCGAGGAGCTCGACTGCGCTCTTGGCACGGTGCACCATTTCGCCCCATGTCACAACAGTAGCACGTGAGCCTTCGCGAACAACAGTACCCACACCAAACGGCACAGTGTAGTCATCTCCAGGGTAGATTCCACGTCCAGGCGCTGTATCCTGAATTGCGCGATGCTCGAGGAAGAATGTTGGATCGTTACTGCGCAGCGCTGTGCGCAGCAGACCCACGGCATCCTGTGCATTCGATGGCATGGCAACACGCCATCCGATTGTATGAGCAAAGATGGCTTCGCCACTCACGCTGTGCCATGGGTCGCCAGTACGCTTCGAGAAACCGACAGGAATGCGCACAACCATTGGTGCTGCGAAATCACCGTTCGTGCGCCAGCGAATCGTTCCTGCATCATTGATCTGTTCGGTTGCGGGATCGAGGTATTTACGAAACTGAATCTCTGGTACTGGAACCAGTCCAGCCATTGCCATGCCCACGGCACGACCGATGATACCCTCTTCGCTGAGCGACGTGTCGAATACACGATCAACACCATGGCGCGTCTGGAGGTCAACAGTAGCTCCGTGCACGCCCCCTTTCACACCGACGTCTTCACCGAAGACAACGACGCGATTATTGAGACGGAGTTCGACATCAAGTGTTCGCTTGACGGCTTCGATCAGGTTGACGCGAGGTCCTTCTTCTACTTTCGCACCACTCGCATGTGGCGGCTGCACACCCTCGGCTGCGAGGCCTCCGTGGAGCGGAGCGCTTCCTTCGTCGAATGCCTTCGTCAGCGCGTCCGTTGGCGTTGGCTCTGGCTGTGCAACAGCTGCTTGACAGGCTTGACGGACTTCTGCGTTCACCTCTGCTACGAGTGCATCCCATCCAGCAGCGTCGACATAATTCTTCTTGATGAAAAACTCGCGAAGCTTCCCGATTGGATCGCGTGCGAGCTCATCCTCGCGCTGTTGTTGTGTCTTGTACGACTGACTGTCTGCACCTGAGTGTCCACAAATACGCGGAACTCGCACACGAATGAGTGCAGGTGATTGATTCTCGCGGACGTGCGCAATGGTTTTTCCGATCATGCGATCGGCTTCATCTGGGTTCGTGCCATCAACCTCCACAATTCGGAGGTTGCCGAAGGAGCCGAGATTCTGTGCGATGTTACCACCAGGCGTTTGCATCGTGCCTGGAACGCTGATACCGAACTGATTATCCTCGATGAAGAAGATCATCGGAAGCTTGATTGTTGTCGCGATGTTGAGCGCCGCCCAGAAACCATTAGTCGCTGTCGATCCGTCGCCACCAAGCGCAACAGCAATGGCACCCTTCCATGCTTCGTCCTGCATGACACGCGTGCGATATGTGATGGCCTGCGCCCAACCGACGCATGGCGTGTATTGTGCACCAACGTCGCCGCTGGCAGGCAGGACCGTAACACCGCGGCGGTTCGGCAGATGATGCACAACTCCGATATCGCGTCCACCGTTGCGACTCCCAGCACGAGCGAGGGGGCCAGCAAAGGATTCTTCGAAGCTCATCCCGGCACCAATCACGAACGGACGTGATCGGTAGTACACCGTTGCGCCATCGCGTCCATGTTGCATGTGATGCGCCAGGATCGCTTGCGAGAGTTCATGTCCCTTCGCAGAGAACTGGTAAGTCACCTGTCCAGATGGAGCGAGTTCTGTTTCTTCAATGATATCGATTGCGCGGGATGCGAGGACTGTCCGCGCGACGCTGAACCATTCGTGTTTTGTCATACTACAAAACTACGCGACGGGGTCGTTTCACGACCCAATTCTGGCGTATTTTTGTACATCATTTTCAAGGCACCACAATGAATCGATTTTTCGCTGTCGTCTCCCTGTTCGTTCTCGCAATGTCGAGCGCTTCTGCACAGTTTGATCTCATTTCACCGTTTGCACCCAAGGACTGTCTCTCTGCGGCCCGTAACGCCGCGGGCGGTGCGGCGGCTAACGCACGCTTGGTCTCCCTTATCAGCATCGGCTTTCCGGTCGGAGTGGATTCCACGGCCCCGCCAATTGACCTTTCGATGAATCCGAAGGATGGCAAAGCCCGACTGTGGGTGTATGCCTTCATCGCAGGTGCAACGGATTCGGTCGTGACCGTTCCTATGGTGCGCCTCATCATTGCATGTCAGGACGCCCGCACACTTCTGGGTGGTGGTGGTCAGGAACCAGATATTCCTATCGATGGCATCGGCACGATTCCTCTTCCAACAAACTACATCGAAGGTTCTGGCCTCGCATCGCGTCTTAATGGAAACACCGACTACCAGCAATTCCGAACAGCCTACCCAGACAGCACGCCTTCGCTTGTCGTGCTGACGACCTCTCCAGAAGAAGCATTTGGCTTCCCAGCACAAACACCGTTTTGGTTGATCAATTGGGCTCCATTTGGTGAGGATCCTGGCATGGATTCAACGTCGGTCCCATTTGTTTGCCTCGTGCATGCCACCACTGGTGAGACGATCTGCGGCGCTGACATCTTTACATCGGTTCAAGAGGTCGAAGATGGTCACGTGATGCTTGCACCGAACCCCTCGGTTGATCACACGACTATTTCCCTACCAGCATCATGGCTTGGGTCAGTTGTCTCTGTCGACGCAGTTTCGCCATCCGGCCAGATCATCAACCTCGCAAATGCAATGCAGGTGGCAAGCCCGCTCATTACTGTGCCAACAACCTCGTTGGCAACTGGAGCATACATGCTGCGCGTTCACACATCGAATGCGAACGTTGTACTCCCTCTCCGTGTTGTTAAGTAATCGAACGCAGTACGCTTAGTAACGACGATCTCATCACGCACTAAAACCAGCAATCATGTATCCTCATCTTCGCTCTTCGGATCCAGAACTCTACAATGCTGTTCAAGGTGAATACGAACGCCAACGCGATAAGATCGAATTGATCGCGAGCGAGAACTTCACTTCACTCGCTGTGATGGAAGCTCAGGGTGGTATCCTCACGAACAAGTACGCTGAAGGCTATCCCGGCAAGCGTTACTATGGCGGATGTGAATGGGTTGATGTTGCTGAGAACATTGCTATTGAGCGACTCAAAAAGTTGTTCGATGCCGAGTATGCTAACGTGCAGCCGCATTCGGGCTCTGGTGCAAACATGGCGGTGTACTTCACCTACCTCAAGCCTGGAGATACCGTTCTTGGTATGGATCTGTCGCACGGCGGTCACCTCACGCATGGATCACCGGTGAACTTCTCGGGCATGTTCTACAACTTCATTGGGTACGGACTCGACAAAGAGACGGGTCGCATTGACTACAACGTCGTCGAGAAGCTGGCCATGGAGCACAAGCCGAAGATGATCACCGTAGGTGCAAGTGCGTACTCACGTGAAATCGACTTTGCTGCGTTCCGACAAATTGCTGACAAGGTTGGCGCATTCTTGCTTGCCGACATTGCGCACCCTGCAGGTTTGATTGCCAAGGGGCGCCTGCAGAGCCCCGTTCCCTACTGTGATATCGTTACATCGACTACACACAAGACACTCCGTGGTCCACGCGGTGGTCTGATTGTGATGGGCAAGAACTACGAGAACCCGTTCGGCAAGGTCGCTCCAAAGAGCGGGCGCAAGAAGCTCATGGGCGAGCTGATCGACTCGATGGTGATGCCTGGTATTCAGGGCGGACCGTTGATGCACGTCATCGCGGCTAAGGCCGTCGCGTTCGGCGAGTGTCTTACTGACGAGTTTGACGCGTACACCAAGCAAGTGATTCGCAACGCACAGGCAATGGCCGACGAGCTGATGAAGCTCGACTACAACATTGTTTCCGGTGGAACAGAGAACCACCTGATGTTGATTGACCTTCGCAACAAGAACGTTACCGGCAAAGCAGCTGAGCTTGCACTCGATGCATCTGGTATCACGTGTAACAAGAACGCCGTACCATACGATACACAACCACCACTGGTAACAAGTGGTATTCGTCTTGGTGCTGCAGCGATGACCAGCCGTGGCTTCATGGAAGACGATATGCGCCATATTGCACGCCTCATCGATCGCGTGATCACAAACGTTGGTAACGAGGACGTGTACACAGCTGTGAAGGGCGACGTGAAGCACTTCTGTCGTCAGTTCCCTCTCTATCCAAGCCTCAACTATTCGGTTGATGAGGTAGGAAAGCGCATCGGCGATGCACTGGACCATGCAGCAGACTCAGTCGCTGACACCGTTCAGAGTATTGTCGACGAAGTAAAAGGGGCTATCAAGCCGTAACCTCGGCGCGCAGCGCGCGAGGTGATATCGTGAACGTCGGAGGGTAGTTCTCGGGCGTGCACGTATGTGGATCGACACGCAGCGCTGCGATGAATCCAATCATAGCAGCATTGTCCACGCAATAATCCATGCGAGGTGCAACGAACATCATTGATCGTCGCGCAGCTTCGTCGTGCATACGGGCTCGCAATTCACTGTTAGCGCTCACGCCGCCTGCGATCACCACGGCACGAACACCTTCGCGATCGGCAGCGCGCATGGTCTTCTGCACGAGGATGTCAACAATCGCGCGCTGTGCACTCGCACACAGATCTTCCATCGGCAATTCACCGCCAGAGGCACGTAGACGTTCAACTTCACGTCGGACGGACGTCTTGAGTCCGCTAAATGAGAAGTCGTCATCCTGCGTATCTCGCAGGCCGCGAGGAAACTGGAACCGTGTGGGATCCCCGGTTCGCGCCAGACGATCGACATGAGGTCCACCCGGATATCCAAGACCAATCAGTTTCGCAATCTTATCGAATGCCTCTCCTGCCGCATCGTCGCGCGTTGAACCAAGAATGCGATAGGCCGTTGGACTATCAATCCGAAAAATGCTCGTGTGTCCACCGCTGACGACAAGACAGATACTAGGGTATGGCAGCTCTGGATGTTCGAGGTAGCCAGAGTACAAGTGTGCTTCGATGTGATGAATCGGAATGATTGGCTTGTAAAAGCGCACTGCCAGCCCCTTGGCCATATGAGCGCCGACAAGCAGTGATCCAGCAAGACCTGGTCCGTAGGTTACGGCAATTGCATCGACGTGTTCCATGGTCACGGATGCTTCCTGGAGTGCAGCGCGGACAATTGGTCCGATTCCACGCACATGCTCGCGTGATGCAAGCTCAGGGACGATACCTCCGTAGAGGTTATGAATGTCCTGTGAAGACACGATGTTGCTCAACACCTCACCACCACGCACAACCGACGCGGCAGTGTCATCACATGATGTCTCGATAGCGAGAATGGTCAGCGAACGATCTTCCACAACATCCCCAGTGCCGAACCCACACTGCGTTCGCGCGTGATTCGGCGATCATTACCAAACAGAAAACGATGGACGACAGTCTCGGTTGGGGTTGCGACAGCAATCCACACCGTACCGACAGGCTTTGTCTCGGTGCCTCCTGTTGGTCCTGCAATCCCCGTGATACCGATACCATACGTGGTGTCGAAACGACGTCGAACTCCCTCGGCAAGCGCAATTGCAACCGGCTCACTGACTGCTCCATGCGATGCAATCAGCGTTGCGTCGACTCCGAGCTGAGCAATCTTACTTTCGTTGCTGTAGACCAACACTCCACCGATGAACCATGCACTACACCCGGGAACGTCGGTGAATGCTCCACCGAGTAAACCACCAGTGCACGACTCGGCAACGGAAACCGTCTCGCCACGATCTCGGAGACGGAATCCAACAACTTCCGCCAGCGAGGTATCGCCTTCGCCGAAAATGAACCGACCAGCACGCTCATAGATAAACGCGCAGATGCGCTCGAGTTCAGCTGCACGCTCTTCTGCCGATGGTGCGGTGGCTCCCACACGCATCCGTACGCCGAGGTAGTTTGGCAGAAACGCGAGTGTCGATGTTCCAAGGAACGTCGACGGATCGCCAAGCAAATCAGCAAGCGAACTCTCGGCAATGCCCACCGTCATGAGAGTACGATACGATGTGCTCGGCACCGATTGTTCAGCAAGACGTTCACGAAGCCACGGAAGAACCGACTGGTCCATAATTGCCTTCATCTCTGTCGGCACACCGGGCAATACAATCAGCACGGAACTCCCATGATGGAGGAGCATACCTGCAGCGGTGCCGTGCGGATTTGGTAGAATCGTTGCACGTGATGGAACCATCGCCTGACGCATGTTACGTTCAGTGAGTTCTCGTCCGCGCTGCGCCATCCATGCATGCAGGTGCGACAGCAATGCTGCTGACTCCACAAGCGTGTCGCCCGTGTATGATGCTACCACATCCTTTGTGATATCGTCATGCGTCGGACCCAGTCCACCAGTAATGATCACCACATCGGATACCGGCGTCAGTCGATCAAGCGTAGCAACGATTTCTGACGCATCATCCCCAATCGTTACGTGTTCCGACACGGTGCATCCGATCGCTGTACATACGGCAGCAATCCAAGACGCATTCGTGTTGGTGACCTGACCAATCCGTACCTCGTCACCGATCGAACAAAGCGCAACAATCATCGTGGCATCCCAAAAAAAAGCCCCGATTGAATCGGGGCGGTTTACTTACGACAGCTTTTGACGAATCTTCTTCTCGCTCATACCGCGCAGGTAGTAAAGCTTCGCACGACGGACGGTGCCTTCCTTCAGCACTTGCAGCGATTGAATGATTGGTGAGTGGATCGGGAAGATGCGCTCAACACCGACGCCGTTCGAGATCTTCCGTACACGGAATGTCTCGTTCATACCGCTTCCGCGGCGTGCGATGACTACGCCTTGGAAGTTCTGGATACGTTCCTTTTCGCCTTCAACAACGCGCACAGCGATTTTCACTGTGTCGCCCGGGCGGAATGATGGAATCTCTGGTGAGAGATCGCCAGCCTTGGCCTTGCGCTGTTCGAATGCTTCGACAGTCGCGAGGTTTTCAATGTTCTTGACTTTTGGATGCATGATATCCCTGTTCGAAAAGATGTTGCGATTGGAATAGGACAGCAAAGATACGAGAAATCATGAAACATATGCAACCCCTTGTATAACATTGGGTTACGGTGCGTTCACGGGAATCTCACCCTCTGCGGTACTACTTCTTGCGAAGAATGAGTGGCCGTGGTGCGCGTTTCGAGCCGATCGGAGTGAGCGTGAGCATATCGTCGGCACGGTTAACCACATAGCTGCGAGGTTTGCCCTGAGTTGAGGTAAGCGTAAGGCGCAGCGTTGTAGGCTCGATGGTGAGCTCATACGGGAATGTCGCCCCATCGATGGTGGCTACCATGGTCGGCGTAAACGTGACTGCTGCACCACGTGTATCGATCCAGGACCCGGAGAGGACTGACGTGTTGATCATGCGCTTGAGAATGAAGAGCGGGTCTGTGTTCTTCGAAGGGAGCTTTCCCAACACAATTGGCTTCTTCTCAATGCTATCGAGTTCGGTGAGTGCGATGTACGAGTTCTGTCGTGCATCGCTTGCGACCATCCACACAGGTGCGTCTTCGGTACCGATTGCCCACTTCAGGCCAATGTTCGGCACCATCGTCTTGAGCATCAGCCCGCGCTCTTCACGTCCGACCGACAGACCGACGCGGACATTACCTGCTTGGTCATTGGAATCGATGACCATGTAGAGTGGCTCACGCTCGGTCTTGGCTGCCAGCGCTTGTTCAATCGATGCTGTCTTGTGAAGCGTTTCGATGAACGCGCTATGAAACCATGTGCCGTGAAACTCACCATAGGACGCCTGCTGCGAGCCCGACATTCCTTGCGAGAATGTCGGGCTCGGTGTCAGGACACAGAGGAGTAGCATCGTGCACAGCGTGCACAGAGCAACGTTCTTCATTGGATCTTCGTAGCGATAGGCTTTGCTTGGAGGAACAACAG
>VFQT010004385.1_pt1 | contig 11779 bp, 8 predicted proteins | sample 3512381 | NCBI WGS metagenome assembly VFQT01 (sample SAMN10412376, study PRJNA504923) | tailings metagenome | isolation source: Relicate 2 Philex TSF3 active mining site | place: Philippines: Tuba, Benguet | collected 2017-08-29 | reverse complement strand
TTTGTCCTCTTGTCCGATCGCGTCACTGAGAATCTTTTTGATTTCGCGGTTGCTGACTTCTTCCCCTTCTTCGTTGGTGAGTCCTTCGGAGAAGAAAAATTTGAGCGGAAAGATCCCGAAATCGGTTTCTACGTATTTGCTGTTGGCCACGCGTGAGATGGTGGAGATGTCGAGTTCTACTTGCTGGGCGATGTCTTTGAGGATCATGGGCTTCAGCTTGGTTTCGTCGCCGCCTTCCAGGAAGAATTCTCTCTGACGTTGCACGATGGCTTGCATGGTTTTCATGAGTGTGTTTTGTCGTTGTTTCACGCTATCAATAAACCATTTGGCGCCGTCTACTTTCTGTTTGATGTATTGAACGGCATCGCGGAGTTGTTTCTCTTTGTGGGCGCTGGATTCGTAGGCTTTGAGGGTTTCCACGTAGGAGGCGCTGAGGCGCAGCTCGGGGGCGTTACGGCCATTGAGTCGCACTTGTAGGACACCATCGTCGTTGCTCACTGAAAAATCGGGTACGATGTATTGCGTTTTCACGCTGATGCTCCCGGTTTCGCCGGGTTTGGGGTTGAGTTTGAGGATCTCGTTCATGGCGGCTTTGAGCTGCTCATCGTTGATCTTTAGGCTCTTTTTTATTTTGTCGTAGTGTTTTTTTGTGAAGGCCTCGAATTGCTCAGAGAGCAATTTCTCGGCCAGGTCAATGGCGGGGTTATCGCCATAGTCTTTCTTGTACAACTGCAGCAACAGACACTCTTGCAGGTCGCGGGCCGCAATTCCTGGGGGATCGAAATTCTGAATTTTGATCAGCAAGCGTTCCAGCTTGGCCTCGGTGGTTAGGATGTTCTCATTGAAGGCCAGGTCGTTGACGATGCTGCGGAGTTCGCGACGCAAATAGCCGTCGTCTTCGATGCTGCCGATGAGGTGGTAAACGAGTTCGAGTTCTTGGTCTTCGAAGATGGCGCGGGCTTGCTCGTAGAGGTATTCGTGGAAGGTGCTCTGCGCAGCCATGGGCATGTCGCGCTGCTCTTCATTGTTATAATCCTCACCCATGCGGAAACTGCTGTAGTCGTCGTCACCGCCGGCACGCAGGAGCTCATCTACGTTGATGTCTTGACTGTATTCGTCGAAGTCGCTGTTGACATTCAGGTCGTCTTGGTCGTAATTGTCTTTGGTTTCGTCGCTTTTTTCATTGCGCAATTCCTGACTGCGGTCGTCGTTGCTGCGGTAATCGGCCAGGTCATTTTCTCCCTCTAGGTTCTCCAGCGCGGGATTGTCGAGCAGCTCCTGACTCACTTTTTCCTCAAAGTCTTGGGTGTTGAGCTGCAGCAGCTTAATGAACTGAATCTGTTGGGGACTCAGCTTTTGCAGAAACTTTTGCGATAACTCTTGTTTGAGGGCCATAACACAAATATAGGCAAGGGCGCCCTAATATCAAATATCGTGCCAAAAATTTTAAAGCCCTTTTCTTATCTTTGTGCAATCAATTTTGCACACAACCAAATAAAACCAGCGTTTTACCATGAGCACACCAGATTTTACCTCTCCGTCGACTGTTATTCAGGACATGAAAAGCCACATTGGCCAACCGGTAGTTTTGCGGGGGTGGGTAGCCAACAAGCGCGAGGGCAAGGGCATTGTTTTCATCATTTTGCGTGATGGTACGGGTTACTGTCAGTGCGTTGTAACGGCGGAAACCGCAAGCGAATCGTTTTTAGCGGCGGCTCAATCGGTGAGTTTGGAAACCAGCGTGGTATTGAAGGGGTTGGTATTGGCGGATGACAAGCAGGTGGGGGGTGTAGAGTTGCAGGTAACGTCTGTGGAGGTTGTGGGTGTATCGGAGAATTATCCGATTGCGAAGAAGGAGCACGGCATTGAGTTTTTGATGGACCAGCGTCATTTATGGTTGCGTAGTACGCGTCAGTGGGCCATCATGCGCATCCGTAACACCATCATTTACGCGATCCACGAATATTTCCAGGGTCAGGGTTTTGTGCAGATGGACGCGCCGATTTTCACGGGCAACGCATGTGAGGGCACGAGCACCTTGTTTGAAACCGATTTCTATGGGGAGCCTGCGTTTTTGAGTCAGAGCGGACAGTTATACGGCGAGGCGATGGCCATGGCGATGGGTAGAATTTACACCTTTGGTCCTACGTTTCGTGCTGAGAAGTCGAAGACGCGCAGGCATTTGTCGGAGTTTTGGATGATTGAACCGGAGATGGCGTTTTACGACATTTTCCAGAACATGGATTGCATTGAAGGGTTTTTGCAGCATGTGGTGGGCCGGGTATTGGAGAAGTGCGAGCAGGAGTTGGAGACGATTGGACGTGACACGTCGGTGTTGAAGAGTAGTTTGGGCACGTTCCCACGGATGACATACGACCAGGCGGTACGGATCATCAAGGGCGAGGAGGACGTGAACGGGGTGAACAGTATCAAAAGTTTGGAGGAGGAGTTGTTGCGTTGTGAGCAGCAGTTGGCGGGGATTGATGCGGAGATTGCGGAGCGGGAGGCCAAGGTGGCCACGCCGGGGATGAAGAAGGGGGAGATCAATTTCCATCAGACGAAGATTACGCAGTTGAAGCAGGAGAAGGCGGACGTGGAGGAGGATTTGCGAAACATTCCCCAGTGGATTGCCAGCGCGAAGAATTTTGAATACGGAAATGATTTTGGGGGGTCGGACGAGACGGTATTGACGCGTTTGTTTGACCGTCCGGTGATGGTGTATGACTGGCCTCACGAGGTGAAGGCGTTTTATTTGAAGCGGAATCCAGAGGACGCGCGTTTTGCGCGGGGTGTGGATGTGTTGGCGCCGGAGGGGTACGGAGAGATTGTGGGTGGTGGCGAGCGTGAGACGGACGTGGATTTGTTAACGTCGAAAATCCAGGAGCACGAATTGCCGATGGAGGCGTTTGAGTGGTATTTGGATTTACGCAGGTACGGATCGGTGCCTCACGCGGGTTTTGGGTTGGGCTTGGAGCGTTTGGTTACTTGGGTATGCAAGTTGAAGCACGTTCGCGAGAGCATTCCATTCCCACGGATGTACGGAAGATTGACGCCTTAATAGGCGTTTGGTTAAACAGGCAATAAATTTGGTAAAGCGATTAGGGCTCGATGATGGTTGCTTCGGCAGAAGCGGCTGTGGTGGCTGTTTTCTCTTTTGAACGCGAGCGCGAGCGGGAGGAACGACCGCTGCGCGAGCTGGAGCCGCCGCGTGAGCGGCGGCGGAACCGTCGCTTTGCTTCTTGGGGCAAAATCAAAATGATGGCACTGGTAAGCACCAGGGCATAGGGAATCAAGGCCGCATTGAACAGCAGTTCGGCATAATAAACCGCCAGATAGACGACGACCAATACCAATTGCGTCAAAAAGATCACGTTGTATTTGAACTCACTCACAGCCCAAGCCAACCCATTGAGGCCGATGATGCCGAGGGCAGCAAAATCAAGGTAATAGATTAAATCATCAACCCAAGTCCAATTAGGATCAAAGGGACCTTCTTCAATTATCTCTAGGGAATTGAAAATGTAATCATATAAATATATAATCACTGAACTCACCAACAGCGACAATGAAAACAGAACGCGTTTGGGGCCTGTTTTATAAATCCATTTTACGACGGATTCATACCATTTGCTGCGCAGGGCGGTACTGTAGGCTTTGAAATAATTCATGAATTTTTACAAAATTACAAAAGTTTGGCTGTATTTATTTGGTAGGTAGCCAAGTTGATTGATTTGTGGGTGTGTTGTGCGTGGGGTTTTTGTTGTAGTTTTGTAACATCATTTACTATGCTGAAACAGCACTTTCACACACATCTTCTTCGATTGTTCGTACTTGTGGCGACAGGCACAAGTCTGACGTCTTGCTTCAACTATAAGAATCAGATATTTTTTCAAGGCCTGAAAGACTCAACCTATTCGGCCAGCATGCAACAGGCTGATTTGCAGATTCAGCGGGGGGATCAGTTAAGTATATTCGTGTATGCGGCAGATCCTACAAGCATGATGGCGTTCAATGCACCCATGTTTGGCGGTGGTGCCAATGGTGCTCAGGTATTATCACAACAGCAATCCTCTCAAGGGGGTGGATATTTTGGGTATTTGGTGGATGAGTATGGCAATATTGAATTTCCAAAATTGGGGGTGATCCCGGTCATGGGGTATACCCAGCCTCAGTTGCGAGATACCTTGCAAGCCCGATTGAAAGTGTATTTGAAAGACGCGGTGGTGAGTGTGCGGTTGATGAATTTTCGGGTGACGTTTATCAATGCCGATCGGGCGATGACCAGCATGGTCACCAACAACAAAACCAATATCTTGCAGTTTTTGGGTATGGTGGGGGGTGTGCAATGGATGGACCAGCGAAACAACATTCGGGTAATCCGACAAGTGAACGACCAACGGCAAGTGTATACCGTGAACCTCACGGATGCTTCGGTATTTAACAGTCCGGTTTATTATCTGCAGCCGAACGATATCATTTACGTTGAGCCCAACCGAAGGAAGTTCTTGGAAACCAACGTTCAATTGGTGAACTACTTCGCCCAAATAACCAGTACCCTCAGTATTTTATACCTTTTCATTAACAACTTCACGAAATAAGCATGTCATCCAACAACCCTTCGGTGCAGCCGAATATCAACGAGACAGAAGAGAATCAAGGGAATTTGATGGAGACCCTGCTCAGGGATTATGTGCCGTATTGGCCCGTGATCGCCTTGGCTTTGGTCTTGGGTTTGATTGCAGCCAAAGTGTATTTGCGCTATCAAACCAATTATTACCAAGTGGGTACCAGCATTTTGTTGAAGGATGAGAGTCAGTCGGCCGACAACTTGTTGAAGCAGGTAGCCTTCCAGCAAAATGCCACGTTCATCGACGACGAAATGGAGGTCATCCAAGGTTTGGGTGTTATGCGCGGGGCGGCGCGTCGTTTGAATGCCCAAGTGCAAATCTACACCACGGGACGTGTCAAGGAAGAGGTTCGTCCAATCGCCGTGGCGCCGTTTGAGGTGATTCTGTTGAAACCCGATACCATCAAAAAAGGTCAGGTGGCTTTCGATTACAACAAAGAGAAGGGGTTGACAATTGAAGGTAAGTCTATCCCTATGAACCGCACGGTGAATGTGCTGGGCAATTATGTGATTTTTCAACAAAAGGATTCCAAAGCCGTATTGAATTTTGATACCACCCATTTGGCGGGGGATGTGGATACGGCCGGATTGAAATCCGCGCAATATTTGGTGTTCCGTTCACTAGAGGACGCGACAAGGGATGTGGCGGGGAGTGTATCGCTGAGCAAAGACAAGAAAACCTCGGTAATCAAAGTCAATGCTACCGTAACCAGTGTGGAGTATGGAAAATTGTTGTTGAATGCCATCGTGGATAGTTATCAGCAGGAAACCCAGGATGAAAAACGTAAAAAAGCCCGCTATACTGTTGACTTTATTGACTCGCGTTTGATGTATGTGGGCAATGACTTGGACAGTGTGGAGAGCAAGTTGGAGAATTACAAAAAGCAGAACAACATTCAGCGTTTGTCCAAAGAAGCCGAATTGTTCTTGGAGAAGGTGAAGGATGGCGACAAAATGCATGCGGAAATTGAAGTGCAGTTGTTGGTGTTGGATGAGCTGGAGAATTATGTCAAAGGCAAAATCAAAAAAGGCGGCATGGCCCCCAGTTTGATTGGGCTGGACGATAGAAACATCAACGATTACTTTGGCAAATTGAATACTGCCGAGAACAAATACGCGGCCTTGTTGGAACAGAATGGACCCGAGAACGACCAAGTAAAAGTATTGGGTGGGGAAATTGCCTTATTGAAATCCACCTTGCAAGAGAGCATCCGCAGTGCCCGGATCAACTTGAATCTGTTGAAACGCAAAGCCGAGAGCAATTACCAGCGGTATGAGGGTGAATATGATTTGTTGATGCGCAGCATCCCTAGCAAAGAGCGGGCCTTGTTCGCCATTACCCGACAGCAAGATTTGAAAAATGCCTTGTACATTTACCTGTTGCAAAAACGGGAGGAATCGGCCATTCAGATGGCGGGTACCTTGAGTGATATTCGGGTGATTGAATCGACCAAAACAGGAGCCTTGGTGAGTCCGAAGCGACAAATCATCTACCTCGGTTTTGGGATGGGTTTTGCCCTGGCGGTGATAGGTATACTCTTCTTGAAATCTTCCATGAACAACAAAATCATGAGCAAACCGGAGATTGAACGGAGGTCGGTCATTCCTGTGGTGGGTGAGTTGAACTTTATTGAAACCGAATCTCCCTTGATCATGAAAGACGGTAACCGTACCTTGATTGCGGAACAGATGCGGGCCTTGCGCACGAATTTGGGCTACCTGAAAATGGGTGGTAAATCCAAGCTCCTGATTTCAAGCTCGTTTCCAGGTGAGGGTAAATCTTTTGTGGCTACTAACGTGGCCATTGGCTACGCGTTGGCGGGTAAGAAAGTGTTGCTGATTGAGAGTGATTTGCGTAAACCGAACATCTCCAAGCACTTTAAGTTGGATCGCAGAACCGGTTTGTCGGTGTACCTGTCCGGCAATTGTGATGCCGATAGCATCATTTTTGAGGTCCCAGATTATCCAGGATTGGCGGTGGTGCCTGCGGGACCTGTGCCTCCCAACCCCGTGGAATTGATTTTGAACGGTCGCTACAAAGGCCTGATCGATGAGCTGGCAAAAACCTATGACCATATCGTGATCGACTGTCCGCCTGTAGGTCTGGTAACCGACGCAATGGAGATTGCCAACTTTGTGGATACTGCGTTGTTCATTGTCCGTCATGGGTATACCCCACGCAATGCAGTGTCGGATCTGTTGGACCGCATGGTGAAAGAAGGGAAGTTCTCCAATGCCGCCATCGTGTACAACGCAATCAAGGGCGGTATCGGCGGGTATGGCTATGGTTACAGCTATGGTTACGGTGGCTACGGTTATGGCTACGGTTATGGCTATGGATATGGTTACGGATATGGTTACGGGTACGGCTATGGCTACGGACAATCCTACGGTTCGGAGTACTACGGCTCAGAGAAGTCGAGCGGAAACCGCTTCGGCAAGCTGCTGTGGTCGGTGATCGTGGCGCCATTTATGGCATTCTTCGGCGTGAAGAAATAAAAATTTCGCGTTTTCCACACTTTGTTAACATTTAAACAAACTTGTTGGTATATTTGTGCTCCCTATGAGCACATCTACACGACAATTGATCTTACAACGTTGCTTTGAAGCGATACAGGCCAAGGGTTTTGAGACCTTGCGTACCGACAAAGAGATTGCCCGTTTGAAAATTACCAAAGGCGCATTTTACCATTATTTCCCAAACAAAGCGGAGTTGGGATATGCCGTGGTGGATGAGGTCATGTTGCCTTATTACGAGCAGAAATGGGCGAGTTTGGCCAACATCGAAAGCGGTGTGTCTGAGGCCTTGAATGCTGTATTGGAACAGGAGAAGAGCAAGGCGACAGAGACTAGCATTAAGCGTGGGGATGTGTTGACCAACTTGATTTTAGAGATGAGTCATTCCGATGAATTGTTTCGTGAAAAGTTGGAAGCCGTGAACGAAGTTCAGGTGAAAATCATCCAGAAGGCGATTATGTCGGGCAGAATCGCCGGTGAATTAAAAAACCAGACCGACGCCCGTTCTATGGCCTTGTATATTGTAGGACAGTTGATGGGTTGCTACACCATTTCCAAGGTGCGTGCTTCTAAGGAAACCTTTGTGAGCATGGTGGGTACCATGCAGAAGCAATTGCGTGATGCGTTGGTGATTGAATCGGCGGCGGGCAAGGTATCGGATGCGCCGGTAGCCACAGCACCGTCTGCTTCTGTGGACAGGGTGGTGAATGGCATCGAGGTGGTGAATCCGTTTGCCAAGCAGGAAGAAAAGGTAGAAGAGAAAACCTCCCGCGGTGGATGGTTCTCTCGCAACCGCTAATTAACATAGGATTCAAGGATGTCGCGGGTGTTGTTAGTTGCTCCCTGCGGTGAAATCCAAGAAACAAATAGCTCAAAGAAAAAGGGCTTCCGCGAGGAAGCCCTTTTTTCGTAAATGGGGGATTTAAAATTATTTCACGATGGTCATTTCGTCGATCAGGTGCTTGGCGCCGCCCAATTTTTCTACGATGAACAACGTGTAGCGAACATCCAAGCTGATGGTGCGCTGTACCTTGGGTAAGAACGCAAAATCAGAACTGATGGCTTCCCAGTTGCCGTCGAACGCGGTACCAATCAACTCACCTTTAGCATTCATGACAGGACTTCCGCTGTTACCACCCGTGATGTCGTTGTCGGTGAGGAAACAGGTATGCAACTCACCATCTTTATCGGCATACTGACCGAAATCGCGGGCGCGGATCAGGGCCAACAAAGGCTGGGGTGAATCGAATTCAAAATCGCCGGCTTTGTACTTTTCCAAAATGCCTTTGGCGGTGGTGAAGTACGAATAGCTCACCGCATCGCGGGCGTCGTACGCCATCACAGTGCCGTAGGTCAAACGCATGGTACCATTGGCGTCAGGGGCCATGGTCACGTTGTTGCTGGCCGACATTTCCAATTGGGCCGACAAGAACAGACGGTTGGCACGATCGAGTTTGCTGTTGATGCCATCGTACACGGGCTTCAAATCCACGCGCAATTTGTTCAAGTAGCCATTGGTAATCTTGTACAACACATCGGCTTCTAACTTGCTTACCGAGGGCTTGGCCAAAAACTTCGCCATGCGCTCTTTGTTGGTGAAGATGGATTTGGCAAAAATCATTTCGGCGATGGCCGCATAGTTCCGTTTGTTTTTTACCACCAAGGCGGTGAAATCTGCCGGCAGCATAGCGGGGTCCAAATCTTCGTAGAGGTGCTTCAATACCACAGCCAATACTTCTTTCTCGATGGTGGTGTTGTATTCTTTGAACATCTCATCGAGGCCGCGCAACATCGCACGCGACATGGCGGTGTCTTTCGCATTGGCTTTCAGGGCATCGGCCAATCCTTTGAACGACATCGCAAACGTCATCGACTGGCTGTTTGCGATACCGTCTTGCAAGTACACAGGGTACAAACCATAGGTGTACAACTCGCGGTATGCTTCATCGTAAAGACCGGTTACGTCGCCATAAACATCGGTCTTTTTGTTTTCACGCACCCAACGCTCGAACGCCAATTCGGCATTTTTGCGGGTATCGTAGAGGCCGTTGGGCTTGGCCAAATCGTTGGCTTCGCCGTTGAATTTGTTCCAGTAGTTACCGATGCTTGCCAAACGATCTGAGTACATCAATCGCACAGACTCGTCTTGCTTCATGTAGTTCTCGTACACATCCATGATGTCGCGACGCAACTGCACGCGCATGGGGCGTTCTTTGCTGGCTAGGTATTTGATGCCTTCGCTGTAGGTGTAGCGGGTGGTACGACCGGGGTAACCCATGATCATGGCGTAGTCGCCTTCTTTCATCCCACCGATGTTGATGGGCAAGTGGTGCGCGGGTGCGAAGGGTTTGTTGGCGCCATTGAAATCGGCGGGTTTGTTGTTGCCATTGGCATAAATGCGGAACATGCTGAAATCGCAGGTGTGACGGGGCCAACGCCAGTTGTCGGTCTCCCCACCAAATTTACCTACGCTTTCTGGGGGTGTACCCACCAGGCGGATGTCGCGGTATACCTCGTAGTACATCGCGAGGAATTGGTTTCCGTTGTAGAAGGAAGAGATTTCCACCACGTAGTTGTTGCGTTCTTCGCCCAAAGCTGCGATTACGGCCTCTTTGGTTTTGGCGATTTGGGCGGCAACGGCTTTGGCGCGGGTGGCTTCGTCTTGGTTGATGGCGATGCCGGCCAAAACTTGTCCGGTTACATCTTCAATTTTGCGCAACAATCCGATGTTGAAATTGGCGGGGCGCTCCGCTTGTTGGTTGGCCGCCCAGAATCCGTTTTTCAGGATGTTGTCTTGGTTGGTAGAAAGCTCTTGGATGGCTCCATAACCACAATGGTGGTTGGTGAGGAATAACCCTTGCTTGGAGATGATTTCTCCGGTGCAGAACATACGGCCTTGCTTGGACATCAATCGAACGATGGCGTCTTTCACAGAGGCTTGGTTGATGGAATAGATGTCTTCGGCAGACAATTTCAATCCGCGCGCTTGCATGGGATCTTGGATCTTTTGCAGCAAGGTGAGCGGCCACATGCCTTCATCGGCCCGCAGCTGGAATAATGCTGAGAAGGCCAAGGCCAAACTTAATATGCGTTTTTTCATAACTTAATAGACGCAAATTAACTCTTTTTTGGCCATAACCCCTTGTCCTTGCGTCTGTTTTCCCACGGATTTGACCGAAACTTTTTCCCCTTTTGTACGTCAAAAAGGGAGAAATTTGGGGGGATGGCGTTGGTCACTTTTACCGAGTTGGGATTTTATTGCGCGCAGGCCGATTTGTATATTGATCCGCTTCGTCGTGTACCCAAAGCCTTGGTGACACATGCCCATAGCGATCATGCTCGTCCGGGTATGGGACATTACCTATGCCATTCTCAGTCGGTAGGAATCCTCAAACTCCGCCTCGGACAGCGTATTTCGGTGCAGTCGCTGGCTTACGGCGAGTCTATTTGGATGAACGGCGTGGAGGTGACGTTGTTTCCGGCCGGACATGTCCCGGGCAGCGCGCAGGTGCGATTATCCTACCGCGGGGAGGTCTGGGTCATCAGCGGTGATTACAAGACGGTGGGTGATGGGTTAACCCCGGCTTTTGAGTCGGTCCGCTGCCACCACTTCGTCACGGAGAGTACGTTTGGCCTACCGATATTCCAGTGGCGGGAACAGCAGACGGTATTCGACGATATCAATGCTTGGTGGCGGGGCAATGCTTCGTTGGGCAGGCCTTCGGTGTTGTTGGGGTATTCGTTGGGCAAGGCGCAGCGAATATTGAAGTATTTGGATCGGTCTGTGGGACCTGTGATCTGTCATGGCGCCATTGCGGCATCGAACACGGTTTTGGAACACAGCGGGTATGATTTTGGATCTTGGGTGGATGGTTCTGGGGGTCTGACGGATTTGGGGGATCGCGGCGTGAGCACGGAAAACAGTTTGGTGGTTTGTCCGCCGAACGCGTTGCGTTCGGCTTGGATCTCGCCCCTGGGAAATTATTCTTTGGCCAATTGCAGCGGCTGGATGGCCGTGAGTAAATCGGGTGATTGGGGTGGGGTGGATAGAGGCTTTGTGCTGAGCGACCACGCCGACTGGCCGCAGCTCCTTGAGGCCGTGAAGGCTTCGGGGGCGGAACACGTGCACGTCACCCATGGATTCAGTGCGGTGTTGGCCCAGTATCTGCGCGAGTCGTTGGGATTGGATGCCGATGTGGTAGAACAAGACATGGTCGAAAGGAGGGAGGCGTGAATTTTGACGGGTTGGTGGTTGCGGAAAAAGTCTCTATGCCCCGATTGAAGTCGTGGATTGTGGCGGCCACGGGACTGCCTTTGTGGCTTTTGACCGAAAGTCAGCGCTTTGCGGGTTCTTTGAACGAGGCGTTGGCTTTGGTGTTGGGTCCGCCTCAGGGTAGCATCGAAGAGAAAGAGATTGCGGCGGGGCTGGATCGTTGGCGGGACTGGGACGAATTACAAAAACAGGCCTGGACGATACAGGTTTTGCTGTTGATGGAGGTGTGGGATCGCAGGTTGTTTATGGCTTTGTTAAACGGGCGGTCGGCCACCAAACCGGTGGATTCTTCGGAAACTGTGGAAACGATTTCGCTGCAGGTGGATGCCATTTTGCTGTATGTGCGTCCGCTGGGAAGGGGT
>VFQT010004384.1_pt1 | contig 11800 bp, 10 predicted proteins | sample 3512381 | NCBI WGS metagenome assembly VFQT01 (sample SAMN10412376, study PRJNA504923) | tailings metagenome | isolation source: Relicate 2 Philex TSF3 active mining site | place: Philippines: Tuba, Benguet | collected 2017-08-29 | reverse complement strand
GGGGGCAATGGCGAGATTAGGGAGGTTGGCCGAAGGCACACCGGTGGCCCTGGAGCTGTTGCAGCCCGGCAGCAGCTGGCAGCTCACGGCGCCGGTGGATCTCACCAGCCATTGGCAGGGGCCTGGCTTGGCCACCCAGGCCGCAGCCGGCCGCGTGTTCAGCGTGGTGGAGCCGCTGCATCCCGGGCGCCAGCGCCTGCGGGTGCGTCTGCTGGAAGACGGCTATCCCGGCTGGCTGGATCCAATGCAGGCGCTTGGCCATGCCCGCGCCTGCCGGCCGCCGCAGCCGCGGCTGTTCGATGCCCGCCAGATCACGGCGGCGTTGCCAGCGGTGCTGGCTTTTGCGGAGCGGGCGCGCCAGCAGCCGAATCGCTATCTATGGGGCGGCACCCTCGGGCCGGATTTCGATTGCTCCGGTTTGATTCAGGCCGCCTTCGCCCAGACGGGCATCTGGTTGCCGCGGGATGCGTATCAGCAGGAACGCTTCTGCCAGCCGGTGGCCGTGGCGCCGGGCTGCTACAGCCTGCTGCGCCCCGGCGATCTGATCTTTTTTGGGCGGCCCCAGCGCTGCACCCACGTGGGGCTCTATGTGGGAGGCGGCCGCTACCTGCACAGCTCCGGCCGTGAGCATGGCCGCAACGGCATCGGCATCGACGGCCTCGATCCGCAGCTGCTGGATCCGGTGAGCGTGCACTACCGCCTGGAACTGCGCGGCGCCGGCCGCGTGATCCGCTGCCACGACGGCAGCACCTTGCCCTGATGGCGATGCTCGTCTCACTGCTTCTGATCCTGCTGATCACGGCCCTGGGCTGGTGGCTGGCGGAGCGCACCGCCTGGGGGCGTCAGCTGGGCACAACGATGCTGGTGCTGCTGCTGGGGCTGCTGGTGAGCAATCTCACCGGGCTGAAACCCCAAGCTGAGGCGGCGGCCTGGATCAATGGCCCGCTCACCTCGCTGGCCATCGCGCTGCTGCTACTGGCGGTGGATCTGCGCCGGCTCTGGCCGGATGCCCGCCGGTTGCTGGTGCCCTTTCTGATGGCCGTGGTGTGCACGGTGCTGGCCGTGTTGATCGGCGGTTGGCTGTTGCATCCGTTGCTTGGGCCTGGCCGCAGTGTGTTGGCGGGGATGTTCGCGGCTACGTTCACAGGCGGGAGCCTCAATTTCGTGTCGGTGGCGCGGGCGTTGCAGCCACCTGAGGCGTTACTGGCGGTGGCCACCACGGCGGATTACGTGGTGTTTGCGGCCTGGTTTGCCGTGAGCCTGGCGCTGGCGCGTCGCCAGGGGGCGCGATCGGCGGGCGCGCCGGAACCAGCGCCGGCCGCCCCTGCGGAGCGCTGGTTGGCCGCTGATGGTGGTTGGTGGCAGGGCCTGCTCTGGGGCCTGGCGGTGCTGTTGTTCTCGAACGCGCTCACGGCAGCGCTGCAGCGCTTTTGGCCGGCGCTGCCCTCGATCCTGGTGCTCACCACCCTCACGCTGCTGGCGGCGCAGCTGCCCGCTGCCTCGAGCCGGCGTGGTTGCTACGGCCTCGGTTTGCTGCTGATCCAGCCCTTCTTCACGGTGATGGGCCTCAGCTCCCCGGTGGGTGCGCTGCTGGGGGAGGGCTTGCCGGTACTGTTCTACGCCGCGCTGATCGTGGCGTCGCAAGGGCTGGGGCTGCTGTTGCTGCGCCGCTGGCGCGGCTGGGGTCTGGGCGAAACCCTGGTGGCTTCGCAGGCTTCGATCGGCGGGCCCAGCACGGCCCTGGCTCTGGCCACAGCCATCGGCCGCGCTGAGCTGGCCCTGCCGGCGGTGGCGATTGGTTTGCTGGGATACCTGCTCGGCACCTATTTGGGCCTGCTCGCTGCTGCACTGTTGGCTTAGGTTCCAGCCAGCTTCAGCTGCCGGATGAACGCCACCATCGAGCACGGATCAGCGTTGGCGGTGCAGCCTGAGCTCTCGATCGTGGTGCCCCTGTTCAATGAAGAGGAGAGCCTGCCGCTCTTGGTGGCTCGGCTGCTCGAAGCGCTGCGGCCGTTGGGGCGCAGCTTTGAGCTGGTGCTGGTTGACGACGGCTCAAGCGATGGCACCGCAGCGGTGCTGCACGATCTGGCGGCGACCACTCCGGAGCTGGTGGCGGTGCTGCTGCGCCGCAACTACGGCCAGACCCCAGCCATGTCGGCCGGGTTTGATGTGAGCCGCGGCCGGGTGATCATCACGCTCGATGGCGATCTGCAGAACGATCCGGCCGATATTCCGATGCTGCTGGAGCAGCTCGAGCAGGGGTTTGATCTGGTGAGCGGTTGGCGTCACCAGCGCCAGGACAACGCCGTGAGCCGTCTATTGCCCAGCAAGATCGCCAATCGCCTGATCGCCCGGGTGACGGGCGTGAAGCTGCACGACTACGGCTGTTCGCTCAAGGCCTACCGCCGTGAGTTGGTGGAAGACATGAACCTCTACGGCGAGCTGCACCGCTTTCTGCCTGCGCTGGCCTTCATCGAGGGAGCCCGCATCAGCGAAGTGAAGGTGAATCACAACGCCCGTCAGTTCGGGCAGAGCAAATACGGCATCGATCGCACCTTCCGGGTGCTGATGGATCTGCTCACCGTGTGGTTCATGAAGCGCTTTCTCACCCGGCCGATGTATGTGTTCGGCTTCGGTGGGCTGGTGGGGATCGCCATCGGCTCAGTGCTCAGCGCCTACCTGCTGGTGGAGAAGCTGATGGGCGCTGAGATCGGCGACCGCCCGCTCCTGCTGGTGGCAGTGCTGGCGCTGATTGCCGGTGTGCAGCTGTTCTGCTTTGGCCTGCTGGCGGAGCTGCAGATGCGCACCTATCACGAAAGCCAGGGCCGCCCGATTTACCGGGTGCGTGAAACGTTGCGGGGTGGCTTGGCTGCGGCGAGCTGAGGGCCCATCGGCAGCGTGGCCGTGGCTGAACTGCGCCCGCGGAAGTGGGCCATGGCTTCGGCGGCCAAAGCCGCAACCTGCTGATCGCTGTCGCGCAGGCCGCGGCGGATCAGGGGCAGGGCATCGCGGTGCTGCCAGGCGCTGCACACGGCCAGGGCCTGGCGGCGCTGCTCACCGCCCTGTTGGAACTGTCGCTCCAGGTGCGCGAGCAGCTGCCGGCGGCCGCGCCGGTCGGCGGCGCTCGGCAGGGCCACGGAGCTGGTGCTCTCGCTGGCGGTTTCGGCACTGATGGCGTCTTCGCTTGGCCGCGGTAGCACCAGTTCCATCTGGCTGCGGTTGAGGGCTGCCACCGCAGAGGCATCGGTGGAGCGCAGGATCTTCGGCCGCGGCCGCCCAAGCAGCCAGCAGGCCGCAATCACGGCGGCGATCGCTGCTCCGGAGAGGGCCTGGGTCATCGGTCTGAACTTTTATGTCGCCCCTTCCGCCTCCCGAGAGCAGGTTTGGAAGAGCTCCTTACAGTGCCGAACGGTAGCTGTATTGGCCCACGCTGATGACCGGAGACTTCGTCGCCGCCTGGATGCCCTCGGTGTTCGTGCCCCTTGTCGGGATCCTGGCTCCTGCGGTGGCCATGGCCCTGCTGTTCAACGTGATCGAAGCCCGCGACTGAGCCGTCGCCGCTTCATCGCCGCCAACCACCTCCCCTCCACCGATGACCGTGACCCCCGTCGCCGACCCCTGCGTCGGCAATCTGGCCACTCCCGTCAACAGCAGCTACTTCAGCCGCGCCTTCCTGAACGCGCTGCCGGCCTATCGCCCTTCCCTCTCTCCCAACCGCCGCGGTTTGGAAGTGGGTATGGCCCATGGCTTCTTCCTCTACGGCCCCTTCGCCATCACCGGCCCGCTGCGCGCCACCGAATACGCCAGCACCGCCGGTCTGCTGGCGGCTGTGGGTCTGGTGTCGATCCTCACCGTGTGCCTCTCGATCTACGGCACCGCTGGCCGCGGCCCCAACGTGCAGCCCGCTGACGCCACCATCGACAACCCTCCCGCCGATCTGTTCACCAAGGCTGGCTGGGCTGAGTTTGCTAGCGGCTTCTGGCTCGGCGGTTGCGGCGGTGCCGCCTTCGCCTGGTTCCTCGCCGGCACCAGCATCGTGGCTCCCCTGGTGAACATCGCCGGTGGTGTGTGGAGCGTGGGCTGAGTTCAGCTCTCATCCCTCACTCACTGAATCCTTGAAAGCCCCGCCCATGCGGGGCTTTTTCGTTAAAGTTCGTTCGTTCTGTCAGCAGTGGTGTGGCGATTGAGCGGCGCTTGCGCCTCCCGGTTGCCGAATGCATCGCCGGTTGACATCAATCCCCCAAGGAGGAGGTGCCCGTGAGTTCCAGTTGTTCCATGCAGGGTCTGCTGATCGCGGAGAACGCCGGCTGATTACGGCGCCTGATTCCTAGATCATTCGGTTCCGCGTCAGAGCGGACCCGGCGAGAGCCCCCGGAGAGCCAGCGTCAGCTGCGCCCTTCGGGGGCATCGTTTTGCTGAGTGAACCTGCCTGCGGCTCAGCGCTGCGGCGCCTGGCAAAGCTCGAGCCCGTTCGCCCATCGCTGGCAACGCCAGCCGGCGGCCTTGGCTTCGCGCAGCAGTTGCTGCTGGCGCTGGCGTGAGGAACCCCAACCGGGATCGCGTGGGTTGAGCAGCAGCGTATCGAGTTCCGCCAGCTGAATTTTGTCGCGGCGGGCACGGGGGAAGCTCACCTGCTGGCGCTGGCTCAGCTGTGGCACCAGATAACTGGTGGTGCTCAGCCGCGCCTCGGCTGGCACGGCGGCGATCGCTTCGCGCACCGCCGGTAGTTGATCCACCCGCTCGAGGTAGGGACCGGTGAAGAACCAGGGTTTGGCCAGGGCGGCCCAGCACACCACGCTCCAACCAAACCGCCGCCAGGGCACCGGCTGCCGCGGCTGCAGGGCCAGGCCATCGATGGCAGCCACCACGGCGATCACTGCCACGGGCAGGCTGTAGTGGTGCACCAGGGTGCGCTGGGGCGCCTCCTCCGAGAGCACATTCACCAGCACCAGCGGGATGGCGCCGGCCAGCACCGGCAGCGATACCTTCCGCCAGAACGGCGCCAGCGCAACGCTGATCAGCAGCAGATACACCAGTCCGCCTGCCCAGTCCACGTGCTGGATCAGCAGATCGGGTCGACTGACCATGTTGAGCAGCACCTGATCGAGGCTGTCGCCCAGATAGGAGAAGAGGGCGCCGGCTGCCTTCGGTCCGGCGTCGCTCCCCTTGAGCAGCGGATAGAGCCAGCGATTGAGCAGCGCCAGCCAGCCCAGGGCCAGGCCGATGGCGGCGCCGGCCCAGATCCAGCGGCGCCGCAGCGCTTGCTCAATTCCCAGGCCTGCCACCACCAGCACCAGGCCATCGCGGCAGCCGAGCAGCAGAAGCAATAGCGCAAACCACAGCCATGGCCGCTCGGTGCGGCTGGTCCAATAGCAGCCAGCCAGAGCGGGCATCACCCACACCTCAGGGTGGAAATCGAACAAGTTGGCGTTGAACACCACTGGCTGCAGCCACCACAGGCCGCAGGCCAGCCAGCAGAGTTTTGGGCTCAAGCCCGCCTGGCGGCCCACCCACCAGAGCGGCAGTGCCGTGAAGCTGAGCGCGGCTGCCTGGCTGGCCAGCAGCCACTGCACGCTGCCTAGCAGCCGGTAAGGCAGTGCTGCCCCGTAGAGGGCCCAGGCGCCGTGGTCCGCCAGGATGTGCACCCCCTCCATCGAGGACATTGGCGGCAGGCCGCGGCTCACCAGCCAGATCCACTGATCGAACAGGCCCAGGTCGTAGGCGTTGCTCTGCAGCAGAGCATGACGGGCCGCGGCACAGATCCAGAACAACAACGCAATCGCCCCACTGGTGATCAGGAGATTGCGGGGGGGCAGGTTTCGGGTTTCGGGCATGGCGGACGCTCAGGCGCCGAGCTTCCCATAGGCTGCCGGCCCTGGCCATGGATAGCGGTGGGCGTGCGGGCGAAGCTGGCGGAGCTGACGCGCTTCGGCGGCGTGGGGGTGCTGGCCGCGGCGATCCATGCGTTGGTGCTGCTGGGCGGCGAACGCCTGGGGGCGCCGCTGCCCCTGGCCAACCTGCTTGGATTTCTGCTGGCTTCGGTGTGGGGCTATCTGGCCCATGCACTGTTCACCTTCCGGGAACACACCGGAGGCAGCACCTTCCCGCGGCGCTGGCTGCTGATCCAAACGAGCCTCAACGTGCTGGTGAGCCTGCTGCTGCCCGGGTGGTTGGGCGGCTGGGCCCGCAGCGCCGGCGGCATGCTGGTGATGGTGTTCACCCCCACCGCGATCAACTACGTGCTGTGGTCGCTGGCGGCACGGCACAGCCGCGCCCGGCGGGCCCGCAAGGCCGCCGCGGGGCCGATTCACTTTCACGCCGATGATCTCGGTCTGCATCCGGCGGTGAACGCCACGATCCTGGAGCTCTGTGATGCAGGCGCCCTCGATTCCGCCAGCGTGCTGGTAGCCGCCCCGGCGGCAGTGGCGGCGGCCGAGGCCTGCGCCCAGCGGCCGGATTTTGAGCTCGCGCTTCACCTCTGCCTGAGCGAGGGGCCGCCTGCGGCGGCTCCGGCTCGGATTCCAGAGCTCCTCGATGCTCAGGGGCGCCTGGCCCTGGGCTTCGGGCGGTTGCTACTGCTGGGCTGTCTGCCGCCCTGGTGGCCGCCCCGGCGGCGGATCGAGGCTCAGCTGACCTTGGAGCTGCAGGCCCAGATCCGGCGCTTTCAAGCGCTCTTCCCCAAGCGGCCGCTACGGCTGGATGGGCACCAGCACGTGCACCTCACGCCACTGGTCTGGCGTCAGCTGCGTCAGTTGCCGGTTGAGTTGCAGCCGAGTTGGATCCGCAGCCTGCGCGAACCCTGGCCCTGGCGCGGGATTCCCCTGGCGCTGTGGTGGCAGGGCTGCCTGGGCCTTGGGCCGATCAAGTGGCTGCTGCTCCGCCTGCTCAACAGCGGCCGCGCCGCTGAGCTGGCCCGCCGCGGCATCGGCACCAATGCCGGCTTCTGCGGCGTGCTGTTCACCGGCCGGATCGATGCGGCGGTGATGGCGGCGGCCCAGCGCCAGCTACGCCCCACCGGTGGTTTGGTGCTGGCCCATCCGGCCAAGGGCTTCCTGTCCGAATCGGCGGAGCTGCAGGCCTACCCCCTCTCGCACCGCTTCTACGCCTCCCCCTGGCGGGTGCGGGAAGCGGAGGTGCTGATGCGGCGCACCAGATAGGGAGGCCGCCGCTTGCTCTCTTCAAAGATGCGGCCGATGTATTCCCCGAGGATGCCGATGCCGATCAGCTGCACGCCGCCGAGAAACAGCACCGCCACGATCAGCGAGGCGTAGCCCGGCAGATCGATGCCATGTAGCAGTGTTCTGATCACCAAAAACAGCGCATACACCAGGCTGATCAGCGAGATCACCGTGCCCACGCCGATCCAGATGCGCAGGGGCAGCACCGAGAAGCTGAAGATGCCATCGAGGGCATAGCTGAACAGCCGGCGGGCGTTCCAGGTGGTGGCCCCGCTGCTGCGCTGGGGGCGGTCGTAGCTGATGTCCACGCTGCGAAAGCCCGTCCAGGGGAATAGCGCCTTGGAGAAGCGGGTGCCCTCGCGCATGTCGGTGAGGGCGCGCACCACCGGCTGGCTGAGCAGGCGGAAATCACCGGCGCCATCCACCAGCTGCACCGAATCGGTGAGGCGGTTGAACAGGGAATAGAAGCCGGAGGCGCTGAGGATCTTCAGGGTGGATTCCTGATCGGCGGCGCTGCGGATCGCCGTCACCATCTCGGCGCCCTCCTGCCAGAGGCGCACCATCTCCGGGATCAGTTCCGGGGGGTGCTGCAGGTCGGCATCGATCAGCACCACCGCATCGCAGCGGCCGCGGGCCTGATCCAGGCCGGCGAGCATCGCTGCTTCCTTGCCGAAGTTGCGGGTGAGCTCGATCAGGCTGATCGGTAAGGCTGCAGGCTGATCCCGGCGGGCCTCGATCTCGCTGCGGATCACGGCGGCGGTGTTGTCGCGGGAGCCGTCGTCGATCAGGAGGAGCTGCTCCGCTCCGCCCAGTGCCTCGATCGCGCGGATGAATGCCCCAATCCCGGTGGCTTCGTTGAAGCAGGCGGCCACCACCCAGAGGCTGGGCGGCGATGGGGCGCTCGAGGGCGGGCTCATCGGGCAGGCCCGATCAAGCGGGCGTGAATGCTGAGTATCAGCAAAGCATCTGCCTTGTTAACGCAGCCTTAAGGTTGGGATCGGGTTTTGAGGTTGTTGCATGGCTCCCGTTCATCAGCCACGCACTGTCCATACGCCTTGGGGCAGCCTCACTCCGGCGGTCGATCTGGCGCCGCTGCTCTACATGCTTGTGCTCTACGGGCTGGTGTATTTCCTGCCGTTTGGTGTGTTTGAGGCCTGGACCACCGGCGAAGACGGCCCTGTGGAGTGGTTGCAGTTCGCCGCCTATGCCGGCGCGTGTGTGTGCAGCTTGCGCGTGTTGTGGCTGCGCCGCCGCCAGTGGCGCTCGCTGCAGTGGCTGGCTTGGCTGTTGCTAACGCTGTTTTTGTTTTATGTGGCGTCCGAGGAAATCAGCTGGGGAGAGCGGATTCATGGCTGGGGAGTGGAAGCGCTGCGCAGCGTGAATGCTCAGAAAGAAACCAACATCCATAACCTTCCGGCGGTGCAGAACTATTTGCACGTGTCGTTTATTGCGGCGGGGTTGTTTTTTGGCTACGCCGGCTGGCGTTGGATGCCACGTATCGAGGCCTGGCCTGCACGGCGCTTCAGCCTTTACTTCCTCTTTGTGGCGTTGTTTTACACCTATTTCGACCTGAGCTGGATCAGTCACGCCGAGCGCATCCGCAACGATCAGGAAGGCATCGAACTGCTAATGGCGCTTGGACTCTTCCTGCACACTCGCCAGTGGGCCTTCAGCTCTGCTTCGCTTGGAGTAGCAGCTGATCCAGTTGCTGCTGAGCCTTTGGATTAACCACTCCACCGCGCTGGAGCAGTACCAAGCCATCGCTCACGCGCTGCACGTGGTAGTTTTCGGTGCTGAGCGTTTCCAGCAGCTTGATACTTTTCCGGAGGGCGCCACGCTCCTGCCGAAAAGCAGTTGCGTAGCGCATCTGGTGGTTGAGATCCACCGCGATCCAGTCCACCGGAAAGACTTTCCCATCACGGTTCTGATAGGCCCGGTGATCAGGGAAGCGAATCAGCACCTCCCGTGCGGCCAGATGAGGGATCAGCTGGGTGCCGGCGGCCACGCTCGCGTCAGCGGGGATCAGGCCCAGAGCCTGATGAACCTGCTGGGCGTGTTGCCATTGTTTCCAGGGGCTGCTGTACACCCAGGGATTGACGCTATCTGGAATGATCCAGGACAAACTGCGATTGGGATTGCTCCCCAGGGTGAGCAAAAGCGAAAGCAGAATGCAGCCTGCCCAGACGCGCCGCAGCCGCCTTGAGGCGAACAACGGCTGGTGTCGTTGCCACCAGAGGGTGGCCCCAGCGAACAGGCCAGGAATCACCAGATAGGTGTAACGGATGTTGATCGAGAGGGGGTTGTTCGAGCCCTGGGCAAGCAGCAGCCCCATCAAAGGCAGTCCCATCAGCAGCCAACTGTCCAGGGCGATCCAGGGAATGAACAGCAGCGGCAGTCCTTGGCCGGTGAGGTAGAGCAGCGTCTCGCGCGGGGGGCTCACCAGCTCCTGCAGCAGCACCAGCGGCTGCTGCAGCACCAGCGCCGCCACCTCCAGGCTGCTGGCCTGCTCCTGGCCCTGCAGGTATTGGCCGAAGTTCTCCACCATGAAGCGGCGGGAATTGTCGTGGCTGAACAGCGGCATCAGCACGTTGGTTACCAGAACCACCCAGCCGCCTCCCCAGGCGATCAGGGCCAGGGCCAGGGGCCAGCGGGCGCGCTCCCGCACCAGCAGCCACACACCGATCCCCACCAGCACCACGCCGGTGTCTTCCCGGATCAGGGGCATCAGCAGCGCTGCGGGCAGGATCAGCGCCGGGCGCCGTTCGAGCAGCCCCAGCAGCAGCACGAACACACACAGGGGCAGCTGGCTGAGGTCGGTGAAATTGCCCAGGGCAGGGCCGATCACAGCGTTGGCGCCGTAGAAGGCCAGGGTGAGCATCGCTGCTAGATCCGGTGCCAACCGGCGGCAGGCGATGCGATGCAGCACCAGGCCCGCTGCTGCGATCAGCGCCACCTGCAGCATCGGCAGTGCCCACTTGCCGAGCAGCGCCACCAGAGGAATCCACAGGGCCAGGGTGGGTGTGAAGTGCTGGCCGAGGCGGTGATAGCCCAGAGCGGGCAGTTCACCGCCGTGCACCACGTTGGTGGAAAGCTGCGAGGAGAGCGTGCTTTCGAACGGATGGCCGCTCAGCCCGTTCCACAGCACCTGAAACAGGATGCCCTGATCCATCGTGGCGGCCAGGCTCTGGAGCCTCCACCACTGCAGGACCCAGCCCACCAGGGTGAACATCCCGGCGGCCAGCCACACCCGTTGCTCTGGACTGAGGCGTTGGTTCATGGCTGTTTCAGTTGATCAGTCACGGTTTGAACGGCTGCCGGCAGGCTGCTGCGCAGGGCCAGGGGGCCGCGCGGATCAAAGCAGAGGCTGCGGCTGAGGTCGCGGAGGGCGAGCAGCACGGAAGCGGCGTCGCGATCGCCGGCTTTGACATCAGCGACCCGGGCTGCATTGCAACTGCGCCAGCCGGCCAGCTGCACCACGCTGCGGTAGGCGCTGGGCCAGCGGCCTGGGCCTTCGAGCTGCTCCAGGCGGGCAAACCAGTGGTCGGCCTGAAGTGGCCTGTTTTGCAGCACGGCCAGCAGGGCGAGGCTCCAGAGCGCATCACGATCGCTGGAATGGCGCTGGAGTTGAGCCTCGGCCCATTGCTTCACCTCCGCTTGGTAACTGAAGCGCGGATCCAGCAGGTGCCAGGGGCCGATCGCTGCGAACAGCGGCTGCAGGCCTCGGGGCCCCTGCTCCAGCCCTCGGGCCAGGCTGATGAAGCGCTTCTGGAAGCTGCTTGGGGCCGCTACCCCTGGCTTGCGGCGCCATAGCTCTAGTTGCCGACCCTTGCTCCACGGCCAGATCTGCACCCGTTCGTAGCGGCCATCGCGGCGCACGGCACGGCTCAGGGCTCGGGCCGAGGGGCGCGTGGTGCCCTGGTCGCCGCTGGCCAGCAGCCACCATTCCCCTTGCTCGAGGGCAAGCGCTTCTTGGCCGGGATTGCGCCCGAGCCGGCGCACCAGGATTTGGCCCCCTTGTTGGCGGCCCAGCAGGGTGAGGCTGTGCTCATTGAGATCAGGGCTGCTGCCGCTGATCAGCAGGGTGGTGGGGTCCTCACCCACCCGGGCGCGCAGGCTCTCCATCGCCGCCACCACGCTGGAGGGTGGTTCGCGATTCAGTTGGCTCCAGCTTGCCTGGGCTTCGATGCCGCCGGCGCTGAGCAACCCCAGAGCCAGGGCGCCGCCGGCCCAGCGGCCCGAGCGCTGCTCAGCAATCCATTGCCCCAGGGCCCACCAACCGCGGGCCAGCAACAGTGCCAGCAGCGGCAGCACCGGAGCGATGTAGCGCGCATCTTTATTCGGGCTGAGGCTGGTGCAGAACCAGCCGCTGATCGCCACGCCCAGCAGCCAGGCCCAGCCGGCCGGCCAGCGCTGGCGCCAACGGCCGCGCTGCTGCCAACCCAGCAGGGCCAGGCCCGCCAGGCCGGCGCCGAGGCTGGCGGCGCCCAGTTGTTGGCTCCAGAGCCGCGGATACCAAATCAGGCTGCGCGGATCGAGACTGCCGGGATCGCCTTCGGCGGCGCCGGAGCTGATCACGGCGCGCTCGGTGCCGCCCAGGGTGGTGATCCAGTTGTGCTGCAGCC
>VFQT010004383.1_pt1 | contig 11802 bp, 14 predicted proteins | sample 3512381 | NCBI WGS metagenome assembly VFQT01 (sample SAMN10412376, study PRJNA504923) | tailings metagenome | isolation source: Relicate 2 Philex TSF3 active mining site | place: Philippines: Tuba, Benguet | collected 2017-08-29 | reverse complement strand
TTGGAAAGCGTTTGCTGACCATGACGACGACAGGGCAAAACCCTGCGCCAAGCACCCTACCAGAACGGCGTTTGATAACCAATGGGGATGGCAGGCAAGACATGAACTTCAGTGGTTGTTGAAGTCGTTGAACTTTGCCTCCGTTTCAAGCGCAACGAATACCTCAAGGATGGTCTGCGTCACCGCATCCGGCTCTTCCACAAACTGCACGTCCATCTGGGTTATACGGCGTCGAGCGGCATCAAACTCAGCCCGAAAGCCCGGCTCCAACAATAGCTCAGCCCGTGACCCATCTGGTTTATAGCTCGCATTCAGTTTGCCGGTCGCACGACGGGCAAGAAGGAAGGCGAACGTCGCCTGATTGTGGTTGTCACGGGTGTGATACTGTAGTCGCCTCCGCAGTTTGTTTGTCCGACCAACATAGAGGGACTTGCCACCCTCCGAGAACAGGTAGACGCCAGCTTCCGGAATCTCCTTTGGAAGCGACTTTATGCTGTACTTGGAACTGGCAAGTAATGCAGCGAATTTGGCCCGTGCGGACTCAACCACGTTGTCGAATTTGACTTTCATCCCTGGTATAACTGTTTAGTCATTTGACGCACTACGATGCACGTCTGATTGAGCATTCTGTTAGGCGTATTTGAACCAGCGAGCACTATACTTCGTTCTCCCAGGATTCCAGCATACAAGCTTTCCAGTTTTAAGGCACGATTTCTCTGCTGTCGGTGTAAGATTCGAAAAATAGCCCGACTGACCAAAAAAAAGAACGTAGCTTGATGCTCCAGTTTCGCTGTTGAATGCGATAAGTTTCTTTACGTCCTTGACGATATTTGGATTTTTCGCCCTGATCCATTTGACCTCAACACCAAAAAATTCCGAACCTCTTTTAAAAACAAAGTCAAGCCTCTTCTTATCGCCCCTCCCAGAAACCGAACTTGAAACAGCGACTTCGCATGCGACTGTGTAGCCTTGTGCTTGTGCAATCCTGAGCAATGGTTCGTAGAGCAAATATTCCGAATAGATCGCAGAATTGCGGCAAGCTGCCAAATATGAGACGTAGCCAACAAGCCCGCGACAGATTGGTTCTAGTACTGAAGACATCTAACGTTTAATATAACCAGCAGCCAAAAAGCGCCGCCTTTTGACTTTCTGGTGGACTGAATGCTTGGTTCTATTTGCCACCGACCACAACCTCAAACCCGGAGGCAGTAGGCTTGATTAACTGGCCAACCACAGGCTGAGAATAGATGGCTTGATCAACACCTTCGGCTTGATATCCATTTAATTTTAGATGACCAAGAATTTGCGTCGCAAATGCAAATGCCTCTTGATCACCCATCACCGCAACAACCTTGACTGGTTTATTTTTCGGCAGCTCTTGCAGCAAATGTTGAGCTGATACTGCGTCGAGCTGACGCCGAGGAGAACCGATATTGACAGTGTGGGCGGTTATACCGCCCAACTGGTTATTGCTTGTAACTGATATATTATGGTTGTGATTATTATTGAACATGATTACCCCCAGAATTTAATGCCGAAGTATTCCAGTATACCTAACACAGAGGCAATTAGCCCGACTGCACCTATGCACAATTTCACGGCCTTTCGCCGTGAGTTGACTCCAGCTGAGGGGGTTAACGCTGAATTAGCAGATTGAACGTTGCCGCCGATACTCACGTTCTGGCCCGTTACGCCGCCAGACTGGTTATTGCTGGTAACCTTCGTATTCATAAGTCTTACCTTGTTGAGGCTAGACGCCGTCTAATCACTTAGTGCTATCTTTTAACCACCCGGATTTGCTAGACCCTCCGCCTTTTTGTTTAGCGTTGCTTGACGATTTTCGCGCACCCGCCAACTCGCGGAATCATCGGAGCGTTTTAGCCGCGACAAGAGGCTGGCGCGCATCGGGACCAGGTGTTCGTACTCATCCACCCGCTATAGATACGTTGGTTCCACTCCAAATCTTTCACGAAATCTTCGGCCCACTTCCTCGCGGGTTGGGGTGGCACACCGTGATTGCACAAAATTCAATCCAGCCTGCGGCCGGTGCGAGACAGGCGGCAGGCGGCTCAAATCTCCTAATGACGGGCCAGCAGTGAAACAACGACAAACTGCCTGGATTTGATGCAGACGGCCGCCTGACGGCAACCCAGCGTCCCCGTACCGTGTCATGAGACAGCACCAATCAGGTCATCGGCAGCACCGATAAGCCGTCTGCGCCATACAAATGGATGACTTCAGCTAGACGACCTGGTGCCAATCTCTGACACAATTCTGGACCAGATATCTACCCAGATTTATTGGGTGCCCTGCCCTTTTTGTTTAGCGTCGCCAGCTATGGTAAAACCGATGGGATGGTTTCAAGAGGTTTGAAACCCGCTGTCTTCCACGTTGGTGGGGACGCCCTGCAGGTGGGGTTCACCTGCTTTTTGCGACACATACCATGGCTACCAAGAACAACCCTCCCAAAGAGGTCCGCATGGGGTCCATCAAGGCCACCATCTGGAAAAACGACACCGAGGCGGGCACCCGCCACAACGTCACCTTCAGCCGCCTGTACCGAGACGGGGCGAACTGGAAGTCCACCGAATCCTTCGGACGCGACGACCTGCTCCTCCTGGCCAAGGTCGCCGATGAAGCTCACTCCTGGATCTGCGCCCAACAGGCTCCGTCCCAGGACTCGGAAACCAAGGAGTCGCAAGCCACCGTCGACAGCGAGGCCCAAGGTTCCAAACGAAGGTAATTCAACAAGGCTCTGTGGGTCGTGCCTCAAAACGGACCCTCTTTTTTCAACGCCGCCTGTCCTGACGCCAAGGCCTCAATTTTTTCCAGACACAACGCATCCCCTCCACGCAAAAAGAATCGGGTCACCTGATCGCGCAGCGTGCGGTACAAGGCCGGATCCGTTTGCGCGAGTTCGACTGGAACATCCCGCCGGACGAACCGAACCAACGCAGCAAGCTCCGCCCACCTTTTCTGATGAAAGCATTCCAGGGTCGCATCCGGATCCGCCAGCAATGCGCCGGCCACCAATTCCTCTTCGCGTGCGTTCATGGCTAGGCCTTTAGAACATCCAGATAGACAAGATTCTCGACAGCTCTTCCTTTGGCAGGTTCGGGAAAATGTAGAATGATCTTACGAACCCCGTCCAAGCTCGGTCGGTAACGGCTGATGAGGAACTGAATGTCACCCAAGTCCTTGGGACTGGCCCGCACCAACTTGGCAGCGACCAAGTTTTCAATCGGTGGTCGGAAGAGCTGAAGCCTTCCCATGCGTTCGATGAAAACCGGTTGAAACTCCCCCAGTTGGGAGATTCCAGGTTCGACCAACTGCACGTAAGGACGATTGGGCTCAAGGGTCTGCTTGGGGTCGAACAGCAAGCCAACCTTTTCGGCAGCTCGTTGAAGCTCTCTCCTGTCAAAGTCGCTAGCGGGTTTCCATACGTCCAAGTCACCGGAGGTGCGACCATCCATGCCCCCGAACAAACATGCCGCGGAACCGATGAGGCAGAGCTTGACGGGTGAGCCCTCCCTCCCAAGGGACTCAGACAATTCCGCCAAGACTGTCGCCCATCCCTCTCCGTCCAATTGGGAACCTGCTTTCATCCTCCCTCTGTTTCTCTCAATACCCTGCCGACTTCAACCAGGCGTTCAGAGCCTCGGCCACCACATCCTGTTGGGCCCATGGGTGAATGCGGCGAATCTTCCGTTCCGCCGAAGCTTTCATGACCCGGAAAACCAAATCCTCCGGCAACCGATAGCTGGTGCCCACCAAGCGTACAGCCTCCTCCCCTACCCTGCTGACAGCACCCTTCGGGCGACCTCTGGGCCGCCTCGGAGGCACTTCTGTATTAGGTTGCTGAACTGGAAGAGAATCCGCTGCGGGCGGGGCTGATTCCCGGGAGATAGCAACCGGCGATGGTACTGGCGCCGGTGACTCCGCCTGCGGCGGCGTGACCACCGGATTTGAAGACAGCGGCTTCGGAGTCCCAGCCTTGATGAGGGCTAGAGCTTCGGGCGGCAAGTCTGCTGGGGACTGCAAGGCTGCAGTCATGGAACGACGTTCAGGCTTCATCTTTGAGGACCTCCTCGAAAAGGTTTTGAATCTCACCGGCAGCGTCTGAAGCGCTCTTGGTCTTCATTCGCCACACGACACTCCCCTGCCCTGCTGCGTCAGCGTAGGCCTGCCGCAGTTTGAGAGGGGCAGCGGCGGGAATTCCCAAAGTTTGGGCCGCCTCAAGCATCTCTTGGGACAGTCTGTACGCGACTTGAACCTTGTTCGGCACAAGAACCGCCCTCGGTGGTCCCTGCCGAATCGACTGCACCTGCTTGAGAACCCGGATGGCATCGTTTGCAGCCCTAAGGTCAAGCACCGATGGCCCGCACGGAAGAAGAGTCAGGTCGGTGACAAACAAGACTGCTCGAGTCACTTCCGAGAGGCCTGCTGGGCCATCAACCACGATGTAGTCGAATTCACCCCTCATCTTGGGCAATTGCTCCAAGACATCATCGGGAGTCTGGAGCCGGAACAACGGCACGGACGGAGCAGCCTCCTTCAACCACACGGATGAAGAGCCCTGAACATCCGAATCCACCAGCGCCACCTTGCCACCTTTCTCCGACAACCAGACCGCAAGATGGACAGCCACCGTCGACTTCCCCACCCCTCCCTTTTGGTTTGCCACCGCGACAATCATGAATGCTTTCTTACCAGGATGTTTTCCTGATGACAAGATATTTTGTTTTCAGGAAATCTTGGTTTCTTGGTGCCTTGATTTCTCGGTTTCGTGAAATCTCGATTTCTACCCGTCGTGGTTTCATGTTTTCTAGCAATCTTTTTGATTTCTCGGTTTCCTGAAACCTTGGTTTCTAGGTTTCATGTTTTTCTGAAATCTCGGTTTCCTGTTTTCTTTTTGAAATCTTGGTTTCTTGTTTTTATATCAGCCACCACTCATGAAATTATGTTTTCTCGTTTACTTGTTTTCCTGATTACATGTCATCACTTAACAAGCCGACCAACCAGCAACTCGGGGCAGGGGAGAAGACTGATGAACCACATTTTCAAACGCTGTTTGTTGATGGATGAACCACGTTTTCCAGAATGCCCCAAAAAACCTTCAAAATTGGGTCCAAACCAAGGTGCCTGCCAGCCGGTCGAACCCCAGACTTCAAACGGTCTCCGCGGGATTAGGCCCAACAGCTCGAGGGCATCGACTATTGAGCCACTTTTTTGACACCCAATGGCCAACTCAAGTGCCGGTAATAGCTCTGATGTAGATATGTGAGCCACATTTTCAAACACTGTCTCCAGATTGTTGAGCCATATTTTTGACATCGAAGCGGCCTTTTTGGCCGAAAACCGATTCCTTGTCCTGGTGAAGCAAGAACCGCCGAGAGCAGACCAATGAGCCATCTTTTCAAACAGCGTTTGTTGATGGATGAGTCACATTTTCCACGACCTCATGCCAGAAAGGGAGAATAACGCAGGATTTGGATATGTTTGAGGCCCTTGGAATCCCAACCAGCGACTAGACAGTGGACTATCACCCAGCAAGGCCGGGGGGATACTGACCAACGAGCCACATTTTCTTCCTAGGTCACGCCCCCAGCAACTGCTTGGGTTGCCAGTGGGGTGAATCTCAAAAATTTTCTTGACCTGCTGGAGCCTGAATCACTCTGACCGTTGACAACATCCAAACCTCATGACGTAATCGGGCCATACCGATGCCTGAACCACATTTTCAGCGGGTCGAAGGTGCTGATTCTTGAACCACATTTTCCGAGGAGCCTACAGAAGCATGAACCACATTTTGCAGAGCTATGGACCATGTTTTTTGGGAGGCTCCAGACGTACGGGCCACATTTTGCAGAGTGATGAGCCATGCAAAGTGTGAGCAAAGGCCTGAAAACAATGGGGATTCTGACGGACAACTATGAAACCTTGTTGTTCTAAAACCAGTAAACAACAACAGGCCAGGGGAGCGAACAGAGTCGCCAGCATGAGTGTGTTGTTGTGCCGTAGGTCATGAAGAGAAACTAGGAGCGTCAATGGAACAGCCCGACGAGAGACCTGAAATGCGAGCCATCCCAGCCTTACCGGAGAAATTCTCCGAAGGCCGTGATGAGCTCAACTTCGCAGAGTTTCCTCTCGGGACCATCGCTGAGCGCATCGACCCCACGGTCAAGACTCTCCATTTCGAAGACCGAATCTTCGACAAGTCGAAGAACGACTGGATACCTCGCAAACTCACCATCACTGGCTCCGATGCACACGGACTTCCTACCTCGACTGACGATGAGGTTCTTCTAGGACTTCTCCAACTCAGCAAGCTTCAGCAGTTCAAGGACCGCCGGGTCTTTTTCAGCCGGTACCAACTCATCAAACTTCTCCGCTGGCCCGTCAATGGTCAAAGCTACGACCGCATCGACCAAGCCCTGAACCGCTGGATTGGCGTCACCCTCTACTACCAGAACGCCTGGCGGGAAAAGGAGACCAACCAGTGGGTGGACGAGAAATTCCACATCCTGGAGCGCATCAAGATTTACTCCCAAGAGAACGAACGCAGCCGGCCCAAACCCGACCCGGAGCAGGGGAGCTTCGAGTTCGCGAGCTCCTTCTTCGTCTGGAACGACGCCGTTTACCGCAGTTTCACCAGCGGTAACATCAAGTCCCTCGATTACGACTTCGTCCTGGAACTCCAGAGTTCCATCAGCCGCCGCCTTTACCGTTTTCTGGACAAGCGCTTCTACAAGGCTCGGTCCCTGTCGTTTGAACTGAAGAACCTCGCCTACGAGCACATTGGTCTGTCGAGAAACTCACCGGTCGCTGACCTGAAGCGAAAACTTCTGACCGCCATCGATGAGCTCGTCGAAAAACAGTTCCTGAAGCCGCTGCCCAAGGAGCACCGCTTTCGCAAGGAGAGGGCAGGGGTCTGGCACGTCCATTTCGAGAAGGCCGACTTCGTTCCGGTCGTGCCCAAGCCGTCCCCAGAGGCGAAGCCCGTCGAGAGTGCTGGTGAGGCCGACCGGACCGATGCAACGGTCATCGTCCAGAAATTGGTCGACGCGGGTGTTCGATTTGAGACCGCTGTGGAACTGGCTGGCAAGTACCCGGCCGACTACATCGAGAGCAAGATTCAACTCACCGAACACCTGACCAAAACGAAGAGCAAAAAGGTTTCCGACAATCCCCCAGGATTCCTGATAACCGCCATCCGGACCGATATTCCGCTCCCAAGAACCTTTGTCACGCCTGAGCAGAAGCAGGCCAAGGAAGAAGCCAAAAAGAAACGGCAAGAAGTCCTCCGACAACAGGAGGCGAAGCGAAAAGAGCGCGAGGCGGAAGCGGAGCGGGAGCGTCGCCGAACGATTGACCAATTCTGGGTGTCGCTTCCTGAAAGTGAAAGGGTCTCCGCCCAAGCCGAGGCTCTTTCCCGGGCGGACAGAATGTATCAGGACCTGCTCGCCAAAGGAGGAAGCCTCGCCGAGGCCGCCCGCCAAAACCTGTTGGATGACTATGCTCTCGAGCGACTTTCGCAAGGATGACCGATGAATTCAGTCCGCTGTCCCCGCTGTGCAACCTCCTTTGAATTGTCCGATGCATTGACGCTGGAACTCCGCGAGCGCCTTCGCCTCGAACTCCAAGCCGACATCACACAGCGGGAAGCCGAACTCCTGCGACAACAGGAGGACTCACGGAAACGCGAAGAAGACCTCAACAAGGCCAAGGTGGAGTTGGATGCAGAGGTAAACCGCCGGACCCAAGCAAGGGTTCGCGAGCTCGAAGCCAAAGCCAAAGCCGAAGCCGAGAGGGCACTTGAGGCACGATTGCAGGACCTCACCGATGCGGTGAGCAAAAAGGACAAAGACCTCCAACAGTCCAGAGAACTCGAACTCGAACTCCGCCGGAAGCAGCGCGAGCTCGAAGCTTCGGTGCTGGATGCGGACCTGAAAGTCCAGCGGACGCTTGCGGAAGAGAGAGCCAAGATTCGGGAGGACGCCGAGGCCCGAACTCAGGAATCTCACCGACTCAAGGACTTGGAGAAGGACAAACTCATCCAAGACCTCAAGTCAGCCCTCGATGACATGAAGCGCAAGGCCGACCAGGGCTCCATGGAGATGCAAGGAGAGGTCCTTGAATTGGATTTCGAGGAGCGGTTGCGTCGGATGTTTCACCTCGATGACATTCAACCCGTCCCGCGAGGAATCCGTGGGGCCGACTTGGTGCAGATGGTTCGCAATCCTGTCGGCTCTGACTGCGGCTCCATCATCTGGGAGACAAAGAATACCAAGGCCTGGAGTCCAGGGTGGATTTCCAAACTGAAGGACGACATGGCCGAGACTCGTGCCAGTCTGGCCATCCTGGTGACCGTCGCGTTGCCTGAGGGAATCGCCCGCTTTGGCCAGGTCGATGGAGTCTGGGTCACCGACCCGCTTTCAGCGCTGCCCTTGGCCGCTGCCCTCCGACAACAACTTCTCCAGTTGGAACGCGAACGGCAGGCGTCCACCGGCAAGACCGTCAAAATGGAGATGCTTTATTCCTACCTCGCCGGGAACGAGTTCAAGGGCAGGGTGGAGGGGATTGTCGAGGCGTTCACCAGCCTTCAAGACCAACTCCAACGCGAACGACGCGCCATGGAGAAGAACTGGAAGGAGCGCGAGAAGCAGATAGAGCGCGTCATCAAGAACACCGTTGGTCTCTACGGAGACATGCAAGGCATCATCGGTGGCCAGATTCCCACCATCGAGGCTCTGGAACTGGAATCGAAGGTCTTGGCTGAGGGTCCCGCCAATGATGACGATTCGGTGACTGGTTGACTTTATGACAACCAACAATCGTTTCACACGCGACAGCCTGAGCTCAAACGCCTGATGAAAGACGACCCGCCCGAATTCGCGCCTACGGTTGCCAACGTCCCCTCGCCGGCGTATCTTGAAGAAGTGAGCATTCAGGAAATTTGCGCCGAAGTGGAGGCGCTGCCTGTGGATGAGCGTAGGCGTTTGGCTGCCCTCCTTGTCTCGTTGAGGCACAAGGACTTGGCCGATTATCGCGCCCGGATGGCGCGGAAGATTGATGACGAATCACCCGAGAACTGGGTCACCTTGGAAGAGATGGACCGTAGGTTGACCACTTGAGCGATGGCCTACCGGTTGTTGGTCTCCATTGAGGTGGTCGAGTTTATCGAGCGCCTGCCAGTAAAGACACGGGAGGCTCTACGATGTGCTATTCACTCGATTGGTCGTGACCCTTTGGGGCGGTCCGATGCACTCGACCGCGACGCCATCGGTCGACGGATGCAGATCGCGGTGATTGGTGACTATGCCTTGATGTACTGGGTGGACGAGGCCGACCAGCATGTCAAGGTGTTGGACATTCACGCAGCGGACCGATAGTTCCCCCAAAGGTCCACGACGTGTTTGAAGCAGTAATCGTCGGTGGGGAGGTTCGCGCCTGCAAAACCAACCCAGTCGACCGCTGAGAGAGGGCGATGGCTGTTAGCGACTTGTACCCGGCATCGGTTGGAACACCGCGGAATTTCCAACAGCGAATGCGGCCTGCCGGTGACAGTGATTTCAAAGTCTTGGTATCTGGGCTTGGAACAAGAGCCCCTGCTGTCACCGGGCGGTTCAAAACCAGCCACTTGTGGGCGATTCAAAACCAGCCAGTCTGAAGTGTGGTTTTCATAACAGTTATGGTTGCTGGATCAAGGGGTTTGGCAGCCGGATAAATGAGCCGGGGACGGCTGCGAGTCCCAGCTCGCGGCCCCGGCGGTCGACGGTTCCTTCGACTTGGCGCTGTTCTCCTCGGGCAGGGATGGCGACAGCGAGTCCTTGATCCGGTAGCTCCTCCCCCGGATCACCACTTGCGTCGCATGGTGCAGGAACCTGTCGAGGATGGCCCCGGCCGTCGGCACATCCGCGAGCAGCTTTCCCCACTCCTCCAGCGGACGGTTGCTGGTCATGATGGTGGAACGGTTCTCATAGCGCCTCATCACCACTTCCAGCAGGTATTCCCCCGACTGCTTGGGCAACGCCTTCAGGCCCATGTCGTCGATGATGACAAGGTCCGGCCTGAGATAGCGGCGCAGGGTCCGGTCCTGCTGCTTGAAGGCCTCGTCTTTGAGGAAGTCCCGCACGAGGTCGAAGATCGATCGATAGAGCACCTCCTTGCCTTGTTTGATGGCCTCATATCCCAGCGCCTGAGCCAGGTGGGTCTTGCCCACTCCAGGAGGGCCCAGGAACAGGACGTCCTTGCCCTCGCGGAGGTAGCCCCCGGCGGCCAACTCATAGATCTGCTTGCGGCTGATCGAGGGGTTGAACTGCCAATCGAAGTCCTCAAGCGTTTTGAGGGTCCGGAAGTCTGCGGCTTTGGTTCGCCGCTGCAAGTGGCGTTGCTGCCGGACATTGAGTTCATCCTGGAAGATCAGCTCCAGGAACTCCTCATGGCCAAGTCGGTTGGCGGCGGCTTCCTGAAGCCGGACATCCAAGCTCTGGGCCAATCCGGAGAGGCGTAACTGTCGGAGGGCGGTTTTGAGGTGCGTCATGCAATGGGGTGGTTGGGATGAAACTCTTCCCGCGCCAGAAGCCGATAGACTTCCAAGGAACGGATCACCGGATGGGTCTCGAGGAAGTCCAACTGCGTCACGTTGGTGGGCTGGTCGAGCAGCTGTTTGAGATCCCGGAGTCTCCACGCGCCATGATGGGTGGCGATCCCGGCGGCCTTCTCCAAGGCCGCCGTCGGGTGCTTCTCGGCCATCTGCAGGAACCCCTGCATGACGCGCAGGCCCTGGGGGCCCCGAGCCTGATGCATCGCCTCGGCCCAGCACCCCGACATGGGGCCGATGAGCCTGCATCGATCCAACAGGTAGTCTACGCCGCGCTCGATGATGTGTCGCTTGGTGCTGTGGAGATGGAGCGGATCGGTGGTGAACTTGCCCGGCTCGGTCAAGGTGTGCAGGGCGATCTGCTCACGGCGTTGGTTGTAGACCCGCAGCAGGCGCAGCTCCTGGCGCACCCAGACTTGCCGACCGACGTACTCCGGCGGCACGGAGTAATAGGCACGGCGGAACTCCACGTATCCGTCGCGGTGGACGCAGCGTCGGGCCTCTTCGAAGACCGGGAACAGGCCGGATGGCAGAGGTCGCAACAGCGCCTTTTCGACCGTCTCGAAGAGTTTGCCGACCTGTTGGCGGATCGTTCCATGGATGCGGGTGTCGGCAACGGACCTCTCCCACTGGAGCAGATGCTCGTTCTGTTCGGCCAGGCTGCCAAAGGAGCGTCCCTTGATCGCGTTGTTCTGCGCATATTTGACCCCAGCCTCGACCTTGCCCTTGTGACGGGGCATGGCAGGCCGGGTCGGGAGGATGACCGTACCGTAGTGCTGAGCGAACTCCTCGAGCTTGGGGTTGAGCCGGGGGGCATAAAGGTCAGGATCGATCACCCCCGCCTTGAGGTTGTCGATCACGACGGTGGCGGGAACGCCCCCGAAGGATCGGAAGGCGTTTTCGAGGCACCGGATGAAGTGCTCGGTCGACTGCCGCGGGGTGGCTTCGGTGTAGCCCTTGCGGGAGTGGCTCAGGACTCCGCGAAACAAATGCAAGCGACGCCGCTTGCCCTCCACGAAGATCCAAGCTCCTTGCCCGAAGTCGACCTGAAGCTCGTGTCCCGGGGCGCACTCCATGCGTCTGAAGGGGATCTCAGTCGTTTGCTCAAGGCTGCGGACGAAGCGTTTGACCGAGTCATAGGAACCGGTGAACCGGTGTTCGATCACCAGATCCTGATAGATCCGCTGGGCGGAAAGCCC
>VFQT010004382.1_pt1 | contig 11804 bp, 4 predicted proteins | sample 3512381 | NCBI WGS metagenome assembly VFQT01 (sample SAMN10412376, study PRJNA504923) | tailings metagenome | isolation source: Relicate 2 Philex TSF3 active mining site | place: Philippines: Tuba, Benguet | collected 2017-08-29 | reverse complement strand
TACCCAGACCTTGAGTGTAACCATCACTGAGCCTTCTGCCGCTTTGACTGTATCATCCACAGTAACCACAACCCCTGTTTCATGTAATGGAGGTAGCGATGGTACAGCTAATATTACAGTAACGGGTGGAACCACTCCTTACACCTTTGCTTGGACTGGAACGGGCTCTTACACATCTTCAGTTGAAGATCCGAGCAATTTCGCTGCAGGCACTTATAGCGTAACGGTGACCGATGCAAACGGATGTACGGCAAGTAAAGCGAGCATTTCTATTACAGAACCCGCTGCTGCCACAATCTCTTCAGTAACTTACACAGATCCTTCTTGTGACTTGGCGTCTGATGGTACTATCACCATTACGGCTGCAGGAGGAAACACATTGACCTATAGCATTGACTCCGGTACAAGCTACCAGAACACTGGATCATTTACTGGTTTGTCCAAGGGCCCATACAAGATTGCTGTATCAGATTCCAAAGGATGTACGGTTACCAATAATGCATCAACCAATATCACTTTGGTCAATGGTGATAACACAAATCCAGTAGCTTCTGCCAAAAACGTTACGGTATACTTGAATACTAGCGGCAGTGCGAGCATCAACTATACAGACATGGATAATGGATCCAGCGATAACTGTGAAATTGTTGATTATGAACTCAGCGATTCCACTTTCGATTGCGCTGAGGTAGGGTCTAAATCGGTGACCATGACTGTTACTGATAAAAATGGAAACAGTGCTACCGCATCTGCTACCGTGACAATTATAGACAATACCAATCCGACATTGTCTTTGAATAACGTTACTAAGTCGTTGGATGCCAGTGGTGCTGCTAGCATTAATTGGTCAGATATCGACAATGGAAGTAGCGATGCATGTGGTATACAGAAGTTTGAATTGAGCGACTCAGTCTTCAATTGCACTGATACTGGGGTCAATGTTGTGACAGTAACGGTTTACGATGTGAATGGCAATACAAGCAATTCTACAGTGAATGTGACCATTCAAGACGTAACCAACCCCACAGCGATCACCAAGAACATCACCGTGAACTTGAACGCTAGCGGTAGCATCAGCATCACTGCTTCTGACGTGAACAACGGTTCCAACGACAACTGCGGCATCAAGAGCTTGAGCGTTAGTCCTTCAAGCTTCACTTGCTCCGATACGGGCGTCAACAAAGTGGTCTTGACCGCTAAAGACGGTTCTGGTAACACCGACACGGCTCACGCTTACGTGACAGTTTCTGATACCACCAAACCCATAGTATTGACGAAGAATTTGGTGTTGTCTTTAGATGCCAACGGCCAGGTGAGCATCACCGCCTCTGACGTGAACAACAGTTCCAACGACAACTGCGGCATCAAGAGTCTCAGTGTGAATCCGTCGACCTTCAGCTGTGCGGATACAGGTAAGTTCAATGTGGTGACCTTGACCGCGGTAGACGGATCTGGAAATACCCAGATGGCCACTACAACGGTACGTGTATTTGACACAAGCGCTCCCACAGTGAAGGCAAAAGATATCACGGTATACCTTGATGCCAATGGGGTTGTAAGTACGAATTACACCATGATCAACAACGGTTCGTTCGACAACTGTTCTATTCGTAATTACAACATAATAGACAGCAGTTTCGATTGCTCTGATACAGGGGTGCACAATTTGATGTTGATCGCCACTGATTACTCAGGTAACAGCGCCTTTGCGGCTTACAATGTAACCGTACTCGATACCATGAAGCCAGTAGTAGTAACCAAGACACATACCGTGTGGTTGGATACAGCGGCCAAAGCCAGCATGGTGAATGTTGACGTGATTGCTAGCATAACCGACAACTGCGGTACCATTGATACCTTGGTTAGCAAGTACACCTTTACGTTGAGCGATACGGGTTGGGTAGATGTCGATGTTTGGGTGACCGACAAGAACGGCAATATCACAGGGCCTGTTCCCACAAGAGTATTGGTGTTGATTCGCGATTCTGACAACGATTCAATACCTGACTACATCGAAGGTTCTGATGACAAAGACGGAGACGGTGTTTACGACTTCATGGATTTGGATTCGGATAACGATGGAATATTGGATGTGGTCGAGAACGAAGGAAAAGACTATCTCCTGGATCTGGATTTGGATGGTACACCTGATTACAAAGATTTGGATACCGACAACGATGGCATCGACGATGTGATCGAAGTTGACGGAAACGATCCCGATTTTGATGGTATAGCTGGAAACGGACCAGCCGTTGTTGACGCTAACGGAGTTCCGACTGTTGCCAACGGCGGATACGCAGAAGTATTCACCGACGCCGATCCAAAACCTGATTATAAGGATCTCGATACCGATGATGATGGAATCCTCGATAGCGTGGAACGTGGTCCAATTAAAGACCCCGTTGATACTGACAACGATGGAACTCGTGATTGGCGTGATTTGGATTCCGATAACGACGGCATCAGCGATCAGATTGAGACCGACGTCGACACTGATGGCGATGGTACCGGTGATTGGCGCGATTTGGATACCGACAATGACGGCATCAGCGATCAGATTGAGACCGATGTAGACACAGACGGTGACGGCAAAGGTGACTGGCGCGATTTGGATTCCGATAACGATGGCATCAGCGACAAGATTGAGACTGATCGCGACACTGATGGCGACGGCAAGGGAGACTGGCGAGATCTAGATACCGACAACGACGGCCTGGGTGACGACATCGAGACCGACTTTGACACCGATGGTGATGGAGTAGGAGACTGGCGCGACTTGGACGTAGACAACGACGGTATTTTGGACATCATCGAAAACGAAGGTCAAAGCACCGAGCTTGACTTGGACGGAGACGGTACTCCTAACTACAAAGACTTGGATACCGATGACGACACCATCGATGACATCATTGAGGTAGATGGCTCTGATCCTGATTTGGATGGTGTTGCTGGCACGGGTGCTCCCGCGGTCGATGCAAACGGTGTCCCTGTTATTGCTGCCGGCGGATACGCAGAAATCTTCACCGATGCCGATGCCTTGCCTGATTACAAAGACATCGATGCAGATGAAGACGGTATTTTGGATTGGATCGAGCGCGGTCCCACCAAGTTCCCTGTCGACACTGATAGCGATGGCAAAGGTGATTGGCGCGATTTGGATTCTGACAACGACGGAATCAGCGATGAAATCGAGACCGACATCGATACTGATGGTGACGGCGTAGGTGATTGGCGCGATTTGGATTCTGATGATGACGGAATTAGCGATGCCATTGAAACCGATGTGGATACAGACGGTGATGGCATTGGTGATTGGCGTGATTTGGATTCTGATAACGACGAAGTCGATGACGCTACAGAAGGAACCGGTGACCGCGACAAGAACAACATCCCTGATTGGCGCGATCCGCAGGTGTTCATTCCTGAAGGATTCTCGCCCAACGGTGACGGTACCAACGATGTGTTGTACATCAAAGGCTTGAAGAACTACCCCCAAGCCAAATTGACGGTCTTCAACCGTTGGGGTCAGATAGTGTACGAATCTCCACGCGGATACCAGAACGATTGGGATGGTGTATACAATGGAAAGACATTCAGCATCGGTCAAGGACCATTGCCTGAAAACGTCTACTTCCTGCTCTTTGAATTCAATGGAACGGGTGAACCACAATTCATCAAGGATCCTATCTCTGGTAACCTTTACATCAAACGATAAAACAACCCATGAAGAATATCATATTCACTGCGGTTTTGGGCTTGTCTGCTTCTGTTGCCATGGCGCAACAGGAGCAGATGTACACCCATTACGACCTGAATTCGCTGGCCATGAACCCCGCGTATGCAGGAACTCCTCGCACATTTACCGCTTTGGCCATGCGCAGAACTCAATGGACTGACTGGCCAGGAGCTCCTGTTTACAACAACTTGGCGGTTCACAGCCCAGTTGGGAAAGACGTGGCATTGGGCTTGAACATCCAAAGTGGTACCATCGGAAAATTCCAACAAGCTTCTCCCTTGGGAGAGACCCATGTGGGATTGAACTTGGCCTATCATAAGAGTTTGAATGCCGATTGGCGCATGGCCGTTGGTTTGCGTGCTGGTTTGTTCAATTACCGATTGGAAATGTCTAAGTTGGTGTTGAACAATCCTGGCGATGGCTCTTTCAGTCAAGATTATTCCATCACAGCCCCCATGACCGGGTTCGGCATTTACTTGTACAATGAAAAGTCTTTTGTGGCTTTTAGTTCCCCTCGAATGGTTTTCGTTAAGGAAGACATTCAGAACCAAGTCGATGTTTCATATGCCACTCAAATGCATTACTACATCACAGGTGGAGTGGTGCTTGATGCCGGTCCAACCTTGAAAATCAAACCCACCACTCAAGTAAAAATGACGAACGGTGTTCCCACCCAGCTGGATGTGAATGTGCATGCCATTCTCAATGAGAATTTGAGTTTGGGTACTTTCTATCGTACGGAGGGAGATGTGGGAATGATGGTTAACGCCGTTTTGGCCGAGAATTTTCGAGTCCTTTATTCATACGATTACCGTTTAAATCGATTCAACGGTGCCACAATGGGTTCACATGAATTTGGCCTTCAATACCAGATACCATACAAAACGCAAGGACGAGTACCCGTTCCTCGATTCTTCTAAAAGAATGTACATGAAGAAAATAGTTTCTTTTATAGTAGGCTTTGCAGCCTGTGGGATGGCTATGTCCCAAACCTTTTATAGCGCAGAGACCAAGAACCTAGAATTTGCCAAGTACATACGTGCAAATGCCTCGTCAGTGGAGTCTAGAAGTAAAAACTACGAAGCCCAACACGATCTGGCCTTGTCGTATTTGTTGGTCCAAGATGCCACTAAGGCGCTGGCGGCATTTGAACAATTGCAAGCCAATTACGCTGATCGCTACAACGACGAAGATCGCTTTTACGCAGCCTTGGCCCATTTGAGAATGGGCAATGTAAGTACAGCCAAAATACTGATCGAAAAAGCCAAAGCCAACGGTTACCCAGCGGCCCTAAACTCCTTTTTTACCACTGAAGTCACTGAGTCTTTCTGGAACATTGAATCCTTTCAGACCTTGTTGGACCCCAAAGCCTATGGCGCTTATGGATTGATTTTGGCACAAGGTGAAGGAATGGAAATAGTGGCTTTGTATTCGGCCAATGCCGATGTATTGTTGGATCGCAAAAAGAGTTCGGTCTTTGACCGACCTTATTATGCTCTGTTTGATTCCAAATTGGGAGTGAAGCAAGCCGATGATGCCGAAGGTAAAAAGCAATTGTATATTCAGGATGCCCATCGCTTGAACACGGATTTTGCTACCTATTTGCATCATCAACCTTCGCAGTATTGGCCCGAGCGCAACGCTCTTTTGTATACACAAAATGCCGAAGAATTCAATCAGAAAAACGAGCGCTTATTTGAAGTTTACCGTTCCGATTGGGATGGTTCAAAATGGGTGGCGACATCCTTGAATATCAACGATCCGAACATTTCTGTTTCCAGTATGGTCATTTCGCCCAACGGTAAGTTGGCTGCCTTTGCTAGCAACGGATTTGGTTCTATCGGGCAATCTGATATTTTCCTGGCTGACGTTGTAAGCTGTGAAATGGGCAAATTTGAGGTGACCAATGTTCGTTCATTGGGCGCTCAAATCAATACCTCACTGAGGGAGAATTTCCCTTTCTTTTTGACCGATGATGTATTGGTTTTTTCTTCAGAAGGCCATTATGGTAAGGGAGGTTTGGATTTGTTTCAATTCCATTTGCAAACCGGTGAATTCAAGCGGTTGCCTGGTCGATTCAATTCGGAGTACGATGATTTTGGTTTTTCTCGTGCATCAGGGTGGATCAGCTTGAGCAGCAACCGCGTGGCAGGTACTTATATGGATGATATTTATGCCATTCAGGCTACTTCTGGTCCACGAGATGGTTTTGATCCATTTGTCATAGATGAGCCTGTTGTTGCTCTTGACGATGTGAGAGTCGAAACCCCCGTGGTGAGGCCCAAGCCAGTGGCGAACCCTGAAATTCGTGTCATCAACGAGTTGGATGGTCAAAAAGTGGCCGCCTTCAATGCGACGTTCATTGATGAAGATGAGTCTGATAAAAATCCCAATGGGAATGTAGCCACAGGTAATACTAATGCCGATGCTCGTTCAAGCCATATTGGAAATACGACTGGTTCGGTAGCTTCAGGTACGGCTCCTAAGTCGGGAACGGCCCCTTCGGGATCTGGTTCTAGCCAAACTGGTAATACTACTGGATCTGCCGCTATAGCCTCAGGTACTAATCCCGCTTCGGGAACTGCGGCTCCTGGCAATGGTTCCAAGCAAACAGGTAGTACTTTTGGTTCCTCTACAGCTGCTGCAGGCCATGCTTCAGGGTTAAACAGTTCAGGAACCTCAACCAACGGGCTAAGTGCGAATGGCGCGAATTCAACAGGAACAGCCAGTGGTTCTGCCTCAAACCCTACTGCTAGTGATCCCTTGCGCAAGATTAAAATGGAGCGCAGAGGATACTACTCTAAGGTGGTTAAAGTACGCCAGTCTGTTTTGGATACAGGGGTTTTAGAGGTTCAGTTGACCCCCATGGTAAAGGGTGATTTGCTGGGTTCAGAATTGGGGATCGGTCCTGTTTATTACGATTTGGATCGCACAGAATTGGATGCCACCGACAAAGAGAGTTTGGATCAATTGGCTCGATTCATGAAGGAATATTCCTACGTGGTTGTGGAACTGCGCTCGCACACCGATGCTCGCGCCAGCGATTTGTACAACCAGAATTTGTCCATGAGACGCACGCGTTCTGCATTGAACTACATGTTGGCCTATCACAATCTTCCTTCCAGTCGTTTTTATTCGACTTGGGTGGGAGAAACGCAGTTGGCCGTTCCTTGCCCTGATGGAGTGCCTTGCTCAGAAACACAGCATGCGCTCAACCGACGAACAACCTTCCATATCGATAGATTCTAATAAAAAAGGGCCCTTCGCAGGGCCCTTTTTTATGGTGTTTTGGTTTTGACTTTTTCTCCCGGTTGAAGGGTTTTGGCCACGGTCATGGTTGGGCCCGAAATGACGACATCGCCTTCTTTTAATCCGCTGAGAACTTCATAGTAATCCAGATCTTGAACACCCACTTCAATGGTTTTGATCACGGCTTTTCCGTCACTGAGAACGAATACCGATTGGCCCGTTGAAATGGAGTCGCCGAACGAACGGGTGCACAGTGCCGAAATCGGAATGCTCAGGGCTTGCGAGGATGTTCGGGTATGAATGTCAACAGTGGCAGTCATTCCCGGAAAAACAACCAGTTGACCATGGGCTTGAAGATCTTGGTAAGAAGCAGGATCAAGCTGAACCTTGACAATGAAATTGCTGCTTTGGTCATTCATCGGGGTTGCGGCGTTGAATCGAGCCGAATTGGCCACTTCAACCACTTTCCCTTTGAAGGTCTTCCCCGGATAAGCATCAACTCGCACATCGGCTTCATTGCCGACACGAACGCGAACAATGTCATTTTCATTGATGTTGACTTGCACTTCCATGCGGTCCAGGTTGCTGATGCGCATGATTTCTGTACCTGTCATTTGTTGAGTTCCCACTACACGCTCGCCCTTTTCTGCGCTCAGTTGAGTGACAACACCGGCGGTGGGGGCATAGATAGAAGTTCTTCCCAAATTTCGACGACCTTCTTCCAAGCGAGCTTGCAGACTCTTTACATTGTACTGCGATCCCAATGCATTTTTCTCAGCGGCAAGCGCGTCGCTCTTCGCCAATGTTTGCTGCAATTGAGCATTTTCCCATTCTTGCAGGGAAATAGCTCCGGCTTCAAACAATGGCTTTAGTCGCTTCACATTGGCATTTTGCTGCAATACGTTGGCTTTGGCTTTTTCCAATTGTGCCTCTGAGGCGGCCATGCCGGCCATTGCATTATCCAAATTGGCTCTGAGCTGATTCAAAGTCGTTTCATACAACTCTGGGTTGATGCGCAACAACAACTGACCCTGTCGAACAGTATCGCCTTCTGCAACGGCCAGTTCGATGATCTCTCCACTGACATCGGCAGAGATTTTTACTTCAAACTCAGGTTGAATCTTGCCGGAAACACTGACCAATTCGGTGATGTCTCGGCGTGTCACCTCCGTGGTTTCCACTTCTGCAGTTTTCGTTCCACCTTTTTTAATGCTGGCAAAAATGATAATGCCTACCACTGAAAGGCCGGCTATCCAAATCCACTTTTTATTCATATATAATTGTCTTAGTCAACCCTGAGGGGTTGGCATAAAAATCCAAAATCAACCGACGAAACTGGTATTCAAATTCGGCTTCAATTCTCGTTTGTACAGCGTTGTTGTAATTGAATTCGCTGACCCAAAAATCTACTTGGGAAGCCAAGCCTTGTTCAAAGCGCATTCGTTGCAACTTGATACTCTTTTCTTGGGCCTTCTCGGCGCTAGAGCTGGCGAAATACTGGGATTTGGCGTTCTCGTGTTGGAGCCAAGCGCTTTGAATTTCGTTTTGTGCGTTCATGCGCGTTTTTTCCAAATTCAATTGAGCGCGTGTCAGTTCAAGTTCAGATTGCTGAATGCGTATAGAAGCTTGACGGTTGTTGTACAAGGGTATGGATAGATTGATTCCAACTGAATTGCCCAAGTTGTTGCTCAGTTGATCAGAAAAGGCAGAGGTTTGGGTTTTGTACAAGATTTCTGGGGCTTCCACGATTTCTCCCGAGCCTTGAACGCGCCCGATGGGTTGGAAATCACCAAAGCTTACGCCCGTGATTTCTTTGGCATTGTCGGAGTAAACGGTTCCGGTGCTGGCACCCATACTCAGGGTTGGGAGAAGGGCGCCTTTGGCGGCTTTGAGGTTGTGTTCGGCCGATTGAACCTGGTACAAGGCGGCTTGGACATCGGGTCTCTGTTCAATTAGGGCGATTAAGTCGGCCAATTGGTAGGGTAATGTCTGAGTGGAATCCAGGGCTGCGGCCTCCAAACCTAAGCCTCCCTCAGCGATGGAAAATTGTGGATCGTAAGGCTTGCGAATGAGCAATTGCAATGATTGAAGTGACGAATGATAGGCGTTGCGGGCATTTCGTTCACCTGCCTTTTGGCTTTCGTATTGAGCCAGCGTGCTGGCCAAGTCAGATTCGTTGATGATTTGGGATTCGAATTGCAACTGGGCTCGTTTAGCCAAGGCTTCGCCGTTCTTCATTTGATTTTGGGCAGCTCTCCAGCGGGCTTGGGTTTGCAAGCACTGCAAATACACAGTGGCCAAATTTAAGGCCAGGGCCTGTTCGGCCGCACGCTGATTCTCTTTGCTGGATTGCAGATTGCTGTAGCTTCCTGATTTCTGCTCTTGCAATTGCCGACCCGCAAACAGCGTGATCGAACCTTGGGCTTGAAAATTATTACTGGATATCGTGCTTTGAACGAACTGGTTGGTAAAGCGATCGATGCTTCGGCCTGACTGGTAAAATTGACCGGCTGACAATGATGCGCTGGGCATTTGAGCATGCCGGGCTTGTTGCCATTGCCATTTGGCGCTTTCTATACTCAATTGGCTCAACTGCAAGTCGATGTTTTGGGAAAGTGCTTGTTGCAAGCACTGCTCGAAACTCCAAGGCAGTTGGGCTTTTAGAGCAATTGAAGTGAATAAGCTGAGCGACAACAGAAAACCTCTCATGAATGCAAAGGTAATCACGTTGATGGGCTCGTCGGTGAGGGCTTCGCCAAAGCCCATTAGAGAACCGACAAGAGACTTCTGAACAATTTTCAAACAGTGAACAAACGAAGGCTAAAAGTTCAACATATTTGCAGTGGTTCTATTGGTTTCCAAACGCGTTGGTCAAACTCGTGAGGAATGAAAAGGGAATGTCGTGAAAATCGACAACTGTACCCGCAGCTGTAACCCCGCGCCATGCGCAAAGAACCGAAGCCTTTTTGCCACTGCCCATATGGGTGGGAAGGCGCTTCGGTTGGGGAAGTCAGAAGACCTGCCTGTGATCCAAAAATTGCTCGCTTTCGGGAATAAAAGCGCAGTGAGTGATCGAGGTCATCCTCTTTAATTCAATGCCCTAAGTCTCCGTTGGCCGCATCATACCTATGTGGTTGGCTTGTTTGCATAGCTTCTGTTCCTTTGGAATGCCCATGGATACGGTCCATGTGGTTCCATCTGTGCCTCCCACAGAGCCCTATACCATTAGTGACACCGTTCGTATCACGGCCTATAGCCGAACCAAATTCTCCGAATTGGGCCGTTCTCGGGTAGGCTTTGAGACGAGTGTAGACATAGGTTCTGGGGTTGAATTGTTGGAGTCGGAAGGGGTATTTATGAAGCAATACGGTGTATCTGGATCTACTACGGTTGGCCGCAGAGGGGCTGATGCTACACAAACACAAGTGGTTTGGAATGGATTGCCTGTCAACAATCCCATGCTGGGGATGTCTGATTTTTACAACCAAAACATTTGGTCGATGGATCGGGTGGAGTTGGTTGAAGGAGGATCTTCGACCCTGGTGGGAAGCGGGAGTGTGGGAGGGACCTTGTACCTGAATCAAAACCCCCGCTTTTACGGGGGCTCGAACATTCAAGCCTTTGCTGAAAATGGTCAATATGGCCGAAACAACCAGATGCTCCGCTCTCAGGTGGGTACGGCGCGTTTTTACAGCTCAACAACCTTGTCGCGCCGTGTGAACGCAAACCGATTCGAGTTTTATGATCCGATTTGGATGACAGACAGGATCATGCAACACGCTCGCAACGCCCAGTTGGGTTGGAATGAACACCTCGCATGGCAATCCCATACGCCTGGGCAGTGGCAAATATCCTTCAAGGCTGAACAACTTCAGAGCCAACGTGAATTGGGTCAACAGTGGGGCAAGGCGAACTCTCTGGGTACTCAACAAGATCAACTGTTCAGATGGTCTTTTGAAACGCAATCCCAAACGCGGTGGGGCCTTTTGTTAATGCGCATGGGGCAAACCAGCGATGCCATTCAATTTGAAGACGGTACTACCTCTAAAGTGGAATGGGACAGCAGCCATAGTCGAGCCCAGCATTTGCAATTGGAGTACCATTGGTCGCACAAATCCTGGGAGTTGATGGCCGGTCAAGATGGTTTGCGAGTTTTGGCACATACTCAGTATTACCAACAGGAGAAAGGCTATTGGGCTAGTTTTATTGCCGTGAATCGTTCCACGAATCAGTGGAAAATGTCAATTCAGTCTCGCCTGGAATGGGTGGAGCAATTGCCTACATTCTCCTTATCTGGCGAAAGGCAATTGGGAATGAATATCTTCAAATTCAACCTGCACAGTAGTTTTCGCCGACCCACCTTCAATGATATGTACTGGAATTCTGGGTTGATATCCAATTTAAGTCCAGAAAAAGGATACGGGGCAGAGGTCAGTGGGCTCAAGAAATGGAACCAGGCCAATATTCAACTTGAGGGTACCCTTTATGCTCGTGAATTGGACAATCCCATTGTTTGGTTGCCTTCGAGTTCATCGATTTGGCAAGCCCGAAATTTGTATCGCAGCCAATTTGTAGGTTGTCAAGTGCACAGCCGCTGGCAGAAAGGCAAGTTTCGCTGGACCAATCGATGGGATGCCGTTCGGTCTTGGGTTTGGATGGACCAGAAGCAAGTCACCGCCTTGCAACAGTTGTTTGTTCCGAAATGGAACGGTACGAGCGAATTCATGTTTAAGCAAGAGGCATGGCAAATAGCCCTTAGAGCCAATTACACGGGTGCCCGCTACATACAAACAGACAACCAAGCTTTTTTGCCTTCTTT
>VFQT010004381.1_pt1 | contig 11804 bp, 14 predicted proteins | sample 3512381 | NCBI WGS metagenome assembly VFQT01 (sample SAMN10412376, study PRJNA504923) | tailings metagenome | isolation source: Relicate 2 Philex TSF3 active mining site | place: Philippines: Tuba, Benguet | collected 2017-08-29 | reverse complement strand
TTCTTGTGGAAACTTCTGGCCGTGGAGGGAGTGAGACCCGAACTCGACCGCTGCGTGGGATGCGGGGCGGCCGAGTCGGACCAGGCCGTGTTCTCGGCTTTCGACACCGTCCGCGGTGGTGTGCAATGTCGCTCGTGCCGAACGGGTGGAACGATCAGCGCCGAGGCCTTGTCGATGCTGCGGGACCTCCTCGGCGGCCGGCTCGGAGCGGTCCTGGATGCTGCGCACGACCCGGATGGACAGCGCCTCGGCGACCCGGTCGTGAACGAAGTCGCCGAGCTCGCCACGAGAGCCTTCGAAGCTCACGTCGAGCGTCGACTTCGCTCGCTCGGCATCTTCGAGCGCCACGACGGTCCGTGAGTGAATCCGTCGAACGGGCTTCGATCCCGTAGCCTGATCGACCATGCCCGCTACCGACCTGGACCAGATCGTCAACCTCTGCAAGAGGCGGGGGTTCGTGTACCCGTCGGCCGAGATCTACGGCGGTTTCCGATCGAGCTACGACTACGGCCCGTTGGGCTCGCTGATGCTCCGAAACGTTCGCGAGGCCTGGGTTCGCGACATGGTGCAGAAGCGAGACGACGTCGTTCTGATCGACGCGGCGATCCTCGGACCGCCGCAGGTGTTCGAAGCGAGTGGGCACTTGGCGAACTTCAGCGATCCGCTCGTCGACTGCCGGCAATGCAAGCAACGATTCCGTGAAGATCACCTCGAGAGCCGAGAAGTGTGTCCGAGTTGCGGAGCGCGTGAATCGTTGACCGAGGCGCGCGCTTTCAATTTGATGTTCAAGACCTACGCCGGGCCGGTGGAGGGCTCGGGAGCCGAGGTCTATCTTCGTCCGGAGACGGCTCAGGGCATGTTCGTCAACTTCGGCAACGTCCTGCAGACGAGCCGAAAGAAGCCCCCGTTCGGGATCGCTCAGGTCGGTAAGAGCTTCCGCAACGAGATCACACCCGGCAACTTCATCTTTCGCACGCGTGAATTCGAACAGATGGAGCTCGAGTTCTTCGTGCCGCCAGCCGAGGGTCCGTCGTGGTACGAGTACTGGTGTCGTACGCGCCTTCAGTGGTACGTCGACCTCGGGGTGCCAGCAGACATGCTGCGTTTGCGTGCGCACGACGCCGACGAGTTGAGTCACTACTCGACGGGAACCGCCGATGTGGAGTTCATGTACCCGTGGGGCTGGGGCGAACTCGAAGGAATTGCGCAACGGACGAATTTCGATCTCACTCAGCACGCCAATCACTCGGGTCAGAAACTCGACTTCTTCGATCAAGCCACCAACGAGCGGTACGTGCCATTCGTGATCGAACCGGCGGCCGGTGTCAACCGAGCCATGGCAGCCTTCTTACTGGCGGCCTACGAGGAGGACGAAGTCGGTGGAGAAACTCGCACCGTTCTCAAACTGCATCCGCGCCTCGCTCCATACAAGGTCGCGGTGCTCCCGCTCAGCAAGAAGGACACCTTGACTCCGCTGGCTCGCGAGGTCTTCGCATCACTGTCCGACCGTTACATGGTCGACTACGACGACACGCAGTCCATCGGGCGTCGCTACCGGCGTCAGGACGAGATCGGCACCCCGTTGTGCGTGACGGTCGACTTCGACAGCCTCGACGACGGAGCGGTGACGGTTCGTGATCGCGACTCGACCGAGCAGGTGCGCGTGCCGATCGTCGAGCTCGAGTCCCACCTGAGGGCGGTTCTGGGCTTCTGATCCCGTCGGGTGGGTCGACCTCACTCGAAGGGTCTACCGTGTCGGATGTCAATCAAGGGCGGTGGTTTTCCGCAAGAAGGGGAAGTGATGGCACGAATCGCAGTGTGGGCGAAGATCCCGGCGGCTCCGGGCAAGCGAGACGAACTCGCCAAGGCCTTGGAGTCGGCTCTCGAGACCGCCAAGGGTGAGTCGGGGACGGTGTACTACATCCTTCATGCCGACGCCAAGGACGACAACGCCTTGTTCATGTACGAGTTGTACGAGAACCAAGAGGCCCTGACCGAGCACATGGGCTCCGAAGCGTTCAAGGCCCTCGGCCCGGCGATCGGACCCTTCCTCGGTGGCGCGCCAGAACTGCAATTCCTGTCCCCGCTGGGTGGCAAAGGCGCCTGAGCCGGTGTCACGGCGCACGTATCTCGACGCGATTCTTCGTGCGCATCGCGAGCGGGCGGCAGCCGATGTTCGGAGTGTCGACGCCTTGATCGCCGAGGCGTCGTCGTTGCCGGCCACTCGCGGGTTCGCCAGTCGACTGCGCGACGATTCGGCGAGCGGCTTGTGTGTGATCAGTGAGGTCAAGCGTCGTTCACCGTCCAAGGGCCCGCTGAACCCGAACCTCGATGCCGTCGACCTCGCCCGTCGATACGAGCGTGGCGGAGCTTCATGTCTGTCGGTGCTCACCGACACCGACCATTTCGGAGGCTCGGTGGACGACCTGCGCTCGTCGAGAGCGGCGGTCGAACTACCGGTTCTCCGAAAGGACTTCACGATCGATCGTCGTGACGTTCTCGACGCTCGAATCATGGGTGCCGATTGCGTTCTGTTGATCGCCGCCGCACTCGATCCGAGCGAGTTGGTGGAATTCCATCGGTTGGCCGACCAGGTGGGAATCGACGTCCTCGTCGAAATTCACGACGAGGCAGAACTGGACGTCGCTCTGGCTGCCGATGCGTCCCTCATCGGAGTCAACCAGAGAGACCTCGTGACCTTCGATGTCGATCATGAGCGGGCCGTTCGTATGGCGGGGCTCATTCCGGACCATGTGATCAAGGTGGCCGAGAGCGGTGTGCGCGGAGCAGAAGACGCACTCGAGCTGAGACGGGCCGGCTTTCACGCCGTGTTGGTCGGGGAAACCCTCGTGACCGCGGGGGACCCGACCGCTGCGGTGACGAGTCTGCGGTCGGTCCGATGACCTGATCGATCTCATCGGCCGTCGAGGTTCGGTACGTTGGAGTCGTGTTCGTCAAGATCTGTGGAATCACCAATGAGGACGACGCATTGTTGGCCGTGGCCATGGGAGCCGATGCGGTCGGATTCGTCTTCGCTCCGTCCCCTCGCCAAGTCTCTCCGCAGGCCGTCTACGACATCACGCGCCGATTGCCTCCAGAAATTCTGACCGTCGGAGTGTTTCGCGACGACCTTCCGGACCGCGTCTTCGACATCGTGTCGAGGTCGGGTGTGAAAGCCGTGCAACTCCACGGTCGGGAGACGGCGCGGCACGTCGCTGAGTTGAGCGAGAACGTTCGCTGGATCTTCAAGGCGGTCACGGCCGGATCACCGGAGGCTGCCAGGGCCGACCAATACGGAACCGATCTCGTTCTGGTGGACGCATCGGAGCCGGGGTCCGGAAAGGTGTTCGATTGGTCTCTGATCGACGACGTGCCAGCCGGCCTTCGCCTGATCCTCGCCGGTGGACTCGATCCCGACAACGTGGCTTCGGCGATCGAAGTCGTTCGTCCGTGGGGGGTCGACGTCAGCAGTGGGGTCGAAAGCTCTCCGGGTCGCAAGGACCCGGTGAAGGTCCGACAGTTCATCGCCCGGGCTCGGGCGGCCGCTCCGGATCCATTCGTCACCGGGGACGAACCGCCCTACGACTGGTTGGACGAGTAACGGAGTTCACCTCCTCGGTTCGGAATCGACTGAGGGTTCGGGGGAGTCGAGTGCGAACATGGGGGAGTCGTCCTCGGGCGGCAGTTCGTTCCCGTCGAGCAAAGGAGCCACATGACACCCCCGGTGACGTCTCTCATGGGTGATCCGTCGGCCACGGGCCGATTCGGCGAGTTCGGCGGTCGCTTCGTTCCGGAAACTCTGGTGCCGGCTTGTCAGGAACTCGAGGTCGCTTTCCGGGACGCGTGGGGAGATGCGGTCTTTCGTGCCGAGCTCGACGCGACGTTGTCGGAATACGCCGGCCGTCCGTCGATTCTCACCGAATGTCACCAGCTCGGTGCACGGCTCGGACTTCGTCTCGTTCTGAAGCGCGAAGATCTCAATCACACCGGTTCGCACAAGATCAACAACGTTCTCGGACAGGCCCTTCTCGCCAAGCGCATGGGGAAGAAGCGCATCGTCGCCGAGACGGGTGCGGGTCAGCACGGAGTGGCCTCGGCGACCGCGGCGGCCCTCCTCGGACTCGAGTGCAAGGTCTACATGGGTGCGGTCGATGTCGAACGTCAGGCCCTCAACGTGTTCCGGATGAAGTTGCTCGGCGCCGAGGTCGAAGCGGTGCACAGTGGAAGTCGGACGCTGAAGGACGCGGTCAACGAGGCGATGCGCGACTGGGTGGCATCGGTCGAGTCGACTCACTACTGCCTGGGCTCGGTGATGGGACCACATCCGTATCCATGGATGGTTCGCGAGTTCCATCGAGTCATCGGTGACGAAGCCCGGGAACAATGTCGAGCTCGTTACGGCGCTGACCCGGACGTCGTCGTCGCGTGTGTCGGAGGTGGATCCAATGCGATCGGGATCTTCTCGGGATTCGTCGACACCGACGCCCGACTGATCGGGGTGGAACCAGCCGGCGGAGCAGCGGTTGGTCGCGGGCAGCCCGGTGTGGTGCACGGAATGCGCAGTTACCTGATGCAAGACGAATACGGTCAGGTGCAGGAGGCGCATTCGATCTCGGCTGGCCTCGACTACCCGGGAGTCGGACCGGAGCACTCGTACCTCGCGTCGATCGGTCGTGCGGAGTACCCGACCGTCACCGACGACGAGGTCGTGGCGGCCTTTCAACTGATGGCGCGCACCGAAGGCATCATCCCGGCGCTCGAGTGTGCTCACGCCCTCGCGTGGATCGTCCGCTCCGCCCCCTCGCTCGCCGGCCGCACCGTTCTCATGAATCTGTCGGGTCGCGGGGACAAGGACGTGGGTCAGATGATGGAGATTCTCGGCTCGTGATCGACGTCGACCTCGAAACGCATCTTCGGGAGCGGCGATCGTCCGGCCGCAAGATCCTGGTTCCGTACGTGACGGGAGGTCTGAAGGGTTGGCTCGATGCCGTGCGCGCGGTGGCGGCTGCCGGAGCCGACGCCATCGAAATCGGTCTGCCCTTCTCCGATCCGGTGATGGATGGCCCAGTCATTCAGCAGGCGAGCCAGAGAGCCCTCGAATCGGGAGCCACGCCGGTGACGATCCTGCACGAACTTCGACACGTCGATGTTCGGGTTCCGCTCGTGGTCATGTGCTATTACAACACCGTTCATCACGCAGGTCACGCCCGTTTCGCTGCTCAGTTGCGTGATGCGGGTGTCGTTGGAGCCATCGTTCCCGATCTGCCTCTCGAGGAATCCGGGCCGTGGTGCGAAGCCGCTGACGACGTCGGTCTGGCGACCGTGATGCTCGCCGCTCCGACCGCTCCGGATGACCGACTGCCACGGGTCTGCGAACGGGCGCGTGGATTCGTCTACTCGGTCGGATTGTTGGGTGTCACCGGTGAACGCGAGTCGCTGGCGTCGACGGCCACGACCCTCGCTGCCCGTTTGAAGAAGGTCACTGATCGGCCGGTCGTGGTCGGAGTGGGCGTGTCGAACGCTCAGCAAGCGGTGGAGGCGTGTCGAGTCGCCGACGGTGTGGTGCAAGGAGCATCGGTCGTGCGTCGAATCCTGGAGGACGGTCCGGACGGCGCGGGATCGTATGTCGAAGAGGTACGCAGCGCGCTGGACCACGTGTTTTCGTGATGCACGTCGTGACATGTGTTTCGCAGGACGAGTTGGCAACGACATGAATTCTCGGTGAAGGTTCGCTCGCCGTTTCGGCAATCAATCCCCCCGAACCAGAAATGAGAACACCACCATGAAGAAGTTGACCGTCGTTCTGACGGCCGGCCTGCTGGCCGTGCTGTCCGCGTGTGGAGACGATGACTCCACGGCGACCACTGAAGCACCGACCACCGAAGCTCCGTCGTCCGAGGCGCCGGCCACGGAGGCTCCGGCCGCCGCGGGTGACATCGTCGCCGTCGCGTCGTCCGCAGGATCGTTCTCGACCCTCGTCGCTGCTGTCGAAGCGGCCGGTTTGGTCGAGACGCTCCAGGGTGAAGGCCCCTTCACCGTGTTCGCACCCACCGACGAGGCGTTCGCTGCGCTTCCGGCCGGAGTGCTCGACAAGCTCCTGCTGCCGGAGAACAAGGATGTTCTCGTGAAGATCCTCACGTACCACGTGGTCGCGGGCAAGGTCATGGCCGCTGACGTTGTGGCGGGAGACGTCGCGACCGTCGAAGGTCAGACGATCGCTCTGGCGACCGACGGTGGCGTCACGGTCAACGGAGCCAATGTCGTGACAGCCGATGTCGAGGCATCCAACGGTGTGATTCACGTGATCGACGCCGTGATCCTTCCCCCGGACGTGGATCCCGCTGCCCTCTGATTGCGGGCAGTGAGGCGCGCACCGCGCGCTGTTCCTGAATCGGCCTGGTGCAACCATGGTCGCGATGCGCGAAACTCGTCGTGTGTCCGACTGTGAGTTGTGCCAGGCCGTTCGCTTCACCGAGTGGTTCTACGAAGATGACGAGTGTTGGATCGCGGAGTGCGAGTCCTGCCTCGTTCCGATGGTCGTCTGGAAAACCCACGATCCCCATCCGGGACACGACATCAAGGAGCGCCTGCACGCGCGTCTCCTTCACGTCGTCGGTCTGGTCTTCGTTGACGAGCTCTACGTCGACGACAACATGCGGGCGATCCCCGACCACTACCACGCGCACGCACGAGCGCGGGGCAAGTGGGGACGTCAGCCCCTGACTCGCCGCTGACGACGATCAGCAGGGTCGGCGGATGGGACGTCCAGACACGGTGCCTCTTTCGACGGGTCCGGTTTCCCGGACGTTGATACCGCCTTCAGCAAATCCTCACTCGTCGTGGTCATCCAATGGGTCATTCGGACCAAATCGGCAGATTTGACCACTCTAGGTGGTCATGGCCTCACCCTACGTCGATTCCGGGGGACGAGAGAGGCTGACCGCTACGGTGATCCCCATGTTGGCGTCGGGATCGAAAGCACCCGCTTTCACTCTTCAGGATCAGGACGGGCACTCCGTTCGTTTGTCGTCGTTCACCGGCCGGCGGGTTCTCGTGTACTTCTATCCGAAGGCCGATACACCGGGATGCACTCAGCAATCGTGCCTTTTGCGCGACATCGTGGGTCGGATCGGAGACACGGCGATCATCGGGATCAGCCCCGATTCGGTGGCCAAGCAGAAGAAGTTCGCCGACAAGTTCGAATTGCCGTTCCCGCTGTTGGCCGACACCGAACACGTCGTGGCCGAGAAATACGGAGTGTGGAAACAGAAGTCGATGTACGGGCGCACGTACATGGGAATCGAGAGATCCGCATTCCTCGTCGGAAAATCTGGTCGCATCGAACACGCGTGGTACAAGGTCTCGCCCAAGGACACGCCGGTCAATCTTCTTGCGGCTCTGAAGGTCGGATGAGATGGACGATGTGAGCGAACTTCCTCGTCCGGTCGACGTCCTTCCGCATCGGCCGCCATTCCTGTTCGTCGATCGCCTCCTGTCCCTGGATCCGGGGCGCTCGGCGCGGGCGACATGGCGGCTCACCGGTGATGAGTGGTTCTTCAGCGGACATTTTCCCGGTCGTCCGACCTTGCCAGGGGTTCTGATGTGCGAAGCGATCGCCCAACTGGGAGCCATCGCCGTTCTCGCCCTGGATTCGTCTCGAGATCGACTCCCGCTCTTCGGTGGTCTCGATGCGGCTCGCTTTCGACGACAGGTTGTTCCTGGAGACGAATTGACACTCGAGGTCGAATTGGGCCGATTGTCGTCGCGTGCCGGAAAAGGAACCGGTCGCGCATCTCTCGGCGATCAACTCGCGTGTGAGTGCGATTTGATGTTCGTACTCGTGGACGCCTGAATCGGTCAGCTCGCCGGAGCCAGGATCACCGATCCGTTGTGGCCGCCGAATCCGAAGTTGTTCGACATGGTCGGTCCGGGCGTCCAGGGTCGAGCCGACCCGATCACGAGGTCGATCGACATGTCCGGATCGACCGTCACGGTGTTGGCGGTCGGCGGGATCAGGCGATGTTCGAAGGCGAGAAGAACGGATGCCGCTTCGAGAGCGCCGGCAGCACCGAGAGCATGTCCGGTGACGCCCTTGATGCTCGTGACCGGACGACGTCCGGCGCCGAAAACGTCCGAGACCGCCGCTGCTTCGGCCGCATCGTTCAGCGGCGTGGACGTTCCGTGCGCATTGACGTGAACGATGTCATCGGCTGACAGTCCGGCGTCGACGAGAGCCAGGTTCATGCAAGCGATCGCCCCTCGACCACCCGGGGATGGTGCGGTGATGTGATGAGCGTCGGCGTTGCTCGCCGAACCGAGGATCTCTCCGAGGATCGTCGCGCCACGAGCGACGGCATGGTCCCACTCCTCGAGAACGAAGATGGCGGCCCCCTCGCCCATGACGAATCCGTCACGTTCGGTGTCGAACGGGCGGCTGATTCCCGACGACGACAAGGCGGTCATGTTGCCGAATCCGGCGATCGACACCGGTGTGGCGGCCGCTTCGCTTCCTCCACTGATCATGGCGTCGCAACGGCCCATGGCGATCAGTCGGGCCGCATAGCCGAGGGCATGAGTGGACGCAGCACACGCGGTGCAGATGGTCTCGTTGGGTCCCTGTAGGCCATGCCGCATGGAGATCGATGCACCGGTCGCATTGGCCATCATCATGGGCACGAGAAATGGGGAGACCCGTCGGTCGCCCTTGTCGAGGCGGATCTCGACTTGTTCCTCGAGGGTGTGGAGGCCTCCGATTCCGGTTCCGATGACGACTCCGAAACGTGAAGGGTCGACGTCGATCTCTCCGGCTTGTGTCAGAGCTTCGGCCGCAGCCGCCAGACCGAACTGTTCGACCCGGTCGGCACGACGTGACTCCTTCGGGGAATCGAAATACGGTGAAGGATCCCAGTCGGGCACACTGACGGTACGGCCCGACGTCGCGCCGGGTCCGAGTAGGCCGCGCCAGAACGAGGCTCGACCCACGCCGCAGGGCGCGACGACACCGAGACCGGTGACGGCGACGCGGCGCCCGAGCATCAGAGTTTGCCGACGATGAGGTCGTAGGCCTGACCGACGGTCTTGACCCCTTCGATCTCTTCTTCGGGAACTTCGATACCGAACTCTTCTTCGAGGGCCATGACCAACTCGACGAGGTCGAGGCTGTCGGCGTCGAGATCATCGCCGAAACTCGCTTCGGGAACGACCTTGTCGGCGTCGACACTGAGCACGTCGACTGCACACTTGCGGAAACGGGCGAAGAGTTCCTGATCCATGTTGGTTTCCTTTCGTCGGTTCGGACGGATCGTCCGGAACGCCGGAACATCGTCCACTGTAAACGCTCGCGGGTCCTCGAACCCTGAATACGGAGGTCAGTGACCCATGCCGAGCCCGCCGTCGACGGGTACGACCGCTCCGGTGATGTAGGCGGCATCGTCGGATGCCAAGAAGGTGATCACGCCGGCGATCTCGTCGGGGCGGGCCATCCGGCCGAGGGGGACGGCGTCGGTGAGCGCGCTCAATCGTTCGTTTCCGAGCACTGCTGTCATGTCGGTCTCGACCGGACCGGGTGCGACCACGTTGACCGTGATGGATCGAGAGCCCAGTTCTCGGGCGAGACTTCGGGCCAGCCCGACCAGTCCCGCCTTCGAGGCCGCGTAATTCGCCTGGCCGGCTGATCCGAGTAGTCCGACGACACTCGAGACCAACACGATGCGACCTCGCCGAGCGCGCAACATTCCCTGCGCGCCCCGTTTGCAGACGCGATATGCACCTGACAGGTTGGCATCGACCACCGAGGTGAAATCGCTCTCGGACATTCGTAGCAACAATGTGTCCTTGGTGATGCCGGCATTGGCGATCAAGACTTCGACCGGACCGAACTCGGCTTCGACCGCACTGAAAGCGGCGTCGACGTCGGCGGCCGAGGTCACGTCGCACTTGATGCCGAACAGATCGGCCGGAGCGGGGCTGGTGTTGTACGTGACCGCGACCCGATCGCCGAGAGCGGCGAATCGGCGTGCAGTGGCCAAACCGATTCCCTTGGAACCACCGGTGACGAGAACGACTCGACTCACGTGCGATCTCCCCAGCGAAGAAGGGCGGAAGCGGCGGTCATGCCGCCGCCGAACCCCACGAGCAGAACCAGGTCTCCCGGCGCGATGCGACCGTGGCTGAGCGCGTCGTCGAGTGCGAGTGGAATGGAGGCCGCCGAGGTGTTGCCGGTGCGATCGAGAACGATGGCGGTGCGAGAGATGTCGACACCGAGTCGGTCGCATGCGGCTTGAATGATTCGGACGTTGGCCTGATGGGGGACCACCAGCGCGATGTCGTCGCCCGTGAATCCGGCATGTTCGAGAACTTTGGTCGCGGAATCGACCATGATGCGCACCGCACGCCGGAAGACTTCCTTGCCTTCCATCCGAATGAAGCCACCGACCTCGGCCCACAGGATCGATCCGGCGGAGCCGTCGGCGTCGAGGTCCCAGGCGAGGAGCTGGCCGGAGCCCTCGCAGGCGGAGAGCACCACCGCGCCGGCCCCGTCTCCGAACAGGACTGCGGTGTTCCGGTCGGACCAATCGGTGATCCGAGACAACGAGTCGGCCCCGATGACGAGAACGTTGCGCGAACCCATGGCGATCAATCCATGGGCCGAGACCAACGAGTAGACGAACCCACTGCACGCGGCATTCACCTCGAACACTCCGCAACGAAGCCCGAGGGCATCCTGAACGGCTGCGGCATTGCCCCACTGTTTGTCGGGCGTGGTGGTGGCGATGATGAGGGCGTCGATGTCGGCAGGAGACAGGCCCGCCGATTCGATCGCTGCTCGACCGGCCTCGATCGACATGCCGATCGTGGTCCCGCCGATGCGGCGTTCGCGGATTCCGCTGCGCTCGACGATCCACTCATCGCTCGTTTCGACCATCTTCTCGAGATCGTGGTTGGTCAGAATCGTCGGCGGGAGATACGAACCCCATCCGATGATCGTGGCGCCATGAGCGGAGGACCGTGAGCGGGGCACGTCAGTGAGTCCTGAGCCAGGCGATGGGTTGACGCGGGGTGACGCGTTCGCCGTCCACTGCGATGTAGGCCTGCAGTACCCCATCGAAGGCTGATCGAACCTCGATGTCGCCGACGTGACCGAGCACGGTGCCGATGGTGATGCGCTGATCGGGTGTCACATCGGAGAGGGGGGTGAACACGCCCGCCGCCGGACTGACGACGAGTCGTTCGACGGCGAAGAGGTGTTCGCCTTCGTGCTGCGCTGTGGCAACCGAGCGACCGTCGTTGACCCAATCGAGAAGCTTGTCGAGGTCGTCCGGAGTGGCGACCGAGATGGTTCGACTGCCCTCGAGGGTCCGTTTCGTCATTCCGGTGAGCACACCACCGGGACCAAGTTCGGCGAACGAGGTGACACCCAGGTCGGCCAAGGTCAGGAGGCATTGCTTCCAACGCACGGGGCTCGACAGCTGTGCCGACAACAGGCTGGACCACTCGCCCCCTGATGCATGGGCGGCAGCGTCGACATTGCTGACGACCGGCATGTCGGTGTCACGAGGGTTGGCCTGCGCGATGGCGGATCGGAGTCGATCGCGTGCAGGGGCCATGAACGGTGTGTGGAACGCTCCCGACACCTGCAGGGGCATGGCCTTCTTGGCACCGAGCTCCTTGGCGATCTCCGAGGCGCGTGCGACTCCCTCGGTCGAGCCGGCGATCACGACTTGCCCTGGAGCGTTGAAATTGGCCACCCAGACATCGGAGTCGGCGCGGCGACAGGCGACTTCGACGGCCTCGTCGTCGAGACC
>VFQT010004379.1_pt1 | contig 11808 bp, 9 predicted proteins | sample 3512381 | NCBI WGS metagenome assembly VFQT01 (sample SAMN10412376, study PRJNA504923) | tailings metagenome | isolation source: Relicate 2 Philex TSF3 active mining site | place: Philippines: Tuba, Benguet | collected 2017-08-29 | reverse complement strand
GTCCCTATTTATGGCAAGCTCTCTGACTTATATGGTCGTCGCATCATATTATTGAGCGGCATCGGCATCTTTCTGACGGGTTCGGTGCTGTGCGGTCTTTCCCAAGACATCTTCCAGCTCATCGGCTTCCGTGTCGTCCAAGGCATTGGCGCGGCGGCTCTGACATCCACAGCATTTGCCATCCCCGCCGACCTCTTTTCGCCCATCGAACGCCCACGCTACATGGGCATCTTTGGTGCAGTGTTTGGTGTTGCAAGCATCATTGGGCCGTTTTTAGGTGGCTTCCTCACAGATACCGTCAATTGGCGTTGGGTGTTTTATGTCAATATTCCAGTAGGGATCATTGCATTGGCATTCATCTTCAAAAGCATGCCCAGCATGAGTCGTGGTATCAAAGCCGCCATCGACTATGCCGGTAGCATAACCCTGGTTTTGGCAGTTGTGCCACTGCTACTCGCCCTCACACTTGACAAAGACTTGCATGCATGGAGCTCACCGCTCATCATCGGTCTGTTTAGTGTATCAATCATCTTTACGATTGTATTCCTGATCGTCGAGCGTCGTGCCGAGTCGCCCATCATCAACCTGCAACTCTTCAAAGACAAGATTTTCAGCGTTACCATGTTCTCATCGTTCCTCAATGGTGCAGCCTTCTTTGGGGCGTTCTTGTTTTTGTCGTTGTTTTTGGTCAATGTCCTCGGCGTCAGCGCCACCGAAGCCGGCAGTGCGCAAATTCCCTTGATGCTCAGCTTTGTGGTCAGTAGCATCATCGCATCACAGCTCGTCGCGCGCACCGGCCGCTACAAAATCTTCATTTTGCTCGGGTTCAGCCTGATGCTCGTCGGCTTTTATTTCATGACACAGCTCACTATGGCCATGCAAAGTCGTGACATCGTGTGGCGCATGGTGTTGTTGGGGATGGGCATGGGGCCAGTAGTGCCGTTGCTCAATTTGGCCATGCAAAACGCCATCAGCCATCAGCACATGGGCATGGCAGTGGCCAATCGCCAGTTCTTCCAACAACTCGGTCAAGCCGTCGGTGCTGCCGTGTTTGGCGTCATTCTGACGACCACACTGACCCATCAGATCCAGGTCGAAATGCAGACGGTCGCCAGTCGTTTGCCCAGCGAAATGCAGAGCCAATTCGACGTCGCGCAACTGCGCAATTCACTCAGTCGAGGTGGTGATGAACAGGGCGCCGGCAGCCTCGGCGAGCAAATGAACTCCTCAGTGAGTGCACAATTTGATACGCTCATCACGACGCTCACTGCTGTCGCCAATGGTGATGCCACCGCCAAAGCCACCCTGCTCGACAATCCAAACCTGCCTGACCCACTCAAACAACTCATCAGCGCAGATCAGCTGACGCCGCAGAGCTTACCCGGTGTGCTCGCTGGTGTCGAACAAGAACGTACCAATGCACTCGCACAAGCCACGCAAATTGGTGACGAGATCAGTGTCGCTCTCAAACGTGCCTTCACCGAGAGCATCATTCAGATCTATCGTGATGCGATTTGGCTCGTCATCATTTCATTTGTGTCGGTAGTAATCCTTTTGCCCGAACTGCCGCTACGCAAATCCAATCGTGACGAACCCGTCATAATGGAGTAAACGGCACTACCAGCAATACGGGAATACGCAGTGTGCAAACCGGCGGTGGCGATACGTCACTGCCGGTATATTTCTCCAAAATACGGTACAATATCCTCGTTCTCCACACCAACTACCGAGTAACATCATATGCCTGATTGGAACGAAATCCAGATTACCAGCAGTGCCCCTATCCGCATTTGTGATCTTGGCGGCTGGACAGATACGTGGTTTGCTGGCCATGGCGCAGTATGGAGCATTGCCGTACAACCGCGTGTCCAGGTCGAAATCCACGCGCACCGCCATGCCGACGCCAACCCATGCATCCACATTTTTGCCGAAAACTACAATGCGTGGATGACCTATCCTGACGACATGGCACAGCATCCCCTACTCGCAGCGGCCATCGCCGAGGTGCCCCCCCCGCCACAGACCGAAGTCACCATCCACGTCTATGCCGATATGCCACCAGGGGGCTCGACTGGCACTTCCGCCGCCGTATCTGTTGCGCTTATTTGTGCGCTCCGTGGTCTCCATGGAATCGACACCAGCGCCGCAGAAGCCGCACACTTGGCGCATCGCCTCGAAACAGACCGCCTTGGCATGCAGAGCGGCATCCAAGACCAACTTGCGGCGGCGCATGGGGGTATCAATTTCATCGAAATGACCGATTACCCTCATGCCCAAGTCTCACCAGTATCACTGGACGAAGACACATTGTTCCAACTCGAGTCACGCCTGCTGTTGCTGTACCTCGGTCGCCCTCATCAGTCATCGCACATCCACCAGCAGGTCATTCATCGCCTCGAAACCACCAATCAGACGCAAGCTCTGCTCGAGCCTCTGCGCCATACGGCCCGCCAGGCCACAGACGCTCTGCGCCAACATGATTGGGTGCGCTTGGGGACGCTCATGCGCCACAACACCGCCGCCCAGCGTGCCCTTCATCCCATGCTGATTAGCCCAACTGCAGATGACATCATCAGGATGGGTGAATCGTTTGCAGTACTGGGCTGGAAGGTGAACGGCGCTGGCGGTGATGGCGGCTCATTGACGATACTCTGCGGCGATTCACCTGCCCAACAGCGCCAATTCGTTGAGCAGATCCGCCAAGCACACCCCGAAGTCCAGCACATCCCCATCACCATTAGTCGCATTGGTGCACACACCAGCATTCGCCAGATTCGCTGAAAGGACTCGTTATGTACACCGTTCATCTCACTCGGGCCATGTTTGCCGACAAACCCCACACACTCATCAACACTGAGGCCTTCCAAGTTACCACGTTTGTCTTCACCAGTGGCGTACTTGCCCTCAAAATCGCCAACAGCCGCGGCGAAATCGTGGTACTGCCCTACCAAGGCCAACAAATCTGGTCGGCCACGTTCGATGATAAAGCATTGGGCATGAAGTCCATGTTCGACGAACCTCACCCCACCACAAATTACCTGCATACCTACGGTGGCTTTTTCATTCATTGTGGAGCCACTCGCATGGGCGTGCCTGGACCCAACGACAATCATCCACTCCACGGCGAGCTGCCCAACGCCGCCTACCAGCACGCCTGGCTCCGTATCGGGCAAGACGAACACGGCGAGTACATTGCGGTGAGTGGTCAATTCCGCTACACGGTAGCTTTTAGCGACAACTACGTGGCCCAGCCCGAGATCCGCCTGTATGCCCAGCAGAGCGTGGTGCATGTCAGCTTGACCATCGAAAACCTCAAGCACACCCCCATGGAGCTTATGTACTTGGCACATATCAACTTCCGCCCGGTCGACCACGCCACGTTGCACACCACCGCACCGGTTACCCCAGCCAAAATCCGTGTGCGGCGAAGCATTCCGTCACATATCTCACCAGCCCCCGGGTATGTCGACTTCATTGAATCACTGGCTGATCATCCCGAGCAGGCTACCACCCTCACCCCGGGGCTCGGTTTTGATCCCGAAGTGGTATTCACCATTGATGCCAGCGCTGACGCACGTGGCTGGGCACATAGCCTACAATGTAGCCCCGATCACACCGCCTGGTACGTCGGGCATCGCCCCGATCAACTGCCGTTCTTGATTCGCTGGATTTCACGTACCCCCGACCAAGACTGCCTCGGATTTGCCATGCCTGCCACCGCCGAACCAGAGGGCTACAGTGCCGAGAAGGCCAAAGGCAACATTCATATCCTCGCCGGCCAAAGCACTTGGCGCTGCGACATGGTGCTTGGTCTGCTCACCGCCCACGATACCGACGCCATGCAGGCCCACATCCACGCCCATCAACACTAATCCACCCGTACGTACAACGATGCGGCGGTTCACTTTCGTGAACCGCCGCATCATTTAGGCAGACCAACGCTCGCGTATCAACAAGCCGATACCCACGAGCAGTGGCACCACGCCTACGACCAAACCGACATAGACTGCAGGGATCAGATAGCTCGAACTGTGCGTCGCATATTGCTCTACACCAGATGGCAGTGTATCGTGTGCCATTTGCACAGCATTTTGCACGGCAAACCAAAATACCAGTGGTAGCACCGTCAAAATCGAACCAGCAAACACCAAAACACGGGCCAACATCATTCCACCTTCTGTTGGATTATGCACCAGCCAAAATGGCTTCAATGCGAGCAGATTCGGCCTCTGTCAACGCAGGCGCATCCAATGTGGCCACACACTGCTGAATCTGCGCAACCGAGCTCGCCCCAATCAATGCAGAGGTTACCCGGGCATCACGCAATACCCACGCCAGCGCCAACTGCGCAGTCGTCTGGCCACGCTCGTGAGCCATCGCCTGCAACTTACGCACAATTGCCAAACGCTCTGGCGTTACACGATCAGCCTTGAGGAAGCCGTGAGGCTTGGCCACACGTGAATCTGCTGGGATCCCCTCGAGGTAACGATCCGTCAACATGCCCTGTGCCAATGGCGAAAATGGGATACAGCCCACACCCTCGTCACCCAACACATCGAGCAACCCGGTTTCTTCGATCCAACGATCAAACATGTTGTATGACGGCTGGTGAATCACGCAGGGCGTGCCTAACTGCTTGAGAATCGCAATAGCACGCTTGGCCTCAGCAGGTCGATAGTTCGAAATCCCCACATACAGCGCTCGCCCACTGCGCACAATGTAGTCAAGTGCCTGCATTGTCTCTTCGAGTGGGGTATCTGGGTCAGGGCGATGATGGTAGAAAATGTCTACGTACTCCAACCCCATGCGCTTCAGACTCTGATCACAACTCGACACCAAATACTTGCGTGATCCCCATTCGCCATATGGCCCCGGCCACATGTAGTAACCAGCCTTCGATGACACAATCAGTTCATCGCGGTATGGTTTGAGGTCGTGCCGCAAAATTTGCCCAAAAGTCTCTTCAGCTGAGCCAGCCGGTGGACCATAGTTGTTGGCCAAATCAAAGTGCGTGATGCCCATATCAAAGGCCGCCAGCACCATTTCACGCGATGTCTCGTAGCGATCGACTCCACCAAAGTTATGCCACAAACCGAGTGAAAACGCAGACAACTTCAATCCGCTCTTGCCACTGCGGTTATAGCGCATGTTGGCATACCGATCCCCATTTGCGTTGTACGGCATTGTAACTCTCCAATTATCAACATGAAAACCAAATCTATCATACCATTTATAATGAATCACATGTCACAAGCACCAATCATCGTCAACGCCCACACCGTGGCCGCCATCACCACAACCATCGACAGCATGCTCCAACAACGCGTAGCGTTGTTTCAGATTGCATACCTCGAAAAAAAGCGCATCGCAGATCCTGCCACACTGGTGGCAGAAGCCATCCAGTCTGCTTCAGACCCGCACGGCTATGTCGTCGCTCATTATCACATCAGTACTGCGGTCTATGCTACCAAAACAATCCTTACCATTGATATTACGTACCTCGAAGATCGCATTCAATTACATTATGTCAATGAAAAAGTCACCCAAATTATTGCGCACACCATCACGCCCACCATGCATCAGCATGAAAAGATCATGGCCATCCATGATTGGATTACGCACAACGTTGAGTATGATCATACGCTACAGCGACGTACCGCCTATGATGCACTTTCTGCCAAATCAACCGTCTGCAGTGGCTATGCCAGCCTATTTTGGCATATGTGTACTGCAGTGGGCATCCCCTGTCGCATCGTGACCGGCACCGGCAAATTCGAGGCCCACGCTTGGAACATGGTACAACTCGACACCCATTGGTATCACGTCGACAGCACGTGGAGTACCGTGGCTGACGAACATACGCCGTTCCATGTCTATCGTTTTTATTTACTCAACGACAAAGAAATCCAACGTACCCACACGGTGACTCTGTTACCTGGCCAAAAAGCGTTCCCACCCGCCCCGCGTCAGTACCGCGAACACCTACAACAATTGGGGCACAGTACACCGCGATTACGCGCGCTCGTACGCCAGATTCAACAAAAAACCGGATTGATCTACCTCGAACCCGAATACACCGTAGTCGGCATGACGCAACTCAGCAAACGCCTTCATCTAGCACTGCAAAAACGTCACACTCGCGTGCTCTTTGGCTACCGCGAGGCTTCACATTCAGCACAACAAGATATTCGAGATGCACTGCAAGACCTCAAGCACACTTCGCCAACCCCAAACGTGTCGATACAGGTGCTGCTGTACCCCATGCCCCACGGCTTCAGCGACGACGGCGTATTAGTGGATGTTCAGTTCACATTTCAAGACGGAACCCCCACTCTGTAACAAACAACGACATCGCATTGCAATAGTCACAATGCCGTCATCCGTACCACCGGCCGCATTTCGATGTACCCCCGCCACCCTGCAGGGGCAAGCTGCATCTTCGGAGCAACATCTAGCACATACTGGTACCCATATACGGCCGGATTACACGTATCAATGCCCGCCATGCAGGCACCCACCGCCGTAGCAAAATCGTCATCATTGTATGCTGGTCCTTGGAATTGCATGTAGGTGCATGGCGCCAGATCTACGACTGCAAACCCATTCGGAATATCACCGTCAAAGTCCACAGGTACTTCCACGCCATGAACATACGCACCTGTGCCGCTGGGCCGCAGCGCATCAGGCATCCACAGCCCGACAGGTTCACACAACGCACCACGTATCTGCATCAACACATCCCATGCCGCCGACGCACCACTCGTACCACTGCCGATTTCTGCGGCATATGCCATGTAATCATCTGCAGCAACGCTCCATTTCAATATACATTTGCGTGCCGGACGCTCGATAATCCGCACAAAAATAAACGCACTCTGTGTCATGGTTACTCCTCTGCTACTTTTCATACATCATTTTATTCGATATCTGATTTTGACAAGTTGTTGACATGCCGCAAATTCTTCGCTACTATTGGGTAATTATTGAACTTCGTTCCCCCTTTCTTCTCAGTGTGTCATACCATATAATCCTCAATTAAGAATTGATAATTAAGAATTGATAATTGATAATTGTTAATTCTCAATTGTTAATTATTAATTGTTAATTATTAATTACCACCATGCACAAATACCTCATTATTTTCATACTCATCTGCCTGCCATTCTTGTCACCTGCACGACCCACACAAGCGGCAGCAAGAATCCAAAAAATCAGCACCGGCAACTCAGTGGTGTGTGCCATCATCAACAGTGAAGTCTGGTGTTGGGGCAACAACGGATTTAACCAACTCGGTGCAAATAATTCGCGGTCAGCAGTACCTGGGGCCATCAAAGTCGTCGATAGCAATGGCGTGTCACTGAAAGGTGCTACCGACATCGATATCCAAGTCAATCATGGTTGTGCGGTGGTCCGTGGCAAACTCTACTGCTGGGGGACAAACGGGTGGGAGCAAATACAATCCGGCGGCTCACCAGAATACGCAAATGCCCAGCTCATTCTCGACAACAACGGGCGTCCGCTCACTGGAGTCTCGAAAGTTGCCACCGGGGAAAGCTTCACGTGTGCCCTCAAATCCCGCCAAGTCCTGTGTTGGGGGCTCAACACGAGTGGTCAACTCGGCCGTGGGCATAGTGACCCTGCCACAGACAAACTGCCGGTGCGCACCGACACCAACACCATCCTGACTGGCGTGCAAGCCATCGACGCCGGCACCAGTTATGCCTGCGCCCTCGCCAACGGGTCAGTATACTGCTGGGGTGACAACGAAAAGAACCAACTCGGCACCAATAACGGTCCCACCGATCGCAATACGGCTGTACCGGTCATCGGTATTAGTGGTGATCCCATCGCCAATATCACGTCGTTGAGCGTCGCATCGTACCACGCTTGTGCAGTGGATCGTACACCCAAATACGTCTGGTGTTGGGGCAATAATTTTGGGGGCCAACTGGCCAACGGCACATCAGGTGCTGGGCGTGAAAGCGGGTTTGCCATTGCCGCCCAATTCGATGGTGGCGCCCCCATCCAAGGCGCGACATATCTCCACAACAGCAGTAGCTCGGTCTGTGCCATCGTTGCTGGTACACCCTATTGTTGGGGCATCAACTACAATCAAATTGTCAATGGTGGTGCAACAAACATTACCGGTGCGGTTTCGCTCAAAGATGCCAGCAACAATCCCCTGACGAACGTGCAAGTGGTTGTGCATGGCAATAATTTCGTGTGCCTTGTCCAAAATAATACACTCCACTGTGCAGGCATCAATAACTTGGGCCAGTTGGGTGATGGCACGCTTGATGATCGTTGGACCATTGCACCTGTCACCTATGCCGCCCAACCGCTCCTCAATGCAAAATCTATCGTCAGTGGGCGCGCCCACAGCTGCGCCATCGTCACCAAACAGGTCTACTGCTGGGGCGACAACACCTTCGGCCAGCTCGGCAATGGCACCAACGGCAATTACTACACTGGTGCAGTGCGTACCATGATCGATGCCACCACTCCGCTGACGAATGTCACTGCTATCAGTGCTGGTAACAATCACACCTGTGCCATCAGCCAAAAACAGGCCTATTGCTGGGGCGCAAATTTGTATGGCCAAGTGGGTAACCATGCCACAGCAATTTCTGAACCGTATGCCACCCCAGTAGTCAACCTCATCGATGCCCCACTCACGAACGTGACCGCCATCGCCGCCGGGGGCTTACATTCCTGTGCAGTCAATAACGGCTCTGTCGTTTGCTGGGGCTATAATGCATTCGGACAGCTTGGCAACAACACGACTATTGATTCATCAACTGCTTTTCTCATCTCGAGCTCCGCTCTGTTTACACGACCCAAAACCCTCACCGCAGGTACATATCATACCTGCATCCAACTACGTGCTGAAGCCAAATGCTGGGGCAAAAACGACGTCGGTCAAGTGGGCACCGGTGGTACTACCAACCAACCTACTGCGGTCAGCGTCATGACCCAATCGGGCGCTGCACTTACCACCATCAAATCCTTGGTCGCCGGTGGCAATCAAACCTGTGCGCTCATCAGCACCGGAGTCACCTGCTGGGGCGACAACTCCTACGGCCAGCTCGGTCTCGACAATGCAGACACCCCACAACTTGTACCCACTGCAATGGTCACTGCACTACGTGGCATCAAAACGCTGGCCCTCCATACCAGTCACACCTGTGTACTCGCCGGCGGGTCACCCTACTGCACCGGCCGTAATCAATTTGGCCAACTTGCCAACAATACCGTCAACGATAGTACCTCTCTCATCCCAGCAGTCAATGCATCACTCGCCACACTGCGTGGCATCAAATTGCTGAGTGCTGGATCCACGTTTACCTGCATCACCGAACGCAATCAAATCCTGTGTGCCGGCTATAACACCAACGGCGAACTCGGCGACGACACCACCGACAATCGCAGCACCTTCAGCCTACCCGTCACCTACCATGCAGCGCCGATTTCATAAGTGAAACATCACCGTATCAATACCCGTCACCGAGTATGCTACTATACACACACAAGAATCGTGTTTAGCATGGTGAATTGTTATGACAAGCAACGTCGCTTACCCGCAACCACTCACGAGTAACGGGTTCATTCTCGAAGCTGGCCCAGACCGCCTCGGCCGACTCACACCCAGTGATCCACAGCGCCCTATCGCTGAACTACGCGAACAATTCGCGGCCCAAGGCTATTTGTGGCTCAAAGGGATTCTCGATCGCCAACGCATTCTTGCGTTTCGCAAGCGCTTTTTTGCCTCACTCGCCGATTGTGGCTTGCTCCAACCTGGCAGCGACCCTGCCGATGGCATCTACAGTGGCGGTGGCGAAGACCACCGAGCCATTGCCAAACGCATGCACGAAATCGTGCGCTGGTCTGCCTACGAAGCGTTCTGTTTGCAGTCCGAAATCTGGGAGTTCTACGAAGCCTTGTTCGACGGTGCCCCCTACCTGCACAAACGCAAAATCATTCGCTACACCAAGCCCCATGAGGCCAACGCCACGGGTGCGCACTACGATTTAACCTACTTGCGAGCCGGTACCGATCAAGTCGCCACCAGTTGGATCCCCATTGGGGACATCCCCGTGCACATGGGCGGGCTGGTCTACCTCGAACACTCCGATCGCTGGGGCCGTGAGCTGGAAGCCGAGTTCCGTGAGCAAAACGCCCATCTCTCACGCGAAGAGCAAATCAGCGCCTACAACAAAAACATGAACGCCACCGGCTGGCTCACCAAGGATCTGCCCAATCTGGCCAATCGCTTGAATTCGCGCTGGTTGATTGCCGACTATGAGGCCGGTGACATGATGGTGCACAGCGCCTACATGGTGCACGCCGCTACCTCAAACGACGACACCAACGGCATCATGCGCCTCTCTACCGACATCCGCTACCAACGCGTCCGTGACGAAATCGATATCCGCTGGAATAACCACTGGTCAATGGAAGATATGCTCTAATGCACGAAACACTGCCTATTCTTGAGTTCGATCCCAATCCACGAGCCCTCATCAACGCCGATGAGCATTACGCGCCGTTGGACATCCCAACCGCACTCGTATTCTGCTTTTTCCACGATGTCATCGAAAAGCTCGTCGCCGACGGCATCGCCACCCAAGTACATGCCTTGCGCAGCGAACTCGGCGCACACCCGCTCTACACCATCCCCGTCGGCGACACACGCGTCTGCCTGATGCATCCCGGCGTGGGGGCGCCCCTCGCTGCAGCCATTCTCGAAGAGTGCATTGGGCACGGCATCCGCACGCTCATCGCTGTCGGTGGCGCAGGCTCGCTCCACAAAGAACTCACCCTGGGGCATGTGGTAGTACCCACCAAAGCCCTGCGCGATGAAGGGGTTTCATATCATTATGTCGCCCCAAGTCGCTGGATCGATGGCCAGCCTGCGATAATCGACACCATCTGCCAGACACTCGACCAACATCACATTCCGTATGTGGCAGGGCCGGTGTGGACCACCGATGCCTTTTATCGAGAAACCGTCGCCAAGGTCGAACGCCGCCGTGCTGAAGGCTGCTTGCTCGTTGAAATGGAACACGCCTCACTGCTTGCCGTGTGTCAACTGCGTCAGATTCGCTTTGGCCAGATCCTGTATAGCGGCGATGATCTCAGTGGCAGTGAATGGGACGGTCGTGGCTGGCATACACACGCCTCGCTCCGCGAACGACTCACACATGTCGCTGCCGAAATCGCCGCTGCAATCGCCTAATCCACATATTCACGAGTCGTCCACGGTAGACATGATTCATGCTACCGTGGACTTCTAACATTCCTCAAATAGCATCACCAAGCGCAACTGCTATACTACTCATAGGTCGTCTGTTCACCAAATCTCCTATGATGACCACGAGGTGAAGCCAATGCGATTAGAACGTTTAACCGAAAAAGCACAAGAAGCATTTCACGATGCCCAAAACATCATGAGCACAATGCACCACACCCAACTCGACGTCGAGCACATCTTTTTGGCCCTGCTCCGTCAGAAAGACGGCTTGGCCAGCAAAGCCATGCAACGCTTGGGTATTGATATTAACGTCATCATGCAGCGCGTAGAAATCGAGCTCGAGAAGTCCCCCAAGGTCTACGGGCAAAACATCTACGGCAACCAAGTCTATATCACGCCACGCACACAGCGTTTGGTGCGCAAAGCCGAAGAAGAAGCCCAGCGCCTCAACGATCAGTTCACTGGCATCGAGCACCTGTTAATTGCCATCCTCAATGAACGAGATGGCGTATCACAGCGCATTCTCAATAGTTTTGATGTCACCCAAGAAAAGCTCT
>VFQT010004378.1_pt1 | contig 11808 bp, 12 predicted proteins | sample 3512381 | NCBI WGS metagenome assembly VFQT01 (sample SAMN10412376, study PRJNA504923) | tailings metagenome | isolation source: Relicate 2 Philex TSF3 active mining site | place: Philippines: Tuba, Benguet | collected 2017-08-29 | reverse complement strand
TCAGGAGTATTTATTTTTTCATAAGTGTATTGCCAATCGGCCAAATAGAATAGCGCTGTATTTTCAGCTGAATTGATGTAACTGTTTCCTTTCCAGCTATATCCTTCTCTTAATGGCGAAACTAATTTGATAAATCTTAAATTATTTTCAGTGACAATGAGTTTAGTGCTATCAATGAGTACCCGGTAGGTAAGTTGAATGTCCCATTTTGTTGTATCTACTTTGTTCCTTATACTTCTTTTGATTATGTAATTAGTTATACCAAGATTATCTGTTAGGCTTGTATCTAATACATCCCTTATGATATGTGAACTTATGGATTTAGTATTATTGGATTCATTATAAATGGTAGAGTCTAATTGATAAGTGATTGATCTTCCTTTCTGGATGGGATAATAATCTTTGATCGATGCGAGGCTTATCTCGACAGATTGTTTTTCGCATGAAATTATTATGAAAGCAAGAAAAAATGTAGCCAGTGTTTTTAGTCTCATCATATTGAGATGCTATTTTGGATGATTCCACCGCCAATTACATCATCACCTTCATAGAAGACAGCTGATTGTCCTGGTGCTATACCTTTAGCATTTTCATAAAAATCAACCAGTACCTGGTTGTCTTTGTTATAAAGTTGTCCGCTGCTTCCGGCATCTTTGTATCTAATCTTAATTGTTGCTTCTTGTCCGTCTGATATACTATCGTATTTGATGAAATTCAATTTACCAACCATCATTTGTTTCTTCAATAGGTCTTCTTCATCACCTAAAACGACTGAATTGGTATTTGGATCAATAGCAGTTACAAATGCAGGTTTTCCCAAGGCGATATCCAGTCCTTTGCGTTGACCAATTGTATAAAATGGATAGCCTTTATGTTTGCCCAATATTTTTCCATGTTTATCGACAAAAAAACCGCCATTAACTTTCTCTTCCAATCCCTCTACATTGCGCTTTAAAAATCCACGGTAGTCGTTATCCGGGACGAAACAAATTTCATAACTCTCACTTTTTTTAGCCAGTTCTGGGTAGCCAAAATCATGAGCCATTTGACGAATGGCTGTTTTGCGATAGCCACCTAAAGGCAAGATAGTTCTGGAAAGTAGATCTTGTTGTAGTCCCCATAAAACATAACTCTGGTCTTTTGTTTCATCAAGTCCCTTACTTATAACGTAACGATCATTTTCAGGTCTGATTTTTGCATAGTGTCCAGTAGCTATAAATTCGCAATCCAATGCATTTGCTCTTTTTAACAAGGCCCTCCATTTGATATGCGTATTGCACATTACACAAGGATTAGGAGTTCTTCCTGCCAGGTATTCTTCAACGAAATTATCGACAACAAATCCGCCAAACTCATCTCTGATGTCCAGTATGTAATGAGGGAAACCATGGTGTACTGCGGCTGCTCTGGCATCATTGAAGGAATCAATATTGCAGCACCCAGTTTCTTTGTTGCTTCCACCAGATGTAGCATAATCCCATGTTTTCATGGTGATACCAATAACCTCATATCCTTCTTGATGGAGCATTAGGGCAACGACAGTACTGTCGATTCCTCCACTCATTGCCACCAATACCTTGCCATGCCTGCTCATGATTAAAATTTCGACAAAGTTATAACAATTTGAGAGTGGGCAGAGGCCTTAAAATGCTAAAATTAGATGTGAAAAGACCAGTTGATTAGTCGATCATGTTATTTTTAACAGCAAAAAATACCAGTCCCGCTGTATTTTTTAAGCCAAATCTTTCCATGAGACGGTCTTTGATAGATTCTACCGTCCTTGGTGAAATTTCCATTTTCTGTGCGATTTCTGCTGCAGTATATTCCATACATAGCAAGCGCACAACTTCCTTTTCTTTATCAGACATCACAATTTCGCTGTTTAAAGAAGGGATGCCCTTGGTTTTGTTTGCAGATTTTTTAAGCAGGACCCTGTTGACAAAATTATTGAGGTAATAACCGCGTGCCATTACTTCCATGATGGCCTTTTTAATTTCAGCAGGATCGGCATTCTTCAATAAATAGCCATTGGCGCCATTTTCCATAAGGTGAGAGACAAACCTTTCATCTTCAAACATGGTAAGGATAAGAACCTTGACGTCGGGGAATCTTTTACTGACTTCTTTTGTCGTTTCAATGCCGTCTTTACCTGGCATTCTTAGGTCCATTAAAACTACATCAGGTTGAGTAGTTTCAAGTTCCTTGAGTAATTCTTCGCCATTTTCTGCTTCAAAAACAAATGAGATATTGGTATACTGTCGAAGCGAAAGAATGACTCCCTTTCTAAAAATTTTGTGATCGTCGGCAATTCCAACCGTAATGGTATTCATGTCAGGACAATTTGTTTAAGCCGATGGCTTATACAAAGATACAGTATCAAACATTAGGTTCTATCGATAAAGGCATTTCAAGGGTAACCTTATAGAACGTTTGTGAAGGATCTTTCTCAAAATTAACAGTCCCTTCTAATACTTTCATTCTGCTCTGGATATTTTTCAATCCTAAACCAACCGAACTCTTATTCATTTTTTCAAAATCCTGCTGTGTAATGCCTTTTCCATCATGATTAAGTCTGATGTAAAACTTGTTATCAGCAATATTTTGCGTGAGATGGATGAAGCTTGCATTACTATGCTTAAGTATATTATTTACCAACTCTTGTGTAACCCTGAAAATCAATAATTCAACTTGTGGTAATAGGCGTTCTTTATAATCATGGAATCTGCAACTAGCGTTGATTGCACCAGATCCACTGATTTTTTGGAAAAGATCATTCACTGCTGATTCCAATCCAAAATTCTTTAGGGTAGGGGGCATCAGACTATGAGATATATTCCTAATCAATTGAATGGTATCATCAATAATCTGCTTCGCACTTGAAATACTTTGTAATTGGCTTGGTACATCAAGATTTACCAGGTTATCATTCAAATATAATCTCGCAGTTGCTAAAAGTGGACCAGCATCATCGTGTAAATCAGCGGCAATACGCTGTCTCTCTTCTTCCTGCCATCTAATAGAGGCATTCAGTAAAATCTGCTGCTTTTCCTCTTCCATTCGTTGAAGCTGCTGTTGATACTTGATGATCTTTCTTTGGTGAAAGACAATGAAAGCAATAAGGCCAATAGCCAAAACAAGCATCCCTAATGTGCCAAAAAACAGCACTGTAGATACATTCGACTGGGATCCTATGGTTTGGAGGAAGAACATTTATGCTTTTTGGAGTTTATGACTTTTTGTTGTAGGATTCTTCATTTCAGTAAATATCCCTATACTGATAAATAAATTCTTTATTATATTAAAAGAGGCTACTATATACCCATAGGTATTAATAAACTCAGTGTCTTTGAAATTATTTTGAGTTAAAATGAATAAAAAGAATGTTCCAGAAAAAAATAAAATGAAACCAATTGCAATCCAAATTGAGCCATTTAATGAAAAGTAATTTGAAGTTAACTTTTCATAAATATATAATATACAATAAGTTAGAATCAGAATAGATTCAAAGCCAGAAGGTAATGAGTCAAAATTCGTAAAAGAGTTTGTATAAATGTCTAATAAAAAAACTGCAAAAAAAGCAATAGATCCAAATTTGAGAATTCTTTTTATTAAGCTCGAATTTATCAAAGAATATATAAAAATGGTGAGTATAGTATATTCGACTAGTGTGAATAATCTAAAGGAATAAAGCTCTGAATCTAAATACTTTATAGAAAGTTTTGATAAAACTAGGTCTGAGAAAATGCAATAAAAGGTATAAAATGCCACAAGGCTAAAAACCCTGGCTTTAGATTTAATAAAATAAATCGAAACAAGGTTAAATAGCCCTGCGAAAAATGAGATATATACTAGATACGGAACTATATTGTTAAGTTTTGCTTAACAAATATAAACACAAAAAAAATGAAATGGAAGTTTTTAGAAATCAAACCATCCTTTTACTACAACATTTCTATCAGCGACAATGCCTTCTGATTTTTGAAGCTGGCCATTAGAATTGATTGCTGTAATATCTAAAATTGGTTGATTTGCTTTGTCTAAGCCTACTAAAACATAAGTTTTCTCGCCTTTTTCATTCAAAGCTTTATAAATATTTATTCCAATGCAATCAGGCTGTGCTAGGATTTGTTCAAGAATGTTTTTTCCAACAAACTGGGCATTTCCTTCTCCAAAGGCATCATAATGATCTTTAACCATTTTTAATCCCAGGTCGTAGCCAATATGCTCTCCAGCTTGTTCAGTGAGCAGTTTTTCTTCATGAATCTCAACATTACTTTTAAACATGATCGGATATTTTTTGTGGATAAATTGTCCTTATTAGGTTGTGTGAATTTCAAATGTTTCTGAATGATAAAAAAATGGGGCACGTAGATTTACGAGTTTTCTTCATAGTATAGAAGTATATAAAAAATTGTAAATCAATTATTTATGAAAATTAGGGTAAATAAACTGTTCAAAACATAGGGGAATTATACGTATTGATTTCAGTAAATTTACGGTCTAAGATATCGGATTTTTCCCATTCTTTTTATGGAAAAACTACGAGAGGGTTTGTTTTTTTCTCTTTTTACTTTTTTCTCATCGCATGATAACTACCTATTTGTAAAAATTTGTTGCAATTTTGAGTATATCAGAGACTAACACTTAAACAACCCTGTGGATTATGTCAGCAATTGAGACAATAAAAGTGGCATTAGCAGATGATCACAAGATCTTTCGTGATGGAATTAAAATGGCTTTATCAGGTAAAGAATACCTTAAGATCATATGGGAGGCTGAAGATGGTAAAGATTTGATTCATAAGATGAAAATCAAGTTGCCAGATGTTCTATTGATGGATATTCGAATGCCTGAGATGGATGGCATAAATGCAATTTCTTTATTGCGTAAAGAATACGAAGAGGTTCGCATCATAGTGCTTACTATGTATGACGATCAGGAGATGATTTCAAAAATGATGGAAATGGGTGCAAACGCTTATTTAACCAAAACAACAGATCCTGAAGAAATTTATAATGCGATTCTTACTTGCATGAATGACGACTTTTATTTCAATGATTTGTTGAATAAGGCCGTATTGATGAAGCTTCAACAGAAGAAAACCACTAGACAGTTTTATCCTAATCCGGTTAAGTTTACAGAGAAAGAAATCAATATTCTAAAATTGATTGCCCAAGATAAAACAACTGAGGAAATATCAAAAGAGGTTTATTTGTCCCCCAGAACCATTGAAACAATCAGACAAAATATGAAAACAAAGGTAGGAGTGAAGACTATTGCTGGTCTGATAATGTATGGTACCAGAAACAAATTAATTGATTAAACAGAAACTATCCCATGTTTAATTGCATACATGGCTAAGCCTACTCTGCTTTTTACATCTAGTCTAGTAAATAGGTTATCTCTCATTCCGTCAATCGCTCTGGGATTCATTTTTAGTTCAACTGCGATCTCTTTATAAGTCAATTCAGAGCATACATGTTTTAAAAACTCAAGTTCCATTTCTGATAGCATTATCTTATCAATACTTTGAGCGGATGTATCATCTCTAAATAGTCCAGCAAGTTTACTACTTGTTTGTGCGGAATAATAATAGCCATGTATATGGACTGATTGTATGGCGTGCATGAGTTCAGTAGGATGTATGTCCTTTTTCATAAATCCCTTTACACCAGCTTTTAATAACCTTATTAATGCTAATTCAGAATCATACATGGTTAACATCAATATCTTTATGTCAGGATAGTTTTTTTGAAGAAAAAGTGCTGTTTGGTGCCCATCCATCTCTGGCATGTTTAGATCTAATATAACAACGTCTGGAGTGGTTCCATTTTTAAGTTTTGCGATTAATTCATTACCGTTTGAACATTCATAGATGACGTTACATTCGCCAGAGTTATTAATTAGTGATGCCAGTGCATTCCTAAGCAGAATATGATCATCTGCCATGGCTACTTTAATTTGTTCTTTCTTCATCAGTGTTGTTTTTTAAAGGGATTGAAATAAGTATTGCTGTTCCACTTCCTTCTTTTTTTGAAAATATTTCTACTTTGCCACCAACAATTTCTGCTCTGGAATAAAGATTTTTTAATCCAGCCATTTTTCTTATTTGTTTTTTCTCACCTATTTTTTCAGGATCAAATCCAATGCCATTATCAACTACTTTAAGTTTCACAACTGATTCTTCAAAGTATAGTTCCACTCTAATATAGTTAGCTCTTGCATGTTTGATTACATTGTTGCAAGCCTCCTGCATAATTCTTAGGATTATCAATTCAATCTTATGGTCAAGAAAAACTGGCTCACCTAAAATGTCAAATTCCACGTCATATAGTCCAGTTTGCCTTAATACATTTATTTCTGATTCAATGGCATTGATTAGGCCATATTCTAGTAATTGATTACCGTCAAGAGACTTGGAAATATCGTTTAAGTCATTTAATGATTTGCTGATTAAGTCTACTGCTAGAATTAACTTGTCATTTCCAACTTCTTTATTTTCAATAAAATTGTTGATTTGTAATTTCGAGAGAGTTAGGCCCAATGAAATATTATCATGTATTTCAGATGAAATTTTTGAAAAAATGGTTTCTTGGATTTCTAATTTAGTTTCTAATATTTTCTTGTCTGATTCATTTTTAATCTTCTCGATCTCAAGTTTAGCTGAAATAATTTTTTTCTTTATTCTAAATGACAGATAAATCATCAGGAAAGAAAAAAACAATAAGATTATTGAACTTAATACTATTGTTATAACAAGACTTATGTTCTCCATCTTAAGCTTTTAAATATTGATGTATAAAGAATAATATATCCTAAGTATGTGATAAAACTTAAGTCTATGGGTTGCGTATTTTGCTTAGCTAGGAATATACTAATGAAATAGAAGGGTGCAGTAAAATTTACAAAAATAAAAAGACCATTATTTATGAAATTGAGTTTTTTAACCCTTTCGGTATACTCTATTTCAAGATTCTGATTTAGAAAAAGGCCGAACGAAAAATTTATAAAAATTAATTCAAATAAAATAATTACACTTAATGTAAAATATTCAGAACTAAGTGAGTTTGATTTGAAGTATATAAATGTTAAAGCAAATGATAGAAGGAAAATAAAAATTGAATACTTTAAAATTTTCTTATTTTGTAACAAATGGAAATAAAAGTATAAAATAGTTGAAATTTCGAAAATATAAAAGATGTATTGGTTAAATTTTGCAAAAGCAGTAAACTTATTTTCGGATTTAAAGTAGTCAAGAAAAATATAGTTAGATAGAATATCAACTATAGAAAAAAATAGAGTTCCAATAAAAAAGTAAAGTATCGAGGACTTTTCTTTGACTCTAAGTAATTCAGCAAATGTTATTATAGCTGAAATTAGCATAATGAGTTTAAATAGACTATTTGTTATTTCTAAATATTTCAAGCTAATTTTTTATAAAAGTAATTTTAGAAAAGTTTTAGAACCTGGTAAAATCACCATCTTTTTTGGAGAAAAAAACACCGTAAAGCCTTTTTTTGATTAAAATCTGTATAACTGTCAGGTTTTCAATATTTTAAGTACATTTGTTTGTGTTGCGTATTTTCCACATCCTAAGAATTGGGGGGAATTACTGTACCTAAAGAGTGTTAAATCCGCTAACATTGTGAAAGATTCGTAAAAAAACTTATTTACGACAGACTAAACACTTCATTATGACCGAGCAAATTAAAGTAGCCATTGCAGACGACCACGTACTTTTTCGTGCGGGTGTAAAAACGGCCTTATCAGCACACAAGGATATTAAAATGATTGCTGAAGCTGATAATGGTATGCAATTACTAACTATCCTCAAGCATGTTCAGCCAGATGTAATCCTGCTGGATATTCAAATGCCTATCATGGATGGTATTGCTACTTTGCCAGAAATAAAAAAACTATATCCTGAGGTTAAGGTTATCATGTTAACCATGCACAATGATCATTCCATGATTTCAAAATTGATGGAATTGGGGGCAAATTCATACCTGACAAAAAACTCAGACTCAGAAATTATATATCAGGCGGTTAAAACTGTTCATGAACAGGAGTACTATTTCAATCAGCTTACCAATAAGGCGCTTATTGATGGACTAAGGGTTAAACGTCAGGTAGAAGCCAGCTTGCCGACTGACGCAAAACTGACCGATAAGGAGATTTCGATTTTAAGAATGATCTGTGAAGAAAAAAGTACCAAGGAAATTGCTGATTTAGTTGATTTAAGCCCTCGTACTGTAGAAGCTATTCGTGATAAACTTAAAGTGAAGACAGGAGCTAAGTCGCTCGCAGGTCTTGTAATGTATGCTGTTAAGTCTGGCATCATTGAGAATAGGCCAATGGTCTAATAAATCTACTTTTTACTCAACCATACAACCTCAGTTTTGTTTAATCGTTTATGATGAACAAACCTGAGGTTAATATTTTTTGGTTCAGACGTGATTTGCGCCTGCACGACAACGCTGGATTATATCAAGCTTTACAATCAGGTCGACCAATACTCCCAATATTTATTTTTGATACCCTTATTTTAGATAAACTTGAGCGCCCCCATGATTTACGTGTTCAGTTTATACATCAAAGCTTGCAGGCATTAAATAAGCATTTAAACATACATAGCTCTGGATTGTATGTTATTTATGGAACTCCTTTGCAGGCTTTTGAACAATTGACCTCAACCTATAACGTTCAGGATGTATATACTAATCATGATTATGAGCCTTATGCTATAAAAAGAGACAAAACAATTGAAGATTATTTACTTCAAAAGGGAATAGGGCTCTTGACTTTCAAAGATCAAGTTGTTTTTGAGAAAAAAGAAGTTACAAAAGATGATGGGTTGCCTTACACTGTTTTTACCCCTTATTCAAAAAAATGGAAAGCTCGTCTCGCAGAGCTTCCTGTTAAACAATTTGATTCTCAAGGATTAATTGAACGCTTTCATAAATATCAATCTCCTGAAATTCCATCATTAAACGCAATGGGTTTTCAAACATCCACTTGGGAATATCCTTCTACCAAGGTTGATGATGATATTGTAAGGAATTATAGCACAAATAGAGATTTTCCTGCAATTAATGGTACTTCACGATTAGGTGTTCATTTGAGATTTGGGACGGTCAGCATTAGAGAAGTATTGCTCAATGCCTTAAATAAAAACGAGACTTTTGTGAATGAGCTCATTTGGAGAGATTTTTATCATCAAGTTCTTTACAATTTTCCTCATGTTGGGGAGGGAAAGTCGTTTAGAAAAGAATATGATCTTATTCAATGGAGAGATAGTGAAGCAGATTTTGAAAAGTGGTGCAAAGGAGAAACCGGATATCCGATTGTCGATGCAGGCATGAGAGAATTGGCAGCTACAGGTTATATGCACAATAGGGTGCGCATGATAACTGCCAGTTTCTTGACCAAACATTTGTTTATCGACTGGAGATGGGGTGAGGCTTGGTTTGCAGCCAAATTGCTTGATTTTGATCTGGCAGCTAATAATGGGGGATGGCAATGGGCAGCTGGTTCTGGATGTGATGCCGCTCCCTATTTCAGGATATTTAATCCAGCTCTTCAAACAGAAAAATTTGATAAAAAAGGACAATATATAAGAAAGTGGGTTCCGGAATTCGATAGTTTGCAATACCCTGCGCCAATGGTGCAACATGAGTTTGCCCGTAAAAGATGCCTGGAAAACTATGCCAAGTGGTTGGGAAAGGAATAAATGATACTTTTGCAAGGTTGATATGCGAAAGATTGACTGGTATATTCTGAGAAATTTTCTCACCACATTTTTTTTCTCCCTTATTTTACTCACCCTTATCAGTACGGTGATTGATATAAGTGAGCATACTGATGATTTTGCCCGTTCCAGTCTTACAGCAAGTGAAATTTTTAATGGGTACTACATTGGTTTTATACCCCATATTGTAGCCATGTTGTTCCCCTTGTTTGTCTTTATTTCTGTGATTTTTTTCACCTCAAAAATGGCAAACAGGTCTGAGTTTATTGCCATTCTTTCTTCTGGGGTTAGCTTACGTCGTATTTTAAGACCCTATTGGGTTGGTGGTATTTTTTTGGCTTTACTTTTATGGTATGGTAATGCCTATATCATTCCTAGGGCGAATACAATAAGGACTACATTTGAAGCAAAGTATATCCGTACTTCCATGCCACAATCCACGGGAACAGGGATTTATATGAGAACTGATTCTTTCAGTTACGCAGGAATGAGGTTTTATGATACAATGACTAAAGTAGGCGGTTCTTTCTTTATGGAAACCATAAAGGGGAACAATGTAATTTATAATCTGAGAGCGGATAACATTACCTGGGATACAGCTAAGAAAATCTGGAAGATGAATGGGGCAGTTGAAAGGAAAATAAATGGACTTAAAGAGGATGTTACCTTTCAATTCGAACTATATAGAAAACTTCCCTTTGAGCCTGCTGATTTAAATAGGGATGAATACTTGCAAGCAAGAATGATTTCTCCTGAGCTAAAGAAAAGAATCGAAAAAGAACGATTAAGAGGTTCAGAAACTGTAAAAGAACTGGAAATGGAGAATGCGCATAGAACTTCCTCACCAGTTGCTGTCGTTTTACTTACAATTATAGGCGCCGTTCTTGCCGTCAGGAAAATTAGAGGGGGAAGTGGTGCCCATCTGGCTCTAGGTTTTATTATTTGTGCTGTTTTTATCCTCACAGACAGGTTCTCGACAATTTTCTCAACAAAAGGAAATTTAAATCCCTATTTAGCAGCCTGGATCCCTAATTTCATATTTGGATCCCTTACCTGGTATCTGTATAAAAAAGCACCGAAATAAGTTAAATATTTCAAACATTCCTTTTACTGCTCAACGTCTTTGTTTAACTTTACGCATCCAAAAATAAAGAATCAATTCATTGCCATGGAAGAGATTAAAGTAAGGTTCAAAACCAAAGCGGATTTAGTAAGTGCTGAGATTAAACAAATGCTTAAAGAGCATGGTAACAAGGTAATTGGGGAAGTTACACTCGCACAGATTTATCAGGGGATGAGGGGTATAACTGGACTAGTAACTGAGACATCTCTTTTGGATGCAAATGAAGGTATTCGTTTTAGAGGATACTCTATACCAGAGTTAAAAGACAAACTTCCTAAAGCCAAGGGCGGCAGTGAGCCTTTGCCTGAAGCATTGTTTCATTTGATGCTTTTGGGAGAATTACCCACTCAGGAAGAAGCAGATATCATTACTGCAACACTGCAACGCAGATCTCATGTTCCCAATTATGTGTTTGATACCATTGAGGCATTGCCCATAAATTCTCATCCAATGACAATGTTTGTGGTAGGTATCATGGCGCTGCAAAATGGAAGTCATTTTGCTAAAGCATATGCCGAAGGCATGAACAAAAAAGATTATTGGGATGCAACATTTGATGACTCACTTGATTTAATTGCAAGGCTCCCAAGAATCGCTGCTTATATCTATCGAAGAAAATATAAAAATGGTCAGCATATTGAACCCAATGGTCTATTAGACTGGGCTGGAAATTTTGCTCATATGATGGGGTATCAAGACGAAGGCTTCAAGGAATTGATGCGTTTGTACATGACCATTCACGCGGATCATGAAGGAGGAAACGTTTCTGCGCATACAACCCATCTTGTTGGTTCTGCACTAAGTGATCCTTTTCTCAGCTTTGCAGCAGGGATGAATGGACTGGCTGGACCTTTACACGGACTTGCTAATCAGGAGGTAATTAAATGGATTTTTGAAATGAGGGAAACACTAGGTGTAGACCTTCCTTCAAAAGAGC
>VFQT010004377.1_pt1 | contig 11815 bp, 9 predicted proteins | sample 3512381 | NCBI WGS metagenome assembly VFQT01 (sample SAMN10412376, study PRJNA504923) | tailings metagenome | isolation source: Relicate 2 Philex TSF3 active mining site | place: Philippines: Tuba, Benguet | collected 2017-08-29 | reverse complement strand
ATTGCGTGACCCGACCTGGAACCCAAACGTTAGCAGGTCTAACACCTCGACGCGAGATCGAGCCCGATTTCAAGGGCATCCGAGACGACTCTCCGTTAATTTTTTTGTCCATGACAGCCAGCTCGAAGGGCCCAGCCTATCTCAGAGTGCCCTCAGGAAGGCGATGAGCGCCTCCCTGTCCTTTGCTGACGCGGTCCTGAAGGCTTCGCGCGAGCCCTCGCCCTCACCCCCGTGCCACAGGATGGCCTCAGCCAAATTCCTAGCCCGCCCGTCGTGAAGATAGGTCGCGAGCGGCAATACGGTCTCGGTGAGCCCGATCCCCCAAAGCGGTGGGGTCCTCCACTCGCGTCCGTCGGCGAGCCAGTCGGGGCGGTGATCGGCGAGGCCGTCACCGAGATCGTGGAGGAGCAGGTCGGTGTAGGGCTCGATCGCTTGATTTTCGAGTATCTCGAATTCATGGACACCGGTCTCGAGGCTCGGGACATGACAGCTCGCGCACCCCATATCGCCGAAGAGCCGCTCCCCATTCTCGGCCTCCTGCGACAACGTGACGCGGGCCGGGACCCCGAGGGTCGCCAGATAGAAGCGGGTCAGCGAGATGTCCTCTGCAGTGAGCTCGGCGCTGCCGTCCTCTTCGGGGTGGAGCGGGCTTGTCAGCCCCATGTCGTTGAAGAAGGCGTTGCCGACCTGTAGCTCGAGGTCGGGGGTGTTCGCCTTCCAGCCAAAGCGGCCGAGGACGGGCACGCCAATGCGCGGGTCCCAGGCGTAGTTCGGACGCCCCGAGATGCCGTCGCCATCCTCGTCGTCCGGGTCGGCGAGGGCGAGGATCGTGCGCTCCGGAATGGCCTCGAGGAGGCCGAGACCGAAGACGGGAGGGGCGATGCGCGCAGACATGAGGAGGTCATCGGGGAGCGCTGTCCCGTCGGGGCGGGAGAGGCTTAGCCTGGGTCGACGCAGGGTGTAGGGGGTGCCATCCCCGTAGGAGTAGGTGCTCTCCTCCCAGGTGAGCTCCACCTCGACCTCGGGGTCGACGCCGAAGACGGCGTGGTCCTGGAGCTGCGTGCCGAGTTGGGGGACAGGCACGGCACCGCCTGGCGCGTCAGGGATGCCCTCGGGGAGAGAGACGCGGATGAGCATCGGAGAGAGCAGTGGCGGCCCTCCGAAATGCGCGAGACCTCGACCGTCGCGGGGATGGCAGCCATTGCACGAGGTGTGGTTGAAGGTCGGACCGAGCCCTCCGAGGCGCGGAGCGGGCGAGGTGACGAAGCTCGCCTCGAAGGCCGCATCCCCGTCGACGTGCTCGGAGAGTTCGTCCTGGCTGAGCCCGGGAGCCGGATTTCCATAGGCGTTGGAGGTGCGGTCGAAGACGGTGAGTTCGCCCCCTGGGAGACCGGGCGAGGGGCTCGCCTCGCAGGCAGGCAGAGCGCAGGCAAGAACGACGAGATGGCGCTTCATGGGGACGGGCCCTCCTGGGGTGGGGCGCTGGCTCAGAGTGCGAGTGCGCTGAGGCGACCGACGAGGAGGTCGTGCAGGGCGCGGACCGCTTCCTGGGCTGTGACGATCTCGTCGGCCGAGGCGGGGTCGAGGATGGCCTCCGAGAACGGCGCGGGGATGTTGCCGATCGCGTTGATAGCGGTCTCGATGGCTTGCCGGATGTCGGTGTCGAGCATCGCGTCCCGCTCGAGGACCCAGGCTGAGAGGCCGCGACCGGTGGTGCCGGCGTCCGGGACGCCGCCGAGATAGGCGTTGCGGACGCTGCGGACATTGTCTTGAAAATCGAGCAATGAGTTGTGACTGAACTGGCTCTCCTCGAGCAGGGGGTCGCGGTTGTCGAAGGGGTCGGCGATCTTGCCGTTGGCGACCTCGTCGCAGATCCCGGCCATACCGAGGATCATCTCCTGAAGCGCCGAGGAGAGTGAGGGATAGGCAGAGTTGCCGGGCTCACCAGCGGTCACGAAGATGTCGCGATAGGCGCCGAGTCCCCCTTCACCGTCGGTCCAGCTCTTCGCGAGGCGCGCGGTGAGCACTGTGAAGTCGTCGGCGATGGCCGCAAGATAGGCGAGCTCCCGGGGGTCGAGGTCAGCGGCGAAATGCGTGGCGTCGCGACCGAAGAGGAGGAACTCGAGCGCATGGAATCCCTTCTGGCTCGGCGGGAGGCGGTTGACGAAGGCGCCAGTGAGGCTGTCGGGGCTTGCGAGGACGGCGAGCAGGTCGGTCTCGTTCAGCGGCCAGGTGTCGAGCGCGGGGTCGATGCCGAGGGTGTCAACAGGCCCGAAGAGGAAGCCCTCGCTCTGCTCCCACGGCGAGCGGGCGGCAATCCAGGCCTCGCGGGCGGCCTCGAGCAGAGCGTCGTCAGGAGCTTCGACGAGGGCGTCGACGGCGGCCTCGAGGGCGATAGCGCGGGTCGCGAGGAGTTGATAGGTGGGGATGACGACGGCGTCGGCGAAGTCGGTGACGATCTGACGGTCGTCAAAGGTCGGGGCGAGCGAGACGGGGTCGCTGTCGCAGGCGAGGAGGGACATGCCAAGGAGGGCGAGAATTGGGCGGGATGTCATGGTGTCCTCTTGTTTGGAAATCGAGTCGCTTGAATTTCGATAAACTTGAGAGTCGAGATTTAGAAGCCAAAGCCAGTAGAGAGGCGGACGGAGGTCTCGTCGCGAAGCGGGGAGTCGCCAAAGGCGGCGAGGTCGCGATGGGAGAGGTCGAGCTTTGCAAAGACGAGGTCGTTCAAGGACCAGCCGAGCCCGCCCGTGTAGACGGCGCGGGCAAAGCGGGGGTTGTCGAAGCCCGCGTCGCTCACCGCGAACATGGTGTCGTAGTAGTCGAACCGGAAGAAGGGCTCGAGGTGATGGCCTGCGGGGAGCGCGATGAAGGAGGCGAGATCGAGGCCGAGCTCGACCCAGGCGAAGAAGGCCTGCTCGGCGACGGGGGAGCGGAGGACGCCGAGGTTGTTCGAGAGGCGGGCGTTGCGCTCGGTGACGGCGGCGGCGTTCTGGAGGTGGCCCCAGAGGAGGACGCCCTGGGCGAATACGGGGCCGAGGTCGAGCTGGAAGTGAAGGTCGACGAGGGTGACGGCGGCCGGGACATAGCCGCAGGGGGCGACCTCGGTCTCAGAGGCCTCGGGGCAATCGGGGACGAGATCCGCCTTCGGGCGGTTCCGGGAGGTGTTTCCGTAGTAGGCCGAGACCCCGAAGGTGACGTCGTCAGTGGGAGCGAGGTCGGCTCGGAGGACGAAGGCGAGGTCGGTGGCGGAGACGAGCTCGAAGCGTCGTTGGTGGCCGGTCGCGATCCAACCCTGCGAGGAGAAACCGGTCGAGTCGAGGCCGTTGACGACCTGGGCGGTCAGGGTGAGGTGGTCGAGCTCTAGGGTGGCGCCGAGCCCGATCTCGTCCCAGACGGCGGGCAGGACGGTGGTCTCGGATTCGGGACGGACGGAGGCGAGATATTCCGTCGGGCGCGCGATCTTCGAGAGGAGTCCGACACCGAGGTAAAAGCGGCCGAGCTCTAGCGAGAGGGGGCCGAACTTCTTGGCGAGGTAGAGCTCTTCGAGCAGGACCTCCCCGCCTGCCTCGACCTCTTGCTCGAACTCGCCGAACTCTTCGTACTCAAGCTCTAGAGCGGCACCTGCGCCGCGATGTTCGACTTCGAGCTCGGCCTCGAACTCGAGTCCGATGGGGAGAAGTCCCTCGAGCTCGAGGGAGAAGCGGGTCGTGTCAAAGGTCAGCCGGGAGTCCGCCTGAGCCCCTTCAGGGCGGTTCTGGTTAAGTCCAAAGTCATGCCAGCCGAGCTGCAGATCACCGTAACCGGAAAGCGACACATGCCAGGTCGGAGGGGGCAGGGCCTCTCCCGAGGCATCGCGCTCGATGGGAGCTTCATGACGAGGCCGCGGGCGGTCAGCATGGGAGACCACCGGGGACAGGAGCGTGGTGAGCAAGACGATATTGAGAACGATTTTCAACATGCTGAGAGTCGAGTATCACCAGAGGGGTGTCGATGCCAGAGATTTCTTCGGTCCCGCGTCCCGCGGCTCAGGGTCCGGGAGGCCGATAGATAGTCGCCGTCAAGGTGACCGACATGTCGATCGTGTCGCTCGCAGGTGCGACCGATGGAGGCCGGACGTGTGGCGCGGGCAACTGTGCTAAAGGACCAGCGGCCGACGGGCGCTTGCGCCACCTGCGGTTTCGATCGATGGTCGAGCTTATGGCGAACTCGCCCGAAACCCTGGTTGGTGCCACGCTCAGGGGGGTCTACGCGCCTCCTGCCGGGAGTGCGCGCGCCGCCCAGAGTACGGTGCAATTCGAGCTCAAGCGCTTTGTCGGCGCTGGTAAATTCGCCTGGGTCTACGAGGCCCGGACGGTCGGTCGCCCGCCGGGATTCCCAGCCCGTGTCGCGGTGAAGCTGCTCTATCGGGACGACTCCCAGGCACTCAAACGCTTCCAACGCGAAATCAAGGTCATGCGGCAGCTGCCCCAGCGGCCTAACAACGTCGCCTATCTCGGCCATGGAACGCACGACAAGCAACCCTGGGTCGCGATGGACTTCGTCGACGGCTTTACGCTTGCCGCCGTCCTGCGCGCCCAGAAGCCAGTCTCGGAACGGGCCGCCTGTCTTCTGATGACACAGCTCTGCGATGGCTTCGAGGTGCTGCATCGCCTCGGACTCACCCATCGTGACATCACCCCCGAGAACATCATGCTCACCCAGGCCGACCGCCAGGTGAAGCTCATGGACTTTGGCCTCGTGCAAGACTCGCAGGGGCTACTCCAGCTCTACGAACAGGTCGACATCCTCGATGGCGCGGACTTCGAGGACGACCTCGACGCCGGGCTCATCGCTGGCACCCCCGAGTTCATGGCGCCCGAACAGATCCTCGACCCCCACGAAAAAGACCGACACCGACAAAAGACCGACACGACCGCCGACGTCTTCGCGCTCGGGACGATTTTCTATCAGCTCGTGTCGGGGACCCAGCTCTTCCCCTACGAGCGGGGCGCGCGCGGTGCGACCGGCAAGCAGGCGCTCATCAACTACCTCGACTACCGGGTGCGACTTCAGGACGAAGACCTCGAGTGTCCGCCGATGGTCAGCGCCGAGCTCTGGAGCATCATCCGGAAGAGCCTCTCACGGGACCCGAGGCACAGACAGCGTGACGCGAGCGAGCTCGGCGCAGACATCCGCTACTACCTCGAGACGGGTGAGGGCGTCGCTGAGGACGACATGTCAGCCACGATCTCGACGACCCTCGACGCGCTTGGGTTGAAGGCCCTCGTCGAAAAGCACGACGACCTCGACCTGAACTTCGCCGCGCCGAAACCAGCAGCGCCGCCCGAGCCCCCGGAGTTGCCTTTCAGGGCGACCCTGCAGAGCCACGAGACCGTCCCGACGGGACTTTCGCGGGATGATGTCGCTGAGCTCAGCCCGGGTTTCCCTGACGCTCTGCTCGTCCGTCCGAAGACGCGCGCACACAAGAACCTTGGTCTCGTCGGCCCGGGAACAGAGAAGCCGACGCGAGTCGAGGGCGACGCGCCACCCCCCGAGGCCCTCGCACATCACTCGAAAATCGAGCAATCGCGGCGACCAGGTCGACAGGGGTTATGGCTCCTCCTCGGAGGGCTACTCGTGGTCGGGCTCGGCGTGGGGCTCGCGTTCCTCGCGGTCTGACCGGCCTCAGGGCGTCCTATGAGAGAGAAGGGCCGCGAGTCGGAGGCCCTCTTCGAGGCGATCTTCGAGGAGTGACTCCTCGTGGGTCCAGGTCTCGAGGACACCTCCATCGAGGTTCCAGCAACTTCTGAAGACGGCGCGCAGGGGTGTACCCTCGGCGACGAGGCCCCGGTCGGTACCTTCGGCGGCGATGCCAGATTCGATGATCGTGATGTTGTCACTTTCGCAGGATGCTGGGCCGATGCTGTCGGAAAGCCGATAGATGCGGAGATTTCTCGTCATCTCCGGGCCGCGCACGGTGATGGCCCAGCCGGTACCGATGCGACGGGCCTCGGCGGTGTTCACACCGTCAACTTTGACGAGATGACTGCTGGGTCGGTGCCTCGGTGCCCGTTGCTTGATGAGCCCGAGGTCGCCGAGGTTCCGGAAGATGCGCCAGAGGACCCAGAGGGCGAAACCGCCGAGGGCGACGATGAGCAGGACGATCGCGGCTTCCATCAGCGGGCTCCAAAGCCGGAGAATGCGCGCAGCATGGCCGCGTCTGCGGTCGGTTGGCCGTGACGGTCGCGAAGCGTGAGACGTTCAATTGCAGGAGTGATGGGGGCACTGCGCTCGAGGATCCAGACGGAGAACAGGACTGGCTCGCGTTCGCGCGGGATGACGTCGAGGCGGTGTTGGAGGGCGAGTCCGAGGGGGGATGCAGAGGCAAGCACGCGGGCCTCAGCTTCGAAGTCGCCGCAGAGGACGAGGGTGCCGTCAGGAGCGAGGATGTCCGATGCAGTGGCGAGGTAGGCCTCGACGCCGCCGCGATACTCGATGCGCGCGAAGGCGCGTTGTTCGTCCTCGGCGTCGAGCGCGGTGGAGGGCGGGAAGTAGGGTGGCGTGCCCGTGACGAGGTCGTAACTGCCAAGGGACGCAACGATCGAAGGGTCGCGGAGATCGCCGTGATGTATGTTGACGCGGTGTGCGAGACCATTGCGGGTGACGTTGCGAGAGAGTAGGTCGAAGCTCATCGCTTGGGCCTCGACGCCGACCAGGGTCGCCTCGGGGATGGACCACGCGAGGTGGAGAAGGACCGAGCCGAGGCCGCAACCGAGGTCGCAGATGCGGGCTGCCTTGGGGCGCGCGCGGTGGGCGACGAAGGCCGTCACCATGTCATCGGAGGAGAAGCGATGGCCGTGAAGGCGTTGGAAGACGCGGATGTCGCGGGTCAGGAGGTCGTCGGTGAGGGGGCCGAGGACGGGGTCGATGAGGGTCGGGGTCTTGGGCATCTGTGGCGTATGCGATGAGGTGAACGGGATGGGGTGAAGAGCGCGCGACGTGTCTGCCCGTTTTGGGGCGGGCTAGCAAGGAGGTAAGAACCTCGGGGCTCGAGGTTCGAGTGACTCGCCGGGACAAGTAGGTATCGGGGGGCGACATGAAGGAGTAGGATGGCGACATGAGCAATGGCGAGAGAGAGGAGGCTCGGCCCCAGCGCGACGTGAAGGGAGCGCTTGGCGGAAGCCGATGGCTGCAGAGGCCTGAGGTCGCAGGAGACGTCGAGGCGTTTCTCGGGGCGATGGGGAAAGGGAAGACACTTCTGGAGATCGGCTTCGATCATGGGCGTCGTCTTTCGGCAACGGCCTCGGAAAACCCGACCTGGACGGTTATTGGACTCGAGGTGAGAGAAAAACAGGTCGAGGCAATGCGTGCGTGGGCGCAGGAACATGCGCTGCCGAATCTCCATGCGTTCCGTCTCGACGGACGGATGATGCTTGCGAATGTGGTGCCTCAGGCGAGTCTCGATGTCATCGAGGCGCTATTTCCGACCCCATGGCCAGAGGGGAAGATGCGAAGGCGATTGCTCGTCGAGCCGCTCTTTCTCGAGGATGTCGAGCGTGCGCTGAAGCCGGGGGGCCTGTTTCATGTCGCGACGGATGTCGCCTGGTATGCCGAGCTGATCGAGGAGAGTCTCGGAAACTCGAGGCTCGAGAAGCTCGAGGTGATGCAGGCAGGACCGCTACGTCCACCTTGCTCACAGAAATCCCGACGCGAATGGAAATGCGAGCGCGAGGGACTTCCGATTTATCGATATTGGGCGCGAAAAGTAGGCGAGGTCACCACTCGCGAAGCTTAGACGCGCGGAAGAGTTTACCAGCGTTGATGCACTCTTTTTCCGCGGCGAATTCGATGTCGTCCCAGGTGATCTTGTCGCGCCGCTCGGCCGCGCGATAGGCGGCGCGGACGACCGCGTTCTTGATGTTACCACCCGCGAGCTCGAAGCACTCGCCAAGCCGCTCGTAGTCGATGTCGGTGTCGACGGGGCAGTCCTTCGGGACGAGCTTCTGCCAGATGAGGGTGCGGTGCTTCACGTCGGGTTTCGGGAAGTCGATCTTGAACATGATGCGTCGCGCGAAGGCGTCGTCGATGTTCTTGTCGAGGTTCGTCGTGAGAATGCAGATGCCCTCGAAACGCTCGATTTCCTGGAGCAGGAGGTTCGTCTCCATATTCGAGAAGCGGTCGATCGAGCTCTCGACGTTGGTGACGCGCTTGCCGAAGAGCGAGTCCGCCTCGTCAAAGAGGAGCATCGAGTGGTTCGCGCGGGCGGATGCGAAGATTTTCGAGATGTTCTTCTCGGTTTCGCCGACATATTTCGAGACGAGGCGGGGAATGGAGATTTGATAGAGCTTCATACCGAGCTCGGAGGCGAGGATCTCCGCGCACAAGGTCTTGCCGGTACCCGGGTCGCCTTTGAACATGACCGCGATGCCCTTGCCGGTCACGAGGCGCCGACCGAAGCCCCATTTCGTCATGACGAAGATGCGGTTGCGACACGCGGTGAGGACCTCCCTGATCATCGACTTCTCGCGGTCGGGAAGGATGAGGTCGTCGAGGGTGAGGCTCACGCGGCTTCGGACAGAGAGGTCATCCATGTTGGCGCGGATCTGCGCCTGCGCGCACTGCTTCAAGAGCTCCTGGGTGACGACGGGAGACTCGGCCGAGCTACGGACGCGTTGCTCGGCGAGTTCGCAGGCGGAGCTTATCTGACCACCCGTGAGCTCGAAGCGCGAGCCGAGGTCTTCGAGGTCGACGTCGGGGTGGATGGGGACCGTCGTCGGAAGGTGGGTCGACCAGATGCGGGTGCGCTGGTCGACATCGGGCATGCCGAGAGCGAGCTGGTAGCCGATGTAGTGCTCGAGGCTCGAGTCGACTTCGTCGGGGCGGTTGGTCGTGAAGATGACGAGGCCGCCGCTGCGCTCGAGTTGGGATACGAGGGGGGCGAGCTTCGCGCTGCCCTTGTTGACGAGGGATTCGCAGCGGTCGAAGACGAGGACCGCCCCCTGGACGCGCGCCTCGCTGAACAGATCGGCGATGAGCGAGACGAAGCTGCGATTGTCGCCGGACAGGGTGGCAGAGTCGACAACGATGAAGGGACGCTTGAGCTCGTGACTCATCGCCTCGGAGAGCATCGACTTGCCGGTACCGGGCGGGCCGATGATGGCGACGCCAAGCCCCTGATGACCGACGAAGGGGCCGGTGAGGGAGGCTCCTGGTTCACCTGTCGGGTTCGCGAAATGTCGCAGGACCTGGCGAAGCTCCTTCATGTCCTCGGGGAGGAGGGAGACCTCGTTGAGCGAGACCTTTGGGTCCTTGAGTTCGGCAAATGTGCGCAGGATGGCGTCGATGCTCCGGCGGCAGAGGACGAAATCCGCGAGGCGCTCTGGTACCTTGATCTCCTGCGCGAGGGCACCGTCACCCTTGGGTTCGCGTGCGCGCTCGAGGTTTACGATCTTGTGGAGGATGAGTTTGTTGTCTGCAGCGAAATAGCGTCGGGACTGAAGCCTCTCCACACGCGATGAGAAGAGCAGTGACAGGGCGAGGTCGACGTCGACAAAGTCGAGCAGGATATTGTTGTTGAAGCGGGCGAGGCGTCGTCTGAAGGTCAGGTCGAGATGGGGCATGAGAGCCAACTCGAGGATTTGCCGCTCCACCTCATCAAGACCATAGCTTGCGACGAGATCGTCGAGCGGAAAGGTCCACTCGGCGGTCTGCGCTTCGAGTCGGAGCTGTTCGAGCTCGGTATCACTCTCGATCGTCGAGGCGCGCACCTCGTCGAAAGCCTGTTCGACATCTTCTGGCCCGAGCCCGCCGTTGCGGAGGTGAATGGCGTGCTCTAGGAGCATCTCCCAACGACGCAGTATGGCGTCGACGAAGCGGGCGTTGAGAGCAACGAATTCTGGATCCGAGTAGAACACGAGACCTCCGGACAGCGTGCGGGCCACCTCGAGCGCAGTGTCGATTGAACCCGAGAGACCACGGGGGTGTCAACGCATGGAGCGATTGCCACCGATTGCAGCCCTCAGCTCGAAGGGAGCGCAGACCCCAAAGAGGTAGGAACCGCTGGCTTTTCGTCGCGGATTCGACGCTGCGGACACGGAGAGTGAGATTCACATCTACCCGCCTCATCTTACTCTTGTATCTGATTGCACTCGGGAATCCGATTCGATATATCTCTTTACACATTCACAAAACGCGTCGAGGAGGCAGGCCTTTTGCCCCCTGCGCTGACGAAAACCACGACAGCTCCTGCTGCTCGGGCTGTGCGCCCTTGTTCTCCCTTGAGCGAGTTCGCACCGAGACCGCCTGACCTGTTCCAACCCGCACGGGACAGGGCGGGCGGTCTCAATTTTCTTGCAGCAGGCTCTCGAGCCAAGCCGGTTCTCTACACGGCTTGGACGGGGTTTACGCCGCGAAGGGTGGCTGGTAACATCTCCCTGTGAGTCTCGCTTCGCCCCACGAACCCTCGAGAAATCCTATGCAACGCTTCCGCACGCAGTTCTTCCTGACGACCCTCCTCTTCGTCGCCCTTGTCGGCTGTAAATATCTGCCGGCAAAGACCATCGAGAACCCGACGGCAGGGACCCCCGAGTTCCTGGTGACAAAGGGCCTCGAAGCCGCCAGTAATGCCGATGTCGAGGCCGGCTGGGAAATCATCCACCCCTTTCTGCACTCGGCGGTCACTGACCTCTCGACCTCCGAGAACAACTTCCTCAACCTGAACTTCAAGGCGCTCATGAGGAAGGTGAACGTCTACACGAAGGACGAGAAGGGCGCTGCCTATTGCTCGACGGGCTTCTGCTACAAGCTCGACTACATCAAAGAGGAAAAGCCGGACCAGGAAATCCAAGTCTTCATCAAGAACTCGAAGTCCGACATGCCCTCGCCCTTCCGCATCGCGCGCGACCCGAAGGCCAACAACGAGTGGCGCATCAAGAACATCCCCTGAGTCTCTAGTCCTCGAGCGCGGTCTGAACGCAGATGCGAGCGCGCTCGAGGGCCTCCAGGTCGGACTCTTCGTCATCGTAGGCACGGACCTCGAGGGCTGCCTGGCGAACGAGCGCGAGCCGCCTGAAAAAGCGCCCGACCTTGCGCAACGTAATGTCCCGCGTGAGCCCCGCCCAGTGCTCGAGGACCTCTTCCCCGAGTCTTCTGTCACCGCCGAGTTCAAGCTCGACCGCGAGCCTCATCACCTCTTCCCCGACGTCGATGGTCCGCTCGGAGTCGGGCCCATCCTCGGGATCGAGCAGAACGACCCCATTCCCGGTACCTACGAACAGGTGCTCGAGCGACACACCCCCATGGCACTCCCTTACCCGCCCCTCCATCACGCGATGAACGAAGGTCGGCGCGAGACTCTCGAGCCAACCCTCGGTCTCGTCGGCGAGGCGGGCACGCACCGCAGGTGAAGGAAAAACGCGCTCATCGAGGGCGCCCCAGTACCCATGCCAGCGCTCATGAGGTCGGCTCCCCGTTCCAAACGGCGCCTCCCGATGGCACACCGCGTTCGCCTGATAGGTCGCGAGGAGCTCGACGAACGGGGCGAGCGCCTCCGCCGTGAGACTCCCCTCGAGCAGCCTCGAATCCGCTCTGCACCCGTCTGGCAAGCGCCGCATCGCGACCACCGGCTCGCCTTCGACGAGACCGGGGACAAGCCTGACCACGACCTCATCGACCGCGTCGTCCTCGAACCCCTGAGGCTCCCAGCTCACCTGCAGCACACAATCATCGAGGTACACCGACGGCGCGATATTCCTCCCGACCCAACGCTCACGGGCGGTCATCCCATATCGGGCCGAGACCATCGACTGGTCATAGCCATCGACGAGTCGAGGTC